>Ga0316197_10000179_pt1 | contig 47231 bp, 45 predicted proteins | sample OudBiesiAoxic_MG_FD_204939 | JGI IMG/M metagenome (GOLD analysis project Ga0316197, IMG submission 204939) | Coastal sediment microbial communities from Oude Bieten Haven, Netherlands - site A oxic | ecosystem: Environmental > Aquatic > Marine > Coastal > Sediment | place: Netherlands... | reverse complement strand
AAGGGCGGCAAGGCCGTCGCCGGCTATGAGAAAGTCAAAAGCTGGCTGCAATCGGAAGAAGCCGAGGTTCTGATACAGGCCAGCGATGGCTCGGGACGCGGGAAATCGAAACTGAGCACGCCGCATTACGGCCGCTACATCGGGTGGCTGACGGCGGATGAATTGGGTTTGGCATTCGGACGCCAAACTGTGATACATGGGGCGCTCGCCTCTGGTGGACTCACTCTGCGTGTTGTAGAGGAAGCCCAACGACTTAAAGGCGTGCGCAAAAACGAGGGCGGCAACGGCCGTTCGAAAGGATAGACGAGCTTCATGAGCGATAGTGACGGCAAAAAAACATTGGGTCTGCGTGGCTCGCGGCCAAGCAACGTAAAGCAAAGCTTTAGCCACGGGCGGACCAAGAATGTCGTGGTTGAAACCAAGCGCAAGCGCGTTGTGGTTCCCAAGGCGGGTGCGGCCAAGCCTGCGGCACCGGGATCAAAGCCTGTTGGCGATCCGTCCAAGCGTCCTGCCGGCATCTCTGATGCTGAGATGGAGCGCCGCCTGAAGGCGGTTCAGGCCGCCAAGGCCCGTGAAACCGAAGAAGCTGCGGCCCGCCAGGCAGAAGAGAAAGCACGCGCCGAAGATCGCGAGCGTCGCCGTGCGGAACAAGAAGAGAAAGAGCGCGCCGACCGCGAGCGTGAAGAAAGCCTCAAGGCGAAGGCCGAGGAAGAAGAGCGCGCCAAGCGGGAAGCCGAAGCGGCAGCGCAAGCTGCGGCCGCTCCTGTTGAACCTGCTGTCGCGCGACCCACTGCAAGCAAGGCGGCCCCGGTCGCAGCCCCACGCAAGACAGAGCGGGACCGCGAAGAGACCAACAAAAAGAACCGTGGCACCGATAGCCGTCGCTCCGGTAAGCTGACCGTCAACCAGGCGCTATCCGGTGGCGAGGGCGGGCGTCACCGCTCAATGGCCGCGATGAAGCGCAAGCAAGAGCGTGCGCGTCAGAAAGCGATGGGCGGTGCTGTAGAACGCGAAAAGGTCATTCGCGAAGTGCAACTGCCGCCAGCGATCGTTGTATCGGAATTGGCGAACCGTATGGCAGAGCGCGTTGGCGAAGTCGTCAAAGCGTTGATGACAAACGGGATGATGGTGACGCAGAACGAAACGATCGATGCGGATACCGCTGAGCTGATCATCGAAGAGTTTGGTCACAAGGTTGTGCGCGTGTCTGACGCGGACGTTGAGGATGTGATCAAAGAGGTCGAAGACAAACCCGAAGAGCTTCAGTCGCGTCCACCAGTCATCACCATCATGGGTCACGTTGACCACGGCAAGACGTCGCTGCTGGATGCGATCCGAAACGCCAAGGTTGTTGCGGGCGAGGCCGGTGGCATCACCCAGCACATCGGTGCGTATCAGGTGAAAACAGACACTGGTGCCGTTCTGACGTTCCTTGATACACCGGGCCACGCAGCGTTTACGTCTATGCGGTCACGCGGTGCGCAGGTCACGGATATCGTGGTTCTGGTGGTTGCAGCGGATGATGCCGTAATGCCCCAGACGATTGAGGCGATCAACCACGCCAAGGCGGCCAAGGTGCCGATGATCGTTGCAATCAACAAGGTCGACAAGCCTGCCGCCAACCCCGACAAGGTGCGGACAGACCTGCTTCAGCACGAAGTGGTTGTTGAGAAGATGTCTGGCGATGTGCAGGACGTGGAGGTTTCGGCCATAACCGGTCAGGGTCTGGATGAACTGCTTGAGGCCATCGCGCTTCAGGCGGAGATCCTTGAGCTTAAGGCGAATCCTGATCGCGCCGCTGTCGGTGCGGTTATCGAAGCGCAACTTGATGTGGGCCGCGGCCCTGTTGCAACTGTTCTGGTACAGAACGGCACGCTGCATCAGGGCGATATTTTTGTCGTGGGTGAGCAGTACGGTAAGGTTCGTGCGCTGATCGACGATCAGGGTAACCGGGTCAAAGAGGCCGGGCCATCTGTGCCGGTTGAGGTTCTGGGTCTGAACGGTACACCCGAAGCGGGCGACGTCCTGAACGTGACCGATACAGAAGCGCAGGCGCGCGAGATCGCGGATTACCGGGCAAATGCCGCCAAGGACAAGCGCGCGGCTGCCGGTGCGGCAACGACCCTTGAACAGCTGATGGCGAATGCCAAGGCCGACGAGGACGTGTCAGAGCTGCCAATTCTGGTCAAAGCCGATGTGCAGGGTTCTGCCGAAGCCATCGTTCAGGCGATGGAAAAGATCGGCAACGACGAGGTGCGCGTGCGTGTCCTTCACTCGGGTGTAGGTGCGATCACTGAAACGGACGTGGGTCTGGCCGAAGCGTCTGGTGCGCCAATCATGGGCTTTAACGTCCGTGCCAACGCATCCGCGCGGAACACGGCGAACCAGAAGGGTGTGGAGATCCGGTATTATTCGGTGATCTACGATCTGGTCGACGATGTGAAAGCTGCGGCCTCTGGTCTGCTGAGCGCTGAGATCAAAGAAACCTTCATCGGGTACGCAACGATCAAAGAGGTCTTCAAGGTCACGGGTGTCGGCAAGGTTGCCGGGTGTCTGGTCACCGAAGGTGTCGCCCGCCGTTCCGCCGGTGTGCGCCTGCTGCGTGACAACGTGGTAATCCACGAAGGCACGCTTAAGACACTGAAGCGCTTCAAAGATGAAGTGGCAGAGGTTCAGTCTGGTCAGGAATGCGGCATGGCGTTCGAGAATTATGACGATATTCGTCCTGATGACGTGATCGAAATCTTTGAGCGGGAAGAGGTCGAGCGTACGCTGACCTGATCCTTTGGGTAAAGATACAAGAAAAAGGGGCTGCATATCATGCAGCCCCTTTTTTCGTATCGTCCCTTAGTTGGCTAAGGTCGTTGACCGAATGCGGTCTTAGTTCTTCCGGCTAACTGGTATCCCGGCATAGATCGTCCCGTCCACCTTTACGGCAATACGACCGTCTGACAGGTCTTTGACGAAAATACCCTGAACCGACACACAAGAGCCAAGCGTAATTGTACGTAGCATGTTCTCTCTCCCCCAAGACAGCACGAGTAACATAATAAACAATTGATTAATCTTCCAGCGTATTGTTTCTCGATAAGCGAGAACTCACCCAAAATTTACGCGGAATGAGAATTTAGAGCCAGTCGCGCAAAATCGGGATGAGCGGAATATCGGCTGCAGGCATGGGATAGTCGCGTAATTCACGAGCGCGGACCCATTTCAACGCCTGATTCTCTCGGCTCATCGGGGTCCCTTCCCACTTGCGACAGGCAAAAAGTGGCATCAGCAGATGAAAATCATCGTAGGAATGGCTCGCGAATGTCAGCGGGGCCAGGCATGACGCCCAGGTATTGATACCAAGCTCTTCTTCAAGTTCACGGATCAGCGCAGCTTCTGGCGTTTCGCCCTTTTCAACTTTGCCACCCGGGAATTCCCAGAGGCCTGCCATCGACTTGCCTTCAGGGCGTTGGGCCAACAGGACGCGCCCATCCACGTCGATGAGGGCGACAGCGGAAACAAGAACAGTTTTCATGCGCAAAGCCCGATCAAACGTGTCATGACCGGTAGTCTGCATTAATCTCGATGTACCCGTGGGTCAGATCGCAGGTCCAAACTGTTGCATGACCCTCTCCAAGACCCAGATCGACACCGATTCTAATATTCTCGCCTTTCATGTGAGCGGCGGCAGACTCTTCGGAATAGCCCGGATCACGCCATCCATCCTTGGCAACCTGGATGTCGCCAAAACGAATCGACAGGCGGTCGCGGTCGGCCGCCGCACCGGATTTTCCGATGGCCATGACCACACGGCCCCAATTTGGATCTTCGCCTGCAATGGCGGTCTTGATCAGTGGTGAATTGGCGATTGCCATGGCGTGTATCTTGGCGTCTGCGTCTGTGGCCGCACCTGTTACATCGATTTCTACGAACTTTGTGGCACCCTCGCCGTCGCGGACAACCTGATGGGCAAGGTCCAGCATGACGCCGTGTAATGCATCGCTGAACGATTTGCTTTCGGTCGCATCAATGCCGGATGCTCCCGTTGCCGCAAGGATCAGGCTGTCAGATGTCGAAGTATCGCTGTCCACGGTAATACAGTTGAAAGTCTTATCCGTATGATCCGAGACCATTGCCTGAAGCGCGGTCTGCTCCACTTTGGCATCAGTGAAAATATAGACCAGCATCGTCGCCATATCGGGCGCAATCATGCCCGATCCCTTGGCGATCCCAGCAATCGACACTGTCTTGCCGTCGATCTCTACCTTTGCCGAAGCGCCCTTGGGGAAGGTATCGGTCGTCATGATGGCCTTGGCTGCTGCTGCTATGCCATTCGGGTCCAATTTGGATTTCAGATCACCTATCGCGGCAGTCACCCGGTCATGGGGGAGCGGTTCACCAATCACCCCGGTTGATGACGTGAAGACGCGTGATTGAGGAACACCACAGGTCTGCGCAACGGCGCTTGTAATCGCCTCGACCGCCTCGACCCCGTTGCGGCCGGTGAAGGCATTGGCATTGCCGGAGTTGACCAGAATGGCGGCACCAGCGTTAGACGCACCGCCGATCTTTGACTGACAATCCAGAACAGGCGCCGCGCGCGTTTTTGAGCGGGTGAAAACCCCCCCGATTGTGGTGCCAGGCGCCAGTTCGGCCAGCATAACGTCAGTGCGACCCTGATACTTTACGCCCGCGGCAGCCGTCGCAAAAGCCACGCCGTCGATTACGGGAAGATCTGGAAAGGATAGAGGTGCAAGTGGCGAAACCTTTGTAATTTTGCCCAACGGTGTTTACTCCAGCCACTCAAGATTTTTCAAAACCGAGGGATCAAGCCCTTCGGATGCGCTGCGGTCCACGTCCGCCGCTTCGGTCACGGTTTCGATGTGTTCCTGCACACGGGTCTGGCGCACCTGAAGCTCAAGCTCTTCACGTACCGATTCAAGCGAGGGTGCCTCGGACTTTCGTGTCTCGTTCAGCTTGATCACATGCCAGCCGAACTGTGTCTGCACCGGGTCGGACACTGCACCTGCTTCCATCTCAACCACTGCGGCCTCGAACGTCGGAACCATCATGCCTTTGCCGAACCATCCCAGCGAACCGCCGCTGGGACCGGAGGGACCGGTGGACTTTTCACGCGCCATCTCGGCAAAGTCAGCGCCGTTATCCAGCTCTTCCTTGATGGCCAGCGCTTCTTCCTCGGTCTCTACCAAGATGTGTGAGGCGTTATACTCATCACCCTGTTCCTGAGACGCATACTGTTCTTCGTAGGCGGCTTTGACGGCATCCTCGTCCAAAGGGTTGGACATTACCCCTTCGATGACCTCAGCCGCGGTAAGGGACCGCGTCTCGTTCTCAAGCGATAGGGTTACGCGGGGCGGCAGATCACCGTCAAGGGTCGCCGCAAGTGCTGTCTGTTGTACCAGCTGGTCCAAAATTCCCTTGAACAAAATCTCGTCTGGCAGCTGCTGATACTGCTCAGGCAAGCTGGCGCGTGCGACAATCATGTGGCCCAATGTAATGTCGGTGCCATTGACCGTTGCGACAACAGTTTCAAGGCCGGGTTCGTCCTGTGCAGCGATAGGCAGGGCCAATGTCAGGCTCAATGCCGCGCTGGCAAGGAATGTGAGGGGTTTTTGCATGGAATGTCCTACCTGTTGGCCCGTCTTGGGGCTGCTACATTGACAGCGTTTGGTGCGGCCCTTACATCGCCCTAAAGGGCGCACGCAAAGGCCATGTTCACCCATCTATCTATGGGGTGAAACCGCGCTGGGCAAGCAGATGAGCGCACACAATCACAACGTCGGCTGGAGAACGCATGCTGGGTATCGGAACAATCGCCAAAAAGGTCTTTGGCACGCCAAACGATCGCAAGATCAAGGCTGTGCGGCCGCTGGTTGAGCAGATCAATGCGCTTGAGCCTGAGTTTGAAAAACTGAGCGACGACGGCCTGAAGGACAAGACAGAGGAATTGACCAAGCGGGCCATGTCTGGCGAGAGCCTTGATGATCTGTTGCCCGAGGCCTTTGCCAACTGCCGCGAGGCGGCACGCCGGACACTGGGGCTGCGGGCATTTGATACGCAGCTTATGGCGGCGGTTTTCCTGCATCAGGGTAATATCTCGGAACAAAAAACAGGTGAGGGCAAGACCCTGACGGCTGCGCTGGCGGCCTACCTGAATGCACTGACCGGCAAGGGTGTGCATGTGGTCACCGTCAACGAATATCTGGTGCGGCGTGACGCCGACTGGATGGGCAAGGTGTTTTCCGCGCTTGGGTTGACCACGGGTGCCGCGATTTCCGGGCAAAGCACCGAGGAAAAGCGCGCGGCCTATGATTGTGACATCACCTATGCCACGAACAACGAGCTGGGCTTTGACTATCTGCGCGACAACATGAAGTCGAACCTGGATGAGATCCTGCAGAAACATCACAACTACGCCATCGTGGACGAGGTCGACAGCATCCTGATCGACGAGGCGCGCACGCCGCTCATTATCTCTGGCCCCGCGCAGGACCGTTCAGAGATGTACGTCACCATCGACAAGCTGATACCCGAACTGCGTGAGGAACATTACGAGCTGGACGAAAAATCACGCAATGTGACCTTTACCGATGAAGGCAACGAGTTCCTTGAAGAACTGCTGCATCAGCATGGCCTGATGGAAGAGGGTCAGTCGCTCTATGATCCGGAAAGCACGACCATCGTGCACCACGTCAATCAGGGTCTGCGTGCGCACAAGCTGTTCATGAAGGACAAGGATTACATCGTTCGCGATGGCGAGATCATGCTGATCGACGAATTCACGGGGCGCATGATGCAGGGTCGCCGTTTGTCCGACGGTCTGCACCAGGCAATCGAGGCCAAGGAAGGGCTGTCGATCATGCCTGAGAATGTGACATTGGCTTCCGTCACCTTCCAGAACTACTTCCGCCTTTATGACAAGCTGGCCGGCATGACCGGTACCGCGCTGACCGAGGCTGAGGAATTTGGCGAGATTTACGGCCTTGGCGTGGTGGAAATCCCAACCAACCTGCCCATCGCCCGTGTTGATGAGGACGACGCCGTCTATCGGTCTGTCGGCGAAAAATACAAGGCGATGATCGATAAGGCGAAAGAGGCCCACGCCAAGGGCCAGCCCTGCCTGATTGGTACGACATCGATTGAAAAGTCCGAATTACTGAGCCAAATGCTCAAGGCTGAGGGGATCGAACACAACGTCCTGAATGCCCGCCATCACGAACAGGAAGCGCAGATCATCGCCGATGCTGGCAAACTGGGCGCGGTGACCATCGCCACCAACATGGCCGGGCGCGGCACCGACATTCAGCTGGGCGGCAACGTTGAGATGAAGGTGCTGGAAGCCATCACTGCCGATCCCGACGCGGATCCCAACGAGGTCCGTGCGCGGATCGAGGCGGAGCATGCGGATGAAAAGCGGAAGGTGATTGAGGCGGGCGGCCTGTACGTCCTTGCCTCTGAGCGCCATGAAAGCCGCCGTATCGACAACCAGTTGCGTGGCCGTTCGGGCCGTCAGGGTGACCCGGGGCGCACATCTTTCTTCCTGTCTTTGGAAGACGATCTGATGCGCATCTTCGGTTCTGAGCGGCTGGAGAAGGTGCTGACGACGCTTGGCCTGAAAGAGGGCGAGGCGATTGTGCACCCATGGGTGAACAAATCGCTGGAGCGCGCGCAGGCGAAGGTCGAAGGGCGTAACTTTGACATTCGCAAGCAGCTGCTGAAGTTCGACGACGTGATGAATGAACAGCGCAAGGTCATCTTTGGCCAGCGCCGTGACATCATGGAAGCGGACGATCTGAACGAAATCACCACCGATATGCGCCATCAGGTGATTGATGATCTGATCGATACCTACATGCCGCCAAAGACTTATGCCGATCAGTGGGATGTAAAGGGTTTTCATGACGCGGTGATAGAGCATCTGAACATGAACTTGCCCATTGTTGAGTGGTGCGAGGAAGAAGGCGTGGATGACGAAGTCATCCGCGACCGTCTGATCGAGGCGACTGACAAGATGATGGCCGACAAGGCCGAAATCTTTGGCGATGAAAACATGCGCAACATAGAAAAGCAGATGTTGCTGCAGGCCATCGATACCAAGTGGCGCGATCACCTGATGACGCTAGAGCATCTGCGGTCTGTTGTCGGGTTCCGCGGGTATGCCCAGCGTGACCCGTTGAATGAGTACAAGAACGAATCCTTCCAGCTTTTTGAAAGCATGTTGGACAGTCTGCGTCAGGAAGTGACCCAGAAGCTGGCCCAGATTCAGCCGATGACCGAAGAAGAGCGTGCCGCGATGATCGAAGAACTGCGGGCGCAACAGGCGGCCATGGCGGCGGCTGCCTCGCAGAGTGAACAGATTGCCGGCGGCCCGACTGAAGAAGCCGCAGAAGGCTTTGTCGAGGATGATCCAAGCACTTGGGGCAATCCAGGACGCAATGAGGTGTGTCCATGCGGGTCAGGCAAGAAGTTCAAGCACTGCCACGGGCGATTGGCCTAACCTTAGCCGCCTGCCCCCTTTTTGACAAAATATCCTCAAATCAGGGTCATACCCCGGCCCTGATTTTGCGCGAGATCTTGCCCGAACGATTCCGTTTGAAGGGACAGAGACATGTTGCGCTCTAAAGAGATTATTACGGCTGCTGGTGCATTGGTCTGCGCAGTTGGCATCGGTTTTGTGATGCAGAAATCTGAAACAGCTCAGATGCATTACGGCAAGAATATCGATGAGATCCCCGCCTCGGAGATGCCTGTCCTTGAAGGTGCGGGCGCTAAGAACGCCTTGCTTGATGTGCAAGAGATCACGTTGACCTCTGCGGAATTCGATAACGGGATTGCCCTGCCGGATACTGATGCGGAAATCATGACGGTTGCTGCCCCCGCAAGCGTTCTGGCGGAACCCGAAATGCCCAGTGCCGGGCCGAACCCGGCCTGCGAGATCACTGCCAGCGCCCGCCCAGTTGCCGCAGCGATGGTTGAACTTTCAATGGATGCCGCCTGTATGCCGAATGAGCGGATCACAATTCATCATAACGGCATGATCTTCACTGAGACCACCTCGGCCTCGGGTACGATCAACCTCAAGATCCCGGCACTGGCAGAGGAATCGGTTTTCATTATCGCTTTCCCGAATGGTGATGGTGCGGTGGTCCAGACCACGGTTGAAGAACTGGAAGACTATGATCGCGCTGTCTTGCAGTGGAAAGGGAACACCGGTTTTCAGATCCATGCGCGGGAATTCGGGGCCAACTATGGCTCTGAGGGGCACATCTGGGAAGAAAAACCCGGCGATATCGCGGCAGCTGTGTCCGGCGAACAAGGTGTCCTGACGCGCCATGGTGACACCCGCGCGCCCGAACCCCTGCTGGCAGAGGTCTACAGCTTTCCAAAGGCGACGAACGGTCGGGGCGGGAACATCGCGCTGTCAGTCGAGACGGAGGTGACTGAAGCCAATTGTGGTCTGGAGATTGAAGCGCAATCGCTGGAAATGCAGCCCGATGGCAAGATCAAGACGCAGAATCTGACCCTCGCCGTGCCTGATTGTGATGCCAAGGGCAGCTTTCTGGTGTTGAATAATCTGCTGCAAGACCTGAAAGTCGCGGGTAAGTAACCCAAGCGTCGAGGTCACATGATCAGCTTGAAACGTGCGGCGGTTCTCGCCGCACTTTTTCTGTTTTCTGCCGTTTGTGCCATTGCACAGGACGTCACGCTGTCCTCGCGCGATGGTAAGGTTGAGCTGAGCGGCACGCTGCTGGGCTTTGACGGCGAATTCTACCGTGTTCAGACTGATTTTGGCGAACTGACTGTCGATGGGTCTGGTGTATCCTGTGTCGGCCCCGGATGTCCCAACCTGCAGGATTTCGTCGCCGAAGTTGAGATGTCTGGTTCGGCCACGATGGGGGCCGTGCTGATGCCAGCGCTGATCAACGCGTACGCGCAGCGCAATGGATACAGCGTGCAGCGGCAAGACGTTGATCCGACCCGGTTTGCGCTTTTGTTGACCCGCACCGACACAGGCAAGTTGGCCGCACGTTTCGGGTTCCGTGCCAGCAATACGGATGAAGGCTTTGCCGATCTTCTGGCGGATGAGGCAGATATCGTGATGGCCTTGCGCGAAATTCGCCCGCAAGAGCGCATCAATGCCCGCGATGCAGGCATGGGTGATTTGACGGGACCCAACCGCAGCCGCGTTCTGGCACTGGATGCTGTGGTCCCTGTTGTCGCGGCGGGGAACCCGGTCAAGAGCATCTCTCCGCTGAAACTGGCCGAGGTCTTTGCAGGGCGGATCAAAAACTGGAAAGACCTTGGTGGCCCTGATGCGCCGATTGAGCTGCATTTGCCTGTCGCGTCAAGCGGTCTGGTGCAGGCGATCGAAGATCAGGTGATGACCCCGGCCAAGATGTCATTGGTTCAGGATGCGGTCCGCCATGCCGTGCCAGAAGATATCGCGGATGCAGTCGCCAAGGACACGCTTGCGTTGGGCATCACCAGTTTTGCAGAGCGACGAAATACAAAGGTCCTTACCCTTGGCGGCACCTGCGGTTTTTCTTTGGATGCCGCAAGGCGGACAATCAAAACCGAGGACTATCCGCTGACCGCTCCGATGTTCCTTTACTTTCCAGCGCGGCGCTTGCCCCGTGTTGCGCGGGAATTTCTGGCGTTTACGCGAGGCCCGGGCGCACAGAACGTGATCCGGCGGGCGGGTTTCGTGGATCAGGCCCCCGAAGAAATCCCGATTGAACAGCAGGGCAATCGATTTGCGAACGCCATCACCGTGGCAGGGCCGGAGATATCGCTGGAAGAGTTGCAGCGTATGAACGCCACACTTTCTCCAATGGCCCGTCTGACAACGTCTTTCCGGTTCGAGGCCGGGTCAATTCGACTGGATGCGCAGTCCCGCTCCAACGTTCAGCAACTGGCCCGGTCGCTGGAGCAAGGGCAATACGATGCCCGGCAGTTGCTGTTCGTCGGCTTCAGCGACGGGCAAGGGGCGGCCAAGCCGAACCGGGATATCGCGTTGCGGCGGGCAGAGGCAGTGCAGCGCGCGGTAGAGGCGGCAGCCGTTACAGCAAATCTTGAGCGTGTTGATCTGGGCGTCGATGCCTTTGGAGAAGCGATGCCGATGGCATGCGACGATACCAGTTGGGGACGGCAGGCCAATCGACGGGTCGAGGTCTGGGTCCGATAATACACCTCTCACAGATAGCCTTCTGAGCGAAAACTCAGTTCTGCTGATTTACCGATGATCAGGTGGTCATGCAGCGTCAGACCCAGCGCATCGCAAGCTTTGGCGACCTGCTCCGTCATCTCGATATCGGAGGTGGAAGGGGTTGGATCACCAGACGGATGATTATGAACAAGGATAAGCGCCGAAGCGTTCAGTTCCAGCGCGCGTTTGGCGACCTCGCGCGGATACACCGGGACATGATCAACCGTTCCCTTGCCCTGTTCCTCGTCCGCGATCAGGACATTCTTGCGGTCCAGATAAAGAACGCGAAACTGTTCAGTCTCGCGATGTGCCATGGCCGTGTGACAATAGTCGATCAGCGCGTCCCAGCTTGAAACGATATGGCGTTGCAGGACTTTGGCGCGGGCAAGGCGCTGGGCTGCGGCCTCAATAACTTTAAGCTCGACCACCACGGCATCGCCGACACCGCTGATGTCGCGCAGACGTGCTTCGGGGGCAGAGATGACGCGATTGAAATCACCAAAACGGTCCATCAGATCCCGTGCCAGGGGTTTCACGTCCCGGCGTGGAATGGCACGGAAAAGGACCAGTTCAAGCAATTCATAGTCTGGCATGGCGTCAGCCCCGCCCGCGATGAAACGGGCCCGCAGGCGTTGCCGGTGATCCTTGATATACGAAGGCTGCTTTCCCGTGACTGGTTCAGCGACGGTGGCCTCGTCCAGCAGAAAGGGAAGGATTTGTTCTTTGAAGGCGGTCATGCAGCCAAGCTGACCGCGTTATGGTTAGAAATTCGTTAACTTGGACCGGCAGTTTTGACAGTACGCCCAGTGGTGCTGTCGCCAGTCCTGCAAAAAGCGTCAGGTGGGCGTATTGCCCACCCTTGCCTTAGCCCTTCATCGAGTCCCAAAAGGACTTGACGCTGGAAAAGAAATTCTTGCTTTCAGGGTTGTTCTCGGACGACAGGTCCTCGAATTCCTTCAGCAATTCTTTTTGCCGTGATGTCAGGTTCACGGGCGTTTCAACCGCCAGCTCAATGATCATTTCGCCCACGCCACCACCGCGCAGCGGGGGCATGCCCTTGCCGCGCAGACGCATTTGACGGCCCGATTGGCTGCCTGCGGGAATCTGAACGCGTCCGCGTCCGCCGTCGATTGTCGGCACTTCGATATTACCGCCTAGCGCGGCCGTGCTCATCGATACGGGCACACGGCAGAACAGGTTCGGTCCATCACGATCAAAGAGCTCGTGTTCGGCCACGTCGATAAAGATATAGAGGTCACCAGATGGCCCGCCACGCATGCCCGCCTCGCCCTCACCGGCAAGACGGATGCGGGTGCCGGTCTCAACCCCTGCCGGGATATTGACGCTTAGGCTGCGCTCTTTCTCGGTCCGGCCAGCACCGCGGCAGGTTTTGCAGGGATTCTTGACGATCTGACCCATGCCCGAACAGGTCGGGCAGGTGCGTTCGACGGTAAAGAAGCCCTGTTGCGCGCGTACTTTGCCCATACCGGAACATGTCGGGCAGGTGGTGGGTTCGGCACCGCCTTCCGCGCCAGAGCCTGAACAACTTTCGCACTGGACAGAGGTTGGCACGTTGATGGATTTTTGAAGACCTGAGAACGCGTCTTCCAGTGTCACACGCAGGTTATACCGCAGGTCGGCCCCGCGTGCGGCACGGCGCCCGCTGCCACCCCCGCGCTGGCCCATGAAATCACCAAAGAGGTCGTCAAAGACGTCCGAAAATGCCGAGCCAAAGTCGCCCTGGCCGCCGCCAAAGCCACCACCGGGACGACCACCGCCACCCATGCCGCCTTCGAATGCAGCGTGGCCATATCGGTCATAAGCTGCTTTCTTGTCCGTGTCTTTCAGAACTTCGTAGGCTTCGTTGGCTTCCTTGAACTGCGCTTCGGCGTTTGGATTGTCCTTGTTGCGGTCGGGATGCAGCTCTTTCGCCTTTGAACGAAAGCCTTTCTTGATCTCATCCGCGGACGCTCCCTTGGCGACGCCAAGCACCTCGTAATAATCACGTTTTGCCATGGAATATATCCTTTTGCTGGAACGTGAAGGGCCGGCCCGTCAGTTCGGACCGGCCCACTCAGTGGTTCAGCTAGCGCAACTTATGACGCGCGCTTGTCGTCGTCGAGGTCTTCGAACTCGGCATCGACGATGTCATCATCCGCAGGTCCGCCCGCTTCGTCCGCCGCTGCGGCAACGTCGTCGTCGCTTTCTTCCTGCGCGGACTTGTAGATCGCTTCGCCCAGCTTCATGGCCGCCTCAGTGACGTTCTGTATACCCGCTTTGATCTTGCCAGCTTCCTCGGTCTCAAGCTCATCCTTGAGCGCGGCAATCGCCAGCTCAATGGCTTCGACGGTGGTTGGGTCGACCTTGTCGGAATGCTCTTCCAGCGACTTTTCGGTCGAGTGGATGAGGCTTTCCGCCTGGTTCTTGGCATCGACCAGCTCGCGGCGTTCCTTGTCGGCTTCCGCGTTCTCTTCGGCGTCCTTGACCATCTTTTCGATGTCCTCGTCGCTGAGGCCACCAGAAGCCTGGATCGTGATCTTCTGTTCTTTGCCGGTGCCCTTGTCCAAGGCGCCCACCGACACGATGCCGTTGGCGTCGATGTCGAAGGTCACTTCGATCTGTGGCATGCCGCGTGGCGCAGGCGGAATGTTCTCAAGGTTGAAAGCACCGAGGATCTTGTTGTCGGCTGCCATCTCACGCTCACCCTGGAAAACCCGGATCGTCACGGCGTTCTGGTTGTCCTCGGCGGTCGAGAAGACCTGAGATTTCTTCGTCGGGATCGTGGTGTTACGGTCGATCAGACGGGTGAACACACCACCCAGCGTTTCGATACCCAGTGACAGTGGGGTCACGTCCAGCAGCACCACGTCTTTGACGTCACCCTGCAGAACACCGGCCTGAATGGCGGCACCAAGGGCCACAACCTCGTCAGGGTTCACACCCTTGTGGGGTTCTTTGCCGAAGAACTTTGTCACCTCTTCGATGACCTTTGGCATGCGGGTCATACCACCGACCAGAACGACTTCGTCGATGTCGGATGCGGACAGACCCGCGTCTTTCAGCGCGTCCTTGCAAGGCTTCATGGACGCTTTGATCAGGTCGCCCACAAGGCTTTCCAGCTTGGCGCGGGTCAGCTTCATGACCATGTGCAGAGGCGAGCCGTCTTTGCCCATCGAGATGAACGGCTGGTTGATCTCGGTTTGGCTGGAAGAGCTAAGTTCGATCTTGGCTTTTTCGGCCGCTTCTTTCAGACGCTGCAGCGCCATCTTGTCCTTTGTCAGATCGACGCCGTGCTCTTTCTTGAACTCATCCGCGAGGTAGTTGACGATGCGCATGTCAAAGTCTTCACCACCAAGGAATGTGTCACCGTTGGTGGATTTCACCTCAAACAGGCCATCGTCGATCTCAAGGATGGTCACGTCGAAGGTACCACCGCCAAGGTCATAGACCGCGATGGTTTGCGTGTTCTCTTTGTCGAGACCATAGGCAAGTGCAGCGGCGGTTGGTTCGTTGATGATGCGAAGCACCTCGAGACCGGCAATCTTGCCTGCGTCCTTGGTCGCCTGACGCTGCGCGTCGTTGAAATAGGCAGGAACGGTGATGACCGCTTGTGTCACTTCTTCGCCGAGGTAGGATTCAGCGGTTTCTTTCATCTTGCCGAGGATGAAAGCGGAAATCTGGGATGGGGAGTATTTCTCACCCTTGGCCTCGACCCATGCATCGCCGTTGCCGCCGTCGATGACGGAAAAGGGAAGGTTCTTTTTGTCCTTCGCAAGATCCGCGTCGTCGTTACGACGACCGATCAGGCGCTTGACGCCAAAGATTGTGTTGTCCGGGTTTGTAACTGCCTGACGCTTTGCAGGCTGACCCACCAGACGCTCGTCGTCCGTAAAGGCGACGATGGATGGGGTTGTGCGCGCGCCCTCTGCGTTCTCAATGACGCGGGGCTGGCTGCCGTCCATGATGGCGACGCAGCTGTTTGTAGTACCAAGGTCAATACCGATGACTTTTGACATGTTTTTGATCCCTCATGTTACTCAAGGCGATGACACGAGGCGCAGGCCCGTTACGGCACCCTTGCCCCGATCTGTGGACGCTGAAAGCGGGATGCTTCCAGCAGTTCGGAGGGTATATAAGGAGCAGGGTTGAAGCCCGCAACCACCGCTGCGGGGTTGAATCAGGGAATCTGCATGGATTTTTTCCTAATCGCGGCGAAACGGGGGAAATATGACGCTATTGAACGTGCGCGGCTTTGAAATTCACAAGGGATTTCTGTCGTCCGAGGCTCAGGACGAACTGGTGGCGGTGCTGCGCGATGTGGTTCTGGTGGCCCCTCTTTTTCAGCCAGACACGCCTTACGGCAAACCGATGTCCGTGCGGATGACAGCCGCCGGAAGCTATGGCTGGTTTTCTGACAAATCTGGCTACCGCTATATACCTGCACATCCCAGCGGGCACCCTTGGCCGGACATCCCTGCCAAAGTGTTGGCAATCTGGGAGAGCCTGACCAGCCTGTCGCGCCAGCCGGAATGCTGTCTGATCAACCATTACGCTCCGGACGCAAAAATGGGGATGCATCAAGACAAGGACGAAGCAGATTTTCAATGGCCGGTGGTCTCGATCTCTTTGGGTGACGATGCGCTTTTCCGGATCGGGAACAAAACCCGCGGAGGCAAGACGGAATCGATTTGGCTGCAATCCGGGGATGTGGTGGTGATGGGTGGTGACGCACGTCTGACGTACCACGGTGTTGACCGAATCAGGGGAGGGTCATCATCTTTGTTGCCGAAGGGCGGACGGATTAATCTGACGCTTCGCGTGGTGGACTAGGACCTTGATCCTTGTTTCGATCCCAGGGTCACTGTGTTCAATCCAGCTTAATGCCAGTATTCTTCGAAGCTTTCTTGAGCAGCTTCTGGTGTCTGGGCTTTTTCTCGAAATCGACGTTTTTCTTTTTGCCCTTTTTCCGCGTCAAACGCAGGTATTCCTCTACGCAGGCTAACTCTCGCTTCTTGGCGATCGCTGTTCTCTTGTAAGCACCTTCCAGTTGAAGGTGAAACTCGTCTCCTTCACCCCAATCTGGTTTATCCAGCCAATTCACCAAGCCGGCATCTTTCATGGCCATAACAAAAACGCCTTTGAAGAGTTCCTTGTGCCATTTGTCTGCGGTAAAACCCGACAGCCCGGCCTGCCATTCTTTCACATCATCGGATTTTATGTTGATGTGGCGCGCTTTGTCCGACATGTGCGCGCCCCAACAGGTTTTTGATCTTTTGGTCAGGCTATCGGCTTGCTGCTTGGGGGTGCGAAAGTTGGCCTTCTGATTGGGGGAAATCCTGACCTTCAAACCTGACGGAAACGCATTTGCCTTGGCCCGCAGTCCGCCGCTTGCCTGGTGCTTCTCGATAAGCTTCTTGGTTTCAACATGAAGCTTTGCGCATCGGCGTTCGAGGCCGCTGATGAATTTCTTGCAACGTGCACCAATGTCCGTTGAAACGTCATTCAGAGCGTCGACCATTGGTAACAATCCAATCGAACGATGTTTAAACGCTAGCCTAAAGGCCAGAACGGCTGGAAAGCAAGGAAAACAGACACTGGTGTTGCGGACACGGCAGACGTTATCGCCAAGCGGTCGTCCCCAAAATCAGCGATGTAATCACCGACGCGCCTCCCAGCTGAGCGATGCATGTTTGCGGGTATAGAATTCACCCATCAGGCCAATCATGATGCACACGACAGAGACCCAGAATGCATATTCCCAGTTTGAATAGCGCGGATTGTAGTTGATGAAGGCAAATCCGCGCGCCTGATCAATGATGTGAAACAGCGGGTTCCAGTCAAACATGGCCAGCATGTAGCTGGGCAGGGTGTTGGCCACGAACATCTTGCCAGAGGCCAGCATGTTGGCCCGCTGATACACCATCGCGATCAGCGCCACGATAGAGGGAAACCAAGGCTTCATCGCCAGCATCACAAGGCCAAGTGCGCAGCCTGTGAACCACGACAGAACCAACATGCCGAAAGCTTCGACAGGCTGTTCGATCTCAATCGGCGTCCAAGCAACGTGATAGGCAAACAGAACGATGACCAGCGACAGTACCTGAATATAAAGCGCCCCTACAGCCGAGGACAGAATGGCGATGATCGTATTCATCGGCGCGTGCTGCATCATCGGGCTGGCAGGCCCTTCGGATCCCATGACGGCGCCCATTGCCTTGATGTGGGTGAGGTACAGGAAAATCCCGGTCATGAGATAGATCAGGAAATCACCCCGAACGGCCGCGCCCCGCATCCCCAGAATGGAAAACATCAAATAGAATGCAGCAAGAAACAGCACCGTTTGCATGATGTTCATGGCAATTGCGACAAAGGCGTTGTTGTGCTGCTTGCGCACGCTGCGCACGACCGAATGATACACTAATTCAGCGATAGACAACGCCGATGACAGGCCGCCTTTTGGTTTTCTTGAGGATTGAAACATTGACTGCTGACCTTGAATGAACCTGACCGTTGCACGGAATTCTTGCTGTTCCGTTATCTGGGCAGCATAAGGAGGCTGAACCGCTTGATCAAATGAAAGCCAAAGGAAGTTGCCGCGTGGATTATGAAAAACTGGTGAGTGTGATGCGCAGGCTATCATTGGAAGCGGGCGACAAGATCATGGAGATCTACGGTCAGGACGATTACGATGTGAAAACAAAGTCGGATGACAGCCCCGTGACCGCAGCGGATGAGGCGGCTGATGCGATCATTTCATCCGGTTTGCGTGCGGCATTTCCCGACGTGATGCTGGTCACTGAAGAGCAATCCGCAACACATGATGCCAGTGGCGATACGTTTCTTATTGTTGATCCGTTGGACGGGACCAAGGAATTCATCCACCGCCGGGGGGACTTTACGGTGAACATCGCGCTGGTCGAAGGCGGTATTCCGACACGTGGCGTGGTCTATGCACCTGCGAAATCGCGGATGTTCTTCACTCAGGCTGATGGTCAGTCCGTCGAAGAAACAGGTGACCTGACCAAAGACGCGGTTGGCGCAGTTCGACCCATATCAGTCTCTAACGCAGACAATTCGGGTCTTATGGTCGTCGCGTCAAAGTCGCATCGGGATCAGGCGACGGATGACTACATCGCGCAATATGCCGTTCGGGACATGACCAGCGCGGGATCATCGCTCAAGTTTTGTCTGGTGGCGACCGGTGAGGCGGATATCTATCCCCGATTGGGCCGCACCATGGAGTGGGACACAGCAGCGGGTCACGCTGTTCTGCGGGGCGCAGGCGGCGATGTGGTGCGGTTTGATGATCACACGCCGCTGGCATACGGAAAGCCAGATTTTGCCAACCCGTTCTTCATCGCCTTTGCGCCCAGTGTTGAGTTGAAGCCTGCCTGATGTCTGTCCTGATTGTCATTCCCGCCCGCTATGCTTCGACCCGGTTTCCAGGCAAGCCATTGGCCGAACTGAAGGGCGCAAGCGGTGTCTCCCGTAGCTTGATTGAGCGGTCGTGGATGGCCGCTTGTGAAGTGAACGGTGTGGACCGTGTGGTTGTCGCGACAGACGATGACCGGATCAGGCAGGCGGCAGAAGGGTTCGGCGCCGAGATTGTGATGACTTCGACCAGCTGCGCCAACGGCACCGAGCGCTGTGCCGAGGCACATGAGGCGCTGGGCGGCGGTTTTGATGTTGTCGTGAACCTGCAAGGTGACGCGCCCCTGACCCCTCATTGGTTTGTCGAAAGCCTTGTACAGGGTCTGATATCGGCGCCCGAAGCTCAGATCGCAACGCCTGTCCTGCGTTGCGACGGGGCTGCGCTGAACAGCCTGCTGGCGGACCGGAAAGCGGACAGAGTGGGTGGTACGACAGCCGTGTTTGCCGCAGATCACACAGCGCTGTATTTCTCCAAGGAGGTGATCCCGTTTACCTCAAAGCCCTATTCAGAGACTGATATGACACCGGTTTTCCACCATGTCGGGGTCTACGCCTATCGCCCTGAGGCCTTGGCGGCCTACCCGTCTTGGCCGACCGGACCCCTTGAGACGCTTGAGGGGTTAGAGCAGCTTCGCTTCATGGAAAACGGCCGTTCTGTTCTTTGCGTCGAAGTTGAGGCCAAGGGCCGCGAATTCTGGGAGTTGAACAATCCGGAAGATGTGCCAAAAATAGAGTCTATGATGGCCAAAATGGGCGTTGAATGACTGAAATGCCCGTCAGCGTCGTCGTGGTCAGCCGGGATCGCCCCGGCGCACTCCGGCGTTGTCTGATAGGATTGTCACAGGTTCAGTACAGCCCTTTCGAGGTGATCGTTGTTGCTGATCCGGGGGGGCTGCAATCGGCGAGCGACCTTGCCTTTGCGGATGATCTGAAATTAGTTCCATTTGACGACGCCAACATCTCTGCCGCGCGCAATCTGGGGATCAGCCATGCTGCTGGTGAAATCGTGGCGTTTATCGACGACGATGCCGTGCCAGAACCGCAATGGCTGCGATACCTGATAGCGCCCGCAGTTCAAGGCGATGTCGCCGCCATGGGTGGTTTCGTGCGCGGTCGAAACGGTATTTCGTTCCAATGGAAGGCACGAAGTCTGGATCGCTTTGGCGCCTCCCATCCGCTTGAGGTTCATGCAAGTCAGGCCACCGTTTTGCATCCACCCAAGGGCCGCGCGGTCAAGACGGAAGGCACTAATATGGCCTTTCGTCGCAACGTCCTGACCCAGCTTGGCGGGTTTGATCCGGCGTATCATTATTATCTGGACGAAACCGACCTGAACATGCGCTTGGCGCAGGCTGGTCACGCCACCGCGTTGGTTCCCTTGGCCGAAGTGCATCATGGCTTTGCTGCGAATGCCTTGCGCAACAAGAACCGGGTGCCTCAGGATCTTTTCGACATCGGTGCCAGCTGGGCCGTCTTTCAGCGCAAACATATTGTCGATACGGAGCGGACCTTGCATTGGCGAAAGGTGCGGACCGAAGAACGCCAGCGGCTTTTGCGCCATATGGTGTCAGGCGGGCTGGAACCAGGGGATGTCAGACGCCTGATGAAAAGACTGGATTCAGGTTATGTTGAGGGAGGTAAACGGCCCATTGCCCCTGTGAAATTCGCCAGCCATCCTTCTGAGCCTTTCAAGCCCTTTCCTGCTCTGTCACGGTCTTCTGTTGTCGTGAAATCGCGGCCGGTGCGGGATGCGAGAAATATGGCTGCGGCCAGGGAGCGGGTGAAAAATGGTGAGATTGTCACCGTGATTTCCCTGTCGCCCAATGTATTATATCACAAAGTGATGTTTCACGAAGATGGATTTTGGATGCAGTATGGCGGGCTTTTTGGCAAATCGGACCGAAATCAGCCGCTTTTTCGTATGACAACAAGGTCACGACGGATTGAAAAGGAAATCAGGCGCGTTGCCAGACAACGTGGTTTACGCGAAGACTTGTAGAATTGCCGTCGTAGACCCCGGCAAATGCCCCCGCAGGCAACAACAAGATGGCGCAAGCCACAGGAAATATTGAGGACGACTATGCGTAAGAAGGTAACAAAGGCGATTTTCCCGGTTGCTGGGATGGGGACACGGTTCTTGCCGGCAACCAAATCGGTACCCAAGGAAATCATGACCCTCGTGGACCGTCCGCTGATCCAATACGCAATTGATGAGGCGCGGGCCGCTGGCATTAAGGAATTCATTTTTGTCACCTCGCGGGGCAAAGGTGCGCTTGAGGATTACTTTGATCTTGCGCCCCAACTTGAGCAGGAGTTGCGCAAGAAGGGTAAGACAGAGCTGTTGGATATCCTCAAGAGTACCAACATGGACAGCGGTGCAATCGCCTACACCCGTCAGCACAAGGCGTTGGGCCTCGGGCACGCCGTTTGGTGCGCGCGGCGACTGATCGGCAATGAGCCGTTTGCCGTGATCTTGCCCGATGACGTGATTGCTGCTGAAAAACCATGCCTTCAACAGATGGTCGAAGCTTATGCTGAAACCGGTGGCAACATGGTTGCCGCGATGGAAGTCGACCCGGAGCGCGCGTCGTCCTACGGTATGCTGGATATTTCGGAAGAGGACGGGCAGCTGGTCAAGATCAAAGGCATGGTCGAAAAACCAGAGCCCGGAGACGCGCCTTCCAATCTTGCTGTGATCGGGCGCTACATCCTTTCGCCCAGTGTTCTGAAGAACCTCAACCAGATGAGATCCGGGAGCGGGGGAGAGATCCAGCTGACTGATGCCATCGCTCAGGACATTGAGCGGAGCGATAACGTCTATGGGTTCCGGTTCCGAGGTCAGCGCTTTGATTGCGGCTCTAAATCGGGCTTTCTACAGGCAACGGTGTCCTTTGGTCTGGCCCGGGCAGAACTCAGGGATGACCTGCTCGCCTATCTGCGCAGCATCGTCCTGGAAGACGCCTGAAGACGCCTTCGGGAGGCAGCATGAGAAACGTATTGGTAACGGGTGGTGCTGGTTATATTGGGTCGCACGCCTGTAAGGCGCTGAAAGCAGCCGGGTTTACGCCTGTCACATTGGACAGTCTGGTGACAGGCTGGCAGGACGCGGTAAAATTTGGCCCTTTTGAGCAGGGCGATCTGCTTGATCGGGCTTTATTAGACACTGTTTTTGAAAAATACGAACCGGTTGCAGTGATGCATTTTGCCGCCCTGAGCCTTGTGGGTGAATGCATGAGGGATCCGGGCCTTTACTGGCGTAACAATGTTGCGGGATCGCTTAATCTGATCGAGGCTGCTGTGGCGGCGGGTTGCCTGGATTTTGTATTCTCCTCGACCTGCGCGACCTATGGCGATCAGGACAATGTGGTGCTGGATGAGAACACTGCCCAGCATCCGATCAATGCCTACGGTGCATCAAAGCGCGCGATTGAGGACATGTTGCGCGATTTCGAGACAGCGCATGGTCTGCGCCACGTGATTTTTCGGTACTTCAATGTCGCTGGCGCTGATCCCGATGGAGAGGTGGGCGAATTCCACCAACCTGAAACACATCTGGTGCCCCTTATGCTGGATGCGATCGACGGCAAGCGCGATGCGCTAACGATCTTCGGGACGGATTACGACACGCCTGATGGGACCTGTATCAGAGACTATGTGCATGTTTGTGATCTGGTAGATGCGCATGTTCTGGGCCTGAAGTGGCTGCAGGACAACAAGGGGAGCCGCGTGTTCAACCTTGGCACAGGGGCCGGATTTTCTGTACGCGAAGTGTTGGATCAAAGTCATGCGGTGACAAATCGAAGCGTGCCATACATCGAGGGCCCACGCCGCGCCGGAGACTGTACCAAGCTTGTCTCTGGTTCCCAGCGGGCGATGGATGAACTGGGATGGAATCCCCACAGATCCACCATGAAGCAGATGATCACAGACGCGTGGAGATGGCATCAGACTGGCCATTACGAGCGCTGAGATGGGGCAGGCGCGGCTCTTGGATTTGACGAGAAGCCTGCGCCGGGCGGGCCGTGTCCCCACGGGCGTTGATCGGGTCGAGCAGGCTTATCTGAATAGGTTTATCGAGGATGATGTACCGGCCTACGCGCTGATGCGGACGGCGTTCGGTTACGTTATGTTGGACGTCGGCGGCATGCGCGCATTCCATGACAGGGTTGTGGGCGCAAAAAACTGGGGGCACCCAGACCTGCTGTCACGGTTCCCAAGGGGCCGAGATCATGCTCTAATGCAGGCAGAAACCGATGTAAGGCGCCTTGCGGTTGGCCGCTGTGTGCCTGCGCGATTGCGGCAGATGTTGACCAGACTTTTGTCTGACGGATTTGACTATTTCAATGTCGGCCATAGCAATCTGACTGAGCGGGTCTTGAGAAGTGTTTCATATGCGAAGGGGCGGACGCATGTTCTGATCCATGATGTCATCCCGCTTGAGCACCCGAATTTCCAAAGATCCGGGACCGTCCGTCCGTTTCGTGAAAAGCTGCAGCGGGTTGCGCGGCTGGCCGACAGGGTGATTTACAATTCTGACGATACAAGACGCCGGGCTGAGGCTCAGATGCAGTCTTGGGGGCGGGTGCCACCTTCGATTGTTGCGCATTTGGGAACAATCATGCCCACACCTGATCCAAGCGGCTTGCCACAAGGACTGCCGCCGGAGCAGCCTTATTTCGTCACTGTCGGCACGATTGAGCCGCGTAAGAACCACGCATTTCTGCTGGATCTGTGGGAGCAAATGGGATCAGATGCGCCGCCGTTGCTTATCTGTGGCAGCCGCGGTTGGAACAATGATGCGGTTTTTGCCCGGCTTGACGCCTTGCCACCCGATAGTCCCGTCACAGAGCTACCAGGACTGTCTGACGCTGCATTGGCTGCGCTCATTCAGCAGAGTGCCGGGATGCTTTTTCCCAGCTTTGCAGAGGGTTACGGCCTGCCACCGATTGAGGCGCTGATGCTTGGATCGCGTGTTTTATGCAACGATCTGGCCGTCTTGCATGAGGTTCTGGATACCTACGCCACATTTGCCCCTGTTTCTGATACAGAAAACTGGCTAAAAACAATGAATAGTTGGAAAAATAGCCCGTCAGAAGCGGTCTCAGGTGCTGGTTTCGAAGGTCCGGAATGGTCGGATCATTTCAAGACTGTGTTAAGGTTAACTTGATATTGCGAACAAGAGCGGCGTTTTTCTGAGTTTAGAAGGTGGTGTTTGGGCATAATTCAGTCATACGGGCTGAGGCTTCAACGTAAGCGTTGGCGCATCCGTGCAATGCGGAAGCGTCGGGAACTCAAGCGTGTTGTAAACCGGACGGATCAGATCCGCGCCGATGATCTTTTGCTGTTCTGTACCCAGCGGAACGAGCGGATCAGGCTGCCCTATTTCCTTGATTATTACCGCAAGATGGGCATCGGCCACTTCTTTTTTGTGGACAACGACAGCGACGATGGATCGTTGGCCTATCTCGCGGATCAGCCTGACGTATCCCTGTGGCACACGACAGCAAGTTACAAACGTTCGCGTTTCGGGGTCGACTGGTTGAACTGGTTGCAGATCAAATATGCGCATGGCCATTGGGCGCTGACCGTCGATCCGGATGAATTTCTGGTCTACCCGTTTTGCGATACGCGTCCTCTGCGTGCACTGACCGACTGGCTTGATGCGTCGTCGATCAAATCGTTCTCGGCTATGATCCTCGACATGTACCCGAAGGGACGTCTGGACGAGCAACCTTATCAAGCGGGTCAGGACCCTATGGATATTGCCTGCTGGTTTGACAGCGGCAATTACACGATCTCGCGCAATCACCGTTTTACGAACCTGTGGATTCAAGGGGGTCCCCGTGCGCGGGTCTTCTTTGCAGATGAACCAGAGAAGGCACCAGCGCTGAACAAGGTTCCGTTGGTGAAGTGGGACAAGCGTTATGCTTACGTCAGTTCGACGCATATGCTTTTGCCGCGCGGTCTTAATCAGGTCTACGACGAATGGGGCGGTGAAAAAGCGTCAGGTGTGCTGCTGCACGCAAAGTTCCTGGATACCTTTGGCGCGAAGGCAAAAGAGGAACTTGAACGTGGGCAACACTATGCCGGATCGGTTGAATACAAGGCTTATGCCGAACGGTTGAAAGACGATCCTCAGCTTTGGTGCAAGTGGTCGGAACGGTACATCAACTGGCGACAGCTTGAGATCCTCGGCCTGATGTCCAAAGGAAACTGGGCGTGACCGTCGGGATTGTCATGCTGGTGCATACGGCGCTTGGCCGTGCCGAACAGGTGGCACGGCATTGGTCGGCAGCCGGTTGTCCTGTCGTGATCCACGTGGACAAGGTTGTTCCCCGCAAAACCTATAACGCATTTGTTGCCGCACTTTCCGATCTTTCGGAGGTGCGCTTCTGCGGTCGGTACCGGTGTGAATGGGGTACTTGGGGGATCGTTGAGGCAACGCAGTCGGCTTCGGAAATGATGCTGGCGCATTATCCAAGCGTGCGGCATGTGTACCTTGCCTCTGGCTCCTGTCTGCCACTGCGACCTGTGCAGGAACTGATCGACTATCTTGACGAACGGCCCAATACTGATTTCATAGAAAGCGCTACCACTTCCGAGGTGCCCTGGACCGTCGGTGGCCTGGATGAGGAACGCTTTACCCTGCGGTTCCCGGTGTCTTGGAAACGACACCGCCATCTTTTCGATTTCTTCGTCAACATCCAGCGCAAGTTGGGAATGAGCCGTAAGATGCCAAACGGCATCCTTCCGCACATGGGATCGCAGTGGTGGTGCCTGTCGCGCCGCACCTTGTCGGCCATTCTGCAAGACCCAGAGCGGCCGACTTATGACCGGTTCTTCTCTCAGGTCTGGATCCCTGACGAAAGCTATTTTCAGACATTGACGCGACAGTACTCGGAAAACATCGAAAGTCGGTCTTTGACCCTGTCCAAGTTCGATTTCCAAGGTAAGCCGCATATCTTTTACGACGACCATCTACAGCTTTTGCGCCGTTCGGATTGTTTCGTGGCGCGGAAGATCTGGCCCTATGCCGATCGTCTGTATGAGGCGTTTCTGACCGATGCCGCTGGCGCGATGAAACGAACAGAGCCGAATCCGGGCAAGATCGACCGCATCTTTTCCAAGGCGGTTGAACGGCGTACGCGTGGCCGTTCGGGGCTTTATATGCAAAGCCGGTTTCCCAATGAGGATTGGGAGAATGGTGTTACCGCAGCACCCTATTCCATGTTCCAGGGGTTTTCAGAGCTGTTTGAGAATTTCGAACCCTGGTTGGCTGCCGCGACAGGTGCGCGTGTGCATGGCCACATCTTTGCGAAAGACCGTGTGCATTACGCTGATGGTCAAACTGCGATCAACGGCGCCCTTTCCGACAGCCCGGTTTTGCGGGACTATAATGCAAAGGCCTTTCTGACGAACCTGATCTGGAACACCCGCGGGGAACGCCAGTGTTTCCAGTTTGGTCCGGATGACAATCAGGAAATCAACTGGCGCATCGCGAAAGACCCAAATGCACAGGTATCGGTCATCACCGGTGCATGGGCCGTGCCGTTGTTCCGGTCGAACCTTGATTTTGCTGCGATCCGCGCGATTGCTGCGCGGCTGCAAAAGATAGAAAGTGAACATATGGACGTCCTGCGTTCGCCTTACACCAAGGCACGGGTGCGGATCTGGACGATGGCAGAGTTCATCGAGGCCCCGATGGAGCCGCTGCAGGGTATCTTGGATGAGATCGGGCGCACCAAGTTGCGCCGTTTGTCAGAGGCGCCCAAGATGGTCGATTTGTCGGGCTTTGGGCAGTTCCTTCAGAACCTCAAGAACCAAGGTATGCACCCCTATTTGATGGGCGATTTCCCGGTTGAGAGAGGCGTTGAAAACATGCCCAAGACACAGCGCAAACCCTATCTGGTACAGTAAATGAAAAGCACGAAGTTTCAGAGTTTCGTTGTCTTTGCAGAGATGCGGACGGGGTCAAATTTTCTTGAGGCGAACCTGAATGCGTTTGAGGGCATCAACTGTCATGGTGAGGCGTTTAACCCGCACTTCATGGGCTATCCGAACAGTGACCCGATCCTTGGTGTTGATCTAAAGACACGCGATGCGGATCCAAGAGTGCTGTTGGCGGCGATCAGGAACAATACAGCACGGCTAAGCGGTTTTCGATATTTCCATGACCACGATCCACGGGTCTTTGATGCGATCGTAGACGATCCGACTTGTGCCAAGGTCATTTTGACGCGCAACCCGGTTGAAAGCTATGTGAGCTGGAAAATTGCGCAGGAAACGGGGCAGTGGAAGCTGACGGACGTCAAAGCGCACAAGGTTGCGCAGGCAATGTTTGACCCAAAAGAATTTGCAAACCACCTTGAGGCGCTGCAAGCGTTTCAGGTCACATTGCTGAACCGGCTGCAAACCAGCGGTCAGGCAGCATTCTACGTGGCCTACGAAGACCTGCAGAGCGTTGAGGTGATGAATGGGCTGGCGAAATATCTTGGTGTGGATGAACAGCTTGAGGCGCTCGACAAGAGCCTGAAAAAGCAAAACCCCAGTCCGATATCGGCAAAGGTGCGCAATTACGACGATATGCTCAAGGCGCTTTCGCAATTGGATCGGTTCGATCTGACCCGCACGCCAAATTTCGAACCGCGCCGGGGTCCGAATGTGCCGTCCTATGTGGCAGCAGCGGAAAGCGCGCTTTTGTACATGCCCTTGCGCAGTGGGCCGCAAGCCCAAGTGGTGCGCTGGCTGGCGGCGCTGGATGGGGTTGAGCGGCCCGATCTGCATATGAAGATGACCCAGAAAGACCTGCGCCAGTGGAAACGCAAACATCCCGGGCACCGCAGCTTTACCGTGCTGCGCCACCCGGTGCAGCGGGCGCATGATGCGTTCTGTCGACATATCCTGCCTGTGGGCAAGGGAAGTTATGTCCAGTTGCGTAAGACGATGATGCGGCGCTACAAGTTGCCTCTGCCTGAGAACGGGCCGGACGCAAACTATGATCTGGGCGCCCATCGCGCTGCCTTTGCGGCGTTTCTGGTGTTTCTGAAGGGTAATCTATCGGGCCAGACCGCTATCCGTGTGGATCCCGCGTGGTGTACCCAGACGCAAGCGATCATGGGCTTTGGCGACCTGTGCTTGCCCGACAGGATCATTCGTGAAGAAGATCTGGCGCATGAATTGTCTGATTTGGCGCGTGCCGTGGGAAAGTCAGATGTGCCTGAGGTTCCAGATGCTCCAGAGGATCAGCCATTTGCACTTCACCAGATTTATGACGATGAGATCGAGAAGCTGACCGAAGACGCCTATCAGCGTGATTATATGATGTTTGGGTTTTCGCGCTGGAAATAAGACGCAGAGCGGTCTCAGGCCGCTTGCACCGAATTCTCTTCGGTCAGGATTGTGAACAGGGTCGATGCATCGGGATTGGCGCGCAACTTGTTGCAGATGCTGGTGTCACGCAGCGTCCTGGAGACAAGCGCCAAAGCCTTGAGATGCTCAACGCCAGCGTCTTCGGGTGCAAAAAGCGCAAAGGCCACGTCGACGGGCTGACGATCCACCGAGGAAAAATCAATCGGTTTGTCCAGCAGTACAAAAGCACCGACAACCTCGTCCAGACCTTCAAGCCGGGCGTGGGGCAGGGCAACACCATGCCCAACCCCTGTCGGGCCAAGGGATTCGCGCGTCATCAGCGCCTCGACGATCTTGTCGGCGTCCAACCCATAGGCAGTCTGTACCAGATCGCTGATATCCTGCATCAGTCGCTTTTTGCTGGAGGCCGACGTCAATACCTTGACGGCCTCCGGCTTGAGGAGTTTTGCAAATTCCATACAGCTCGCTCTGTTTTAAGGCGGGCATTGCCCGCCACTTGTCCCTATGGGTCAATCCAGCCGATGTTGCCATCTTCGCGGCGGTACACGACGTTCAACCCGTCTTTGCTCTCGTTCCGAAACACCAGCACTGGATCACCTGACAATTCCATTTGCATGACCGCTTCGCCGACAGACAAGGTGGCAATCTTTGTCTGCATCTCAGCAATGATCATAGGCTGGAGAGTTTCAGGTTCCTGTGCGTCTGAATCGCTTTCTGAGGCGAGGATATAAGAGGAAGCGCCGAATAATTCAACCGGTTCTACGCGGTCCTTGTGATGATCTTTCAACCGCCGCTTGTAGCGCCGCAATTGCTTTTCCATCTTCTCGTTGCAGGCATCGAAGGCACCGTAAATGTCGTTATTATGTGCCTTGGCCGATGCGGTCAGTCCGGTAGAAAGATGTACGGTCGCCTCGCAGACAAACTCGTGCCCCGACTTTGAAAATATCACCTGGGCATCAGTAGGACGCTCGGCGTACTTTTTGACAGATCCGCCCAATTCTTCTTTCACGTGGGTCTGAAGTGCATCGCCAATGTCGATTTGTTTGCCGCTGATTTGGTACCGCATAGGTTCTCCTTATTCTTGTCATCAACATGACGGCAGAGGCACCACGATTGTGGTGATACTGGTCATGCTAAATGCGGATAAATGGCTTTGCGTCCGGATTATGCCGGTCCATGCCTTGGCGATAAGGCCGGTGCAGGATCAAGCAGGAACGCAGTGTTGCCATACATCCATCAGGCGCGGAATCGGGTTCAAAGTCAATGGTTAGCACTTTACGCTACAGCAAATTTTTCGATTAAATCTTTGTGATTTATTAAGAAATACGAAAATTATCACCAAGATAGACGCGGCGGACATTTTCGTTTTGAACAACCTCGTCCGGTGTGCCCGACATCAGCACCTTTCCTTCGTGCAGGATATAGGCACGGTCCACAATTTCGAGCGTTTCACGCACGTTATGGTCTGTGATCAGCACACCGATGCCCCGGTTCTTGAGGTCCGCGACCAATGCGCGGATATCGCCCACTGAAATCGGGTCAACGCCTGCAAAGGGTTCGTCCAGCAGCAGGTATTTAGGGTCAGCGGCAAGGCAGCGCGCGATTTCAACCCGTCTTCTTTCCCCGCCAGACAAGGCAAGTGCGGGCGCACGGCGGAGATGTTCAATGGAAAATTCAGACAGCAGTTCCTCAAGCCGTTCGCGGCGCCGGTGGCGGTGCGGCGTTGAGATGTCGAGGATCGCGCTGATGTTGTCCTGAACACTTAATCCGCGAAAAATGCTCATCTCCTGAGGCAGATAGCCGATGCCAAGCTGCGCGCGCCTGTACATGGGCAGCATGGTGACATCCTTGCCGTCCACGGTTACGGTGCCGCCTTCGGGCGTGACCAGTCCGGCAATGGCATAAAACGTCGTTGTCTTGCCTGACCCGTTTGGTCCCAGCAGCGCGACAACTTCGCCGCGGTTCAGGTACATCGAAAAATCGCGGATCACGACTTTCTTGCGGTAGGATTTCCGCAGGTGTTCAACACGAAGGCCGGCAGAGCCTTCCGCGACCTTCAGGTCAGGCGCGGACATCAGTTGTCGCCACCCGTTTGAATGATCGTTTTCACACGCCCCGACATCTGCGCGGTTCCATCAGAAAGTTGCACGGTCATGCGGTCCGCACTCAGTGCATTCGGACCTTGGTCAAGCAAGACATTGCCGGTCATCACGATCACACCGTCAGTGATCGAATAATCTGCGCGATCTGATTCGGCGGCATCGGAGCCGGACACCAGCGTCACGCCACCTGTCGCTTCCATCCGTTCGATCCCCTTCTGCTGTTCCCGGTATACGACCAGCACGCGCGGGGCAGACAGGCGCATCTCTCCCTGACCAATCAGCACATTTCCTGTGAAAATTGCGATCCCGGTTTCCTGATCTACCGACAGATTGTCTGCGGTCACCTCAACCGGGAGGTTGGTGTCTTGTTTGAATGCGCCGAAAGCGACGTTCGTCCCTTGCGCGAATACGGGTGCTGCGGCGGTCGCCAAGAAAAGGGGCAGCAGCAAATTTCGCAGTTTTTTCACGGGGTCACTCTTCGTCGGGTTTGGGCACATATATCAGCTTCACCCCGTTTGTGAAAACCAATTGAGCGGCGTCCCCCGCCTTGCCCGCATTCAGTTGCATTGCCCCCGCATCGAGGGTGCCCAGTGGGCCATCGGCATGAACCGGACCGGGAGAGTGGACGTCGAGAGTTGACAGCCGTGTCACCAGCTTATCGCTTTTGATCTGGTAGCCTGTCGAGGTGGTGATAACCACGTCACCATCCAGATCAGCGCGGTTTGCGGCCATGTCGAACCGGCCGTGATCTGACGTCAGAGTCACACTAGAGCCTGACGCCATTTTCATGGTGACTTCAACCTGTTCGGCGTCATTGGCGCCGGTCTGTTCTTTTGGTGTCGTCAGCTTTTCAGCGGAAAAAGACAATTCATCGCCTTCTGGGGTCACCCCATAATAGACCGGGCCGGTGACTTGCTGATCGCGCAGGCGGTCCTGAATCTCTTTGTCGGCAAAAGGAATGACTGATTCCGGATCCACCACGCGGGACAGCAGGAACAGCGTGGATAGTAATCCAAGTGCCATTAACGGCAAAAGCACCTTGAGCCAGCCAACCATTCGGGAATAGCGGTCCAGCTGCATGAAGGCTATCCCAGTCCGACGCGCAAACAGTCGTGGATATGCAAAAGGCCCGCCGGCTTTTCAGCGGCATCGGGGTCAACCACCAACAGGCAGGTGATTTTGCGCGTATTCATCACGCCCACGGCTTTTTCAGCCAAGGCGTTCGGATCAATCGTCACCGGATTGCGTGTCATCACATCGCGTGCTTTCAATGACAGCAGTCCGTCCATGTGACGGCTAAGGTCACCATTCGTGATAATGCCGGTCAGGCGGCCATCCGCATCGATCACACCGGTCACGCCAAACCCCTTGCCGCTGATTTCGATCAGGGCTGCTGACATATCGGCATCCTCATTCACCAATGGCATCGCATCGCCTGTGTGCATCAGGTCGCCAACCAAGCTGAGTTGCGCGCCCAACTTGCCGCCGGGATGGAAGTTGCGAAAATTCTCGGCGGTGAAATCGCGATGTTCCATCAGCGCCACGGCAAGCGCATCGCCCATGGCAAGTGTCATCGTGGTCGAGGTTGTGGGCACAACCCCGGTACCGCATGCTTCTTCCACGCGGGGGAGCAGCAAAACCACATCGGATTGTCGCGCCAATGTGCTGTCTTCGCGGCTTGTCAGTCCGATCAGCGGGATCTCGTAACGGCGTGAGTAGGCGATAAGGTTGCCGAGTTCCGGAGCTTCACCTGAGTTCGAGATTGCCAGCACAACATCATCTCGTGTGATCATACCCAGATCACCGTGGCTTGCTTCGGCCGGGTGGACAAATTGTGCGGGCGTACCAGTACTGGCCAGTGTCGCGGCGATCTTGTTCGCGATATGGCCGGATTTACCGATCCCTGTGACGATCACGCGACCCCTGGTTTCGCGCAGCATGTCGATGGCGCGGCGAAAGCGGTCATCCAAAGCCTCTGCCAGCGTGTTCAGCGCCGTGGCCTCGGCCCGGATAACGCGGGCGGCGGTGTCGATGAACGGGGTTTTCATGAATGCGCAAAGATATCCGTGTCGGGCCAACCTTCCAGGTCAAGCCGTGCCCGCATCGGAAGAAAATCGAAACAGGCCTGTGCGATCTCCATCCGGCCTTCGCGTTCCAGCATTTCGTTCAGCTTGTCGCGGAGCCGGTGAAGGTAGAGGACATCTGACGCAGCGTATTCAAGCTGTGCCTTGGTCAGCTCTGCAGCACCCCAGTCGGATGATTGCTGCTGCTTTGATATGTCGATGCTCAGCAATTCCTGCAGCAGTTTCGCCAGACCGTGCCGGTCGGTATAGGTGCGGATCAGGCGACTGGCGATCTTGGTGCAATAGACCGGTGCAGTCACCGCACCGAAGGCATTAAGCAACGCGGCGATATCGAACCGCCCAAAATGAAACAGCTTCAGCACATTCGGATCTTCAAGCAGACGGCACAGGTTCGGCGCTTCTGTTTGACCCTTGGCGACTTGCACCAGATGGGCGTTGCCGTCCCCACCGGACAATTGCACGACGCACAGCCGGTCGCGGTGCGGGTGCAGCCCCATGGTTTCGCAGTCTATGGCAACCATCGGCCCCAGGTCGAGGTCATCGGGCAAGTCATTTTGATAGAGAAAATTTGTCATGGCACTCGCTATAGCCTGCAACGCGGGCGTGGGAAAGCGTGGTTCACGCCGCGGCGCGGTACTGCTCAATTTCCTTGAGCTTCGGACGGGGGAAGCGGGTCAGCAAATCACAGACCGCAAGATGGCACAGGTGACCGGGCCAATCGGGGCTGACCAGTGGCGCAGGAAGCGTCGGATGCTTCAACACCAGCCGCCGCCAGTTGTGGACGATAAGGCAGCGCAACACAGCAACCTCAACCGGTGACAGGTCATCCGCCTCCGGCAAACTATCCTGCAAGGCCGCAAGCGTTTGCAGCAGTTCAGTGTACCCTTGCCGCAGGGCATGTGGCTCTGCCTCTTTGCGCAGCCAAACAGGTACATCATCGCCAGAAAAGGCCAAGGTATCGCCGGGTGGCGTGGCTGTGGCCGGTCCGACATAAACGCGCGGCAGGATTGCAGAGAATCCCAAGGCCGCCATGTCATCGACTTGCCGACCTTTGTCACTGGTGAAGATCAGCTGCCATTCCTGAACCGTTTCCGAAGGATCGGCGTAGATGCGCGGGCTGGCGGCGGCACTTTCCGCGCGACCCTTTGCGCTTAAGCTGTGCTGGCTGATCCGCCCCGATTTCTCTGAAACGATCCAGCCGTCATTCCGCAGGCGGTGAAGGGCAACGCGCGCCGCCTCTGGCTTGACCTTGAGACCTTTCATAATCGCCGACAGCACAGGTCCGTCAATGGATTGCCCGCGGTCCTGCGCCAGATCGCCGAAAAGGCTGATCATCAGCGACCAGACACGCCGCCCACCCAGCGCGCGCAAGGCTGTGGTTTGTGATATGAAGTTATCCGTAGGCATTCATCGTCAGCAGTTCATATTCGGCCGCTACATCATCGTTCTGATTATATAACGTTACGTGCCAACGTACTTCACCATATTCTTCATTGCGAGGCGTCTTATGCTTTACGGTTAAGCGAACACGAATGCTGTCTCCGGCTGCAACCGGCGCCATGAAGCGCAGATTGTCCAGGCCAGTGTTGGCAAGCACCGGACCGGGGTCAGGCTGAACAAACAGGCCTGCTGCAAAGCTAAGCAACAGATAGCCATGGGCGACGCGGCCCGGAAAGAACGGGTTCGCCTTGGCGGCCTCCTCGTCCATGTGGGCATAGAAGGTGTCGCCGGTGAAATGGGCAAAGGTTTCGATGTCCTCCAGCGTGACTTCGCGAGAGGGAGAATTGAAGGTTTCGCCCAGTTCGATCTGATTGAAGCTCCGGGTAAAAGGATGCGCCTGATCGCTGATTTCTCTTGCTCCCGGTACCCATTGCTGACCGATCGCCGTCAGAATATCGGGGCTGCCCTGAATCGCTGTGCGCTGCATGTAATGCATGACGCCACGAATGCCGCCCAGCTCTTCGCCGCCGCCCGCGCGGCCCGGACCACCATGCACCATGTGAGGTAAAGGAGAGCCGTGCCCGGTGGCTTCGCTCATTGAGGCGCGATTGTTGAAGTACAGCCGCCCGTGAAAGGCAGCGGAGCCCAAGGTGATTTCCCGCGCTACATCGCCGTCGTTGGTAATGACGGAGGCGACCAGAGATCCCTTGCCCTTGTTCAACAGGCTGACCGCGTGGTTCAGATCGCGATAAGGCATCACGGTCGAGACGGGGCCGAAAGCCTCGGTATCGTGCACTCTTTCTGCCGCGTCGGGATCAGCGCAGTGGAACAGCATCGGAGGCACAAACGCGCCGGCGTCCTTGTCGGCCCCTTCGATTTGCACTGTGTCCGGGTCGCCGTAGACGCGCTCGGCCTCGGTACCGATCAGCGCTGCTTTTTCCAGTACGTCATTTTTTTGGCTATTGGATACCAGCGCGCCCATGCGCGTCCCTCCCAGCCGGGGATCGCCAATGATCGTTTTGCCCAAACGCGCGCTGATTGCGTCGATAACCGCATCGACCTGCGCTTGCGGGACCATGATGCGGCGAATGGCGGTGCATTTCTGACCCGCTTTCGCCGTCATCTCCCGGTGCACTTCCTTGACGAAAAGATCGAACTCAGGCGTGCCGGGTGTGGCGTCGGGGCCGAGAACGGAGGCATTCAGGCTGTCCTGCTCGGACGCAAAGCGGACAGAATGTTCCATCAGCTTGGGGTTGCCCCGCAGCTTGAGCGCGGTATCGGCAGAGCCGGTGAACGCCACCGCGTCCTGACAGCCCAGATGATCCAGCATGTCGCCCAGTCCGCCCGAGACAAGTTGCACCGATCCCGCTGGCAACAGGCCACTGTCCAGCATCATGCGCACGCAGGCTTCGGTGACGTAACAGGTTGCCGTTGCCGGTTTCACGATGGCAGGGACCCCGGCCAGCAGGGTCGGGGCGAGCTTTTCCAGCATGCCCCAGACGGGGAAGTTGAACGCGTTGATATGTACCGCGACGCCCTGCAGCGGTGTGCAGATATGGCGCCCCATAAAGGCACCGGTCTTGCCCAGTTGCTCTGGTCCGCCGTCAAGATAGACATGCGCATCCGGCATCTCGCGCCGGCCCTTGGAGGCAAAGACCAGCATCGTGCCGATGCCGCCGTCCACGTCGATCTTGTGATCGGACAGCGTTGCGCCTGTGTCATAGCTCAGATCATAAAGCGCCTGCTTGCGCTCCATCAGGTAAAGCGCGACGGCCTTGAGCATCCGCGCACGATCATGGAACGTCATCTTGCGCAGCGCAGGCCCGCCGACCTCTCGTGCGTGCGCCAGCATCGCCTGCACATCAAGCGCATCATTTCCCGCCTGTGCGATCACCTCTCCGGTAATGGCGCTGGCGATGCTGCGCGCACCTGCGCCCGGCGCGATCCATTGCCCGGCAGCGAAACTTTGGACGTCCAGCATGCAATGCTCCTTAATGTGTGTCGTAGTCGATAACGAGTTTGTCCGTCAGCGGATAGGACTGGCAGGACAGCACGTGACCGTTCTCGACCTCGTAATCCTCAAGCGCGTGGTTTGACAGCATCTCGACCTCGCCTTCCAGCACCTTGCACATGCAGGTGGAGCAGACCCCCGCCTTGCAGGCAAAGGGCGCGTCCTGACCGTTTTCCAGGGCGGCATCCAGCACAGACTGACTTTTTGACATTTCAAAGGTGCGCTGGGCACCGTCGATGATGACCGTGACTTCGGTCCCTTTTTGACCTGCACTGCGCTTGGCGATTTCCTGTTTGGCGAGTTGACCTTGCTGGCTCTCTGAAAACAGCTCGAACTTGATCTGATCCTTTTTCAGTCCGTGCTTTTCGAGGCTTTCAGCAATGGCCAGCATCATCGGCTCTGGCCCGCAGATGAACGCGGTATCGGTGCTGCTGACGTCAATCCAGCGTTTGAACAGCTCATCGCATTTCGATTGATCCACACGACCGGTAAAAAGATCGATGTCCTGACCGCTTTCCAGCATGTGAATAATCGTCAGCCTGCCCATGTAGCGGTTCTTGAGATCTTCGAGCTCCTCGCGGAACATGATCGTGTTCACGGCGCGGTTGGCATAGACCAGCGTAAAGGTTGATTTCGGCTCGCGCTTCAGCACGGTTTTCAGGATCGACAACACAGGCGTGATCCCGGAACCGCCTGCAAACCCAAGGTAGTTCTTTGCCTTGTTAGGCTCTATTTCGGTGAAAAACTTGCCCTGAGGCGGCATCGCATGCAGCGTATCGCCAACCTTTAGCTGCGTATTTGCGAAGGTCGAAAAAGCACCGCCATCGACCTTTTTGATCCCTACTTGCAACTTGCCATCGTCAAGCCCCGCGCAGATCGAATAGTTGCGGCGCAGTTCTGTTCCTTCGAAGTCCTGTTTGAAGGTCAGATACTGGCCCTGTTTGAAATCGAACGCTTCGGGGTTTTCCGGCTCAAGCGTCAGCACAACTGCGTCGCGGATCGTGTGGTGGATATCTGTCACTTTGACGGGAAGAAACTGGGTCATTTCACGGCCTCAGATACATTTGAAATAGTCGAAAGGTTCCAGGCAGTCGGTGCAACGCCACTGCGCCTTGCAGGGGGTTGAGCCAAACTGGCTGATCCGCTCTACATTCTCGGACTTGCAGAGCGGGCAATGCTTGGGCCCTCCTGCGGGCTGTGGCGGTGCGATGCCGTATTCTTCCAGCTTCGCCTTGCCTTCCTCGGTCAGCCAATCGGTCGTCCACGCAGGCGACAATTGCCTTTTTAGAGACAGGTTTTCGATGCCATGTTCCCGCAGCGCCGTCTCGATATCCAGATTGATGATCGTCGTAGCGGGGCAGCCGGAATAGGTCGGTGTGACGGTGACTTCCAAGGTGTCGCCCTGCCATGCGACGTCCCGGATGATCCCCAGATCAGTCAAAGAGATGACGGGGATTTCCGGGTCAGGCACGGCGGACAACCATTCCCAAACAGTTTCTATGCTGGGTCTTTCGCCTACCATGTCGCGTCCGGGTAGGCGCGTTGCAGCCACTGCATCTGAGTAAGCATATGGCCCAGATGCTCCGTATGCCGTACTCCTGTTTTTCCGCCCTTGTGGGCGAAATCGTCTTCGGGTTTTGTCAGTGTCGCCTCTGCCAGCACGGCATCAAGCTGGGCGTCGTACTCCGCACGCAAAGAGGACGGATCGGGCGCGATGCCCGCCTCAACCATTGCAGCGTCAACTTCATCATCGATGAACATCTCACCTACAAACGAATAGAGCCTATCAAGGGCTTTTTGCATCCGCTCGTGGCTTTCCGTAGTCCCATCCCCAAGGCCGATGACCGTGTCGGTAGAGCGTTCCAAATGATAGGTCACTTCCTTGACGGATTTCTCCGCAATCGCGGCAACTTGTTCATGGGAGGACGACATCAGCGCCTTGAGATACATCAGGTGCCAACTGTCGAAGAGGAACTGGCGCATCATTGTCTGGCCGAAATCACCATTCGGCTGTTCGGCCAAAAGCACGTTGCGGAAATCCCAGACGTCGCGGTGAAAGGCGAGCTTGTCTGCATCCCGTCCTTTGCCCTCGACCTCACCGGCCAGTCCCAGCCAAAGCTGCGTCTGCCCGATCAGATCAAGTGCGGTATTGGCCAGCGCGATGTCTTCCTCGAGTACCGGGGCCACGCCGCACCATTCCGACACACGATGTCCCAGCACCAGCGTGTTGTCGCCCATGCGGCAGCAAAATTCGAACAATGGATCGCTCACATCGCCCCCACTTCGTCAGGGATGTCAAAGAAGGTCGGGTGACGATAGACCTTGTCGTTGGACGGCTCATAAAGAGAGCCTTTTTCCTCTGGCGAGGATGCAGCGATGTGAACCGCCTCGACCACCCAGATGCTGACGCCTTCGTTGCGGCGGGTATAGACGTCGCGCGCGTTCTTGATCGCCATTTCGGCGTCTGGCGCGTGGAGCGAACCGACGTGACGGTGGCTGAGGCCGTGCTGGCCACGGATAAATACTTCCCACAGCGGCCATTCGGTCTTGCGGGTCTCCTCGTGGGGGCTTGCTTCTGAGTCTTTGTAGGGACTGGATTCAGGGCTGCTCATATCGCTTACTCCGCTGCCATTTTTGCTGCACGTTTCTTGGCGGCATGCGCCAAAAGCCCTTCGCGGACCCAGCGGCCCTCGTCCCACGCCTTGTTGCGCGCTTCGAGACGTTCGGTATTGCAAGGGCCGTTGCCTTTCAGCACGTCAAAGAACTCGGTCCAGTCCGGTTCGGAAAAATCGTAGTGACCGGTTTCCTCGTTCCATTTGAGATGTTCATCCGGCACGGTCAGACCAAGGTATTCTGCCTGCGGCACGGTCTGGTCGACGAACTTCTGACGCAGCTCGTCATTGGTGTTCATCTTGATCTTCCAGGCCATCGACTGCGCGGAATGCACGCTGTCCTTGTCTGAGGGTCCGAACATCATCAGTGACGGATACCAGAAGCGGTTCAGCGCATCCTGCGCCATCCTGCGCTGGGCTTCGGTGCCGTTGGCCATCTTCATCATGATGTCGTAGCCCTGCCGCTGGTGGAACGATTCTTCCTTGCAGATACGGACCATCGCGCGGGCGTAGGGGCCGTAAGAGGTGCGCTGCAGCGGCACCTGATTCATGATCGCGGCACCGTCAACCAACCAGCCCACGGCGCCCATGTCGGCCCATGTCAGGGTCGGATAGTTAAAGATCGAGCTGTACTTCATTTTGCCCGACAGCAGGTCGCGCGTGAGGTCATCACGGGTGACACCCAGCGTTTCGGCCGCACAGTAGAGGTAGAGTCCATGCCCCGCCTCGTCCTGAACCTTGGCCAGCAGGATCGCCTTGCGCTCAAGCGTTGGGGCGCGGGTGATCCAGTTGCCTTCGGGCAGTTGTCCCACGATCTCGGAATGGGCGTGCTGGCCGATCTGGCGAATGAGGTTCTTGCGATACCCGTCTGGCATCCAGTCCTTTGGCTCAATCTTGCCACCCGCGTTGATGCGCTCCTGAAAGGCGCGCTCTTCGGGTTCCATTTCGTCCAAGGATTTGACGCCTTGGCCTGTAGACTTGATCATCTGTGCATACATCGTTCAGGTCCTTTCAAGAACAATCAGGCGGTTCACGCGCGCTCAAGAATAAGCGCGACGCCCTGACCCACGCCCACACACATTGTGCAGAGCGCATAGCGGCCACCAGTTCGTTTCAGTTGCAATGCGGCGGTCATCACCAGACGCGCGCCGGACATGCCCAGCGGGTGACCGATGGCGATGGCGCCACCGTTCGCGTTCACATGCGGCGCGTCTTCGGAAATTCCGAGGGCGCGCAGCGTGGCGATACCTTGCGAGGCGAAAGCCTCGTTCAGTTCTATCACGTCCATCTGGTCTGCCGTCAGGCCTGCGCGGTCCAGCACCTTCTGGCAAGCGGGGATCGGCCCGATGCCCATCACGCGCGGCTCAACGCCTGCCGCGTTCATCGCGACAACGCGGGCGATTGGCGTCAGGCTGTGATCCTTGATCGCCTGCTCGGACGCGACCAGCATCGCTGCTGCGCCATCGTTCACGCCTGAGGCATTGCCAGCGGTCACGGTCAGATCCGGGCCGTTGATGCCCCGCAGCTTGCCCAGCTTTTCCAGCGTGGTATCGGGACGCGGATGTTCGTCACGATCCACCACAATGGGGTCGCCTTTGCGCTGGGGAATCGTGACCGGCGTGATTTCCTCGGCAAAGATGCCAGCCTTGTCGGCTGCGGCCCAACGTTCCTGACTGCGCTGCGCAAACGCGTCCTGATCGGCACGGCTGACGTCGTAATCCTCGGCCACGTTGTCAGCGGTCTGCGGCATGGAATCGATGCCATATTGCGCCTTCATCTTGGGGTTCACGAAACGCCAGCCAATGGTGGTATCATAAACCGCGTTGCCGCGTGAAAAGGCTGTTTCGGCCTTTGGCATGACAAAGGGCGCGCGGGTCATGCTTTCCACGCCACCTGCGATGGCCAGATCAATATCGCCAGCGCGGATCGCGCGCGCGGCAGCACCTACGGCATCCATGCCAGAGGCACAAAGCCTGTTGATGGTGGCACCGGGCACATCGACCGGCAGGCCGGCCAGCAACGCAGCCATACGCGCAACGTTGCGGTTGTCTTCACCTGCCTGATTGGCGCAGCCGAACACCACGTCATCGACGCGCGACCAATCCACGTCTGGATTGCGGGCCATCAGCGCTGCGATGGGTACTGCTGCCAGATCGTCAGCCCGAACAGAGGCTAACGCCCCGCCAAATCGCCCAATAGGTGTCCTCTGCGCATCGCAGATAAATGCTGTCATGAATCGCTCCCTTGTTGCGGTTGTTTTTAAGGGATCGACTGATGTGAAACAAGGGAAATGTTACGATTATTCCATCTGTTTGAAATATCCGTAACGCTTTATCGTTCGAGATGGTTGCGTTCGGCTGAACACGCATCGACAAGTGCGCGCACAGTGTCCATGCCTTGATCGCTTTCATTAGAAGCGATTACGTCATTCGCGGCAGAAGCGGCTTTGCGGCTTGATTTTTTGTGTCTTGCCTGGGCGGTACGCACGACGTCTTTTATGTCGCCTACCGTGCTTTGGATCGTGCGACAGACTGCGTGCAGGCGCATGATCCGCTCTTCGTCAATTGGGGTCACCCGCGCCTGTTCGGTGGCTGACTTGAACGCGCTGCTGAGGTTTTCCAGCTGCAGGTCCGCGATTGACGAATAATATCGAACGTCTTCGAATGCCAGCCTGTCCTGCAACAAGGGCGCTTGTTCGGAAATCTTGATCGCGGTTGCGATCACGCGGTCATGTCCTTCGGGGCTGCGGGCGTACTGCAGGGTTTTGTCCCAGCGAATCTCGCGCTGTTCCTTGGTAAAAAGAAAGGCAAACCTGATGGTTTGCCTTGTCGTCACGCAACGCTGATAGAACTCAAGCATTTCTTCAGCTGCTGCGGCCATTTCAAGAACGGATCGCCCCAACAAATCCTGTCGTGGCTGACCGGCAAGTTCTTCCAAAGCGCTGTTCATGCAGGTGATACGAAAGTCGTGGTTCGGCCCCTTGCGTTCAATCACAAACATCGGGACAGAGAATTGATCCAGCAACTCATCGAGCTGTGCAATGGACAACGTGTTCAACATGGCGTTTCCTTTTTCGATACGGGAAACTTAGGAACCAATGGTAAACAAAGTTTTTCCACAGAAGATAAAATTGGGTTTTGTCATGTCATCTGCCGTTAACGGGTTTCGGGCAGCATCGGGGGATTGAAGAAATGTTTCTTAAGAATGCGTGGTACGTCGCCGCGTGGGATCATGAGGTCACTCGCGACCTGCAACAGGTGATTGTGCTGGGGGAAAAGATTTGTCTGTTCCGGGCGCAAGACGGCGAAGTGATCGCGCTTGAAGACGCCTGCCCGCACCGCAAGCTGCCTTTGTCAAAGGGGAGGATCAAAGGAGATACTGTTGAATGTGGCTATCACGGACTGACATTTGATTGCGCTGGGCAATGTGTTTGGGCGCCCGGTGGCGGCCGTATTCCTTCAGCGGCGCGGGTGCGGCCTTACCCGGTGCACGAAAAGTACGGGCTGATCTGGATTTGGATGGGCAATGCAGCCATCGCTGATTCCGATGACGTCATTGATATTCCAAACTTTGGTCATCCGGAATGGGGGCTGAACACCGGCGCCGCGATGGACCTTAACTGCAACTATCTGCTGATGTGCGATAATCTGCTGGACCCACGCATGTCGCCTGGGTTCATCAAAGCTCCTTTGCCACGTCAGCGACCAAGGACACGCCGCTGCGCGTGACCAAAACCGACAGCGGGGTGATCGTCCATCGCTGGATGATGGATCATGAACCGGCACCCTTTTATAAGAAAATCGTTGAATTCGAGGGGAATTGCGACCGGTTGCAGCATTATGAGGTCCGCTATCCCGGTCACGCTCTGATCCGCGCGATATTTACGCCTGCAGGCACCGGTGGGCCGGATGGCCCGTTGCACGATCAGACGTTCATCATGGACAGCTACAACTTCATGACACCGGTCACCGAGAGTGAGACGCGGTATTATTGGTTTCAATTGCGCAATCTTCGCCCCGACGATGCCGAACTGTCCCAGATGATGTCCGAAGACGTGCGTGCCGCCTTCGAAGAAGATCGCGCGGTGTTGGATCAGGTGCAGATCGGCATGACACAGAAAACATCGCCACATATCGACTTGAGCATTGACGCGGGCCCCCTACGTTTCCGCAGGCAGCTTGAGGCGATGATCGCGGAAGAAGCGATGGTGGATGCCAAGATGAGCCAGTAATCAGGCTGATCCACGCGGCTTTGTGCCAAGACCGGAAAGGATACGAGACATGGAATTGAACGCGGATTTTTCCAAGCGGGTCGTGGTGCATTCGGACCAGATTGACTGGCAGGCATCCCCGATGCCCGGTGTTGACCGACGGATGCTGGACAGAATCGGCGATGAGGTCGCGCGGGCCACCAGCATCGTGCGCTATGCGCCCGGTTCCAAATTCTCGGCCCATACTCATTCCGGCGGTGAAGAGTTCATCGTGCTGGAAGGGGTCTTTCAGGACGAACATGGCGATTACCCGGCAGGTACCTACGTACGCAATCCGCCCACCACCTCGCATACGCCGGGATCGGACGAGGGGTGTACGATCTTTGTGAAGCTGTGGCAGTTCGATCTGGATGATCGGACACAGTTCAGCCGTGACATGGCGTCCGAGGCAAAGGATGGCCATGCCATCCTGCATCGTGATGATCGGGAAACGGTCAGCTATCATCAGCTTGGCGCAGGCGAAGCGCTTGCGCAGGATTTGCCGGGCGGTGGTGAGATTCTGGTGTTGTCGGGCAGCATGACCGGGGGCGGTGAGACTCTTGTCAAAGGCAGCTGGTTGCGTCTGCCCGAAGGCGTTGCGATGAAGGCGGTTGCAGGACCAGATGGCGCAACGCTTTGGATGAAAACAGGGCACCTGCCTTTCGCCCGCCCGCCTGCCGTCTGATGGACACAGACATTCTGATTATCGGTGGGGGGCTGTCCGGCCTCGCGCTGGCCGAGGCGCTTGTCACACAGGGTCAATCGCCGCTTTTGGTTGAGGCACGTGATCGCCTTGGCGGGCGCATCAAGACAGCTGAGGTTGGCGGCGGATATTATGATCTGGGGCCGTCGTGGTTCTGGCCCGGTCAGCCGCGCATCGCGGCACTTGTCGAACGCTTTGGTCTGACAAGGTTTGACCAGTTCGCGCAAGGCATTCTGAGTTTCGAAGACGAACGGGGGCAGGTTCAGCGTGGCCGCGGCTTTGCCTCGATGGAGGGGTCATGGCGTCTGAAAGGCGGGTTGGGCGCATTGGTTATGGCGTTGGAGTCCTGTCTGCCCGACGAATGCGTCAGGCTAGACAGCCCGGTAGTCAAGGTGATGTGCAGGGGGGATGCAATCATTGCAGTCCTGTCGGGCGGCGAAACGATTGCGTCGCGCCGTGCCGTCCTTGCGTTGCCACCGCGTATTGGTGCGCAGTTTATATTTGAACCAGCTTTGCCAGACGCTACGGTCCGGGCCATGCAGGCCGTCCCGACCTGGATGGCAGGTCAAGCCAAGGCAGTCGCGATCTATGACCGTCCGTTCTGGCGGGACGCCGGGCTTTCCGGTGATGCCATGAGCCGACACGGACCCTTGGTCGAAATCCACGATGCGTCGCCTGATGCCGGAGGACCTTATGCGCTTTTTGGGTTTGTCGGCGTTCCGCCCGCGCATCGTCAGGATAAGGAGGCGTTGCAAGACGCCGTCATCGCACAATTGACCCGGCTGTTTGGGCCGGATGCTGCTGCCCCACGGCAATTGATCGTAAAGGACTGGGCGCACGATCCCTACACTGCGACAGAACTGGACCAGACATCACTTGCCGCGCATCCGGACTATGGCTTGCCAGTGGCGATGCAGGGTCTTTGGGACGATCGGTTGCTGTTTGCCGGAACAGAGGTCGCTGCCCAGTTTGGCGGCTACATCGAGGGGGCGTTGGAGGCGGCAGAGCGGGCGTTGAATGCGCTGATATCTGATCGCTCAGGTGCGACAGGGCACGTGTCGTAGCGAAAAACCTTCGCATTGCCGCAGCTTTTGTGTCTGTCTATTCTCTCTCAGATACCGCAACTTGACGCGTGACATTCTCAGGGCGAACCGGGACAGGACTTTGTTATGACCATCAAACCGCTGGGCGTCGACCCAAGCCAGTGCTTTATCAACGGCGTCTGGGTGCCACCGGATGACACTGCCGGGATTGCCCTGCGCAACCCGTCGGACGGGAGCACGCTGTGCGAAATCGCCAATGGCGGTGCGGCGGACATTGACCGGGCTGTTGCGGCGGCGCAGACGGCGCTTGACGGTCCATGGGGCAAGCTCGCGAACTTCGAACGCGGCCGCATCCTGCAACGGATTGGCGCGCTGGTGCTGGAAAACATCGAAGAGCTGGCGCAGCTTGAGGCACTGGACGTTGGCAAGCCGCTGAAACAGGCGCGGGCAGATGTGGTGGCCCTGGCCCGCTACATGGAGTTCTACGCCGGAGCAGCGGACAAGATTCACGGTACGACGATTCCCTATCTGGATGGGTATACCGTTTATACCCTGCGGGAACCGCATGGCGTGACCGGACACATCATCCCGTGGAATTACCCGATGCAGATCATTGGCCGATCTGTTGGCGCGGCGTTGGCGATGGGCAATGCGGCTGTTCTGAAGCCTGCCGAAGAAGCCTGCCTGACGGCGCTGGCCTTTGTCGAACTGGCGCACCGGGCGGGCCTGCCCGCTGGGGCATTGAACGTTGTGCCGGGGCTGGGCGCGCAAGCGGGTGCAGCGCTGACAGCGCATCCGGGCGTGCATCATATTTCGTTTACCGGGTCCGTTGGCGTCGGCAAGCTGATCCAAAGCGCGGCAGCGGCCAATGTGGTGCCGGTGACACTGGAACTCGGCGGCAAGTCCCCGCAACTGGTGTTTGAGGACGCAGATGTGGACGCGGCACTGCCGTTCCTGACCAATGCAGGTATTCAGAATGCGGGTCAGACATGTTCGGCGTCGTCGCGTATCCTCGTGCATCGCTCGCGTTACGATGAAGTGCTGGCAGGGATGGCCGCGCGCTATGCAACGCTCCGCGCTGGGCCTGCCTTGGATGATCTGGATGTTGGTCCGCTCGTTTCGGCCCGTCAGCGCGAAATCGTTGAGGGGTTTATCGCCAAGGGGTCCGATCTGGAAATTGCGGCACAGGGGGAAATCGTTGCTGATGCGCCCAAGGGCGGTGCTTATGTCGCGCCGACGCTCTTCACCGATGTGTCTCCGGATCACACGCTGGCGCAGGACGAAATTTTCGGCCCAGTTCAGGTGGTCATCCCCTTCGATGACGAGGAGGAGGCGGTCGCCATCGCCAATGGCACGCAATACGGCCTTGTGGCCTCGGTCTGGTCCTCTGACGGGGCCCGGCAGATGCGGCTGGCCAAGCGGCTGCGCGCGGGGCAGGTGTTCCTCAACAACTACGGGGCGGGGGGCGGTGTGGAACTGCCTTTCGGCGGTACAGGTCTTTCGGGTCATGGCCGCGAAAAAGGGTTCGAAGCCCTTTATGGATTCTCGACGCTCAAGACCGTCGCAGCGCTTCATGGATAGGAAAGAATGATGAGACTAGAAGGCAAAACAGCAATCGTCACCGGTGGCGCGTCGGGTTTTGGCGCGGGCATCACGCGCAAATTCGTGGCTGAAGGTGCACGCGTTCTAATCGCTGATCTGAACCTAGATCTGGCCAATGAGGTGGCGGCGGAACTGGGCGACGCGGTTGAGACGATCCAGACCAACGTCGCCCTTGGTGCAGAGGTCAAAGCCATGACCAAACGCGCAATTTCGAGCTTTGGACAGATCGATATTCTGGTCAACAACGCAGGAACCACCCATTGGCCCGCTGCAATGGAAGACGTGTCGGAAGAGGATTTCGACAAGGTCCTCGCCGTGAACGCGAAGTCCGTTTACCTCACTGCACGCGAAATCGTGCCATTGATGAAGGCACAAAAGTCTGGCGCCATTCTGAACATCTCTTCAACAGCCGCAATCAGCCCACGCCCACGGCTGAGCTGGTACAACGCATCCAAGGGATGGCTGAATACGGCGACCAAGGGGATGGCGGTGGAATTGGCCCCACTGGGTGTGCGGGTGAATGCGCTGAACCCCGTGGCGGGTGATACGCCGCTGCTCAAGATGTTCATGGGCGAAGACACGCCTGAGATGCGGGCCAAGTTCCTGTCGACCATCCCGCTTGGCCGTTTTTCCACACCAGAGGACATGGGCAACGCCGCTTGCTACCTTTGCTCGGACGAGGCGAGCATGATCACCGGCGTGTGCATGGAAGTGGACGGCGGGCGCTGCATCTAGCGCCCCATCAGGCCCGGCAGCCATGTTCCCAGTTCGGGCACCCAGACGATCAGGCCAAGAACGAAAAGCTTGATCAACAGAAAGGGCGTCACGGCAGCATAGATCTGCCGCATCCGGATTTCGGGTGGGGCAACGCCGCGCATCACAAACAGCAGCAGCCCGAAGGGTGGGGTCAGCAGGCCGATCTCCATTGTCAGCAGGTAGACCACGCCAAGGACCAGTTCGTTGATCCCCATCGCCTGCGCGAGCGGCACAAAAATGGGAACTGTCACCATCAGCATCGACACCTGGTCGATGAAACAGCCCAGAAACAGCAGTATCGCGATCATACCCAGCAGGACCATCAGCGGCGTTGGATCAAAGCTGTTGATCGTGCGAATGAGCCCGCTAGTGGCCCCTGAGAACGATAGAACCTGCGCAAAGGTCTGACTGGCGGCGATGATGAAAAGGATCATCACCGACAGTTTCAGCGTCTCCATGAGCGCACGGCCCAGTTTGTCCCAGCTGAGAGAGCGGTATGCCGCGCCGATCAGCACGGCTGTCAGGCTGCCGAGGGCTGCGCTCTCTGTCGGTGTGGCGATGCCCATGAGAAGAGACCCGATGACGACAAGAAAAAGCACCGAAAGGGGCAG
>Ga0316197_10000178_pt1 | contig 47270 bp, 33 predicted proteins | sample OudBiesiAoxic_MG_FD_204939 | JGI IMG/M metagenome (GOLD analysis project Ga0316197, IMG submission 204939) | Coastal sediment microbial communities from Oude Bieten Haven, Netherlands - site A oxic | ecosystem: Environmental > Aquatic > Marine > Coastal > Sediment | place: Netherlands... | reverse complement strand
GTGTAGTCACTCAGTTCATTGATTATTTTTGTTTGAATTCACTTCGAAAAGTAAAAGCAAACTAGTGATTATCAACTCACAAGTGCCCACACAGATTAATAGGTTTCAAATTTTTAAAGAGCAAACTAACAAGGCATACTGTGATTTGAATCACTCGCTCCGTGTCAGTGGATGCGCAGTATAGGCAATTCAGATTTTCGTGCAAGGCTTTTTATGAAAAAAAATACCGTTCGAGCGAGAATTGAACAATACGGGTAAATATCCACCTAAAAATACCATTTTATACGTGATAAACCTCATTACTCTTAGCTCCTCACTCTTTAATAGCTATGTTACAATTATCATCTATTCAAACTTTATTGAGATATACACATGAAAATCGGCATTATTGGTGCAATGGAACAAGAAGTTGCCATTCTAAAAGAACAGATTGAAAGCTTAACAACAACAATAAAAGCAGGATGTACTTTCCATACAGGTACATTAGCTGGCGTAGACGTTGTATTGCTACAATCTGGTATTGGTAAAGTTGCTGCTGCAGTAGGTACAACATTACTTATTTCAGATCATAATGTAGATCTTATACTAAACACAGGTTCAGCTGGTGGGTTTGATTCATCACTAAACCTTGGTGATGTCGTTATTTCAACAGAAGTGCGCCACCATGATGCAGACGTAACTGCTTTTGGTTACGAAATGGGGCAAATGGCACAACAGCCAGCCGCTTTCAAAGCCGATGAGAAATTAATGTCAATTGCAGAACAAGCATTAACACAGATGGAAAATAAACACGCTGTACGTGGCTTAATCTGTACTGGTGATGCTTTTGTATGTACTCCAGAGCGCCAAGCATTTATCCGCACTCACTTCCCATCAGTTATCGCAGTTGAAATGGAAGCATCAGCAATTGCTCAAACTTGTCATCAGTTTGAAGTCCCATTTGTTGTTGTTCGTGCAATTTCAGATGTAGCTGATAAAGAATCACCAATGAGCTTTGAGGAGTTTTTACCTCTTGCAGCGCAAAGCTCATCAGAAATGGTGACTAAAATGGTTGCATTGCTAAAATAATTGCAACGTAATTGAGCTAACAAATTAGTTAGCTCAATTCTTTCCCTCTATATATAGTAAACATATATGTCTGAAAAATTATCTCTACTCATTGCTGATTACTCTCTATTGGTTTTATGGGGAGCATTATTATTTCATTTACTTCTACCTATTCCCGTACATGCCCACCCAATGACCATTTGGCGAAAATTTGCTGAATTGTTAGCCACAAAAGTAAATACCGCTCGATCTTACCAACAACGGGGGCTTTCTGGCTTCTTAGCTTGGACTTTAATGGTCATTCCTGCATTTATTGTATGTATCGCTGCTCAACCAATCGCTTGGAATCTTCCTCTATTTAATTTAGGCCTATTACTTATCTCATTAGAGTGGCGAGGAGTTGAAAAACTCTGTAAAGCAACGATCCAGGCAATTAATCAGGATAATAAGAAAGATGCTAAAGAAGCGCTACAGCCATGGCTTAATAGAGAGGTTGAGCCTTTATCTTTATTAGGATTAGGTAAAGCCAGTGCAGAAACGATAATTTTAGGTTACGCGAGAACCGTTATCGGGGTTCTATTTTGGTACGGTATTGCAGGAGGGATTGGTGCATTTATCTATCGCTTATCATTAGAGTTAGCGAGAGCTTGGTCTCCTTCAAGAGATTCATTTAGACCTTTTGGTATTCCCGCATTAACCATACAAACTTTTCTTGATTTTATTCCTCTCAAACTTTTTAGTTTGCTGTGCCTTCTTGGAAAAAACTTTCAAATAACGCTTCAAGCACTAAGCCAACAACGTAAGAGTTGGGCAAATACAAATAATGCGTGGCTACTTATCATAATTGGGAAAAAATTTGAGCTTTCTCTAGGTGGACCTGTTATTTATCAGGGCAAGAAAATTAGCAGACCTAAATTGGGGGGACAAATTGCTCCTTCTGCAATTCATCTTGCTCAGGTACACCGTTTCTTAAGCTGGAGAATTGCTATCTGGATAATAATTCAAAGCATCCTTATGGTTATAATAAAGCAAGGGTTATAACTTTTTATTTCAACGACATCATGCAGTAAGTCATAGAGGACAAGATGTTAATCTATATAATTGATATGTTCGGCACCGCTATTTTTGCTATTTCAGGCGTATTATTAGCTGGACGACTAAAAATGGACCCTTTCGGGGTCACTGTTCTAGCCAGTGTTACCGCTATTGGAGGAGGGACTATTCGTGATATGGCATTGGGAGCGACCCCTGTTTTCTGGATCAATGATACTAACTATTTATTAGTCATTTTTATTACCTGTATTTTAACTATGTTAATAATTAGAAGACCTAAACGACTCCCTTGGTACGTTCTTCCTGTTTCTGATGCAATTGGTTTAGCTGTTTTTGTTGGTATCGGGGTTGAAAAAACATTGAGTTATAATGCCGATCCAATGGTTGCCGTTATAATGGGAGTGATTACTGGTTGCGGTGGCGGCATTATTCGAGATGTTCTTGCTCGTGAAGTTCCTATGGTATTACGTAGTGAAGTGTATGCTACTGCTTGCATTTTAGGTGGCATAGTTCATACATCAGCTCTCGAATTCAACATTGAAAGCTCAACCGCGATGCTTATTGGGGTTGCAGCAACCTTAAGTATAAGATTAGCAGCAATTCGATGGCATTTATCTTTACCAACCTTCGCTCTTAATAAGTAATTTAACCAGTAATAATGCACAAATAATTGCTGGAATTATGATCATATATCTAAACCAAGCAATGGAATAACTTCTATTTCTTGGTTTTTTCATATAAAAAGATGACAAAACTATAACCTCATTACGTGGTAGTTAAGTCAAAAACAAGCTAAACTTCTACGTCGTAATTTTAATGAATTCTTACCAAACTTATTCGAATGATATTATCTAAATTAACTCGCATTCCTGTAATCCATCGCATTCTGATTGGTATTTGCAGTGCAGGAGTAGTCGCCACCATCGCAACTATTCCAAGCTCTGTTACTCCAGAATCTGGATTTTATAAACTATCCATTGGTCAAGCTTATCCTCTAGAACTTCACCAAGAATCTCTGATTTCTCACGAACCAACAGCAACTAATAAACAGTTATCTTGGGAAACATATACCGTAAAGTCTGGTGAAAGTGCTTCTGTTTTATTTAGCCGAGTCGGACTAACTGCTCGTCAGCTCTATAGCTTAACCAGCAGTGATAAGGAGATAGAAAGGCAATTAACTCGGCTTCGTCCCGGAGATAAACTCAAATTTGGGTTTAATCAAGAGCAAGAAATTGTTCAGCTTATTCGTCCTATCAGTAAATTTGAAACCTACCGTATCAGTAAGATAGGTGATAGTTATCTTGGGTTACTTGAAAAACAAGAAATCGACACTCAATTAAACTACACCAAAGCGACTATAACTTCTAATTTTTGGAATGCTTCTATTAGCGCGGGCTTAAATGCAAATCAAATTATGGAGCTTGCTGGTATCTTTGGTTGGGATATCGATTTTGCACTTGATATTAGAGAAGGTGATAGCTTTAAAGTTCTCTATGAAGATAAATATGTAGAGGGTGAATACGCAGGAAAAGGGAATATTATCGCAGCCTCATTTACAAACCGTGGAGACACTTTTACCGCTATTCGTAATGATAAAAATGGTAATTTCTACGAACCAAATGGCCGAGCAATGAAAAAAGCTTTTTTACGCTCTCCAATTAATTTCCGCTATGTCAGTTCTAACTTCAACCCTCGTCGACTACATCCAGTAACTGGCCAAAGAAAAGCACATCGAGGCACTGATTATGTAGCACCAGTAGGAACTCCTATTTGGGCTGCTGGTGACGGTGTTGTTGATAGAGCTGGTTATAATAAATTTAATGGTAACTATGTTTTTATTCGTCATAGTAATACCTATATTACTAAATACCTACATATGACCAAACGTTATGTAAAAACAGGACAAAGAGTGAAACAAGGTCAAACGGTTGGAACTCTTGGTAGTACAGGGCGAGTCACTGGCCCTCATTTACATTATGAATTTTTAGTAAATGGTGTACATAAAAATCCAAGAACTGTCTCTTTACCACAATCAAAATCTTTAACAGGTAGCGATAAAAAAGAGTTTGAACTGATTGCTAAAAAACGCCTGAAGCAATTAGAGCAATACAGTCAATTTATTGTTGGTAATCATCCTGTTATAACTCACTAACGATAAATAATACTATAATAAGCGCTCTAATAATTACTATTAGGGCGCTTATTGTCTTAACTCTATTCCTTTACTGGCTTGTCTCTACCTAACATCAATAAGCATGGGGTTAACACTAACGTTAATACCGTTGCAAATGCTAAACCCCCTGCGACTGCCGTGGCTAGTTGTGACCACCACTGAGTACTAGGCGCGCCAAACTCCACTTTTTGACTTACCAGATCGATATTCATTTCCAGTACCATTGGCATTAAACCTAAAATCGTTGTCACCGTAGTTAACAGCACTGGACGTAAACGTTGAACACCGGTTTGTAATATCGCATCTACTTTTTCAAGCCCTTCTTTACGTAACGTATTGTAGGTATCAATAAGTACAATATTATTGTTTACAACGATTCCCGCTAAAGAGATAACTCCTATTCCTGACATGATGATCCCAAACGGGCGCTGGAATATCAGTAAGCCAGCAAAGACACCAACAGTTGAAAATAAAACCGCACTCAGAATAAGAAAAGCCTGATAAAAACTATTAAATTGCGTTACCAAGATAATTGCCATTACAGCCAGAGCGACAATAAAGGCATTTTGAAGAAATTTAGCTGAATTATTTTGCTCTTCATTTTGCCCTCTTAATTTAAACTCAACGTCCTCAGGTAAATCTAAAGAATTTAATGCTGATTCAATCTTTGGTAACTCAATACTTAAGTTATAGCCATCACTCATGTCAGCTTTAACAGTTAAGATCCGATGGCCATCAATTCGATGAATCGTATCTTGTTTATGAGTCGGAATGATCCGCGCAAAATTTGTAATAGGAACCAGCCCATTTGCCGTTTTTACTCTTAACTCATCAAAGCGCCCAATATCTCGATGCTCTTCAGGAAAACGCACAAGAATATCGACTTGTTCATCATTATCATCTGGTAAGTAATCACCAATTTTGAGCCCATTAGTAACAAATTGCACTGTATTACCGACAAGTGTCGCATCCGCACCAAAGCGCGCTGCATCATCTCGACGAATATCTATTTTCCAATCAATTCCTTGTTTATTCGAGGTATCACTCACATTGGTAAAAGCGGGATTAGCATCTATCCACTCTCTAACTTTCGTTACTGATTGATTAAGCTGCTCGCCATTTCTAGCACTGAGTTCGATAACTAAATCATGCTCACTCGGAGGCCCTGCATTTGGCGTACTGAACTCTAATTCAATACCTGCAATGCCCTTTGTTTGCGATCTTAAATCATGAATGATCTCTTTCACTGGTCGACGATATTGCCAATCGACTGGAGTGATCTGTATTTGTCCAATCTCATCATCTCCTCCAGTTCGAGTGTAAATACTGTCTAACTCTTTCATTCCTAGTATTTGATCTTGTACCTCAACCATTAATTTATCTTTTTCATTAATAGAGAGATCACCATGAGAACGTACCTTGACCGTTAAGAATGGAGGATCAACATCAGGAAAGAAAACAACACCTAAACCGGCTTTAGCGTAAGTAAAGCCAATCCCAACCGCTAACAAAATTGCCAACAGTAAAATTTTAAACGGATGTTTTAATGCCATCGATAGCGTATGGAAGTAGAGCTTTGTGATTCCTTCAGCCTGACTATAATCTCCCTGACTTAAGGCATATAACTTATCTCTCTTTTGTGGCAGAACTTGCTGTGGTTTACCAAATAAACTACCCAAAACAGGAACAAACAGTAGCGCCATAACTAGAGATGCGCTTAATGTTGCAATTAAGGTAAGAGGCAAGTACTTCATGAACTCCCCCGTAATATCAGGCCAAAATAGCAAAGGAGCAAAAGCAGCTAATGTCGTTGCTGTAGAAGCAGTGATCGGCCATGCCATTCGCTGCGCGGCTTCTCGATATGCATCAATGCGGTGTGACCCTTCTTGCATTCGTCGATCGGCATACTCTGTAACTACGATCGCCCCATCAACCAACATCCCTACGGCCATGATAAGAGAAAACAACACCACGATATTGATGGTTAACCCCGACAGAGCTAACAGTAATAATCCAGTAAGAAATGAACCTGGGATCGAGATACCGACCAAAAGCGCCGTTCTTGCACCCAAAATAGCAATAATAACAATCACAACTAGTAAGATGGCTGAAAGAATATTATTTTGCAGATCATTAAGCATGATCTTAACGTCTTTTGACTCATCCCACGTGTATTTTACCAATAAATTATTTGGCCATGAATCAAGCTCTTGAGCACCCGCTAAGACCGCTTTTACTATCTCAACCGTTTCAATAATATTTTCGCCAGAGCGTTTTTTGATGTCTAAAACAATCGCTTTTTCACCATTTAGCCGAGCGTAACTGTTTGGATCTCTAAAGGCTTTTCGAACCGTTGCAATATCTCCAAAGGTAACAACTTGCTTACCATCCACTTTAATTGGTAGCTCAAGGACATCTTTTAATGAATCAAAAACAGAAGGCACTTTCACAGAAAATCGTCCATAACCGGTATCAACAAACCCTGCGGCTACCACTCGATTATTCAGTGCTATAAGGTTATAAATAGCGGCTTGATCTAATCCGTAACTTTCCAATAAAAGAGGATCGACAATAATTTCGACCACATCTTCCCGATCACCAGCAATATCAACTTCTAGTATTTGCTTATAGCTTTCAAGCTTATCTTGTAATTTTCGGGCAATTTGTACTGCAGTTCGCTCAGGAACGGTTCCGTATAGCACCACAGATAATACAGCTTGCTCTGCTGCTAAAGTGACTTCATTAACTGTTGGTTCATCACTTTCTTCCGGTAAATCTGGTTTAACCAAATCAACCGCATCTCTTACATCAGTAAGTGACTTATCCAGATCCGTTCCAACATTAAATTCTAATGTTACTGAGCCATACCCTTCGCCAGCAACGGCTGTCATTTCTTTTATCCCCTCAATAGAGCGTAACCCTTGCTCCATTGGACGAACTAATAAACGCTCTGAATCTTCAGGCGAAATGCCTTGGTGACTCATTGATACATAAATAATAGGGATAGTGATATCAGGGTTCGATTCTTTTGGGATAAGAATATAAGTGTAAACACCGGCCACAAGCAGTAAAACAAGTAGCATCAACATAGTTCGAGCACGACTTAATGCCGCATTAATAATAGCTAACATATGACGTCCCTATTTACGTTGAGCGTGAATAAAATCACCATCACGAACAAATCCTTGCCCAACGGTAATAATGTCGACTTCAGCACCAAGTCCTGTTAGCCAAATACCATCATCCTCTGCTTTTACTAATTGAATCGGCACAAACTTTACTTTCTGATCACTCTCGGGATGTCCCTCGCTTTGAATAACCGTTTTAACCCCTAAATCTCCAGCTTCATTTAATGCCAACATTGCTGGCGATACTTTTAATGCCGGTTGAAGATCAAGATTTATCTCAACTTCAGCACTCATACCAGCATAGATCTCGGCACCAACATTCGGTATTTCAATCTCAACTGAAAAGGTATTAGTCGACGATGAAGAAACGCTAGATATATAACGAACATAACCCTCAACTGAAGACCCATTAATAAAAAAGACTTCTGCTTTTTGGTTTTTATCAATCTGTTCAATATGTCTTTCACTGACATTAACTTCGATAACTAAAGGATCTAATACCACTACCTTTGCCACAGGATCACCACGGCTGACAAAGTCACCGACTTCAACAAAAAGGTGCTCTACAATGCCGTCAAAGGGTGCAGTAATAGTTGTATTCTTTAAGATAAGTTCAGCATTTCTTACACTTGCTCTTGCTTCAGCTAAAGATGCTTCAGCTTGACTAAAAGCAACCTCTCCTTGTAAGCCTTTTCGACGAAGTTCTTTTGCTGCTTTAAACTCTTTCATTCGTACGGAATATATGGCTTTAGCTTGGCTTAAGCGTAAATCAAGATCTGCCATATCTAAATGAGAAATTGGCTGATCTTTTTTTACTCTAACACCCTTTCTAACTAAGAGACCCTCAATTTGAGCGCCAACTTGAGCCCCTAATATCGTTTTACGATCAGGCGCTGTTCGACCATATAATGAAATCGTTTTATGGGTGGGAGTTGATTCGAAGCGCTCAACAATAACATTTGCTAAAGGAACTTTTAAGGCGACATTATCTGATTTTATTTCTGTATTTTCGGCATAGGAAGGGCCACTCATTATCCAAAGAAATAAGCTCAAAAATAAAAAAGAAGAAATAATCCAAGGGCGATGAATAAGATAGAAAAAAAACGCAGATGTATATTTACCCATAGCAATAATCCTTAGTGCTTAGGAGGCCGGTAAACAGTAATACATCCTGATTTACTGTAAGTTTGATTCTCTTTTATACCGTAAATTTATAAAAAAAGGTAAGCAGAGAATACTCAACTTACCTTTTTGTCTCAGTTATTACACACTAAACGATGCGCCACAGCCGCATGTTGTAGTGGCATTTGGGTTGTTAATAAAGAAGCGAGAACCCTCTAGACCTTCTGTATAATCAACAACACCGCCAATCAAATACTGCAAACTCATTGGGTCGACAACTAAAGTTACGCCATCATTTACTAGCGTCATATCGCCTTCGTTTACGTCTTCATCAAAAGTAAATCCGTATTGGAAACCGCTACAACCACCACCTGTAATATATACACGCAGTTTTAGATTTGGGTTTTCTTCTTCTGCTATTAACGTTTTTACTTTTGCTGCAGCAACATCAGAAAACGTTAACGGCACAGATACATCACTCATTTCAACCTCTCAGATTGGTTTCCAATTCTATTTTAATTCTGATTATCTAATACCTGACTGTTTCATTCAAGTATTCAATCTATTGATCATGTCAAACAACGTCTATCAACTCTCATTCAACATAATTATTTAGTTATTAGATGGGGATTAATACGATCAACTCAAGCATTCTGATTCAATTTAGGTACAATAACCGCCAACTGGTCCAATTGATTACTATGAGGATATAAGTAATGACCAAATCAGCAGAACTATTTGCAAAAGCGCAAGAGAAAATTCCTGGTGGCGTTAACTCACCTGTTCGTGCTTTTGCTGGCGTTGGTGGCTCACCAATTTTCATTGAGCGTGCCGATGGCCCATTAATTTTTGATGCCGATGGAAAAGCTTATATTGACTACGTTGGCTCTTGGGGTCCAATGATTCTTGGTCATAACCATGCCGCTATTCGTGAAGCTGTAATTTCTGCTGCACAACGTGGTTTAAGTTTTGGTGCTCCGACTGAAACTGAAATCAATATGGCTGAACTTGTTTCTGAATTAGTACCATCAATGGAACAAGTCCGTATGGTAAGTTCAGGCACAGAAGCAACAATGAGCGCAATCCGTCTTGCTCGTGGTTACACTAGCCGTGATAAAATCATGAAGTTTGAAGGCTGTTACCACGGTCATGCTGATAGCTTATTAGTAAAAGCAGGTTCTGGGGCATTAACGCTGGGCCAACCTAGCTCTCCTGGCGTACCGGCTGATTTTGCTAAATATACACTAACAGCTACGTTTAATGACTTAGAGTCTGTTCGTGAACTCTTTGCTGCGAATAAAGGTGAGATCGCTTGTATTATTGTTGAGCCTGTCGCTGGCAACATGAACTGCATTCCACCAGTAGAAGGTTTCCATGAAGGTCTTCGTCAGATCTGTGATGAAGAAGGCGCGTTATTGATTTTTGATGAAGTAATGACTGGTTTCCGTGTTGCAGAAAACTGCGCACAAGGTTACTACAACATCAAACCGGATCTAACTTGTCTTGGTAAAGTTATTGGCGGCGGTATGCCTGTTGGCGCTTTTGGTGGCAGCAAAGAAGTAATGCAGTACATTGCTCCGACGGGTCCTGTATATCAAGCGGGGACACTTTCTGGTAATCCTGTTGCAATGGCTGCTGGTTTTGCTTGTTTAAAAGTACTAACAGAAGAAGGCAATGAAAAGCGCCTTGCTAGTACCACAAAACAATTAGCTCTAGGCTTAAAAGAGCTAGCAAATAAGCATGGTATCCCAATGGTTGTTAATTACGTTGGCGGTATGTTTGGTTTCTTCTTTACTGATCAAGAAACAGTAACAACTTACGAAGACGTAACTAAATGCGACATCGAACAATTCAAACGTTTTTTCAATCTAATGCTAAAACACGGAGTTTACCTTGCTCCTTCAGCATTTGAAGCTGGCTTTACTTCTTTAGCTCATGGGCCAAAAGAGATTTCAGCGACACTAGAAGCCGCTGAACGTTGTTTTGCTACAATGGCTTCAGAAGCGAAATAAATCTAGAACGATGTAAATGAATGAATGAATGAATGAATGAATGAATGGTCGACTCTGTATTGAGAAGGCCATTTTTATTGCCAAAAATAAACGACCATTACTATTAGTCCAATAGTAATTATAGGAACTACTGGTAATTTTCTTTTTTTATTACTACTGCACGTCTCTTTATCACAACAGCCCATCGTTACTCTCCATTATTCTTGCTAAGCTAACCAAGTACCTATATAACTTAACTAACTGTCATTATTTATAAATAGCTAACCGCATCATAAGGGAATAATGTGTCTCATTTCAACAAACTAAATTCTAGCCATTGGGTTTTAATTGCTGCTTTACTTGCCGCGGGTTATGCGTGTTTTCTATTAATTCAGCCTTATTTAAATCCTATTATCCTTGCCTTTATTATGTCTCTTTTATTTGCACCTCTGCATAATAAAATCAGCGAAAAACTACCAAACAGTCCAAATAGTGCCGCTATTTTATCTTGTACTGCACTGACCTTTATTATTGCTATTCCCTTGTTTTTTGTATTTGTGGCTATTATTCAACAGGGTGCTACTTTCTCAAAAGATGCTTATCATTGGGTTATTGATGGTGGTATTCAAACGTTATTCCAGCATCCTATTGTTGCCAAAGTGCTCTCTTTTATTAATGAATATTTACCTTTTGACGCAATTGACCCTAATGAAGTGACACAAAAAGTAGCTCAAGTCGCCTCTCAAGTAGGTACTCAAATTGTCGGAATGAGTGCTCAAATTGTTGGTGATGTTACTAACGTTTTAATGAATTTCTTTTTAATGCTATTTGTTCTTTTCTTCTTATTACGAGATCAAGAAAAAATTATTACTGCATTTCGCCATGTACTTCCGCTTTCAAGAAGCCAAGAAGACCGCTTACTTGATGAAATTGAAGAAGTCTCAAAATCAGCAGTTCTTGGTTCGTTTTTAACCGCAATAGCTCAAGGCCTAGCGGGTGGCTTTGCAATGTGGCTGGCCGGCTTTCCTGGTTTATTCTGGGGTACAATGATGGGCTTTGCTTCATTTATCCCAGTAGTTGGTACTGCGTTAATTTGGGTTCCTGCGGCTATTTATTTACTACTAACGAATCAATGGGAATGGGCTCTTTTCTTAACTATTTGGGGAGTTATTATTGTTGGTTCGATTGATAACATCGTGCGACCATTATTGATGCAAGGCAATTCAGGGATGAATACATTACTTATTTTCTTCTCTCTTCTTGGTGGTATTCAGTTATTTGGTTTAATCGGCTTAATTTATGGCCCTATAATTTTCGCATTAACACTGGTGCTATTTAATATGTATGAGACTGAATTTAAAACATTTTTAGACCAACAAGATAACAATTAATGCATTAACCCTTATCAGATAGAGGCTGTATTTTTTTACTCACATAAACAGCCTCTTACTTTTCTTTTCCTTCCCCTTCCTTTGTGGGACAATCTCGTCAGTTTTTGTATTCTTTCGAGGCCATTATGTCTTACTCAGCTCCAAGTCAAATCACTCAACGTCAACTTGCTTATTTCGAAGGCAAACACGTTCTCATTGCTGGTGAACTTACTGATGATTTCCCACTTGAGTTAGTCAAACATTGTGCTTCAACGTCAATTTTTACTACTAACTACGGCTACTACAAGCAGTTTGAAAATAATGACAGCATTGACTGCTATTTTGGTTCAGAGTTAACTGAAGATACCAATGCCGATATGATCTTACTTTATTGGCCAAAAGCAAAAGCTGAGGCTGAGTATCTACTGACTATGCTTCTAGCCAAGCTAGGTAAAGATACTGAAATCGCTGTCGTTGGTGAAAACAGAAGTGGTGTAAAAAGCATTGAAAAAATGTTCGCCGATTTTGGACCTATCACTAAATTTGATTCAGCTCGTCGCTGCAGTTTTTACTGGGGTCAATGCACTGAATCAGTACCAAGCTTTAATCAACAAGATTGGTTTAAAGAGTATCAAGTTCAATTTGAAGAGCACACAATAGAAGTAAGAAGTCTGCCTGGTGTATTTAGCCATGGGGAATTTGATAAAGGATCTGAGTTACTACTACAAACACTACCATCATTGCGTGGACATGTTCTTGATTTTGGTTGTGGCGCCGGTGTTTTGGGATCAGTAATGAAAACATTAAATCCTAAAATTCATTTAGATATGGTCGATATCAGTGCCCTTGCCATTGCCTCGTCAATTGAGACTTTAAAAGCAAATGGTCTTGAAGGTAATGTATTTTCCAGTGATGTTTATTCAGATACTAAAGAAAATTACCAGTTTATTGTGAGTAATCCTCCATTTCATGCTGGCTTAAAAACTCACTATTCTTCAACAGAAGAGTTACTAGAAAAAGCACCACAAAATTTAACTCATAGAGGACAATTAATTTTAGTGGCAAATAGCTTCTTACAATATCCTCCAATTATTGAAAAAGCATTTGGTGAATGTGCAACATTAGCTAAAAATAATAAATTTAAGATCTACTCTGCACAAAAATAATCTAGCACCCCGCCGCAACTTACCATTCTGCTGCTTGATTTTTAACGTAACTTACGTATAAGAAGCAGCAGAGTTTCTCGTTAAAATTTCACTATCACATACTTACTGACACGTTAATTGTGTCAATTCCGCTGAATGGACAACAGTGTAAATCAGGCTTAACATGGATAAAAAACAACACTTTAAACGTCTTCAAAATACGTTAATGATTGCATTTCTTGCATTAAGTATCACCCCCCTATCAATTATCGCTATCTTCTTTCTTCAATCGCACAGCCAAGATCTAGCAACTCAAAGTACTGCTCATCTTGTGTCATTAAGAGATAATAAAGAACAACAAATTACCAATTACTTCAAAGCCAAAAAATCTGAAGTTTTAGGATTCGCTCGTTCAGAGCTTGCCAATGCCAGTGGTGGACGATTTTATGGTTTAATCAGTGCATTCCCACACTTAGGTACTTCTATTGAAGATGCTAGAAAAAATGCACAACTAAGATATATTAAAGGTTCAGGAAACAAGATACGAACTAGCATTCTTCCAGAATTTGATTCATATCTGGGTAGTGAGCGCTATCGCCTTCTTCATAAGCGTTATCATTGGGCATACCAAGAGTTACTCAAGCGATCTGACTTTACTGATATTCTCTTGGTTGATATTGAAGGTAATGTTGTTTATTCGACAAAAAAAGAAGATAACTACGGTACTAATTTATTAACTGGAAAATACAAAGGCACGACATTAGAAGAAACGTACAGCAAAGTACGTGACATAATGGATAAGCCAAATAATAAAGATAACATACCTGTTATATTTTCAGATTTTTCTAATATTAATAATGAAACTATTTCTTGGTTTGCTGCACCTATCGTTCAGCAAGGTTATTTGCATAGCTTTGTATTATTTAAACTACCAAATACAGGTTTAGCGGCTCTTTTAGATAATAAAAAAGAAAACAACTCAACCAAGACCTATTTTGTCGGGGAGGATTCCTACTCCAGAATTAATAATAGTGACACAGAAAAAAACCTATCGAGTAACATGATATCGGCTCTTTCTGGGGAGACAAGTGTCGGTAGCTTTACAAATAAACATGGGGAAAAAGTATTGGCTGCCTTTACGGCAATCACCATTGATAATCACATTTGGGGATTATCTGTTGAATTACCTGAAAATGAAGCCTTTGCACGTATTCAGCAATTAGAGCACATTTTTATTATTGCAATGATCATAGCTATTGTGAGTGTAGTAATTGCTTCTCACTATTTATCTAACTCTATTACCGCTCCTTTATTAAGATTAACTTGGGCCGCTGAGAGAGTATCGGCAGGAGATCTCGAGCAAGATATGATCAGTACAGATCGTAAAGATGAGATTGGGCGCTTAGCGGTTAGTTTTGCTCGGATGCAACGCTCTATTCGAGATAAAATTCAACTAATTAAAGCTCAAAATGAAGAATTAGAAGCCAACATTACGCTAATTCAAAATAAAAATCATGAATTAGAAGCTGCAGATAAACTAAAAGATGAATTTCTAGCAACAACATCTCATGAACTGAGAACGCCATTACATGGCATGGTTGGAATTGCAGAAGCTCTTTATACGGGAGAAAATGGTCCAATTGCCGCTTCTCATCGACACCAATTAGAGATCATCATAAATAGTGGTCAACGTTTAACTAATTTGGTTAATGACCTGTTGGATTATCATAAAATGCGCCATGGTAACCTAGATATTAATCGTCATGTTGCTGATCTCTCATCTGCAACAAGTCTAGTTTTAGAGTTATCACAACATTTACTTGGGCATAAGTCGATCCGTATTATCAATCAAGTAGATAAATCCTTGCCATCAGTTTACGCCGATGAGCAACGTCTTGAACAAGTCCTATATAACTTAATTGGCAATGCTATTAAATATACCTCAGAAGGTAAGATTGTTATTTCAGCTAGCGTCGTTGACCAATTTCTACGAGTGCAAGTCGTTGATACTGGGCACGGTATTCCTGCCAACGAATTAGAACATATTTTTGAACCATTAATTCAAGCAGGACATGACTCGAATCGCTATCGTCAAGGCTCAGGGCTTGGTTTATCTATTAGCCGCCAACTGATTGAACTAATGGGTGGTTCTCTATATGTAAGCAGTCAACCAATGGTGGGAGCGACTTTCAGCTTTACTATTCCTCTGGCCACAAAAGAGCAGATCCAACAGCACAAATTACTTTCTAAAGAAGATATTGCACATTACCAAACACCTGAAAACCTAGAATACAATCTTGAAGAATTAGCAGAAGAACTTCCAGAAAACCCAAATGGACCTCTTCTACTGGTCGCTGATGATGAACCAGTAAATTTACAGGTCTTAAGCAGCTTTTTGAGGCTAGAAGGCTATCGTGTAAAAACAGCCAATGATGGACCAGAAACCTTACAAACCTTAGAAGAAGAAAAACCAGAATTACTTCTTTTAGACGTAATGATGCCTGGTATGAGTGGTTATGAAGTTTGTCAGACTTTACGAAAAAAATACGACCATTCACAGCTTCCTATTATTATGTTAACAGCCTTAAATCAAACTCAAGATCGTATTAGAGGGTTTGAATCAGGCGCTAATGATTATTTAAGTAAGCCGTTTAATAAGCAGGAATTAGCAGCTCGTATTAAAGCCCACCTTCAAGCAAGCCAAGCTGAGGTATTCCTTAATGAAAATAGTCGATTACAACAAGAAATACGCCACAGAGAAAAGGTAGAAGCTAGCCTACTAGAAACTCAATCTCATATACTTGAACAACTAAACCTTGCTCATGAAGCCATTATTTGTGCTAAGAATGATGGCAATATTCAGTATGTGAACCAATCTGCAGCTAAGTTATTCCAACGAACTGAAGAGCAGCTTTCTCGTTATTCTATTGACGAACTTATCGCCAAACGAAGTTTACTTGAAAGTAAGCAAAATTACCGCGGTAATATTGATGTCTATATTGATGGTGGTATAGAACAAATTAATGCTGACCTTTTGCATTTGCCAGCAGAGTCAGGGCTAGCATTAATGCTTATTGTTAGTCATAAACATGAAGCTAGTGAACAACGTATTCATGACCTAGAAAATGCAGTAGAAGCACTCTCAGCATTTGCCTTTGAAGGGGATAAACAAAAATTAAATTCTTTGTCTTTGGTTGATGGAGACATAGCTCAGCTTGTGACAAAGGCAAATGAGAATAAAGAAGATAAAGGTGTAATCATGCGAGAACTGATTGTTGATGGTATGACTTCAGGGCTAGTTTACTGGGAAGATTCAACCGGACATACTAAATATACGCTCGCAGAAGAGAGTGGATTATGGCGAGTCTATCTGGATAGAAGTACACTACAAACTCGTACGCTTGATAAGTATTTACGAGTAGAAACACTACCTAAGACACCAAGGTGGCGCACGGTAATAAGTACATTAGAATATATATTAGAGCATTGTGACAAACAAAACCCACAACGGGATAAACTAATTAGAATAAAAGATAAGCTGCAAATTCTTATTTTATCCAATTAGAATCTTATTCTTTAGTGAACAAAACCTGCACTTTTTAGTGCAGGTTTTTTATTTCAAACTATCTTTACGACTAAAATTAAGATGGTTAACTCTCATCTAGCTTGCATAAAAAAACTCTTTATCCCTACATAAAATCACTTCATCCTACTTTTGTCGTAATAATGAGAAGCCACTCACAACAAATCTTTACCCATAATTTTAGCAATTAAATTAATGACAGAGATCACAAGTGACGTCTATCACTCAATCAAAAGATTGATCGACAAGCCATATAAAAAAAACAACTGCAGGTAAGTAACCACTAACAAATTAACTTATGGTACGGTGTTTGTGTGGCTATTGTCACACTACAAATTTAGAATAAAAAAAGATCTACAATAATGAAAATAACGTTTTTAACGTTAAAGTTGGGTATTTTGCCGTTTTTAACGGTAATGGAAATTGACGTTTTAGTACGAAAACGGTTTCCTATACATGCCCAAGGCCTACAGGCCACTCAAAAAACATTTAAAGGTAATTTGAAAAATGGATTTGAGGTAGGTCTTAAATGTGTGTTTATCAAATTGATAAAGACGTACATATCGTGAAACTAAAGCAAAGAGTAAGGAACAGCTATGCTTGCCAATATTAAAAAAACTACACTAGCTGCTGCAGTGCTTGCAGCAACAACGGGTTTTGCAGCTACAGATGCTGCGGCACGAAGTGAGCTAACAGTAGTGCCAGATTTCTACCCTACAATGATCCAAAACTTTAACCCATACCTTGCAACTAATCTTCGTACAACAACAGATTTTGTTTACGAACCATTAGTCATCTTTAATGAGATGCATGGTAATAAACCAGTGATGCGTCTTGCAGAAGATTTCCGCATGTCTGATGACCTTATGAGTGTTACTTTTGACATTCGTAAAGGCGTAAAATGGTCTGATGGTGAAAAATTCACAGCTGACGATGTTATCTATTCTTACCAGCTACTAAAAGATAAGCCTGAGCTTGATCAACGTGGTATTAATAAGTGGGTTACAAAAGTTGAGCGCCTGAATGAATATCAAGTAAAATTCAGCCTAACAGAAGCTAACTCAAACGTACCTTATGAAATCTCTTTAGTACCTATTGTTGCTGAGCATGTATGGTCAAAGGTGAAGAATCCTACAACCTTCACCAATGAAAACCCAGTTGGTACTGGTCCATTTACAGAAATCGATACATTTACACCACAACTTTATATTCAATGTCGTAACCCTAATTACTGGGATAACGATAACCTAGATGTTGACTGTTTACGTGTTCCTCAAATCGCGAACAATGACCAACTACTAGGTAAAGTCGTTAACTCTGAGCTTGATTGGACTTCATCATTCATTCCTGACATTGATCGCACTTACGCTTCAGCAAGTCCTAATCACCAATACTGGTACCCACCATCAGGCACACAAGCATTCATGGTGAACTTCAAAAACCCTGATGCAGCAAAAAATGAAGCACTAACTAATGTTGAATTCCGTCGTGCTATGGGTATGGCACTTGACCGTCAAACAATTATTGATATCGCATTCTACGGCGGCGGTACTGTGAATGACTTCGCTTCAGGCCTAGGTTATGCCTTCGAAGCATGGTCAGATGAAACAACACATAACAAATATAAGAAATTCAACACTTACAACGTTGAAGCAGCTAAAAAGCAACTAGCTAAAGCTGGCTTTAAAGATGTGAATGGTGATGGATATGTTGATACCCCATCAGGTAAAACATTTGAACTTCTAATTCAATCTCCAAATGGTTGGACTGACTTCAACAACACAGTTCAACTTGCAGTAGAGCAACTTGATGAAGTTGGTATTAAAGCAAAAGCTCGTACTCCTGAATTTGCGGTTTATAACCAAGCAATGCTAGAAGGTACATATGACCTAGCTTACACCAACTACTTCCATGGTGCCGATCCTCATCTATACTGGAACAGTGCATATAACTCTGCACTACAAGACGGTGATGGTATGCCACGTTTCGCAATGCATTACTTCAAAGATGCGAAACTAGATGCTCTACTTGATAGCTTCTACAAAACAGCGGATAAAGACGAGCAAATCGAAATTGCTCATGGTATTCAGAAGATCATTGCTGAAAATCAAGTAACTATCCCAGTAATGTCTGGCGCTTACATGTACCAATACAATACAAAACGCTTCACTGGTTGGTGGAACGAGAAGAATCCTAAGGGTCGTCCAAACATCTGGGCTGGTATTCCTGAGCGTCTTCTACACGTTCTTGACCTAAAACCTGTTAAGTAATATATAACAACTTTTGCGGTGCATCTCTTGTGCACCGCCTATTCCCCCTTCCCTACTAGCTAAAGGATTGGCGCTTGTCGTCAGGGGATTTTACGTCCTGATTTCCAGGTCAGGCAAATAATATCTGGATGAGTAAGGTGTGAGTTATGGGATTTTTTCTAAGACGTTTATCGTTCTATTTTATTGCGTTGGTCGTTGCTGCAACGATTAACTTTATTATTCCGCGAGCAATGCCAGGTGACCCAGTTACCATGATGTTCGCTAATGCAACAACTCAGGTTACTCCTGAGCGTATCGAAGCTATGAAACAATTACTTGGTTTTGTTGATGGCCCACTCTATCAACAATATTTTATTTATATTAAAAACATACTAACTTGGGAACTAGGTACTTCAATCAAATTTTACCCACTAAGTGTAAATACACTATTAGGTGGCGCATTTGGTTGGTCTCTTTTCCTAGCTGGTACTGCAGTTATTTTATCTTTCTCTCTAGGTTCTATTCTAGGTATTTTCGCTGCATGGAAACGTGGTAGTGCTTATGACACCTTCATTTCTCCAGGGATGCTCGTTATTCAAGCTGTGCCGCAAGTAGTTATCGCGATGCTTGCTATGTTTACCTTTGCCGTCGGATTAAAATGGTTCCCAACGGGTTATGCTTATACCGCAGGAACAATTCCGGACTGGACAAGCTGGGCATTTATTAAAGACGTTGCTTATCATGCAATCTTACCGCTGTTCTGTGCCGCTATTGTGCAAATAGGTGGTTTCTTAATTAACATGCGTAACAACATGATTAACCTACTTGGTGAAGACTATATCACCATGGCTAAAGGGAAGGGATTAAGCGAAAACCGAGTTGTATTCAACTACGCAGCACGTAACGCAATGCTTCCAAGTGTTACCGCTCTATCGATGTCTCTTGGTATGGCAATTGGTGGTCAGCTTATTGTTGAAATCATCTTTAACTACCCAGGTCTTGGTTCAGTATTATTCAATGCGATTACTTCTCGTGATTACCAAGTTCTTCAAGGTCAGCTACTTATCATGACTCTGTTCATGCTGTTCTTTAACCTTCTTGCTGACATGTTATATGTTGTTCTAGACCCTCGCCTACGCAAGGGAGGAAAATAATAATGAAAGGCTTAATTAAACTTCTTTCTGGTAACCCTAAATCACTTTTTGGCTTAGGTATCCTATTCATGTTCATCTTCATTGCTGTGTTCGCTCCATTTCTTAGCGACCACGCTCCAGATAAACGTACCGGTAAACCACATGAATACCCAAGCTTCGTTGTAACGTCTGCACAAAATAATCCAGATGGTTGGGTTTCTGAAAACTTAGCAACCGATCGTCGTACATTACAGATGTCTAAAAAAGCAGATCACATAATGGGTACTACTCGTATGGGTCGTGACGTTTGGTCTCAACTTGCTCATGGTGCTCGTGTATCACTAGCGGTTGGTTTTGGTGCTGGCTTAGTTGTATGTTTTTTAGCAACTATTATCGGGATCTCTGCTGGTTATTTCGGTGGCAAGGTAGATGATATCTTAACTGCTGCGATGAATATCATGCTAGTAATTCCTCAATATCCATTACTGTTTGTATTAGCAGCCTTTATTGGTGAAGCTGGCCCAATGACCATAGCCCTCATAATTGGGTGTACATCCTGGGCTTGGGGCGCACGTGTTATTCGCTCTCAAACCTTAGCATTACGTGAAAAAGAATTTGTAAGAGCAGCAGAAGTACTAGGTGAATCATCATGGCGCATCATCTTCGTTGAGATTCTTCCAAACCTTATCTCAATCGTAGGTGCAAGTTTCATCGGTTCGGTAATGTACGCAATCATGATGGAAGCAACAATTTCATTCCTAGGTCTAGGTGACCCAAGTACGATCAGTTGGGGCATCATGTTGTACAACGTACAAACGTCTTCATCTATCTTAATTGGCGCATGGTGGGAACTCATTGCTCCTTGTATGGCATTAACACTTCTTGCTGTCGGTCTTGCAATGCTTAACTTCGCTGTTGATGAAATTGCTAACCCACAACTTCGTTCTCACAAAGGAATGAAGCGTTGGAAAAAATTAGCAGCTCAAGATACGACTGAACGTAAACCAGATTTAGCTAAACCAGAATTAAATTGGAACAGGGAAGATTGATATGACTGACCCACAAATTTCTATCCGCAATCTATGTGTGGATTACATTACAGAATCAGGTGATGTACGTGCTGTAAACAATGTGAGCTTTGACATTGGTAAAGGTGAAGTCTTTGGTCTAGCAGGTGAATCAGGTTGTGGTAAATCAACAATTGCATTCTCTTTAATGCGCCTGCATAAGCCGCCAGCATTCATCACAGGTGGTGAAGTTATATTTGATGGTCAAGACATCTTAAAATATAGCGATCCACAAATGCAGGCTTTCCGTTGGAGTGAAATGTCAATGGTATTCCAAAGTGCCATGAACGCATTAAACCCTGTACTTCCGATGGAAGAGCAGTTTTGTGATGTGATCATGCGCCATACCACAATGACTCGTGAACAAGCGATTACTCGTGCTCAAGGCCTATTAGAAATAGTAGATATTCACCCAAGTCGTTTAAGTGATTATCCTCACCAGTTCTCTGGCGGTATGCGTCAGCGTTTGGTTATTGCCATCGCATTAGCACTTAACCCTAAAATGATCATCATGGATGAACCAACAACGGCACTTGATGTTGTTGTTCAACGTGAAATTTTACAGAAAATTTATGCGCTTAAAGAAGAGTTTGGTTTCTCAATCTTATTCATTACGCACGATTTATCACTAATGGTTGAGTTCTCTGATCGCATTGGGATCATGTACTCAGGTGAATTGATCGAGGTTGCTTCTTCAAAAGAGATCTTAGCCTCTCCTTACCATCCATATACAAAAGGGTTGGGTAGTTCATTTCCACCATTAACGGGGCCAAAAACCAAATTAACAGGTATCCCTGGAAACCCTCTTAATTTATTAGAGATTCCGCAAGGTTGTCGCTTCCAGTCTCGTTGTGATCGTGTACACGAAGCATGCCGTACGATTCCTACGCAGCTTCGTCAGATTGAGCCTGGTCACTTGTCAAATTGTCATCTTTACGGCGAAACAATTGCACAAGCAAAAGCATAAAACGGATTTTCTGGAGTAAATTATGAGCAAAGCATTTGGCGAACTACTGATTGAAGGTAAAAATCTAGTTAAAGATTTCCCTGTAAGTAGCAACGCACTTAAAAACCCAATGATGCGAGCAATCAATGACGTATCATTCAAAATGTACAAAAGTCGTGGTCTTTCTGTTGTTGGTGAATCTGGTTCTGGCAAATCCACCACAGCAAAAATGATCGCAAAAATGTACGCACCAACAGACGGCGTTATCGAATATAAAGGCCGTGATATTCAAGATATCGTTAAGAAAAATGATCTCATGAAATATCGTGAAGGTGTACAGATGGTATGGCAAGACCCATTTGGATCTTTAAATCCTACCCACAATATTTTCCACCATATTGCCCGTCCTCTTCTTATCCATAAGAAAGTGACTCCTGGTAATAAAAAGGAACTTGAAGAACGTGTTTACGATCTTCTAGAACAAGTCGGTTTAATCCCACCAAAAGAGACGGCAGAAAAATATCCGCATCAGCTTTCAGGTGGTCAGCGCCAACGTGTAAACCTTGCTCGTAATATTGCAGTAGGTGCTGAAGTTGTTCTTGCTGATGAACCGACATCAATGCTTGATGTTTCGATTCGAGCTGGTGTTCTTAACCTAATGGAAGAGATGAAGTTTGAGAAAGAAATGTCTCTACTTTACATCACTCATGATATTGCAACTGCTCGTTACATCGCAGAAGACTTAGCGGTAATGTATGTCGGACATATGGTTGAATGGGGTGATACTGATGAGATTATTCATGACCCTCAGCATCCATATACTCAACTATTAGTATCAGCGGTACCCGATCCAAGCAAATCGATTCATACCAAGCTAAAAGGTAATAAAGGTGAAATTCCTCTTTGGACACCGGAGTCGGCTGGTTGCCCATTTGCAGGTCGCTGTACTCACGTAACAGAAAAATGTAAAGAACGTATGCCTGGCGTAACAAAACTGTCAGACAACCACTTTGTTCGTTGTTACTTGTACGAAAATTAATTTCATACAAGTTAACCTCAAACTGCAGTAATTGGTATTTTGGAGAAGAAATAGATGCAACTGTTAACAAACCACATTGGCTACGAATTTGATGGCCCTAAGTCAGCCGTATTATTAACTGACTCCCCTCTTAGTAAAGAGCTATTAGGACAAATTGTTTGTACTCAAACGCAACAGGTAAAACATCAGTTTTCTATTTCTTCATCACTCCAAGTAGCGAATTGGCACCAAGGATACTTTTCAGAAATTCATTTTTCTGATTTTACACAACACGGTGAATTTACTTTAGTAATTGGTGAGATAGCCTCTCATCCTTTCACTATCGGTACTGATTTATTAATGAAAAATACCTTTTCTGATGTTTTACATTATTTTAAATCTCAACGCTGCAGTGGCATTTTTGATAAGCAAGATAAAAGTGCGTCTGTATTAAACAGTGATGAAACCGTCGATGTTCATGGTGGTTGGTACGATGCATCTGGTGATGTAAGTAAATATTTCAGTCACCTTTCTTATGCTAATTACTTAAACCCTCAGCAAATTCCAATGGTTGTTTGGAATATGCTAAAAGGATTAGAACTAACACAAAACCTATCGGATTTTGCCGCATTCTCTCGCACCCGTCTTACGGAAGAGGCATTGTTTGGTGCTGACTTTTTAGTTCGAATGCAAAATCCGGCAGGTTTCTTTTACATGACCGTATTTGATAAGTGGAGTAAAGATATCAATCAACGTGATATCTGCGCTTACGCAACTCAAGAGGGTCTTAAGTCTGATGATTACCAAGCAGGTTTCCGTCAAGGTGGAGGCATCGCAATTGCGGCTCTTGCTTCTGCTTCTCGCTTAGATATTGATGGTGAATTTACTCGTGAAAACTATTTAGAAGCAGCGGTAAAAGGTTATTGGCACCTAAAAGAACATAACCTTAATTATTTAAATAATGGCGAAGAGAATATCATTGATGAATATTGTGCTCTTCTTGCTGTTATCGAGCTATTCAAAACAACTCAAGATAATGCCTTTTTACTGGAAGCTCGTTCATGGGCAGAAAGATTATCAGCTCGCCAACAAAGTGATGAGCAGCAAAGCAATTTTTGGTCTGCAACTCAAAATGGCGAACGTCCTTATTTCCATGCAGCAGAAGCAGGTCTTCCTACGATTGCACTATCTCAATACTTAGAAATAGAAACTGACAATAGTCGTAAAGCTCATACTCAATTAATTATCAACCAAGCTGTTGAATTTGAATTAACTATCTCTTCAGAAACATTCAATCCATTTGGTTATCCAAAACAATACGTTAAACCTGTTAATGGCAAAAAACGCAGTGCCTTTTTTGTCGCTCATGACAATGAGTCTGGTTATTGGTGGCAAGGAGAGAATGCTCGCCTAGGTTCTTTAGCTAGCATGAGTTACTTAGTGTTACCTCATATTACCTCTAATGAAATTAAACAAAAATTAGAGAACTTTGCTCAGAATAATTTGAACTGGGTATTAGGGTTAAATCCTTATGATATGTGCATGTTAGATGGTCATGGTCATAACAACCCTGATTACCTTCCTCATCTTGGCTTTTTTAATGCTAAAGGTGGTGTTTGTAATGGCATTACCGGTGGTTTTGACGATGAAGAAGATATCGCTTTCAATCCTGCACCACACGGTGAAGATATGCTACAAAACTGGCGTTGGGGTGAACAATGGATCCCTCACGGCGCATGGTATTTATTAGCAATTATGACTCAATCATCTTACCAAGCGAAACTAGGAGAATAGTCATGAGCTATTTATATGTTGGAATTGATGGTGGTGGTACTTCTTGTCGCGCTCGTATTCGCAATGCACAAGGTGACTTATTAGGTGAAGCGAAAAGCGGCAGTGCAAATATCTTATTAGGTATTGAAGTTGCTATGGATTCAATCATTACTGCGATTACCCAAGCGGCAGTACAAAGTAAATTATCAGAAAATGATTTTGCCACAATGCACGTTGGTCTTGCCCTTGCTGGTGCAGAGCAAAAATCAGCTTGGCATGAGTTTATGCAACTAAAACACCCTTTTGCCTCAATGACATTAAATACAGATGCTTACGGCGCATGTTTAGGAGCTCATAAAGGAAAAAATGGAGCAATCATGATTGCAGGAACTGGCTCTTGTGGTATCTACATCCAAGATGGTCAACAGCATGTTGTTGGAGGCCGAGAGTTTCCAATATCAGATCAAGGTGGTGGCGCAATTATGGGGCTTCATTTAATTCAACGCACCCTTTTAGCTTCCGATGGTATAAAACCTATGACAGCTCTAACCGAGCATGTCTTAGCGCACTTTAATCATGATATCGATAGCATTGTTGATTGGTCTAAAACGGCTCGTCCATGTGATTATGGACAGTTTTCTCCAACTATCTTCGCTCTTGCATTAAAAGGAGATGATCTTTCTATTGAGCTGTTACAACAAACAGCTAGCGATATAGAAATGTTCTTAACTGCTTTAAATAAAAAAGGCGCAACACAAATTGCGTTAATGGGAAGTATTGGCGAACGCATTGTTGAATGGTTATCCCCTTCTATTCGCCAGTATTTAGTACAACCACAATGTGATGCGATTGAAGGTGGCATCATGATGGCAGGAAAAGCAGAACATAACCTGTTCTAGCATTTTATAGGGAAAATATGATGGATTATCGTGTAGATCTTGTTGTTTTGTCAGAAAAAGACAATCTAAGCCGCTTTGGCTTAACGTTACACAATTTAAGCGATGTGGATCTTCATCATTGGCAGTTTCATTTTACGGTTGATCGCTTCATAGCTCCACACAGTAATACACAAGGGACTTTGGAGCAAATCGGTAGCTTCTGTAAGCTCATTCCAAATGCTAACCAAATACTAAAAGCCAATAACCATTATTACGTAGAATTCAGTATTGGAACCGCCCCTTTTCGTTTTATTTCTGATGGTCTTGATGATGCTGCTATATTCATTGCCAATAGCGAAAAACCTCAATTTTTGGAGGTTTCAATCTCTCCAATAGTATTAGCGTCACCACATACAGCACGAACTCAAATACCAAGAGTCGCACCTGCAGAATTATCATTAATTCCAAAACCAGAATCAGTTCAACGTCTTGATGGTTTGTTTGATTTAAATGATATTTCACTCGAAATCCAAACTCATCTAGCAGATGGGGCTGCAACTTGGTTAAGTGAAGAGCTTCAATTAATCACATCAAAAAACTATCCTATTAATGCTGATGGCCAAATTATATTTATTGCCAACCCAACGTTAGATAAAGGGGCCTATCAACTTACCGTAGCTGAAAAAGTAATTAAAATTAAGGCAGGGTCAAATGAAGGTTTTACCCACGCTTGTGCCACATTATTGCAGCTAATAAATGAACATACTTTGCAAATCCCATGCACCAAGATTAAAGACCAACCTCGATTTCATTATCGCGGCATGATGCTTGATTGTGCTCGCCATTTTCACCCTCTTGAGCGAGTGAAAAGACTAATAAATCAATTAGCTCAATATAAATTTAATGTTTTCCATTGGCATCTAACTGATGACGAAGGCTGGCGTGTTGAAATTAAAGCGTTTCCAGAATTAACTGACATCGGAGCTTGGCGTGGGCCAGAGGAAATAATTGAACCTCAATATACTCACGTAGCAAAAAAACACGGTGGTTTTTATTCTCAGAAAGAAATAAAAGAAGTCATCGCTTATGCAGAAATGCGCGGTATTACTATTATTCCTGAAATCGATATCCCTGGACACTGCCGTGCAGCAATTAAAGCATTACCTCATTTATTAGTTGATAAAGACGATTACTCAAACTACCGCAGTATTCAACATTATACCGATAATGTTTTATCTCCGGCAATTGAAGGAACCTACACCTTTATTGATACCGTATTAGAAGAAATTGCTGATCTATTTCCAGCTCCCTTTATTCATATTGGCGCAGATGAAGTACCAAAAGGCGTTTGGACAGACAGCCAAAAATGCCAAGCATTAATGCAAGAACAAGGCTATACAGACCCAGTAGAGCTACAAGGACACCTATTACGCCATGCAGAAAATAAATTAAAGCAGCTTGGTAAACAAATGCTGGGTTGGGAAGAAGCGCAGCATGGAAACAAAGTAAGTAAAGATACCGTGATTTACTCTTGGTTAAGTGAAGAAGCTGCGCTTAATTGTGCAAAACAAGGCTTTGATGTCGTTCTTCAACCAGGACAAACAACGTATTTAGATATGGCTCAAGATTATTCCCCAGAAGAACCTGGTGTTGATTGGGCTAGCGTCCTTCCTCTTGAAGATGCATATAACTATGAACCATTAGCAGAACTTGCTGATAACGACCCTATTCGTAAACGAATTCTTGGCATTCAATGCGCGCTTTGGTGTGAAATCATCAATAACCAAGAGCGTATGGACTACATGATTTTCCCACGCCTTTTAGCGATGTCTGAAGGAATGTGGACACAAAAACAACACAGAAACTGGACAGACTTTTTATCAAGGTTAAATGGACGATTACCAACCCTAACACGTCAGGGTATTAATTTCCGTCAACCATAAGTCACCCAATTATTAGTATTTTAGTTAAGGATAAAACAATGAAATACGGCTTTTTTGATAACGATAACCGTGAATATGTAATCACTCGCCCTGACGTACCAGCACCATGGACTAACTACTTAGGCACAGAGAAATTCTGTACGGTTATTTCTCACAATGCTGGCGGTTACTCTTTCTATAACTCTCCAGAGTACAACCGTGTTACTAAATTCCGTCCAAACGGCACATTTGATCGCCCTGGACACTATGTTTACCTTCGTGATGATGAAACTGGCGATTACTGGTCAATCTCATGGCAGCCTGTAGCAAAAAGTTTAGATGAAGCAAGCTACGAAGTTCGTCATGGTTTGTCTTACTCTAAATTCAAATGTGACTACAACGGTATTGAAGCAACTAAAACTTTATTTGTTCCAAAAGGTGAAGACGCTGAAGTATGGGATGTGGTTATTAAGAATACTAGCGATAAACCTCGTGTTATCTCTGCATTCTCTTTTGTTGAATTCTCATTCAGCCATATTCAATCAGATAACCAAAACCACCAAATGTCATTGTACTCGGCAGGTACGTCTTACAATGAAGGCGTGATCGAATACGATCTTTACTACAACACCAATGATTTTGAAGGTTTCTACTACTTAGCGTCTACATTTGACCCAGACTCATACGACGGTCAACGTGACAGTTTCTTAGGTGCATACCGCGACGAAGCAAACCCAATTGCAGTTGAAAAAGGTCAATGCTCTAACTCAGCACAAACCTGTTACAACCATTGTGGTTCTCTTCATAAGCAATTTACTATTCAACCGGGTGAAGAAGTACGCTTTGCTTACGTGCTTGGTTTAGGTAAAGGCAATGGTGAGCGTCTACGTCAAAAATACCAAGACGTTGCTAATGTTGATGCCGCTTTTCAAGAGATTAAAGATCACTGGAGTGAGCGTTGCGATAAATTCCAAGTAAAATCACCAAACGAAGGTTTGGATACAATGATCAACACTTGGACACTGTATCAAGCTGAAACTTGTGTGGTTTGGTCTCGTTTTGCTTCATTCATCGAAGTAGGTGGACGTACGGGGCTTGGTTACCGTGATACAGCTCAAGATGCGATCTCTGTACCTCACGCTAATCCAGAAATGACTCGTAAACGTATCGTAGACTTATTACGTGGCCAAGTTAAAGCCGGTTACGGTCTACACTTATTCGATCCTGATTGGTTCGATCCTGAAAAAGCAGATGTTGTTCCATCAAAATCACCAACAGTGGTTCCTACTCCATCAGATGACGATAAGATCCACGGCATTGAAGATACCTGTTCTGATGACCATTTATGGATCGTTCCGACGATCATTAAATATGTAATGGAAACTGGTGAGCATTCTTTCTTCGACGAAGTGATCCCATACGCAGATGGCGGTAACGCTACGGTTTACGAACACATGAAAGCAGCACTAGATTTCTCTGCCGAATATGTTGGTCGTACTGGTATTTGTAAAGGTTTACGCGCTGACTGGAATGACTGTCTGAACTTAGGTGGTGGCGAATCATCAATGGTTTCATTCTTACATTTCTGGGCATTAGAAGAATTCTTAGATTTAGCTAAATTCCGTAACAATGATGCTGACATAACTAAATACTCTGAAATGGCAGCGAACGTACGCGAAGCCTGTGAAACTCATCTTTGGGATGAAGAAGGTGGTTGGTACATTCGTGGTCTAACTAAAGATGGCGACAAAATTGGTACAGCACAACAAACTGAAGGCCGAGTTCACCTTGAATCAAACACGCTAGCTGTTTTATCTGGCGCGGTATCTCAAGAACGTGGCGAAAAAGCAATGGATGCAGTTGATGAGAACTTATTCTCTGAATACGGCTTGCATTTAAATTCACCTTCATTCTCAACACCAAATGATGACATCGGTTTTGTTACTCGTGTTTACCAAGGCGTAAAAGAGAATGGCGCGATATTCTCTCATCCAAACCCATGGGCTTGGGTAGCAGAAGCAAAACTTGGTCGTGGTGACCGTGCAATGAAATTCTATGATGCACTAAACCCATACAACCAAAATGACATGATTGAAAAACGTGTGGCTGAACCATACTCATACGTTCAATTCATTATGGGTAAAGATCATCAAGACCATGGTCGTGCTAATCATCCTTGGCTAACAGGTACTTCTGGTTGGGCTTACTTCGCGGTAACTAACTTTATTCTTGGTGTTCGTGCTGGCTTTGAAGGCTTAACGATTGATCCTTGTATTCCAACTAATTGGCCTGAGTTCTCAGTGAGTCGTCAATGGCGTGGAGCGACTTACAACATTCAAGTTAAGAACCCGAATTCAGTAAGTAAAGGCGTTCAATCAATCACGATTAATGGCGAAGAAATTAACGGTGCTGTTCCAGTTCAAGCGGAAGGCAGTGTTAATGACGTTATCGTTATTATGGGTTAGTTCGTTTAATTAGCGACCTAATGTAAAGATAAAAGTAAGGAGCTTATAGCAAGCTCCTTACTCTAAAAGGAATTTACAATGATTCAATTTGGTACTGGCGGATGGCGTGCTTTTATTGGTGAAGAATTCACTAAAGACAATGTACGTCTTGTCGCACAAGCGTTATCTAATATTATGATCAATGAACAAGCGCAAGAAAAAGGTTTTGTTATTGGTTATGACCGTCGCTTCCTTTCAGATAAAGCGGGGAAATGGTTTGCTGAAGTCGTGGCTGCAAACGGTATTAAAGTAAGCTTTATTGATCGATTCGTCCCAACTCCGATTGTTATGTTCCAAGCAAAAGAGATGGGGTGTATTTACTCAGCTTGTATTACAGCTTCTCACAATCCAGCAGATTACAACGGTATAAAAGTATTTATTGAAGGTGGCCGTGACGCTGATGAAATAATCACTCAAAAGATTGAACAACAAATTACTCATTTAACACAGCAAGATGTCAGTAGCGTCGATTTTGAAGAAGCCTTAAATGACGGTTGTATTGAAATAATCAATCCAATGAACGCATTTGTTGATTCTATCATCGATAAAATTGACATGGACTCCATTAAAAAAGCCAACTTACGTGTATTAATTGACCCAATGTTTGGTGTAGCAAAAAATGCCTTACAAACCGTATTAATTAGTGCTCGCTGTGATGTTGATGTTATCAATGACGGTGAAAATCCATCTTTTGGTGGCCTTATGCCATCACCAAATGCAGCAACGCTATATCGCTTAAAACACTTGGTTGCTCATGATGGTTATGACATTGGTATTGGTACCGACGGTGATGCTGACCGTCTAGGTATTATTGATGAAAAAGGTCATTTTATTCATCCAAATGAAGTGTTATTGCTGCTTTATTATTACCTACTTGAGTACAAAGGTTGGAAAGGTTCTGTTGTTCGTAATATCGCCACCACTCATTTATTGGACAAAGTTGCAGCCGATCATGGTGAAAAGAGCTTTGAGGTTCCTGTAGGCTTTAAGCATATCAGTTCACAAATGGAAGCGGATGATTCTTTACTTGGTGGTGAAAGCTCAGGTGGTTTAACTATTCGTGGTCACATTAAAGGTAAAGATGGCGTATTCGCTTCTAGTTTATTAGTTGAAATGATCAGTGTGACGGGTAAAAAACTCTCTGAAATGCTTGATGAAATTTATGCTAAATATGGTTATGCCTACACTGCCGAAGGCGACTGTACTTTTAAACCAAGTGAAAAAGAAGCACTTTATAATAAAATTTATATTGAAAAACAATTACCTGAATTTGAGTATGAAATAGAAAAAGTCAGCTATGAAGATGGCGCTAAAGTTTATTTCAAAAATGGTGGTTGGGTAATTGCTCGCTTCTCAGGAACAGAACCATTACTAAGAATTTTTGCTGAAATGGAAGACCAATTGACAGCAGAAAAAGTGTTGAATGAAATGAAAGCTTTCCTTTCTCTTTAGTTTCCAGTGTATTTTTAATAAAAATACGCTTCTAAAGACTTAACCCAGCTAATACTTGAGTCGATTAGCTGGGTTCTTTTTATCTAAAAGCTTAATTATTTTCTTGGAGGAATACGATTGGACAATGAGGCTTTATATCGACCCTTACTCTCTCACCATTTGATAAAGAATCATTAGATACGCCAATTAATTGAGTACCATCATCTTCAATTACATATCGGCATGTATCACCCATAAATTGTAATTCTTTAACAATAGCACTACCTGTTGAATCTCTATACAGAGTAATGTTTTGTGGACGAAGTAAAACATCCGCTTTCTTATTTGCATCTTCAGTACTACGACCACAAGAGATCAAACCAACCGCAGTTTCAATATTTCCATCGTGACCAATTAGACCTGATACATAAGAACCACCACCTAAGAAATCAGCAACGAAGCGGCTATTTGGTGAATAGTATAAATCATTTGCACTGCCGAATTGCTCAATCACACCATGATTCATTACTGCTAACTTATCAGAAAAAGCAAACGCTTCCTCACGGCTGTGAGTAACAAAAATAGCAGTAACACCTTGAGCTTTAAAAATACGGCGTATCTCTTTAATTAGATCATGACGAACTTGGGTATCAATATTAGAAAATGGTTCATCCAATAACAGAAGATCTGGTTCGCTGGCTAGCGCCCTTGCAATCGCGACACGCTGTTGCTGACCACCAGATAATTGGTGTGGGTAACGATCACCAAAACCACTTAAGTGAACAAGATGAAGCATAGATTCTACTTTATCTATTGCTCGCTGTTTTTCCCATTTTTTTAAGCCAAACCCGATATTTTCGCTTACCGTAAGATGTGGAAACAACGCATAATCTTGAAAAATCATACCTATATTGCGCTGCTCTGGTGGTAACCACGTATTACTGTCAGTAATCACCTTTCCATTAAGGTTCATCTCACCTTCAGATAAAGGCAAGAGGCCTGCAATCGCCTTGAGAAGAGTTGTTTTTCCACAGCCACTCGCACCTAGCAAACAAACAATTTCACCTGATTCAACATCTAAAGATAGCTGAGATAAAATATCCTGATCATGATAACGACAGGTTAAATTAGATATAGATAATGCAGAGTTCATTAATGCTGTTGCTCCAAAGAACGGTTAACAATGATCAATGGGATCAATCCAACCAATACCAATAATACCGCAGGCATGGCTGCAATCTCTAATTGCTCGTCAGAAGCAAAATTAAATACATATGTTGCTAGTGTTTCAAAATTAAATGGGCGCAATAACAATGCTGCATTTAACTCTTTCATCGTTTCTATAAACACCAATAAACCAGCGATTAAGCAACCACGGCGAATTAATGGAAAATGCACTCGACGTAACATTTCCCATGTTCCGCAACCTAATGTGCGTGATGCCATATCCAATGAAGGGGGAATTTTATTAAGGTTGCTTTCAATCGAGCCAATAGCTACTGCTGAGAAACGCGTTACAGAAGCAAAAATTAACGCAAAGATTGAACCAGAAAAAATTAAACCAACCATCCCTAAACCCAGCTGTTTTGAAATATCATTCACTAAATGGTCTAAGGCTATCATTGGCAGCATAACACCAATCGCTAGCACAGTTCCGGGAACCGCATAACCAAGTGACGCTAAGCGCATCGGGAGCACGCTCCACTTACTACTAGGTTGTAGTCGATGTAAAAAATTAACCACAACTGCAATAATAACAGCAATGATCGCAGCAACCGATGAAACGTATAAACTGTTTAGCGCATATTCTTGAAATTCTGCGGTCCAACTTTCTTCAAAGTAATGAAAAGAATAACTAATTAATTGTAATAATGGAAAAATAAAAGCAATAGACACCAATCCCCAACACCAACTAAATACACCCCATTTCTTCCATCCATGAAGTTCATATTGAAACTCTTCGTTGGTATTAAACTTCTCTTGGAACATTTTTTGTTTACGACGACTATAACGTTCACCGCTGATCAACAATAAAATACCCATCAGCATAAATGCAGACACTTTAGCGGCAGCATTCAAATTCGAATAGCCTAACCACGTATCATAAACTGCTGTCGTTAATGTATTTACTGCAAAATAGCTAACGGTACCAAAATCTCCTAACGCTTCCATCGCTACTAAAGATAAAGCAACCGCTATCGAAGGTCTTGCAAGAGGTAGCGATATGCGCTTAAAGCTCTCCCAAGGCGTACATTTTAATAAGCGCGCCGACTGCAGCAAACTGATGTTTTGCTCCATGAATGCAGCACGAGCAAGTAAATATACGTAGGGGTATAGCACCAAAGACATCACAAGAATGGCGCCAGTTAAGGTTCGAATATCTGGGAACCAATAATCACCGTAAGATTGCCATCCAGTAATATCTCGGAGTAATACTTGTATTGGTCCTGCAAAATCAAGCCAATCTGTATAAATATAACCGACAATATAAGCAGGCATAGCTAAAGGAAGAACTAAGGCCCATTGCAAAATCGATGAGGAAGGTACACGACACATGGCCATAAACCATGCAGAAGGAACACCTAAAATTAAGGAAAAGAACATCGCACCAAATACTAATAACACCGTATTTAACGTATAGGTTGGTAAAACGGTATTAAACAGATGAGTAAAGATATCATCGGTATTACCTAGTGCGGTATATAGGATCGCTAAGATCGGCAAAACCAGCAGTAGAGATATACTCCAACTACTGGTTTTCCAGAATAATAATTTTTCTTTCATTGCCTAAACTACAAGGCTCTTTTTAAAATGGTGAGGTATTGTTACCTCACCAATAGTAAATATCAAATTAAAGATCAAATTTAACTTCATCTAAAAGTTTAATTGCTTTAGTGTGGTTATCTGCAATCGCATCTAAAGATAATGTATCTGCTTTGAAATCACCCCAAGATGCAACTAACTCAGAACGCTTAACACCAGGTTTTACTGGGTATTCGTAGTTCACTTCAGCATACATTCCTTGAGCAACATCACCCGTTAAGAATTCCATTAATTTTACTGCATTATCTTTATTTGGCGCGTATTTAGCCATCGCCATGCCGCTGATATTTACGTGAGTACCATCAGTGTTTTGGTTAGGGAAGTTAATGTATACAGACTCTGCCCATGGTACTTGCTTAGGATCATTAACCATTTTACCTAGGTAGTAACTGTTACCTAAAGCAACATCACAAAGACCTTCTTTAATTGCTTTAACTTGTGCACGGTCATTACCTTGTGGCTTACGAGCAAGGTTATTTTTTACGCCTTCTAACCATGTTTTTGTTTCTGCTTCACCATGATGAGCGATCATTGATGATACAAGAGAAACATTGTAAGGGTGCTTACCGCTACGAGTACAAATCTTACCTTTCCACTCAGGGTTTGCTAAGTCAGCGTAATCAAAATCAGCACCTAACTTACCAACACGGTCACGAGATGAATATACATTACGCGCACGTAGAGTTAATGCGAACCACTCATCGTCTGAATCACGGTATTGAGAAGGAACATTTGCATCAATCGTTTTACTATCTACCGATTGAACTAGATTTTTATTTGTTAGTTCAGCAAGGCGACTAATATCAGTTGTTAAAATAACGTCTGCAGGGCTTAATTCACCTTCTTGAGCTAGCTTTTCTGCTAAGCCTTTTTTAGCAAACTTCACGTTAACTTTAATACCAGTTTCTTTAGTAAACTCTTTAAACATTGGCTCAACTAAGAACGGTTGGCGGTAAGAGTAAACGTTAACTTCTTCTGCTGCCATAACACTTGGTGCAAACATACCTGCGATTAGTGCAGAAACTGATAATAATTTTTTCATGATATTCCTTTAAACTTTCTCTAGTTACAAATGGTAATAAGAATACTTATCAATATCGCTATTATACAAATCAATTCTCAAATGGCAATGATCTCACGCATTTTTTACAAGAAAAAGCCTCAATACTATTCGTATGAGGCCTTATAAATTGTAAAATTTTATTAACCGCAGTGTTTACTTCACACTAACAAATTCTGGATAAGCATCTATTCCACAATCATGAACATCCATACCTTCAAGCTCTTCATCTTCTGATACTCGGATCCCCATCGTTGCTTTTAATATTGCCCAAACCACAAGACTTGCACCAAATACCCAAGCAAAGATAACTACAGCTCCAAATAGTTGAGCGCCAAAGGTTGCATCTGCATTATTTAGTGGAACAATCATCAAACCAAATAACCCACACACTCCATGAACTGAAATAGCCCCAACAGGATCATCAATCTTAATTTTATCAAACCCAACAATACTAAAAACAACCAATGCACCGGCAACCGCACCGACACTCACAGCGGCCAGTGGAGACGGGGATAAAGGATCCGCGGTAATTGCTACAAGCCCAGCTAATGCACCATTTAATACCATGGTTAAATCCGCTTTGCCCCACGTAGTTTTGCACACGAATAACGCTGTGATTGCACCAGCTGCTGCTGCTGCATTGGTATTCAAAAAGATTTGGCCAACTGCGGTTGCATTCTCAAAATCTGAAATCATTAATTGAGAACCACCGTTAAATCCGAACCAACCAAACCATAAAATAAAGGTACCTAATGTTGCCAGTGGCATATTAGAGCCAGGAATTGGGTAAATTTGACCTTTCTTACCGTACTTACCTTTACGAGCACCAAGTAATAGTACGCCAGCTAATGCGGCTGAAGCACCAGCCATATGAACAATGCCAGAGCCAGCAAAGTCACTAAATCCTGCTTCAGATAAGAAGCCACCACCCCATGTCCAGTAACCTTCCATTGGATAAATAAAGGCTGTTAAAATGGCAGAGAACACAAGGAAAGACCAAAGCTTCATACGTTCAGCCACTGCGCCAGATACTACTGACATTGCTGTAGCAACAAAAACCACTTGGAAAAAAAAGTCAGATTCTAGTGAATGATCTGCCCCTTCTGACTGAGTACCAATTAAAGCGCCAATAGAAGGCATGATCCCACCTGCTGTATTATCGACATACATGATGTTATAACCGACAACTAAATACGTTGTACAAGCAATTGCATACAAACATAGGTTTTTAGTTAATATTTCCGTGGTATTTTTTGAGCGAACTAAACCCGCCTCTAACATGGCAAAACCCGCTGCCATCCACATAACCAAAGCACCTGACATTAAGAAGAAAAAGGTATCTAGGGCATAACGAAGTTCTGATACTGTTGTTGAAAGTTCCATAATATTGTCCTCTATCCTTAAAGTGCTTCTGTATCAGTTTCACCAGTACGAATACGCACAGCTTGCTGAAGGTCATAAACAAAAATCTTTCCGTCGCCAATTTTCCCGGTATGTGCAGCTTTTGTAATCGCCTCAATAATATTGTCTACATGCTCAGCTTGAACTGCTATCTCAAGTTTTACTTTAGGTAGAAAGTCGACTTGATACTCTGCACCTCGATACAATTCAGTGTGTCCCTTCTGACGTCCGAACCCTTTCACTTCCGATACTGTCATTCCATCGACGCCTGCTTCTGCGAGAGCCTCACGAACATCATCTAATTTAAATGGCTTTATAATGGCATTGATTATTTTCATGCTTCAGTCCTTGAATTATTTGTAACTTATAATTAACAATCCAATTCGTGTGCCAACTTTAAAAACATAAAAAATTCAATGCGTTAATTAATCCCCATCAAAAAAACGAAAAAAGGCTGCACTAAATAAGTGCAGCCTTTCCCTAGTATTGAGCAATAAATGGCTCAGTTTAGAAGCGTCGAATAAACGCCTCCCAACTTTGGAGCATGGTTTCAAAATCTTCTAATCCGCATACAGAAATACATTCATCGTCATACATATGAATATCTTCTTCAAATTCTTCTTCTGAATTTTCAAATAATGCGTTTTCTTGGACGATAACTTCTTGATCGGTCAGAATTAGAGTCATTACCTGACCTGAACGTCTCCATTCGTCTTGAGTATTTTTTACTGCTGCTATTTGCTGATACAGCTCCGCCAATAGTTCGGTATCTTTTGCTACATCTTCTACCAACCAACGTCCCATGGCTTCATGCCCCATAGAAAAGTTTGCATGATAAGTGCCATCGAGTGTATTTTTCTTAAATTCGTAATCCATCGGAAACCCTTACGATAATTGACGTTAGCTCACACGTTTTTAACCAAAGACAATGCTGAGCTATTTTCCTCCAGTATAATCCTATCCCTAGTATTTTTATAGTTAAGCACCTTATCCATGATGAAAGAGATTCAACCATGCAATTAACCAACGTGATCGCAAAGCAAATCGTTGAACGTTCAATGAAAATCATTAAGCATTCTGTCAATGTAATGGATGAGTTTGGTGTGATCATTGGCTCTGGTGATCCATCTCGACTCAATTGTCGTCATGAAGGTGCTATTTTAGCCATTAATGAAAACCGTATTGTCGAGATAGATCACTCTACAGCTCAGCAATTACGAGGGGTGAAAGCAGGGATCAACCTGCCTATTATCTTTCAAAATCACATTATTGGTGTGGTCGGTATTTCAGGCCAACCTTCTGATATTCAACAATATGGTGAATTAGTCAAAATGACAGCTGAATTGATCATTGAACAAGCCGCATTGATGACAGAGATACAGTGGTCAAAACGACACAAAGAAGAGTTAGTTTTACAGCTTATTCAACCTTCGGATCTCAACACTCAACAACTGTATTCGATTGCTGAACGCTTAGAGCTCGATCTTCATCAACCTCGGATCGCTACTATCATTAAGGTTGATTCATTTAACGGAGAGAATCTGTCTCTTACTCACCTGCAAAAGCTCGTTCATTTACTTGAATACCCTGAACGCGATAATTTAGTGGCGATCAGTTCAGTGACATTAAATGAAGTTGTGGTGTTAAAGCCAATTACACTGACGGATACAGGGTGGAATAGATCTCACGAAGAAAAACGTATTCGCCAACTTTTCCAACGAATATCCCATGATGAGAAATTCACGATAAAAATCGCACTTGGTGATTACTTTCCTGATTTAGAAGGTCTTGCACAATCTTATATGACGGCAAAGGCCACCATGAATACCGCAGACTCCAAAAGTCGTATTCTTTTTTACCAAGATAATATCTTACCCGTTTTAATCGATGGCTTACGACCTGATGCATGGCGAACGGAACAATTAGCGCTTCCGATTCAAAAGCTGATGGCCAGTGATACAAAACATATTTTAATTAAAACACTACGTGCCTTTTTTAATCATAATTGTGATTCAGCTCAAACCTGTAATGCACTTCATATTCACCGTAATACGCTCCGTTACCGACTAGACAAAATACAACAAGAAACTAGCTTATATATCAATAAGATAAATGACCGCACTTATTTATATTTAGCAATACTATCAAGCAACAAATAAATACAGATTTGTGCAACGGCACAATAAAAGGAATATCTCGTCGATAAAATCTGTTCATTCGTCTAAAGCTTATTTCTACTCTTAAAGATAGATTACTGGCATCTTAATTATTAAATGGAACATTAATATGATCGAAGTATCGACTTTAGGTGCACTCGCCGCCTTGACCGTTGCAATTACACTCATTTTGAAAAAAGTACCGCCTGCTTATGGCATGATCATTGGTGCTTTAATCGGTGGTATTGTTGGTGGCGTATCACTCACAGATACCGTTAACTTAATGATTGGTGGTGCGCAAGGTATCGTTACTGCTGTACTTCGTATTCTAGCTGCTGGTGTTCTTGCTGGTGTTCTAATCGAATCGGGCGCGGCAACCTCTATTGCTGAAACCATTGTAAAAAAAGTCGGAGAGACTCGTGCTTTATTTGCTTTAGCCGTCGCGACAATGATCTTAACAGCCGTTGGGGTTTTTGTGGATGTTGCTGTTATCACCGTAGCTCCTATTGCACTGGCTATTGCTCGCCGAGCTGATCTTTCAAAAATGGCGATTCTATTAGCTATGGTTGGTGGAGGTAAAGCGGGTAACGTTATGTCTCCTAACCCAAATGCCATTGCAGCTGCTGATGCCTTTAATGTTCCTTTAACGTCAGTAATGGCAGCAGGTGTGATCCCCGGTTTATTCGGCTTAGTTTTTGCCTACTTCATCGCTAAGAAGTTAGTCAATAAAGGCAGTAAAGTTCAAGAATACGAAGTCGTAGCAGTTGACCATTCTCGTTTACCAAGTTTCGTTACTTCAATCGTCGCTCCTCTTGTTGCTATCAGCCTTCTTGCTTTACGTCCTATCGCAGGGATTAACGTTGACCCACTCATTGCACTTCCACTTGGTGGTTTATTAGGTGCTGTTGCTATGGGACGCTTTAGAGACACCAATCACTTTGCAGTATCAGGCCTTTCTCGTATGGCTCCAGTGGCGGTAATGCTACTTGGTACTGGTACTCTTGCTGGGATTATTGCGAACTCCGGACTTAAATCAGGCTTAATTGAAGTTTTAACCGCCTCTGGTCTTCCTTCTTATTTATTAGCGCCGATTTCAGGTGCAATGATGTCACTTGCAACAGCATCAACGACCGCAGGTACAGCGGTTGCAGCAAGTGTCTTTAGCCATACTATCTTAGAGCTTGGCGTTCCTGCTCTTGCTGGTGCTGCGATGATCCACGCGGGTGCGACAGTATTAGATCACATGCCACATGGTAGCTTCTTTCATGCAACAGGTGGCGCAGTTCACATGGACATGAAAGAACGTTTAAAACTTATCCCATATGAATCAGCGGTTGGTCTTATGATCGCAACTGTTTCAACGCTCATCTTTGGTGTCTTCGGTTTATTTGTTTAATAAGGCTTTATTATGAAAATTGTTATTGCTCCTGATTCTTACAAAGAAAGTTTAACAGCGATGGAAGTCGCTACGGCAATTGAAGCTGGATTTAAACAGGTATTACCTAACGCTGAATATATTAAATTACCGATGGCCGATGGCGGTGAAGGAACTGTTCAATCTCTAATTGATGCTACTGATGGATCTATAATTGAACATACGGTTACCGCTCCTCTTGGTGAGAAAGTAACTGGATTCTATGGATTACTTGGCGATGGACAAACCGCGATTATAGAAATGGCTGCTGCATCAGGCTTGCATCTTGTTGAGCCAAGTTTGCGTAACCCTTTACACACAACAACCTATGGAACTGGCGAGTTAATTAAAGCCGCATTAGATAAAGGGGTTAAACATATCATCGTAGGTATTGGTGGCAGTGCTACCAACGATGGCGGCATTGGCATGGCTCAAGCGCTTGGTATTAAACTGTTAGATAAAAATGGTAATGATCTTGCTTTTGGTGGAGGCTCATTAGCACACCTTGCAACGATCGATACATCAAATAAAGATCCCCGCCTTAATGATATTACGCTTGAAGTCGCGTGCGATGTTGATAACCCATTATGTGGCCCTAAAGGTGCTTCTTATATTTTTGGCCCACAAAAAGGGGCAACTCCAGAAATGGTAAAAACATTAGATTCAAACCTAAGCCATTACGCTGATGTAATGAAATCACAATTGAATAAAGACGTAAAAGATACTGAAGGTTCAGGGGCTGCTGGTGGACTTGGTGCTGCGCTACTTGGTTTATTTGATGCCACTCTTCGCCCTGGTATCGAAATAGTGATGGATGCCGTAAACCTATCAAATATAGTATCGAGTGCTAATCTTGTCATCACAGGAGAAGGTCGAATCGATAGCCAAACCATTCATGGTAAAACTCCTATTGGTGTAGCAAGAGCAGCGAAAAAATTCAATTTGCCTGTTATTGGGATTGCTGGTTGTTTATCGGATGACTGTGCGATTGTTCATGATTACGGTATTGATGCGGTATTCAGTGTCGTTCCTCGCTCTGTATCATTAGAAACAGCACTAAAAGAAGCCGCTATTAATGTTGAAAACACAGCAAGAAATGTCGCTGCAATCTACTCGATGAATATTAAAAAATAACATAATTTTTTATTGAATACGTTATTAATATAAAATTATACGCAATAAAAAAGCAGCCGATTTGGCTGCTTTTTTCATTTACAAACAAAGATTAAGCGGGTTCTTGGAAAATCACCGTATCTGCTTTATCTGTATACTGACCCATTTTATGGAAGTTCAGATAACGGTATGTATCGGCAGCTGTTGCATTTATCTTCTCTGCGTACTCTAGGTACTCTTCTTTCGTTGGGATACGGCCAAGAATCGCACCAACAGCAGAAAGCTCAGCAGAAGCTAGATAAACGTTCGCACCTGTACCCAAACGGTTCGGGAAGTTACGAGTAGAGGTAGACATTACTGTCGACTTGTCAGCAACGCGCGCTTGGTTACCCATACATAGTGAACAACCAGGAGTTTCGATACGTACCCCTGCGCGACCGAAGATGCCGTAGTAGCCTTCTTCTGTCAGTTGGTCTTTATCCATCTTCGTTGGCGGAGCAACCCATAGACGAGTATTTAGTGAGCCGTTAAACTCCTCTAGCATCTTACCTGCAGCACGGAAATGACCGATATTGGTCATACAAGAACCAATAAATACTTCATTAATTTCTGTACCTTGAACTTCTGAAAGTAAACGAGCATCATCAGGATCATTTGGAGCACAAAGAATTGGTTCTTTAATATAAGCAAGATCAATTTCAATCACGTGCGCATATTCAGCATCTGAATCCGAAGATAGCAATTCAGGATTCGCTAACCACTCTTCCATTGCCGTGATACGACGCTCGATAGTACGAACATCACCGTAACCTTCAGCAATCATCCACTTCAGCATAACGATATTCGAGTTCAAGTACTCAGAGATAGACTCTTCAGAAAGTTTCACTGTACAACCCGCAGCTGAACGTTCAGCCGATGCATCTGAAAGCTCAAATGCTTGTTCTACAGATAAATGGTCAACACCTTCGATCTCTAGTACGCGACCAGAAAATTCATTAATTTTCCCCGCTTTAGCTACTGTTAATAGACCTTGCTGAATACCATAATATGGAATTGCATGAACAAGATCACGTAGTGTGATACCCGGCTGCATTTCACCTTTAAAACGAACCAAGATTGATTCAGGCATATCCAGAGGCATAACACCTGTCGCTGCAGCAAAAGCAACAAGACCAGAACCAGCAGGGAAAGAGATACCAAGAGGGAAACGTGTATGAGAATCACCACCAGTGCCAACGGTATCAGGTAGAAGCATACGGTTTAGCCACGAGTGAATTACACCATCACCAGGACGTAGTGAAACACCCGCACGATTCATAATGAAATCAGGCAGTGTATGGTGAGTGTTTACATCAACAGGTTTTGGGTATGCCGATGTATGACAGAAAGACTGCATAACAAGGTCAGCAGAGAAACCAAGGCACGCTAAATCTTTAAGTTCATCACGCGTCATAGGGCCGGTAGTATCTTGAGAACCTACTGTCGTCATTTTAGGTTCGCAGTACTGACCTGCTCGTACACCTTCTACGCCACACGCTTTACCAACCATCTTTTGAGCTAATGTATAACCTTTATCAGAAGCTAAAGGATCAATAGGTTTAGCAAACAAGTCAGTTTCAGCTAAACCAAGAGAATCACGAGCTCGGCCTGTTAAGCCACGACCTATAATCAGAGGTATACGACCACCAGCACGTACTTCATCTAGAAGAACTTTGCCTAGTTCAAAACTTGAGATATCTGCGCCGTCTTTACGAACAACACCTTCATAAGGGTAGATATCAATAACATCACCCATATTCATGTCTTGTACATTTAATTCAATCGGTAGTGCACCCGAGTCTTCCATTGTGTTGTAGAAGATTGGTGCAATTTTACCACCTAGACAAACCCCACCAGTGCGCTTATTTGGTACGAATGGAATATCTTCACCCATAAACCAAAGTACTGAGTTTGTTGCTGATTTACGTGAAGAACCTGTACCAACAACATCACCAACATAAGCCAGCGGAATGCCATCTTTTTGCATTTCTTCAATTTGAGTAATTGGACCAACATTACCTTGTTCGTCAGGAGTAATTCCTTCACGTTCCATTTTCAACATTGCTTTTGCGTGTACTGGAATGTCTGGACGTGACCAAGCATCTGGTGCTGGAGATAAATCATCGGTGTTAGTTTCACCAGTTACTTTAAATACTTTAACAGTTATTTTCTCAGCAACTTTTTCTTTTGATGTAAACCACTCTGCATCAGCCCAAGATTGAAGCACTTCCTGCGCGAAGCTATTACCGGCTTTTGCCTTCTCTTCAACATCATAAAATGAGTCAAACATAAGTAATGTATGAGATAGAGCTTTAACGGCAATAGGAGCTAACTCTGTATCATCCAGTAGAGAAACTAGCGACTCGATGTTATAACCACCTTGCATTGTACCAAGTAGCTCTGTCGCTTTTTCTTTACTAACTAATGGAGATTCCACTTCGCCTTTTGTGATTGCGGTTAAAAAACCAGCTTTAACATAAGCAGCTTCATCAACGCCTGGGGGAATGCGATTTTCTAGTAAATCAAGAAGGACTTCTTCTTCACCTTGTGGCGGATTTTTTACTAGTTCAACTAATGCTGCTACTTGTTCAGCATCTAATGGTCTAGGGACCACACCTTCAGAAGCACGTTCTGCGACGTGTTTACGATAAGCTTCAAGCACGACTTAATTCCTCACTTTCTGGTCTACTCTTAATGAGTAAACATCCTTGGAAACGATTCAGTTTATATCCTTTGACTTTTTAATTCTGTTATAAATCTCAATAAAACAAGAGAATATATGTCGGTATAGACTAAAAATGTGGCGAAATGATACCAAATTTAACTTAAAATTAAAATCTCATCACATCAAACAACATACGACTTATGGCGCACTTTTACATATTATAGGATTGCTCCAATACTTAAATATATCGATTCATGCTGCTGCTCAGAACGCCCATAAGCAAAAACAACAGGGCCTACAGGGCTATCGACCCCTATAAATAATGATCCTGCCGTATAAATTGGCGCATTTTTAATTCCTTCTTCCTCCCAAAGGCCTCCATTTTCTAACGAAGCCCCTAAATAAATAGGTGATTGGAATAGTCCGAAGTCGTTATCCATTAATCTATAACGATAAACAAAGCTACCAAAAATTAAATTTTGTCCTGTTAAACTATCTTTTGGGGTTCCTGATAAACGTAAAAAACCACCTAGAGATTTAGGTTCTAATTGTAAATCTCCATTTTTATTCTCTACAACACCATACTCAAAATTACCGACGAAAGTATGACGAGTATAAGTCCAAGCTGCTCTCGTATTTAGCGTTATCTCTATAACTGAATCCGTTATTGAGTCACTAACTGCACTGTTTTTGACATTATCATGCGAATATAAATATTCAGAATTAATATAAAAGCCTTTAGTTGGGAATGTATAGTCATCTAATGTATCTAATCGATATTGAGCAAACATTCCTTCTCTTGTGTAATCAGCATCAATTTTAAAAAAAGTTTTAGAGGTTATCTCTCCTTTGGTATACCTTCCACCAACTCTAAAATCACTCCATAAATGCCCCTGAAGACCAACGGCACCTTCAAATATAAAATTGCTGTACTCTAGTGAGAAATCATTATCAATAGAACCTAATTCATTCCCTGATAATGAAAATTTCTTTTTCTCAACGCTGTATATTGATTTTAAAGAAGTAAAAAGCAATTGGTTCACTAAAAATGGGGTATATAACTCTGCTGATATTAATTTATCGGTTCCTAGCTCAAAGTTAGTTCTTAGTTCCGAACGATTATCTCTTAAACCTGTGAGCTCTATATCTGTAAAGTTAATCGACATCCCTAATGAATATTTACTTTGATTATCAAAGTCATCTTCTAAAGCAAATCTAAAATCTAGATAGTTAGGCCCCCAACTTTTTTCTTTTATCTCAACAACAAGATCATGATTTCCTTTGCTGTTTTTTTCATAATAATAATCGACTCGTTCAAATCTATCGATAACGTATAAATTTCTTATATGCTCTTCTAACTCATTAGCGCTATAAGTACGATCTTCCTTTAAATTTAAACGGTCTAACAACATTTTTTCTGTATATAAACTATTATTTTTAATTTCTATGTTATCAACATGGAGCTCTTCACCACGCGAAAGTTGAATTGTTTTTTTCTCTTTTTCATCTAAGTACTCTTGGTAATCATCAGCGGATAACACTAATTTATCGAGCACTTTATGTTTTTCATATGCGATGTCATATCCCTTTCCATAAGCAAAAGGCATCTTATTAAACTCCGCGGTTTCCATTTTCCCCACATGAGGTGAAAGCAAAATATCTTGTGCCTCTAATAATTTTTCTTGCTGAAGAGTACTGTTTTTTACTATGTAATTAGTTAACTGCCCCATAACAGATAAATAACTAGAGATATCTTTCGCTTCTAAATAATCAGAACCAATATCAACGGCAATAATAATATCTGCACCCATTTCTCTTGCGATATCAACAGGCATGTTATTAACACTACCTCCATCTACTAATAAGCGCCCTTCGTACTCGACTGGTGGTAATGCACCAGGTACAGACATACTAGCCATCATCGCTTTTGATAAATCACCTTTATCCAAAATGACAGGTTCAAGTTTTTCAATATCAGTTGCAACAGCTCTAAACGGAATAGGAAGATTGTCAAATGACTCTAAATAAGGAACATTACCCGACGTTGTTCGAAGAATTTTTGCCATATTTTGGCCTTGAACAAAGCCTTTAGGCGCTTTTAGTTCTGTAAATGAGAAACCAATATCGGTTCCTATTTGGTAACGGTCTTCATATTCTTTATCTCTAATTTGCCTTTCACTGCGCTCCACCTTATCAACAAAACCACTATTCCAATTAACGCTATCAATGAAAACTTCTATTTGATCAGCACTCAGCCCTGAAGCATATAAACCACCAATATAAGCCCCCATACTTGTACCAGTAATATAGTCAACTGGAATCTTCATTTCTTCTAATGCTTTAAGTACGCCTATATGTGCAGCCCCTTTAGCACCACCGCCAGCAAGGACTAAACCAACTTTAGGGCGAGATTCGCCAGCAAATGAGATTGATGAAAATAAATAAAGAGCAGCAGAAGAAAGTAAAAGAGGCTTGAAGCGCATGATGTCATCCTTAAAATAGCAATATGAAAAGAATACAGGATGAGAGTGTTTAGAGGAAGCCTAACCAACTGTACTACCACTTCGCAGTGTCTATTCTGCATCATTTTACTTTTAGACAGACGTAAAAAAGCCCTAATCTTTCGATTAGGGCTTTTTAAAATAGTGGCTACGTTAACGGGACTTTCTTATCAACCTTGAAAGCGACACGTCCCCCGGCGTGACTGGCCGCTAAGCTCTCCAATAAAAAGCCTAACCAACTGAACTACCACTTCGCAGTGTCTATTCTGCATCATTCAACTTTTAGACAGACGTAAAAAAGCCCTAATCTTTCGATTAGGGCTTTTTAAAATAGTGGCGGAGTGGACGGGACTCGAACCCGCGACCCCCGGCGTGACAGGCCGGTATTCTAACCAACTGAACTACCACTCCGCAGTGTCTATTCAGGTGTATCTTAATTTAAAGCCTGGCGATGTCCTACTCTCACATGGGGAAACCCCACACTACCATCGGCGCTATTACGTTTCACTTCTGAGTTCGGCATGGGATCAGGTGGGTCCATAACGCTATGGTCGCCAAGCAA
>Ga0316197_10000177_pt1 | contig 47290 bp, 40 predicted proteins | sample OudBiesiAoxic_MG_FD_204939 | JGI IMG/M metagenome (GOLD analysis project Ga0316197, IMG submission 204939) | Coastal sediment microbial communities from Oude Bieten Haven, Netherlands - site A oxic | ecosystem: Environmental > Aquatic > Marine > Coastal > Sediment | place: Netherlands... | reverse complement strand
GCCAGTAATAAATTTAAAGTACTGACCATTGCTGACCTGATCGGTGAGGCCATTATACGAAGTCACCGGGGGGATTCGGTTACCTCGCTTTTTGTGTGACCGGGGATCTTTCCCCGGATGGTATACGGAAACCTTTGAAAATAGCATATTCTAAACAGGAGGCAAATTTTTGGAACTTATAAAAATCAATGCAAATATTCGAACTGCGACGGGGAACGGTCCGGCTCGCGTCCTTCGCAGAGAGGGTCGTATTCCGGCCATACTATACGGGACCGCCATGGATCCGGTGCTATTATCAGTAGACAATAGGGAACTGGAGCAGGCCTTCAAACAAACCGCTTCAGGCCAAGCGCTTATCAATTTGGTTGTACACGATAGTGAGATGTACACCAAATCGGTGATTGTCAAAGAGCTGCAAACCCATCCCACCAGCGAGGCCCTTTTACACGCTGATTTTTACGAAATCGACATGGATCGCAAAATCACATTGAACGTGCCGATATTGCCGGTTGGAATATCCAAAGGGGTTGAAGAAGGGGGCCTTTTGCAGAGTATTCGTCGCGAACTGGAAATTACCTGTCTTCCAAACCAGATCCCAGCAGCCATTGAGGTCGATATCACCGATTTGGAAATCGGAGATGTTCTGCATGTTAAATCGATCCCGTTACCTGAAGGGGTTGAGCTTCAGACGGAGACCGATTTTACCGTTCTGACGGTTGTCAGTGCCAAGGTGGAAATCGAAGAACCTGAAGTAGAAGAAATTGAAGGCCTGGAGGTTGAAGGCGAGGCGGTTGAGGGCGAAGCAGAGGAGGCTGAAGGTACTAAAAAAGACACCGATTCCGAAGAAGCCTAATCAATATAGAGTGGTTTTTTCATTTTTAAAAAGAAGCCGAGATCACCAGGCGGGCTTATAGGAGAATATAGTACTGGCAGGATGAGGAACCAGAAAATACGCTTGGTGGTCGGGTTGGGAAATCCCGGACGAAAATATCGTCGCACCCGTCACAACCTGGGGTTCATGGTCACGGATGCACTCGCCGCTGAATGGGGAATTCAACTGGGCGGCGGCCTAAAAGACATCGAATACGGTTGTCGCCCTCTGACGGAAATGCGGGTATGCTTAGCCAAGCCCATGGCTTATATGAACAGAAGCGGTCCACCCGCCCGACGGCTGGCGGATCGATTGGGAATTTCATGCGAGGAATTGATCATCGTGCATGATGATATCGACCTTGCATTCGGCAGATTAAAAATTAAAGAGAAAGGGGGGAGTGGCGGACACAAAGGGGTAAGATCCATTATGGAAGCCTTCGGAGGGGGAGTGTTCACCCGTCTTCGCGTCGGGGTTGGGCGTCCGGTACCTGGGATCGATGCGACGGATCATGTGCTGAGGCCTTTTGACATACCGGAAAGAAAAATATTGGCCGAAGTCATTGATCGGGCCAAAGAGGCGGTTCACACGATTCTATACGAAGGGACATTGGAAGGAATGAACAGATTTAATCGACAACTGTAACTGAAATTAATTAACTTTGCACGGAGGGTAGAGTAGAATGGATTCTGTATTAAATGTTATGATGGGAAATATACCTTTGACTTGTACCCTGGTTGGGGTAGCAGGTGTATTATTTGCAATCATTCTTGCCGGAATCGTCAAGGGTGCGCCTGCCGGCAACGAAAAAATGCAAGAGATCGCCAATGCCATCAAGGAAGGTGCGGTGGCTTATCTCAACCGGCAGATGAAAAGCATGGGGATTGCGGGTATCATTATCTTTGGCATTATTTTTGCCACCATGGGTGCCAAAACCGCCATCGGCTTTCTTGTTGGGGCGGTGGCGTCATTTATAGCCGGCTACGTTGGCATGAGAGTATCCGTACTCGCCAACGTCAGGACGGCGGAAGCCGCTAAAAACGGTATGGCCGCCGGTCTTTCCATGGCTTTTAAGGGCGGCTCTGTCACCGGTATGATCGTAGCCGGTCTGGCCTTGACGTCCGTTGCCGGCTATTACTCACTGACACATGATGTCATTGCCCTGGTTGCCCTCGGCTTCGGTGGCAGCCTCATCTCAATTTTCGCAAGATTGGGTGGTGGTATTTTTACCAAGGGTGCCGATGTGGGTGCCGATCTGGTGGGTAAAGTCGAAGCCGGTATTCCCGAGGACGATCCGCGAAACCCGGCCACCATTGCCGATAACGTCGGTGACAATGTCGGTGATTGTGCCGGGATGGCCGCCGATTTGTTCGAAACCTATGCGGTCACCGCTGTAGCGGCCATGCTTATCGGGCACCTACTGTATCCGAAAATTCCCATGGCCACTGAATTCCCGCTGATCCTCGGTGCTATCTCCATTATCGCTTCCATGATTGCGGTTTTCTTTGTACGTCTTGGCAAGAGCGAGTATATTATGGGGGCACTTTACAAGGGAATGTTTGGCTCCGCTATTATGGCAGCCATTGTTTTCTATTTTGCAGCCCATAAATTCATGGGCGATCTTGGTGATATTTCGGCAATGAATATCTATTACTGCACCTTGATCGGTCTGGTTCTTACCGTGGTGATTGTCATTATCACCGAATACTACACTGGCATCTACGCCCCGGTGAAAGCCATTGCCGAGGCATCAACCACCGGACATGGGACCAATATCATCGCCGGTCTGGGCGTTTCCATGCAGTCCACCGCCTTGCCGGTTCTATCGATCTGCCTGTCAATTTATCTGGCATACTCTTTTGGTGGGCTTTACGGAATCGCGATGGCCGCCATGTCGATGCTCTCCATGACCGGAATGGTCATTGCCATCGATGCGTATGGGCCGATCACCGACAATGCCGGTGGGATCGCTGAAATGGCTGGAATGGATGAAAGCGTTCGCGCGGTAACCGATCCGCTGGATGCGGTCGGCAACACGACCAAGGCCGTTACCAAGGGATACGCTATCGGATCAGCCGGCCTCGCCGCCCTGGTTTTGTTTGGCGCTTACGTACAGGAATTTACAATTCATGGGGGCGAGGAAGGGATGAAGTTCGATCTTGCCGACGTGAATGTTATTATCGGTCTTTTCATCGGCGGGCTGCTTCCCTACCTGTTTGCATCCATCGCCATGAAAGCGGTGGGCAAGGCCGGTGGTGCGGTCGTAGACGAAGTGCGTCGTCAGTTTCGTGAAATCCCGGGGATCATGGAAGGTACGGCCAAGCCCGATTATGGGCGCTGTGTTGATATCGTGACCAAATTCGCGCTAAAAGAGATGCTGGTCCCGGCCCTGTTACCGGTTATCGCACCAGTTCTGGTCGGTTTTGTCCTTGGAAAAGTCGCCCTGGGTGGATTGTTGATTGGTTCCATTGTTACCGGTGTTTTCGTGGCTATTTCCATGACCACCGGTGGCGCGGCCTGGGACAATGCCAAGAAATATATTGAAGACGGTCATCTGGGCGGCAAGGGCAGTGATGCCCACAAGGCCGCTGTTACTGGCGATACCGTTGGCGATCCCTACAAGGATACCGCCGGTCCGGCTGTGAATCCGATGATCAAAATTCTAAATGTGGTCGCCTTGCTGATGGTGCCCTTCCTGATGTAATCGGCATCAAATAAGTGGGGGAATCATCACCCAAAAAAAGGATTGACGCTTGCGTCAATCCTTTTCTATTTGATCGATCCCCCAATTCGTGTTATAATTAAGAAAAAGTCATTTCAAATACGGTTTGAAAAACCGTATACGGATACCGTAGGGGTATGGGTCCGTATCATAGTATCCTACCAAATATAATCGGTGCAAATATGAGCGAAGAACAGACCAATAGCGAAGATCAGATCAATTCAAAAATCTCCCCGTTTAATGTGGGAGACGTCGCTGTTTATCCTGCTCACGGTGTGGGTCGGATCGAATCAGTTGAAAACAGGGATATCAATGGAGAGAAGCATGATTTTTATATTTTCAAGGTAGTGGAAAGCGGCATGACCATTATGATTCCCACCGGCAATGTCAACCATGTCGGTCTGCGGGATGTGATTGACAAAAAAGATGTCCCCAAAATCTACAATCTGATGAGTAGCGACTCGGATGTGGGCAGTGAGACCCAGACCTGGAACCGGCGTTATCGAGAATATATGGACAAATTAAAAACCGGTTCGCTTTACGACGTGGCTGAAGTTTTCAGAGATTTATCCTTGTTAAAATATACCAAGGATCTATCCTTCGGTGAGCGCAAACTTTACGATACCGCCCAGGTCCTATTGGTTAAAGAAATATCTACCGCCAAAAACGTTACCGAAGAAACCGTTCAATCGGAAATAAACGCCCTGTTTCCTCCACCGGTCAATCCCGAGAACTGACCTCAAAATAATGAATACGGACCCTGGTGCTTTTATCATTACCGCTGACGAAAGCGATGCCGGTCAGCGCCTGGACTATGTCATTGCCAGCCACCTTATCCAATGTTCCCGCACCCAGGCAGCCAATTTGATTAGGAACGGATTTATCCGTCTGGACAACCTTGTGGTGAAGCCTGCGTACCGGGTGCGCTCCGGAGAGAAAATTCAGGGTCGCATCCCCCCTTCCGAACCTGTTGATATTATACCCGAACCCATTGAACTTGATATTCTGTATAAAGACAACCATTTCATCGTCATTAATAAGCCAGCCGGTCGGGTGGTCCATCCGGCACCGGGTCACGAAACCGGCACCCTGGTTCACGGCCTCTTATATCATTTTCCCGACCTTTTCTGCGTGGGCGGCCGGCTCAGGCCCGGAATTGTACATCGACTGGACAAAGATACTTCCGGCTGTCTGGTGGTGGCCTTAAATGACTGGGCCCATCAGGAAATATCCGGTCTGTTTAAAACACGTACTGTTTATAAAGAATACCTGGCGCTGGTTCACGGAATCGTCACAGACAATATTGGTAGGATCGATCGACCCATTGGGCGGCACCCGGTGGATCGAAAAAAAATGACCGTCAATGGCCGCCACGCACGGTCCGCCCAAACCAATTGGCGGATTGTCCGCCGTTTTCCATCGGCAACACTCATCAGGCTTTATTTGAAAACCGGACGGACCCATCAGATCCGGGTCCATTTAAACGCATTGGGCCATCCGGTGGTTGGTGACCGGGTTTACGGACCCCGTCGGAAGGTCGGACCACTTGAAGTGTCTCCCGGCAACCGGGTTAGGGTACCCCGCCAGATGCTGCATGCCAGATATTTGGGTTTCGTTCATCCGGCCAGCGGTAAAAAAGTTATATTCGAGGCACCCATACCTAAAGACATGACCGAAATTATCGATGCATTGAGTTCTCATCTCCAGCCTGAAGCAAGTTCCTTTTTACATTCAAGATGATACCCAGGCAAACAGGAGGGGCGGTCCTGGAAGGGTAGCAAACACGCCATGAACGACCTGGGAATGGATTGACTATTACATAGCCAAAACAATTAGGAGAGACAAAAGATGACCGACGACAGGCCGTATTTATTCAGATGCCCCAATTGCCAGGCCAAAAACCGGATTCCAGCCGATAAAACCGGTGCTATAGCCAAATGTGGGAAATGTGCAACAACCCTCAACACGAAGGATCTCTTTCTGGTTCAGCCGGTAATGGTAACGGATGGCAATTTCGAAACAATGGTGATCAAATCGCCATTGCCGGTTTTGCTCGATTGCTGGGCCGGCTGGTGCAGTGCCTGCGCCATGGTCAGTCCGATAATCGAAGCGTTGGCCAGGGATTGGAAAGGTCGAATCCGGGTGGGAAAACTCAACGTGGAAGCCAATCCTGTTTTAACTACTCGCTATGATCTACGCAGTCTTCCCACCCTGCTGGTTTTTGATGGCGGCCGACTTAGAGATACCCTGATTGGTGCCTTACCGAAGCCCCATATTGTCCAAAAAATGGCATCATTTCTATAGGTTTTACGATCACTCGTTTTCTTACTCAAATTGTCGTCGGCTGAAGCTTTCCAAAAATCCCAAACCGATCGATCGCCCGGTCAAGCAGGTCGTTGGGAAAAACCGGGTTGATCAGCCGATCCAGTTCGCCGGCTTTTTCTGAAAACGCCTCAATCATTTCGTCTTTGAAATGGGCACGACGGGATTCATCAATGGCGGATGGGTTCAGAACGAGCGGATTGACAGAACAACCGACAATTGTCTCGAATGGTAACCAGAAGCGATTCTGTCTATCCAGGTATTCTGAGGTCAAGTGGGACAGATACTTTACAGCTTCATCCTTTTCTGCCTGAAAAGTGAACCCATATGATTTTTTTGTGGTTACCAGGTGAAAGGTAAACGGTGATTTCCCGATCCAATCGCGTGTGGATTCACCTGTCAGGCAAAACAAATAAAACAGCACCGGTTCAATCACATATTTACTCACCTTGTTGCCCAGGCTTTTGATACCGGTGGGAACCAGGACATGCCAGCCGGTTTCTTTTTCACGCCAAAACCACCTAAGCTGACCGTGCAGCCGAACATGGCCGGATATGGGTTGGCCGCCCACCGGGTCCTGACCAGAAACAGGTATGGCTATCGGATCGACCCTGACGATATTGCGGCCATTTACCGTACCCGCCAGGTCGCCCGGTGTACCGATGACAATAGCGGCCAGGGACTCATCCGCAGATCGCATCTGATCCACCAGGGGAGTGATCACTGTCTCCAGACCGGATAATTTTTCCCAAAGTGACGCTTTATCCACAGTGGCAAATAACCCTTCCGGCGTGGCGCTTTGGCGGTGATAATCGGCATAGAAATGGTCGAAAATTCGATCCAGAGACCACTGGACATCCGCTGGATCGACTCGGGTAAAAATAGTGTCCAGCCAGTGATGCAATGGTAAGAATTTCAGGCGCCAATCCATTGGATAATCGGAAAAAAACGGTTCGTCTTCAATCTGAATAAACTCTTCCAGGGCTATTTCTTCCTCGAAAAGGCCGAGATGACGCTGCACGCTTTCATCGAGCGGTTGTAATAGAAATTGCTTCAGGCGCCACAGCTGGATCTGATCGTCGCCCCTATCAGCATCCGGTGACGCTCCGGTGAATATGGAAAGATCCGGATCCAGGTGGGCCACCCGTTGATACCCGCTTTTTCCAATCCGCGACCGCGCCTTTGGCCAGATCCCGGCGGCCCGATAACAGGCCACCCGGTCGGCAAGATCATAGTTGACCCGCACATCGGACCAGGAAGTGATCGTAGTCGGTTCTAAATACCGTGTACTGCTGCCTTTCAGGGGAACGGTACCCATCTGAAATGATTCTTCCACGGGGATTACGCTTTCCTCAAGATAACGTTTTAGTTGGCTAACGACGTTGCAGGGCTGCAACACCCGGTCTTTTTGAAGATCCCGGGAAACAAAACTGATATAAAGCTTCTCCCGGGCCGCCAGGAGCGTTTCCAGAAACAGATACCGGTTTCGTTCGGGAAGACTGATATCGCCGATCCGGCGCTTTTTGAGCCGTAGGTCCAGCAGGGTGGTTTCTACCCGGCCGGGAAAGGTCCCTTCTTCCATTCCCAACACATAGATAATTTTAAAGGGGATCGGCCGCATGGGTTGCAATTCGGAGACGGTGACGCCCCCGGTCAAGTAGTCCCCGCTGCCTCCTGCAATAGCACCGAGGTTAAAACGAAGATATTCGGACACCAAGGTGGCATCTAATTTGGATGAATCCCCAGGCGGGCGCAGCCGGTCAAAAAAAGTCAGCTCGTCCAACGACCGAAACAGGCTCTGCCGGACAGTCATTTCACCCTTATAATCAGGTGGAATCGACAATAGTTCCTGGCTGATGTTCAGCAGAGCAGTTCGCCACCGGGCCGCCGAAGCCCGGCTCATTCGTAAAGTGTCGACTACACGGGCCAGAGCCTCCACCACCAAGCAGAACTTTTCCATTAAATCCGTGTCACCGGTATCCATATCGGCAAATGGAACCAGATTTTTAAAATGAATCGCATCGGTTTGTTGGGTGGCATCACTCGAAAAAATTCGGGATAGGCGAAGGCGCTGCAACCCTTGTTTCCAGGTGTAGCAGCCACTTTCCGGCGAATTATCGGGCGCTTGGTCTATCCGTTCAAAGGAATGAAAAATGTTGAGTGACTCGGCCCATTTTGCCCAGGTACGGACATCATCGGGCCCTATCCGCCACTTGTAAAGCAAACATGGATTTAAAATCAATGCGAACACGGTTTTTCGGGAGAATCGCTCCGTGGCCAAGGACAGCAGCTCGAGGATAGCTTGTCCGTAAACGCTTTCAATATCGGCCCGTGAATCGACCAGGTTGTAGAAAAGGCATCTGGGCGAACGATTGAAAACCAGATTGAAAACAGGTTTGTAGACCGTAATATCCGGGACCAGCACGGCGATGTCGGTCAGTTGCAAGTGATCATCCCGCGAGAGGTTGAAGATAATGTTTTGATAGACGGTTTCTACTTCGCGATGGACGCCGGGACAGCCATAGATTTGCAGGGAGTGGTCCTGATTCAAGCGTGTCGACGGGATTTGTGTGCCCAGGGTGAGGATGTCGTTTTGCACTTGCTTTAAAACCGTATCGATCTTGTCAACCGGCGAAAAGCCGGCGTTAAATGTGTAGTCGGTCAACTGGCACAACAGCCGGACGCTTTCGCGACCGGGTTTACCCCAGGCGGCCAGCAAGGGATGATCCTGGGTTTCAAAGAGCTCACCCGCGTGGGTCTCCTCATCCCGGATGGATAGTCCTGGTTTTTTACTTTTAACCCAGTGCTTCTCCGCCGGGGTTCGAATATCCTCCCAGAACTCCCGGGAGGGGTTCAGCGCGTAAATCTGGATATCGTAAAATGGCTTTAATCGGTCAATGACGGATAGATGGAAAGCGGAAACCTGGGAGAGACCAAAAAAATGAATCCGCTCAGGATCATCGGGCCGATCTTTCATCTTTATAACGGTTGGTAGAATGCGATCGGCGTATTCCATTAACGAGAGGATCGGCCCATCGGCAGTAACCACCGCAGCATTGCGAGCTTCGATCATCGCCAAATAAATACACTGCTCACAGCGGGCCAGATCGTCGCTTTCCATTCGACCATTCAGCCATTCTCTGACCATGTCAGTACGATGATATTCATACTCCTGGAACAGGCGAGCCAGTCTTTCCGACAATTGCCAGAGCCTGATCGAGTAATCCGGATGTTTCTGCCCGTTTGACTTAAAAAGATAGCCAACTAGCGGTGCAAGATCCGGATCGTCTTTTTTTATTTGGGTGAGCACGAACAAGATGAGGAGGCGGGCTTTGGTTTTGCTCAGCATCTCGGCTGGTTGTGGACTGGTATCCAGGGTCGCGATCATTTTCCAAAGCCCGGTTTCGAGAAATTGAAAGTCGACGTTCATCACGATCGATTCCCGACGGGCCAGCATCAATGTCAGCCATTTGGCCAAATTGTTGTTGGGGACAATAATTTTGAAAGGGAGAAACGGATTGTCAACCCGGCGATGACCCTTGGCCAAAACTTGGGCCAGTTTTTCAGCCAAATATTCGAGCTGGTTGCTGAAGTAAAGTTCGATGGTCATCGATATAAGGTTTGAAAATTTTTAATCTTAGGTTTTTGATAGACAGCTGGCCAACCTTTGTCTAAGCCAATCCGGGATCGATTTTTTCTTATATGTGTCCATATCCATGCACACCGTTACATTGTGACCAATAATCCGAGGTTTGTCATCACCCTTTCTAAACACCCGATATCCGAAAGTGATGGACGTATGGCCGATGTTCATCACCTTGACCTCCACATCAATCTGATCACCGTAAGTAAAGGGTCGTGAAAAATTCGTTTCCAGGTGAACGACGGGAAACCCAAGGCGATACTGGTCGATTACAGTATGATAATCAATTTTCAAGTCACTTGTAAAAAATTCTTCCAAGGCCACATGGAAGTAGTGCAAAAAACGCGGATAATAAACAATGCCGGCACGATCGATGTCACCAAAGCGAATCTTCAGATGAGATAGAAATGCCATTTTGTTCAAGGACCGCACAGTCCCCGCCTCTTTGATCGGTTCTTGGGTGAAATCAATTGCTGGTCCACCCGGCCAGACGAAATATCCCTTCTTTGGAAATCAATAGTAGTCCAAGGCCGGATCATATTCAAGGGGGATTAACTCCAGAACCCGGGTAAAACCGGTAATTGGGAAAACTTCCCCTTGAGCCCGATCTTTAAGGGTGGTAAATAAAACTTGTAGATATTATTTTGTTTGGTCAATACCTGTACCGTACCGTAATCTCAGCTCCAAAATAATTCTTTAATATGACTGGGAGGATTGAATGGAATTCGAATTAACTAAAACCCAGAAACAAATCCAGAAAGCGGTAAGAGATTTCGTCAAGGGCGAGTTTGATCGGGCCCTGGCGCTGGAACTGGACCAATCCCATGAATTTCCCACTAAGATCTGGCAAAAGGCCGGTGATCTGGGCTTGCTCGGCATTCATTTTCCGGAAGCATATTCGGGTCAAGACCTCGGTTCCATGGAAGATATCCTGGTGATCGAGGAATTGTGCCGGGGAGATTCAACCATCGGCAGTGCCGTGGCACTGGCCGGTTTCGCCTCTGAGCTGATTCTCCATAACGGTAGTGATGAACAAAAAGAAAAATTTCTTCCTCCCGTGGCTGAAGGACGGATGCTGTCCGCCGGCGCTTTTACCGAGCCGGCTCATGGTTCCGACATTACCTTTATGGATACCACCGCGGTTAAAGAGGGTGACGAATGGGTCATCAACGGGGTCAAAACCTTTATTACCAATGGCGGCCTGGCTGGATTTTATTCAGTCTTGTGCCAAACCGATCCCGAAGTCAATCCGACCTACCGGGGCCAAAGCCTGATTCTGGTGGAGGCCGACCGGGAAGGCGTCACCACCGCCGATGTCGGTGCCAAAATGGGTATCCACATGATGGCTACCGCCGAAGTTTCATTTAAAGACGTGCGCGTACCCCAAGCCAACCTGATTGGCAAGCTGGGTAAGGGGTTTTACCAGGTCCTGAGCTTTTTCGACGAAAGTCGGATTCAAGTGGCCGCCCAGGCCTTGGGAATCGCCCAGGGGGCTTTTGATCGGGCCCTGGCATACGTCAAACAGCGCGAGCAGTTCGGTAAAAAAATCGCCCAGTTCCAGGTAAACCAGCACAAACTGGCCGATATGGCCACCAAGATTGAACTGGCCCGGCTGATCACGTATAAAGCCGCCTGGAATTTCGATCAGGGCCGCATCGACCCGAAACTGACTTCCATGGCCAAAATGGTCGCGGGCCGGACGGCGGTGGAAGTGGCTGATGAGGCCATTCAACTGCTAGGTGGCTATGGCTATATGACCGAGTATGAGGTCGAGCGGTTTTACCGGGATGCCAAGATCACCGAAATTTACGAGGGTACCCGGGAAATTCAGAAAAACACAATCGCCAGTGCTGTCATCGGAAAGTTGAAATGACAGGCCGTTCAGAGGTCTCACTTCTTTAACCGGTGAAAAACGGTGGTATGCCCATGCTCAGCATCCGCAAGATTGGCGTCATTGGCCGCACCTATCGTCATCTAAACCGCTACCGGCAGATATTGTCCGTCCTTTTTCGCTATGGCTTCGGAGATCTGATCGAAACGTTGAAGATCGATCAATACATCGAAGTGGGGCTCCAGGTGGTCTCCCGCAAAAAACGCGATCGACTGGATCGTTTATCCCGGGCCGAGCGGGTGCGCCTTGTTTTTGAAGAACTGGGGCCGACTTATATTAAGCTGGGGCAGGTGCTTTCAACCCGGCCCGATCTGATTCCGGTGGAGTTTGTCACTGAACTGGCCCGGCTTCAGGACGAAGTACCCTCGTTCGACTTCTCCGAGGTTGAAAGAATCATTCAAGAAGAACTCCATGAAGCCCCGACCACGCTGTTTGATTCCATCGAGGCGTCACCGGTGGCGTCAGCCTCTTTGGGCCAGGTTCATTTGGCCCTGACCAGGGACGGGGAACCGGTGGCTGTCAAGGTTCAGCGACCGGGGATTCGTAAAACCATTGAGGTCGATCTGGAGATCATGCTTCACTTGGCAACCTTAATGGAACGCCATGTGGAAGAAATCTCGCTACACCGGCCAGTAAAAATCGTTGAGGAGTTCGCCGATACCCTTGAAAAAGAACTCGACTATACGATTGAAGCCGGCAGTATGGAACGGATGGCCCGGCTTTTTTTAAACGATGCCACCGTCTACATCCCTGCCGTTCACCGGGAATTGACGACCCTCCGCATTCTGACCATGGAGTTTGTGGAAGGGATCAAGATTTCCGAAGTTGATCGACTCGAAGCGGAGGGTTTCGATAAAAAACGTATCACCGTCCGTGGGGCCAATCTTTATTTAGCCCAGTTTTTTGAGCATGGTTTTTTCCACGGGGATCCGCATCCCGGCAACATTTTTATCCTGCCGGATCATGTCATTTGCCTGCTCGACTTTGGTATGATGGGGGTCGTCGATCGGCGCACGCGTGAATTATTCGTCGATCTGGTCGATAGCATCGTGCAGCATGAGGAAACCCGATGCACCCGCGTGTTATTGCGATTGACCGAATGGGAAGAAGAACCGGACATTCGCAATCTGGAGAAAGACGTGGCCGAGTTCACGGGCCGTCATCTCTATAAGCCCATCAAAGAGATCGAGTTCGGACCTTTACTGCAGGACATGCTCGAGCTGTCCGCCCGCCATCGACTCCGGGTTCCTCCCAATCTTTTCCTCATGATGAAAGCGTTGGCTACCGTGGAGGGGGTGGCCCGTATGCTCGATCCTGATTTTAATATGGTCACCCAAACGACGCCTTTTATCCAACGGATCAAACTTGAACGAATGCATCCCCAGCGGGTGGCCGATGAACTATCCCATCTGGCGGCGGATTGGTACGAGTTTTTAAGCCGATTTCCCCAGGACCTGATAGAGATTACCCGGCTGATTCGCAGCCGCAAGCTCACTTTCCGTCATGAATCCTCAGACATGCCAAAAATGCTGGCGACCTACTCCCAGATCAGCAATCGGATCTCGTTCGCGATCGTTATAGCGGCGTTGGTTATCGGTTCAGCGTTGATTGTCATCTCCGAAATCCCGCCGCTTTTTTTCGGCATTTCTTTAATCGGTATTATCGGTTTTTTTCCTGCCGCCCTGATGGGTATCTGGCTCTTGATTGCCATTATCATGAAAGGGCGGTTGTAACCAAATCGATCGCTGATCAGGTTTAAAAGTCTCCTTAGCCTCCTTGCGATTTGTGATAGATTTGTATAATTATACCGTTGTTCAACGATTTCATCAGTTCGGCCTGGGGATAGGCGAAGGGAAAAAGGTGAAAGAAAAGCGTTGAATCTTTAGCCGTCACAGGAAAATTAACGTCTGGGGCCACGGCCCAGATTTTTTTAGCAAGCCGCTTGGCACTGAATGGAAAAAAGAATGGAAAGTAAGCTCGAAGTTACGGCATTATACGAAATCAGCAAAGCCTTGAGCGAAAATCTGGAATTGAAGCCGTCCTTGTACAAGGTTTTGGAGGTTCTTTCCACCTCCATGCAGATGGTGCGCGGGACGATTTGTCTGCGAGACCCGGTCCAGGATGAAATTGTGATCGAGGTAGCCCACGGATTAAGCGAAGATGCCATGCAACGGGGTCGCTATCAAGTCGGGGAAGGGATCACCGGCCGGGTCATCGCGACCGGTGAAGCGGTAACAATCCCTAAGATCAGCGAAGAACCCCTATTTCTTGATCGGACCGCATCCCGCCAGAACGGGTCTGACGAAGAAGTTTCATTCATCTGCGTACCGGTTAAAAGAGGGAATAATGTCATTGGTGCCCTGAGCGTAGATCGCGCGTACGATGAATCTTGTTCCCTGGAAACCGACCGGCGGTTGTTGGCAATCGTGGCTGTGATGATTGCCATGCATGTAGTCAATCTGGAGACCATCCGTTTTGAGGGAAAACGGCTGAGGGAAGAGAATCAACGCCTCCAGGCCGAGTTGGAAAACAAATACCGCATCCAGGAGATCGTCGGCAACAGTAATAAGATGCGGGAAGTGTATCAAATGATTTCCCAGGTTTGCCAAAGCAAGACCAATGTACTCATCCGGGGGGAAAGCGGTACCGGCAAGGAGCTGGTGGCCAATTCTCTGCACTATAACAGTCATCGTGCTCATCACCCATTTGTCAAGGTCAATTGCGCCGCTTTGCCGTCCAGTCTCATCGAAAGCGAACTGTTCGGTCACGAAAAAGGGGCGTTTACCGGCGCCATCAGACAAAAAATCGGCAAGTTTGAACTGGCGCATAAAGGAACCATTTTTTTGGACGAAATCGGATCGATCGGGCCGGATATTCAAGTGGCGTTGCTGCGCGTTATCCAGGCCAAAGAGTTCGAGCGCGTGGGGGGCGACAAAACCATTCGAAGCGATGTAAGGGTCCTTGCCGCTACCAATAAGAATCTAGAACAGGCCGTGGAAGCGGGTACTTTCAGGGAAGATCTTTACTATCGGTTAAATGTGTTCCCCATTTTTATGCCGCCTTTGAGAGAACGAAAGACCGATATCCTGCTTCTGGCCGACCATTTTCTCGAAAAATATTCCGGGGAAAACGAAAAAAGCATTCGGCGGTTTTCAACCCCGTCCATCAATATGCTTATTGATTACCACTGGCCGGGTAATGTCCGGGAACTGGAAAATTGTATTGAACGGGCGGTATTGCTCTGTACCGATGGCGTCATTCACAGCTACCACCTGCCACCGACCTTACAGACCGGCAAGGCCTCGAACACATTGCCCTCTTTATCCCTCGAAGGCGCTGTTGGGAGCCTGGAGCGGGAAATGATCATTGATGCACTGAAAAATACCCGGGGTAATGTCGGCCGGGCAGCTGGCATGCTGCAGACGACCGTTCGAAAATTTTCTTACAAGGCCAAAAAACACGGGATCCGTTTTCAGGTGTACCGGAAATAATGACCGAAAACGGCAATCAGGTTAATTGACAACCTGAATCGAAGAGGCGAATCAAAAACCGATTCCGAACGAAAGGCCATAAACGAACAGCGTCTCATTCTCTGAAAAATCGACAAAAAACTCAGGCGCTATTGAGTACTTTGCACCCAAATGGAACAGATACGCGACACCCGTGCGAAAAATAAAATCACGGTCGCGCGTTCCTTTTTCAATTTCTGTACCAGGCGCAAGAATGATTTCCCAATGTTCAGCTGGGTGAAAAAACATCGTGACAAAACCCAGCCAGTGTTCAAAATCTCCTCCGGCGTATTCAACCATGCCGCCAAGTCCGAACAGCCGGCTGAATCGATATTCGTAATCCGCCGCAATGGACAAGCCATGCTCACCAAAGCCTTCCTGGGTGTTTCCCACAGATAGGGCCAGGTGATGCCGGTGAAACTCATTACCGCTAACAGATGATGTAAAGACCACGACCAAAATTAAGGACATCACTAGATAGATGATGTTTTTTCTTCGCATCGGTTATTCCTTTAATTTTATTATATTTCAGTTCCGGTAGAGCCGCCTTCCGATGATCCCATTTTCTTTAACAGGATGCCCCAGAATGTGAAAGACTGAGAAGAAGCAGTATCCTGATCGCAAGACATACCGTTTATCCGAAATTCGTAGTCCCTCCTAAAAAGGTGATCAATTTTTTCACTTTTGAAAAGCATAAATCACTTTCCAGTCTTTTTTCATGTCCACGACCGTCCAGCCCTTCTCCCCCGCTTCGACAAGCGCCTTATCCAGTTTGCCCACGTGTGATTCACGATTGTAAGCCCATTCGCGCTCGGCATCAGTATGGTGAACGATCAGACCAAACCGTTTTCCTTTGCCTGAAGTGGTCCACTGCAGCATTTGCAAATCACCGTCGGAGTTGCCGAAAGCGGCAACGGGTCGGCGGCCAATGAATTTCTGAATGCCAACCGGTTTCTCGGTCTTGTCATCAAAGAAAAAGATTTCCGGCAGCCGGACGAGAACGGGCTTGCCATCCCGCAGCTCATACTTGGTTTTAATGGAACTACCGATAACCTGTTCGGGGGGAACGCCATATACTTTTTCAGTAAAAGGGCGCATGAACTCGATGCCACCACCCGAGACGATGAAGGTTTTGAAACCGTTTGCACGCAAGTAGTCCAACAATTCGAGCATGGGCTGAAATACCAGATCAGTATAGGGTCGATTGAATCTAGAATGTTTTGCCGTGGCCAGCCATTCCATGACAATCTGCTCAAACGCATCGGTGGTCATGCCAGCATGGCTTGCCATGATCAGCTCGAATAGACCTTTTTTTCCGGATGCGGCCAGGGCGTCGATATCGTTTTCCAGCACCGCTTTGAAGGGCTGTTGCGTCTTCCACTCCGGATGCTGGGGCGATAGCGTCTTGATTCGGTCGATGGCAAACAAAAGCTGGAAGTAGACGGGCTTCTCTGACCATAGCGTGCCATCGTTGTCGAAAACAGCAATGCGTTCGGCTGGAGGAACATAATCAGTGCCATTTTTTTCAGTGACTGCGGTAACAAACGTGACAATGGCCTGTTTTGAAGGTCCATCTTTCCATGACGGCAAGGGATCCGCATTTGCCTGTAATTTCATCGGCGATGCCAGATAAAAAAACAACGTCAATATGATGGGTATCGTCTTTGTTCTAATGTTCATTCTTCTGTCCTCCTTTTCAATTGAATCGATTACAGGCACTGTTTTATCCGAGTGGAAGTGAAAAAATAGTCAAAGGGTCATAGAGTCGAAAGGACCAAATGTTGAAGGGTGTATTACCTTACGCGTCGACCTTTTCGACTTTCGACCCTGTTTGTTTTTGACTATTTAATTCTTATAACCAGTCCCGGTTAATGGCTCGGCGGGGCGAGTTTTTCCATCACCTGGTCAATACTGAAGCTCGCCGCCTTCTGTCGTGGGGGGTATTCCTTGAAGGTTTTCAGGAACTCTCCGACATAGTCCTGCGCCGGCAACAGCAGATAAACCCGATCAAGAAACCAGTCATCATAGGTATTGGATGTTACCATACCGCGCTCATACGGGTCGCGGCGCAGGTTGAAAAGTAAGGGGATGCGCAACGGAATAAACGGTTCACGCCACGCCTGGAAGGTCGCCTCGGCGCGCTGCTCCATAAAGACAACTTTCCAGTCCCGATAGCGCAGGGCGGTCAGGTCGCCGTCGTCTGAAAAATAGAAGATCTCCTGGCGGGGACTTTCCATGGCCTCGCCCGTTAACAGCGGCAGGATGTTGTAGCCGTCCAGATGGACTTTATAGCTTCGGCCGATAGCCTCGACGCCACCTTCCTTCAGCTTGGCCTTGATCTCGGGCTCACCGGCGGCCGCCAAAAAGGTCGGCAGCCAGTCCATGTGATGGACGATCTGATTGTTCCAGGTGCCGGGTTTGATTTTCCCAGGCCAACGCACCATGGCCGGCATCCGCCATCCGCCTTCCCAGTTGGTATTTTTTTCACCGCGGAAGGGTGTCATGGCCGCATCTGGCCAGGTATTCATATGGGGACCGTTATCGGTGGAGTAGAAGACAATGGTATTATCAGCAATGCCCAGCTCATCGAGCACCTTCAGGAATTTACCCACGTGCATATCATGCTCGACCATGCCGTCGGAATACTCATCCTGCCCGGAGATGCCTCGCAGTTCCTCCTTTACGTGAGTGCGGAAGTGCATACGGGTGCCGTTCCACCAGCAGAAGAAATGCTCGCCCGCTTTGACCTGGCGTTGGATGAAGTCAATGGCCGCATCTGAAGTTTCATCATCAACGGTCTCCATTCGTTTTTTGGTCAGAGGACCGGTGTCCTCGATTTTACCATCGGCAAAAGACTTGATCACGCCACGGGGGCCAAACTTTTTACGGAATTCAGGATTTTTTGGATAATCTTCATTCTCCGGCTCTTCCTCGGCGTTCAGATGATAAAGGTTACCGAAAAATTCATCAAAACCGTTATTGGTTGGAAGCATCTCATCACGATCACCAAGGTGATTCTTGCCAAACTGGCCGGTCGCATAGCCCTGGGCCTTGAGCAGACCGGCAATGGTGGGATCTTCTACCCGCATCCCCTCTTCGGCACCGGGCAATCCCACCTTGGAAAGGCCGGTGCGGAATACACTCTGTCCGGTGATAAACGAAGAGCGGCCTGCCGTACAACTCTGCTCACCGTAATAGTCGGTAAAGGTCATTCCCTCTTCGGCGATGCGGTCGATATTGGGGGTTTGGTAACCCATAAGGCCATGAGTGTAGTATGAGATATTGGACTGCCCGACGTCGTCACCCCAGATGACCAGGATATTGGGCTTTTCAGCGGCAAATACCGGGGCGCTGATCATCAATAGGATTAATGCTGCGAAACAAACAACGGCTCTTAGGCCTGATTTTTTCATTTGGATCTCCTTTGCTATTACTTTACTCATGTTGAGGGGAAAAAGTTATCAATTAATAATATGCGGGTTATCTAATTTGTCAATGTCCGCATTTATAATTTGATCCTATCGCGACGATTCCCCTATTGGCGCATTATCCATCTTTGTTTTCATGGTGCATATCACGACATGGATCTACAACTCTGGTTCAATCATCTGTATGTGCATCAAACCCAGCAATGCATTGAACCAGTGGCTGCTTAATTTGAAAGCAAGCAAATGATTGTCGTAGCTAAAATATCATACTTGCAATTCGTGACGATTTATGTTCAGTTTACAGAATTCTGTAGGGAAAAATGCGGGACAAATAATTGCAATGGCTCAACATAATGAGTATATATTGAATCAGAGGTGATTGCAAACAAACCGGAGGGTGTTATGAAAATACAAAAAATCATGTTTAACGCAATGCTGACGACTGTATTGATATTTGGTATCATGGCCTGCGCTTCATCGACCAAGCTGGTGAATGACTGGAGCGATCCGGCCTTCAAGGGCGGACCTTTTAAACGAATACTGATACTCGCCGTGATCAAGGATGATATTCAGCGTCGTGCTTATGAACAGACATTTACCGAACGGATTACCCGCAACGAGGTGACCGGTATCGCCGGTAACACTCTGATTGAGAATGACGAAGACTACGGCAGCAAACCGAAAATCTTGGAAGCGGTTAAAAAATCCGGTGCGGACGCGGTGCTTCTTGCACATCTCATTTCCGTGAAAAAAAAGGAGCGCGAGGTACCCGGGAGAGTCGACTATATGCCAACTTTCGGCCCCGGATATGGCTACTACGGCTATTACGGCAGGGCCTACGATACGATTTATACGCCCGGTTACATCACGGAAGATACGATCGTCAAGCTGGAAACAACGGTATATGACAGTAAAACCGAGAAGATGGTATGGGCCGGCGGCACACGAAGTTTCAATCCGGGTTCGGCCAAAAAGGTGGTAACCGAAAACGCCGATTTGATCGTGTCGAGCATGGAGAAAGCCGGGCTCCTGCCCTGATCCGGCAAACTTACAAGAGACCTTTGAAAAAAGCACCTTTTTTATAAGGACCAAGGAGAGGAATTGGGTTCATTTCGCAACCTTTTCAAAGGTCTCATTTTAAGGATAGGAATAGACAAACCGCTTGCTTGAATGTTGAGTAAATCTTCTGAATCAACCCAGCCGCCACGCTTACGGAAATCCCTGCGTCGGCCATTAAGCACGCTGGTTCTTCACTTCCGACCTAAAAGCGTACCGGCCAAAACACTTAAATTTTCTCTGACCTGGGGGCTGGGCGGTATGGCCGCCGTTCTCGTCCTGAATCAGTTCGCAACCGGAGTCCTCTTAAAATTTGTCTATCAGCCGACCGTCGGTGGCGCCTACCTTTCCATCGTTGCATTTCAAAACGAGCTATTGTTCGGTCGCTTGATTCGCAATCTGCACTATTGGGGGGCTAACGTCTTACTGCTGATAATGCTGCTGCACTTGTTGCGTGTATTTTTTACCAGCGCCTACCGTTTACCACGGCGGGCTAGCTGGATTGTCGGCCTGGGCTTGCTGATCGGGGTGCTGACGGCTAATTTTAGTGGCTATCTACTGCCCTGGGATCAACTGGCCTACTGGGCCACCACCGTCTGGACCTCTATGCTGGGATATGTGCCGGGTATTGGAGAAAGGCTGCAGCAGGCCTTGCGCAGTGGCGATGAAATCGGCCAAGCCTCGCTCCAACTGTTTTACACGCTTCACACAGCGGTTGTGCCAGTGATGTTGCTTGTCCTTTTGCCCTATCATTTCTGGCGCATTCGCAAGGCCGGCGGGCTTGTTCTTCCGCGCTCCCCGGGAGAACCACCAGACCCGTCACCGCCGCGGTTGCCGGTATGGCCGGACCTGCTGGTACGGGAAGCATCCACGAGCCTTTGCCTGATGGCGCTTATCATGTTGCTGGCGGTGTTCTTAAATGCACCCCTGGGTGATCCCGCCAACCCTGGGTTGAGTCCCAATCCCACCAAGGCACCCTGGTTTATGGCCGCATTTCAGGAACTTTTACTTCACATGCATCCTGTTTTTGCCGTACTGGTGATCCCTTTGCTGGTATTCGGCGGTTTGGTAGCGCTGCCGTTTTTAGTTTTCCCAAAAAATAGCGCCGGCGTGTGGTTTGTTTCGGACGTGGGAAGAAGAACAGCCATCATCGCAACCGTAACTGCCCTTATTTTAACGCCTATCGTCATTGTCGGTAGCGACTTTTTTTTAAGACCTAATACCTGGTTTACCTGGGCGCCATCGATTCTGAAGGAGGGATTGATTCCCACCGTTTTGTTGATCGCCGTGGCCGCCGGCATGTACATCATCGTAAGGATTCAGTGGAAAGGCGACAAAAATGAAGCAATCCAGGCCGTTTTTACGATGCTGGTAGTTGCCTGGATCGTGATGACCGTTATTTGTGTGTGGTTTCGAGGCGAACAGATGAAACTCGACTGGCCGTGGATATGATCACCAAGACACAGGGCGATTCCGCGCCATGACAAAAAGAATAAAAAAATCAAAACCACTGCCATCGCCACTGGTGCCACCGTCATCGCGACGATCGTTTTTAAACCGTCTCTGGGCGGGGCTGGGCATATTGGCGCTGGCTGAAATTGTCTGGGTGGTTTTTTCTTTTTTACGGCCCCGGAAAGAGGCAGTTAAAGCCGGCAGCTTCGGCGCACGGATGGCGTGCGGACCGGTCGAAGGCTTTGCGAAAGCATCGGTTACCGCATTTGCCAGGGGACATTTTTATCTCTCCCGGCTTGCGGATGGGGGCTTTTTAGCTCTTTCAAGGCAGTGCACCCACCTGGGTTGCACCGTCCCCTGGGATGGTGAAAAAAAGAAATTTATCTGTCCCTGCCACGCGTCGGCCTTTGATATCACTGGTAATGTTCTCTCAGCGCCGGCTACCCGGGCGTTGGATTTATTTGCCGTAGATATCGAAAACAACGTGGTTCGGGTCGATACCGGCCATCGCATCAAGCGCAGCGGATTTCGACGGGAGCAGGTTGTCTATCCCAACGCTGATACTAAAAAGGACGCCTGAGGCCCCATGGATCACTGGAAAGTCATTGGTATCATCGCCACGGCAATCATCGTATTATCGATTCCGGCCTATATTCTCAAACAGCGAATGGATACCCGGGCGACTGACATGCAGGCGGCGAATCAGACGGCTGTATTTGTCGGCAGCCAGAAGTGTGAATCCTGCCATAAAACGGAATACGATGGCTGGAAAGGCTCTCATCATGATTTGGCCATGGATGTTGCCACGGACACGACGGTGCTGGGCGACTTTAATGATGCGACATTTACCCATTTTGGTGTTGAATCCAGGTTTTACCGGAAAAATGATCGGTTCTATGTGCATACATCAGGCCCGGGCGGCAAGATGGCGGAATTCGAGGTTACGCACACCTTCGGTTATTTTCCCCTGCAACAATTTCTGGTGTCTTTCCCGGGGGGCCGGAAACAATGCCTGCCCATCGCCTGGGATGTGAGGCAAAAAAAATGGTACCACCTATACCCCGATGAACCCATCGATCCGGATGACTGGCTTTATTGGACCAATGCCGGCCAGAACTGGAACGGTATGTGCGCCGAATGCCACAGCACCAACCTAAAAAAAAACTACGACCTGGATTCCGATTCCTATAATACCACCTGGTCACAAATCGATGTCGGCTGTGAAGCCTGTCACGGTCCGGGGTCGGCCCATGTCAATTGGGCGGAACTCCCGGAAATGGGCCGCCCCGAAGTCGACAATTATGACCTGGTGGTACGCACCGCGAATATGACGCCCCGGGAGCAGATCGAATTATGCGCACCCTGTCATTCCCGGCGGATGTCCTTGGGAGACAATACCCACGAGATCCATTCATTCATGGACTACGGCGTGCCCCAGCTGTTGAACCCGGGCATGTACTTCGCCGACGGTCAAATCATTGAGGAAGTATACGTTTACGGTTCCTTTCTGCAGAGTAAAATGTACGACCGGGATGTGCGTTGCGCCGATTGTCATGATGTGCACAGCATTAAGCGCATCAAGGAGGGTAATGCGTTATGTCTTCAGTGTCATCGTGCCGATATCTATGACACCAAAGCGCATCACTTTCATAAACAGGCCGGAGAAAAAGGTGAACCTATCCGATCAACGTCCGGCGAGGTTCTCTTTGAGGTGGGAACCGGCGCACAATGCGAGCAATGCCACATGCCCGGCCGCAACTACATGGGGATCGACTATCGTCCTGATCATAGTTTTAGGATACCCAGACCGGACCTGACACTGAAAATGGGCACCCCGAACGCCTGCGATCGCTGTCACGTGGACAAATCCACCCAATGGTCGGTGGATGCCATCGCCAAATGGTACGGTAAGCGCTACCGGCCCCATTACGGATCGATTCTTGATACCGGTCGAAAAGGTCTGGCCGCGGCCAGAGAAAACCTGATCAAGCTGGCAGGCGACCGTTTATATCCGGTGATCGTTCGGGCCACGGCGTTGTCTCTTTTAAGATCCTACGATGGTTCCGATGTGCGCGAAGCATTCATTCGGGCACTTACCGACGAGGAACCCCTCGTGCGCCATACTGCTTTGTCCGGTATAGATGCCATGCCGGACCCGGAACGAGTCCGTCACCTGGTCCCGATGCTTTACGATCCGGTTAAGGCCGTTCGCACAGAAGCGGCCAGGGGTCTGGCCGCCATTCCGGAAAAATCCCTCGACCCGGGAGAAAAAATCAGGTTTGAAACGGTGCTGGAAGAGTACAAACAGGCCATGACCTACACGGCCGATTTTGCGCCTTCCCGGCACAACCTGGGAAATCTCTACGCCGATCTGAGGCAACCAGATAAAGCAATTTCGAACTATCTGGATGCTATCCGGATTGATGACCAGTTCTATCCGGCCAAGGTGAACCTGGCCATGCTTTATAACCGGCAGGGAAAAAATGACAAAGCCGAGAAGCTGCTCCGGGAGGTCGTTCATCAGGAACAGGATATGTACGAGGTGCACTACTCCCTGGGGTTACTACTGGCGGAAAGAAAAAAGTATCAGGATGCGTCACTCTATCTTTCCACGGCCGCACGTGGAATGCCCAATCGCGCCCGGGTTTCCTATAACCTGGGCATGTTGATGGATTTTCTTCAAAAAGATGTGGAAGCTGAAGCAGCCTTACAAAAAGCACTGGCAATCTCACCGGACAATGCCGAGTACTTGATGGCTTTGGCCCAATTTTATTTAAAACGAGGAAAATATCGTGAAGCCGAACCATTTGCAAAACGCTTGTCTGAAGCCCATCCGACTCATCCGGCCGGACGAGAGATGCGGGAATTTATTCATAGCCGGGTCCCGAATGAGAAAAAGTAACCGGAACTTGATGTGTAACCGATTCAAAATGTCGGGGCTGTTTCGGGCCGGGCGGGTCATTTTTCTGATTTTGGGTCTTTTCCCCGCCTTGACTACCCTCCATGCCCAAACTGCAGCCAATGAAGCTAAGACATCGGAGAAATCAGCCGGACCGGCAGCAAGTGTAAAACGCAATGACTGGACGCTGCCCATGGTGCATACGATAATCCGCATGCACAACCCCCAATACAACGGAAAAGGCCAGTTTCAAATTGACAACGGAAAAGTCCTCGCCGCCGGCCTGTCTGGAACAAACATTGTCAACCTGGCCCCATTAGCTCAAATGGATCTGGCGGCGCTGGACCTACGGGGGCTGAAGATAGCCGACATCAAGGCCCTTAAAGGACTGCCGTTAAAAGAACTTTATCTGGAAGATACAGATGTGGCAGATCTTGCGCCTTTAAAAGGCATGCAGCTGATCCGGCTGTATTTGAACAATACACCGGTCCGAGATCTGGGGCCGCTGAAAGGAATGCCGATAGAGACCCTGAATTTATTCGGGACACAAGTGACGGATCTGGCTTCGCTACATAAAATGCCCCTTCATTTTCTATGGCTGAATGAGACACCGGTATCTGACCTTACTCCGCTGTCAGAATGCCCGCTGGTCAGCCTGACCCTTCATATAACGAAAGTAGAAGATTTGCGGCCTTTATCGAAGAGCCGCCTCGAACGCCTCCATATCGGTGAAACTTCGGTAACGGACTTGACGCCCCTGCGGGACGTTCCATTAAAAAGGCTGATTTTCAACCCCGGAAAAATAACCAAAGGAATCGATCTCATCAGGGAAATGGCCTCGATAAATGAAATTGGACCGAGCTTTGAGAAACGGATGCCTCCGCAACAATTCTGGGAACTATTTGATCAAGGGAAATTTAAATAGTTAACTAAATTGGCGCTCTGATAATCCGGCTGTTTTATGTTTACGTGATGGGTTGTAGCCCCCGGTTTTGAAATGGTAATGTGACCGTAGGCTATGCAAAGAAATCAGCGGTTTTGATAATGTTTATGTAATTTCATGATATTTGATCTTCTTGAAAACGCCATCCCTTAGGTACGAGCATCAACCGACCCAGGTGGCTTGTAGCGAGTACTTATTATTTCCGGGGAAAACCCATGAGTAAATACAAAATTGCGGTGATTGCAGGCAACGGGATCGGCAATGAAGTGGTGCCGGAAGGCATCCGGGTGCTTGAGGGTTCTGCTCTACCCAGAGAATAGGAATTCCTAAAACCTGAATCCCTTTAATAAGCTTTTATACGTTTTTGAACAGAAGTTCTTTCCCATGCATTAGGTGTGCTAAGTTGCCTTGAATATCAACAATTACCAAGGTAACGTTTTCTATTTTGAGCACAATGGATTTCCTTCTTTGACCCTAATTTACCGCGCGCATACAGTTAAGCAACTCGCTGACTACAACGGTTGCTATACCGGAATTGATATCGGACATGGCATAGGGAATGACCAACTCGTTATTATGAATTAACGCACCGCAGGAATAAACAACATTGGGAACATAACCCTCGCGCTCTTTCTCATGCGGGGCAAGCAACGGCTCATCCAAGCGGGCGATGATTTTTGTCGGATTTTCAAGATCAAGCAGTATGGCGCCGATGCAATACTTGCGCATAGGCCCGACGCCATGGGTGAGCACAATCCAGCCTTCATTAGTTTCGAGGGGGGAACCACAGTTGCCGATTTGGATGAATTCCCAAGGGTATTCAGGCTCCTGAATGATTTGGGACTCTTGCCAGAAATGGATATTGTCTGAGAACATGATATGATTGTTTTCACCGTCCTGGCGCGAGAGCATGGCATAGCGGCCGCCAATTTTCCGCGGGAAGAGCGCCATGCCTTTGTTTTGTACAGCTTTACCGTTGAGTGTTAAAATGTTGAATTTGATGAAATCCCTTGTTTCGATCAACTGCGGCAAAATCGTAATGCCGTTATAGGCGGTATAGGTCGCGAAATAGACGACCTCACTGTTGCCATCGAAAAATTGAACGAACCGGGCATCCTCAATGCCTCTACTTTCGTTTTTCGAAACAGGAAAGATCACCCGTTCGGATATGAGATGATCAACGTGAAAACTTACCTCATAATTGGAATCCGCCAGCCAGCACATGGCCTTGAAGGTCCTTTTTTGGCGCGCTTCAGAAAATTGCGGTTTTGCGCGAAGGTTTCCAATTTTTTCTATTAATTCATTATAAGTAAAATCTTCCGGCAGCTGGTTAAGAATATGGGCGGTTATCTCATTGCCGGCCCCCATTTCGTTCAGCTTCAGCTGGAAAGGATTGCGTTTGTAAACCGGGTCTAAATGGAGATCCGGTGTTTCCACAAAATCACTGATCGGGTCGAAGAGAAACCGATTATGCCGGTCAAGGACGCCACTGCGAAAGACAATGGACGAAACATGGCCTTCGCCGGTTGCCCGCAAGCTCATGATAAATCGCAAGCTGCCCTTTTTCAGATGGCTCTGATCAGGATGGGGGACGATGGAAGGGTTGAATAGAGCGGCCGATTCAATAGAGTACTCCTTTGTAAAATAGGCTCCGATGAGGGCCCTTTGAACATCGCTGAGTATTGTATCCCGGGGAAGATAATCCTTCACCTCATTTAAATGCCGCTCAAAAATGTGCCCGATGTCTTCGTGCCGTCCGGCAAAGTCAGTCATTATTTGAGTAATTAAATTTTTGGCCGCTGCTTCAGACAGGCTCATTATCCGCTGAATTATTTTAGATAAGCGATACCTGTCATCGGGAAGATGAAGCCGGGTGATCACCCGTGAAGTATCCCCAATAATCTTATTCGCTTTTCTTTTAACTTTAAGTCTTTGATGCTTTTTTGCCTTCATATGATTGAGTCCTTAATGTCTATTGAAACTATATATCCTGCATCTAAAGTCTGTTCATCAGGACAGATTTTCAATTCCAGCCCATCCTCGAAGTTGATTTTCCGGTCTGCTATCATCCGGCAATGGTCATCTATAGCGGAGGTCGGGAAACCGAGAGGCAGAGCGCTACCAATTTGTCGATCACGGCCGTACCGGCACACATGACCGTATCCGCGCCGCCCCAGTATATTTTTACGGTACCGTCGTCTTCCGGGACAGCGCCGCAGGTAAAGACAACATTGGGCACATAGCCACTTATCTCCCAAGGATCCTCAGGCTGCAATATCCATTGATCGGAAACGCCGATGATGTTGGCCGGATCCTTAAGGTCATGCAGGGCCGCACCGAGGCGATATACCGTTCCGGACATGGTCTTAAAAACGCCATGGTAAATATGGAGCCAGCCCTTATCGGTTTTAAATGGCGGTGCGCCGGGCCCGATTTTCATTTCATCCCAGTGATAGGCCACCGGCTTCATAATCACCCGGGAATCGCCCCAGTGCACCAGGTCGGGAGAATAGGAAATCCAGATCGACCAGGAAGAAATTTCAGAATGCGGCCGGTCCAAACGCACATATCGATCGCCGAACTTTTGAGGGAAAATGACCACGTTACGCAGGTCGGCCTGGGTAATCAGCGCAATACGCTCCACTTTTTTAAAATCCCGGGTGCGCGCCAGAGCAATCCGCACGCCGTGACGGGAATAGGCGCTATAGGTCAGCAGGTACTCGTTTTCTACTGGGGAAATCCGCAGGTCTTCGACGCCGAACGCTTCATATTCAGCAAAAACAGTATCCGTTGAAGGAATCAGAAAGGGTTTGGGATGAACCGTGAACGAAAAGCCATCCTCGCTGTCGGCTCTGCCGATGATGGAGCGCCCGTTTAGCAGATGCGACCTGAAAAGCATAATGTAACGATCGTTGTGTTTGACGATGCCCGCATTATGAACGGTAGCTACCGGATAAGGCACATCCTTTCTCGTCAGAATGGGGTTTTTCTTAAAACGGGTTATTATTGGAGTAAGCGTTTTCATAGTGGCCTGTCCTGTAAAATCATTTCATAGACTTGTATGTATTCACTAATCATGCGCTTCACTGTGAAATGCCGTTCAACATGACGACGACAGTGCGCACGGTCAATCTCTTTAATCCTTGCTACGGTCTCAACGGCCTCGCCCACGTTGTTAACCAAAAAACCATTTTTGCCGTTTTCTATAAGCTCGGGCATGCTACCCCTGTCAAAGGCGATCACAGGCGTACCGCAGGTCATGGATTCGATAACGGACAGACCAAAAGGCTCATCAAACTGGATTGGGTGCAATAGCGCACAGGCTTTGCCGAGCAGCCGGTTGCGCTCAGCGGGCCCGACACTGCCGGTATAAATCACCTTGTCGTTGTCTATGTGAGGTGCGACATATTGGTCATAGTAAGCCTGATCCTGGATAATACCTGCCAATATCAGCTTTTTATTGCAGGCCCTGGCGATTTCAATAGCTTGTCTGGCACCCTTGTCATTGTGAATGCGTCCGAAAAAAAGCAGGGTATCGTCCGGGACAGGATGAAAATCAAATTGCTTGATATCAATGCCGTGATGGATGGTTTTGACATAATCAAGATCCGGCGATCGATCGGCATCGCTGATAGAAACATAGAACGCTTTGCCGTTGTATTTCTTGTAAACCGGCAGAATCCCGGGCGATGAAAAGCCGTGTATAGTGGTCACCACCGGGATGGTGGTAAGGCCGGTATAGGTCAGTGGCAGATAGTCAAAGTGGTTATGGATCACGTCATACACATCGGTATGCTCAAAGAGTTCTGAAATGTGCAGACACTCCCAGACTTTTGGTATGAGTGACCGGTCTTCTTCATAGCCGCGCGGGCAAACGGCATGCAGCTTGCCGCTGGTCTGCGAATCCGCGGTCGCAAACAAGGTCACATCATGACCGCGCGATACCAACCCCTCGGTTAAAAGTGACGCCACACTCTCCCAGGGCCCGTAGTGACGTGGCGGTGTGCGCCAAGCAATGGGCGCGAGCATGGCAATGTGCATGACAGATCCTTTTGTTATTCGGTTTTCTGTGATGACGGCTGGTTTAAAATCTCGTCGGTATTAAGTTTTTGCAATGTCATCAGTGAGAGTAGCCAGGCAAGGGAGGACTCGGCGCCTTCATTCTGGTTGATGCCGTCCGCCATCAATCCATCTCGGCAACCGCCGGTTTTGGGATCATAGAGCGGCATATTCAGGTCATTGTGCCCGAGATACCAATTAAAGCACATGACCGCATTGTCGATCCATGTTTTGTCTCGGGTGAGGTTAAAGGCTTCGACACAGGCTTCGATCATGCTATTGGCCTCAATGGGCTGCTGGTCGAAACGTGCTTTGGTTCCGCCTTTTTCATACCAACCGTTGCTGCCGATGGGCACAAAGTGGCCGTCTTCGGTTTGGATGGCAAGCAGCCACTTGAGGGATCTGAGTCCCATATCGATCATATCGCGACGTTGTATCCATTGGCCGGACAGCAGCAAGGCATGGGGCAGTTTGCCGTTGGCATAATTCAAAGCGTTTTCAAGCCAGGGCCAACCGTCTGTGGCATGATTTTTAAACTGATTAAAAAGCCTGTTGGCAAGAATTTGCCGGACTCTGCGCACATCACTGTCGCCGGAGAATTTATCCAGGTAGGCATGTATGCCCACCAGACAAAAAGCGATAGCGCGGGGCGAATGAAAATTCTCGACCGCTCGCAGGGCCTTGTTGAACAGGGTCGTGCTCATGGCGAGATGCCCGGGATTTTGAAGAAAAGCCACCGCGTTGCCGAGGCTCCAGATCGCCCGGCCATGGGCATCCTCGGATCCGACCTCCTCCGTCCACTGCCGCGAATAGGTCATAAAGTTGCGAAAGCGCCCCTCTTTTTCATTGAAGGCATACAGGAGAAATCCGAGATAATGACCGCTGAGGGAATCAAGGCCCCAGCCGTTTGTCGGCAGGTGTTTTTGACCCAGGGCCGCAACCAGTAGTGCTCTGGCATTATCATCGGTGCAGTAACCATGGGTTCGATTGGGGATGGTATAATTGGCATGTTGCAAAATCCCGGTATCATCGGTAAAGGCCTTCAGGTGATCGAGGTTGATCTCCGGGAGCTCGAAATTCGTGATGACCTTGATGTTTTCAACATAGGAATGCCGGGGGCGGGGTTTCCGGGTGCGGTTTTGGCGCACTTCACTGAAAACCTGGAGGTAATTCCGGGCAACCTCCTTCCAGATTGCCGTACGAGTGAATGTATAGGCTTTTTTACGCATGGCGTGCCGGTCGACATCATTGTCCAGAACGTCGATGATTTGTTCCGCCATGGCATCCGGATTGCGGAAGGGGACAATTCGGCCCCGGCCTTCGGCAAGCATCTCGGTGGCATACCAATAGGGTGTCGAAATGATGGCTTTGCCTGTGCCCATGGCATAGGCAAGGGTCCCGGAGGTAATCTGGGCTTCTTCAAGATAAGGAGTTACGTAAATATCGGCAATGCCGAGAAACTCACATAACTCTTTTAGTTCAACAAAACGATTTTGAAAAATGACATGCTCGCTGATATCGAGCTTGCTCACGAGTTGCTGCAGCATGATACGGTATGCATCTCCGTGCAATTTCAAAATATGTGGATGGGTTGCACCCAGGATAATATAGGTCACATCAGGGTGTTTTTTGATGACCGCCGGAAGCGCTTGCAATACGTTTTCAATGCCTTTATTTGGGGACAGCAAGCCGAAGGTGAGCAGCACCTTTTTGCCTTCCACACCGAACTTGTCTTTGTTGAAGCTGGGATCAATAAACGGCGTATCCGGAATGCCATGATGGATAAAGACAATTTTATCTTCGGGCACGGCATAGATATCTTTGAGGAAGTAAAATGCCTTATGGCTCATCACCACCAGTTTGTCCGACAGATCGGCCAGCTTACTCATGACAGCACGATATTCCGGCGCGGGGTCCTTCAAAACCGTGTGTAACGTCGTCACCACCGGCATGCGCAGATCAGCTAATAGTTTCAGCAGATGGCTCCCGGCCGGACCACCGAAAAGACCGTATTCATGTTGTACACAGACAATATCCGTCTGATTAATATTGAGAAATTGAGATGCCATACTGTAATCGCTCAATTTGTTCTGGTTGATCTCAAAGCGCACTTTGTCAGGATAGGCATATCCTTCGGGTCTGTCGTTCATGACCGCCGCCCAGTTGTAAATATCAGGGGCTTCCGCAGATAAGCCTTCAACCAAGTCCGTGGTGAAGGTCGCGATTCCGCACAGGCGGGGCAGATAGTTGCCGATTACGGCAACCGAGTCGATTCCCTCATAATACTTAATAACAGATGTCATAACCGCTACCTATTTGCTTTACGCTTATCTTCCAATTGCCCAAATCGATTTCTTTTTGTCTTTTTTTTGCTTCCGCTTCTCCTTTGGTGTTTGCTGGCCTTTTTTCTGTGCTTCGCGTTTGCCTTTATCTCTTTTTCCCTTGTCGCCCATCTAATCACCTTTTCCTTTTAAAAAGCATTTAATCCAATAATTGCCAACAAAGTTTTTCCTCGTCTATGATTCTCCCGAAGATGCCTAAAGTTGCGATTCCTATAAGAATATAACAGCAATAAAATGAGTAAAGTAGCTGTCCCTTTTTATTGAAAAATGTAACCCACAGATGATTTACCTTTAGTTGTCTGCTCATTTTTTGATAAGAAGATCAAGCCCATCGGCGTACGCGCGACCCACAGTATAGTCAGTCTTTTCCTGTCCGGACATTTTACCCCAGCCCCCCTTTTTCAATGAATTCAGCTCTTTGATGTATGTCTTCGAAAGGTTTTAAACAAATCGGGTGTATAAAAAAGAGGGTTTCAATTCTTAAATACCCTTTTCTGGTCGTTTAGGCAACCTAAGAACAATTATACCCCGATTGAGCGAAAGTCGAGGATGCCCCAGATACAAGGCATTACGGGTGACGCTGTAGTGTACTACCGCAAACCCTTGATAACGCCGTAGGTGGGGTATGATCGGCTTTCCCACCGGGTAAACAAAATGAGATTGTTTTATTATTATACATCTCATTCATTGAAGCATTATGGAACTTTAACCGAATTGAATATTTATACCACAAAACGGCTAACCATCGGCGCGGTTGAGTTCATCCGCCGATTTTTTCTCCACCTATTGCTTGATCGGTTCCATCGTATCCGGCCCCCCAATCACCGGGTTCACCAGGCCGGATAACGAATTTGGGTAAAAACTTGAACTACGTCTTTGGGAAAACAATTGGACGGGAGCACCCAAAATCCGGGAAAATACGTTTACCAGCGGTAAATACCGTCCAAGATAAAACCTTATCCGGCCAGTGCAATGTGGATTTTTTATGAACCATTTAATATCTGGCTTCAACTTGATAGCAACTGACCCGTTTTTTGAGTTAAAAACGCCTTTAAATACCCATAGGCCCTCTCTTCAATACCCGCTGCGGAGTGCGGCTGAGTTCTCGCCTGTTTTATCCATCATCTCTTCTTTGTGGTCCGCCGTTCTTTTTGGTATACAACCATCTACCCCAACCACTTACCCTTGTTTCTTTGACGATGGATAAAACTCTTTTTCCCAATATGAGATTTTAAAAAAGTTGATGATAGCCGTTACTTTAACTTAAATTCTGGATCAGTTTTTGGTGGGCGGGTTCTGTTATCACTCATTTCACCATATACCTCAGATCAGACGTAACCGTCGGGTAGGACCACATGAATTCGGCCAGATCGGTAGCCTTAATTTTGTATTTCATTGCGAGTGCCAGTACATTAATCGCTTCGGAAGAGTTATGTCTTGCGATGTGCGCCCCCAGGATTTCATCTGTATGCTTGTCGATAATAATTTTGTAGGCGCCGTGTTCTTCACCGATTCGCTTCGACGAAGGCCAGTGTGTCGTCATACCCTGGTTAACGCGGAAATCAAGTTTTTTTTGTTTCGCCTGCTCTTCTGTTAACCCAACTGACCCGATGCTGGGTATCGTAAAAACCACACTAGGTATTACGGAGTAATCGACCGTCTTGATATTGCCTTTGAGTATATTGCGGGCGGCAGTCTTGCCTTCCTCATCGGCCACGGGCGCCAGCATATACTTGGTTGCCGCGCAGTCACCAACCGCATAGACCACTGGATTGGAGACGTTTTGGAGGAATTCGTTCACTATAATGCCACGTCGCGAATGCTCGACGTTACCGTGGTTGCCTTCTATTACACTCAGGTTGGGAATGCGCCCTGTCGCCGCGATGATCAGATCTGCCCTGTAAACCGCGTTTTTCGACCCGTGAAGGATCAATTCGTTTTCTTTGGATTCAACTGATAGAGGTGATTCATTAAGGACAACCCTTATTCCATCGGTTTCACCAGCTTTAATCACGGTTTTTACGATATCCTGATCGAAGGTCTTCAATGGTCGGGAAGATCGATGCAAAATGGCAACCATTTTCGCTCCGGCACGAATGGCTATGTGAGCGAATTCGAAAGAAATATAACCGCCACCAATAAACACGATTCGATTGGGAAGGTCGGGCAAATTTAGGAAATGCTCGCTATCATTCACGTACTCGGAACCAAGGATATCAAGACGTCGCGGTTTGGCACCGGTCGCCAGAACGATGTGCTGTGCCCTTAGCCGATCGGGGCCGATGGTAACCTCATCCTCACCGGTCATGACGGCTCGGCCGTGAAAGGTGGTAACTCCTGCCTGCTGCCAGTTCTTGACCTCTGCTTCAGATCGACCGTCAAGGAATGCATTCTTGAGGTTCTGAAGGGACTGCCAGTCAGTTTTCGGTGCAGCCACGATCCCACGGGTAACGAGATGACTGGCCATTGCCACGGCCTCGGCGTTGCTCACCAAATACTTCTTAGGCTGGCAGCCGCGCAAGGCGCAGGTTCCCCCGTAGGGACGTTCGTCCACAATGGCAACTTTTTGCCCGGCCTTGTTGAGTGATTCAACTGCATAGTAGGCGGAGGTACCGGAGCCTACTACAACCGTATCGAATTGTTGATGGTTCATATCTCACCTCTTCACCCGGAAGGAGCTTTCCGTAGCATTTTAGCCTCAGAACTCCCCCACCGTCTGGACATAAAGACTTGTGTGTATAGTCAAAGATTTCATAATATCCTAAAGATTTTTAGCTTGGCAGATATCATTGGTGCATGCAACTTTTAGAGTTTTTCCTGTGAGAAACTGCATAAAAAGTAAAGTGACGCCTACTCCGAAAAGCAGGGAAACGAATACCGGTAGCGCATGCGGTGATAATCCGGGAAGGCTTTTAAGAATCAAGGTGTCGTTGCCCCCGGGAATCATTACTGCTCCCGCACCCATCAATGACCCTCCGATAAGATGGCGGGGCCAGGCCTTTATGCGACGCCATCGAAATCTTATTTTACCGCGCTGCCAAGCTGATAGAAGCATCCCGCTAAATAACGCTATAAACAAAATCAGATGGATTGTTACAGGCTGCTCAATGGATTGCATCAGCGATTGTACCTGCCGTTTTAACGCGTTTGTGTAAGTCCAGGAGCCATGGAGAGCATAAAGCGCACCTCCACTGAATCCCATTACTAAAGCACCTGTAGACAGGCGATAATACCTTGATAAAAGCAGTTGATTCCATCTGGTTTCTTTGGCACGTGACTTCCAGAGTCGAAATATTTCCCAGATTAAGAACAGCCACAATAATACTAAAGCTGAAAAAACCACCGTTTTTGGTACCATGAAAAGCAGAGGTGGCATTGTCTGACAGGGTTCAATCATGGGAATCATCACCGACAGGCACGCCACACCAAAGCAGAAACCAAAGAGTGTAGTCAGCATCCATAGATTACCACTGGCCAAATGCCCAAGAGTGGAAAAAGCACACCCACCATTGACCGCAGCACCGACTCCGAATATAAAACCGCCGATAATTGCCGCAGCTGTTACTGCATGACTCCAATTTGGCGTTGCCGTTTCAGGCAAGAATATCAAGATAGGCATTGAAACGGCCATAACCCATAGTACCGCTTTTAGCATCGCCACCAGCATGTATGCCTTTCGGGAGCTAAAGATCTCGGCCATGGTCCTGACTGTGCAAAGGCTGGTGCGATGGATCGTAAATCCCAACAGGGCTGCCAGCAGTAACGAAATTGTATAAATAAGAGGTTGCATCCCAGCTCTATTTTCTTCTTAGACTTAATGGCAAATTGTCCAATAAGGCTCTTGTTTACCGTTTATAGCAAGTATCCCAAAGCTATGCTGATCGCTTACCACTATAGCATGTTCAGTGATAAAAATTGTGGCGAAGCGCATTTATTATAGTGTTCTTGATAATACTCTTCAGCCGGATAGAATGTATTTGTTGGCACTGTTTCGGTAGCCATCGAACCACAGGTGTAACCGACTATGGTTTTGAGAACGCCTGCTTCGGCATCGAATGGAGGCTCCATACACCAGAATCAACTGCCGGCAAAAGTCGCCATCGCTTTTTCTGTTATTTTTTCAGAATCCTCTCCCGTAATTGTCAACTCCGGATGCATTAACCGGTATAATATTGTGTTGGCGTCATGCTTCCGGCGCTTTTTTTTCGTCTGCCTCAAAAATAAGGGCCTCGCCATTGCTGCAAAATCGTTTGTTCGTAGGGGGCGGTCCATCTTCAAATACATGGCCGTGGTGGCTATCACAGACAGAACAATGGTATTCGATGCGCGAGCGAAATAGCTTGGTATCTTTTTTCGTTGCGAAAACCCCGGGCAAAGTTTCGAAAAAACTGGGCCACCCAGTACCGCTATCAAATTTCATGTCTGATCTAAAAAGCGGTGTTCCGCAGCCAGCGCATTTGTAAATCCCCTTATCTTTTATTGCATGTAACGGACTGGAAAATGCACGTTCAGTCCCCTCTTTACGCAAAATCCGATATTGCTGCGGCGTCAGTTTTTGACGCCATTCATCTTCAGTATGAATAATTTTTTTCATTTTGTTTCTTCCCTATTTTATCTAAGATACCACCGAGGGTGTCCCATTTTCCATTTCTGATTTTCATTTTTCAGTCTCTATTCACCCTGAAGGGCCCCACTATAACCTATTGAGCAAAATTGCGATATTTAAGCTAAGAGTTGAAAGAAAGAGGCTAACGTTATACTATTCAAAAAACAACCTAATATTAAAGGAGAAACTCAAAATGAAATATCGCTATCTTGGATCTTCAGGACTGCTGATGTCACGCATCACACTTGGAACAATGACCTTCGGGGCCCCTGATTGGGGATGCGATGAAAAAGTATCTCACACTATTATAAAAAAATATATTGAAGAGGGAGGAAATTCATTAGATATTGCCGATATCTATGCCGGAGGACGATCTGAGGAGATCGTGGGCAACCTCATGCCCGAACTAAACCGCGACGGACTTATAATCGCCAGTAAATTTTCCCTCCCCTCGGGGCCGGCCATCACGCAATTTGGTGCCAATCGAAAGCAGATCATTTCCTCTTGTGAAAAGAGCCTCAAGCGACTGAAAACTGATTATATCGACCTTTACTATGTTCACGCCCCTGATCCTGTAACCCCCTTAGAGGAAACTCTGCGGGCCATAGACGATCTTGTACGGCAGGGTAAGATTCGTTATTCGGGTTCCAGTATGTTTTTTGGATGGCAGTTGGCCAAGGCACAGGGCGTATCGGTAAATCACAACCTGGGAAAAATGGTGGCCGGTCAATACATCTACAGCCTGATTCACAGGGAACTGGAAAGGGAAATAATACCGGCAGCTATTGATACTGGGATCGGAATAACCTGCTTCAGTCCGCTTGGCGGGGGGCTGCTAACCGGTAAGTATCGGGGACAAAAGAAACCTGAAGAAGGCAGTCGCGCCTCCTTTCGAACTGAAGTGGACGGTCCCCGGTTCTGGCACTCCAGAGGGTACAATACCGCTGAAATAGTCGAAGATGTATCCAAAAAATGCGGAATACCAATGACCAAACTCGCGATTGCATGGCCCCTGGGACGGAAATTTGTCACTTCGGTGATCATTGGTGTCAAAAACGTCGATCAATTGGGAAAAAATATGGAGCCTGCTGATTTGGACCTACCGCAAGACGTATGGGAGCAATTGGAAAAAAAGACACGTCCCGAAGAAGAATACATGACCTGGTATAGTAAATTCAATTACAGCCGTTTTTTCAATGCAAGTGAATTCTATGATGAGAAATTAGAACTGGTATAACTAAAACAGGTTTGTGAACTCATTGGAATCGATGTCCCCCTCCATGGGTTGGTGAATTCAAAAGACGATTCAATGACCTGATGGAAATGAAGATATGCATTTGAAAGTTGAATTGAGATAAATTAAACGGTTGATCGAATCAGGCCGATGCCAGCCGTTTCGCCAGGGCACGGATATGCCGGCCATCGGTCCCGCAGCAACCCCCCAGAATTTTCATGCCGAATTCTTCCTTCAGAGCGGCGACGGATTGGCCGAACGTTTCCGGTGCTTCCGCTACCAGATCATCACTGTTATCCAATTCTTCCGGCGTGAGTGCGGCCGTATTGGCCAGTAGGCCGACGATGCGCTTGCGGACGTATGACGATGAATTGATTGGATGCAACAGAGCGTCTCTGAAAATAGAGGCATGGGTGCAATTGATCATGTAGGCCAGCGGCTCTGGGCTGACGGCGGCATCGATCGAAACGATGGCCTCCTTCAAGGGCGTCCCATCCAGAAGGGTTCCTTCGGGGCGGGCAATAAAACTGACGATATACGCTTGTCCAGTTGCAGCCAGCGCCGATGCGAGTCCAGTCGCTTCACTGAGGGCCGGCAACGTGGCGGCAAGAAGTAGGTCCACGCCGGCTTCCGCCAGTTTGGCGGCCTGCCAGGCGTGAAATTCATGGGCCTCGGAAGCTGAAAGAGTTTCGGCGGGATTATAAGCATCTCCCCGACAGCTCATTAAACCACAGATAACCACCTTGCAGGCATATTTTCCATAGCGGTTTCGTAAAGCATCGAAAAACCGGAAATTGTCACCATTTACGTCCCTTTTGGCAAAACCGGCTGAGGCAATTCGCTCCCGACTGGCTCGCCAGGTTGGGGTGGAAAGAAAAAGTGGCAGGTCGTACTGGGAACCGATATCCAGATACTGCCGGTAAATCGTCTCAAGAGCCGCACGCTTTACATCGTCGTAAATAAATGCTGAATTAACGATATCGGGATCGAGTTCAAGATCGGTATTGCGCCGCAACCGCTCGATGACGGCCCCCTCGCCAAGGATGTAATCAGATCTATCAAGAAATTTGGTAAAAGGCGTCGGTTTCATTTTTATATTCCTCCAAAAATTTTTGGCCCAACGCTTTTCGAGCGCAACGAGCGCCAGCATCGCGGGCAAATCCCACTAAACGGTTATGACCGAGAGGTCACAAACGTAAATATTCTCTATTTGTTCCATGAAAAAAGAGTAGCTCCGGCCACAAGGAAAATACCGGTAAATAAAAACAGAATCATCAATTCCGGGGTCACATCGATCAGAGACGCGCCGTCGTTCATCACCCGGCGGGCGGCTTTTAACAGGTGGGTCAAAGGGAATATTTGGGCGACCCCTTTCACCCACCCCGGTGCGCCTTCCAACGAAAACCAGACTTCCGATAAAAACATCATCGGCCAGGCGATAAAGTTCAGCACGCCGGAAACGAACTCCTCACTGGTTCCGCGGGAGGCCAGCAAGAGTCCGAGAGCGCTCAAACTGAGGCTGCCGGCAAGAAAAACAACAAACAAGTTCAAATATGACCCTTGTACCTGGAATCTGAAGATCAGGTGGCATCCGGCCCACACGACGGCCACGGAAAATATCAAAACAAAAAGACGGGATACCAGTTGGGCCCCCAGGTATTCAAAGGCCGTCAAAGGGGTCACCATCAAGCGCTTGAGAACACCGGTTTTGCGGTATCGAACCACGACGTAACCCACTCCCCAAAGGGCGCTGAACATCATGTTCATCCCCAGAATGCCTGGAAAAAGCCAGTCGATATATCGAATTTCCCGGCCCTGTACCTGTTTTTTGATCACCCCCCGGGCATCGGTTGTGGTATTATTCAGGCTGGATTTGAAAATTTTTTCCATCACGTGGCCTTTAGGGGAGGTCTCGCTCACCCAATAGGGATAGGGCGGCGGACCCAACCGAACCAGAAAGTCGATCCGATGGTGCCGGAGCCTGTCCAGACCCGCTTCCAGGGTTCGAAAACCGACAAACTGCAGATAGCGGGTTTGAACAAAATCCGGTGGCAGGTCCAGTTGGGTAATGGATAGATTCGGGGATGTTACCGGATAGACGCCGATTTTATACAGACTGGGTTCCTTGGCACCGAATATCACCCCGAATCCGGCCACCAGTAAAAAGGGGAACATAATATTCCAGCCGAACCCGGCCCGATCACGGAAAAACTCCCGGTTTCGTGCCACAAACATGACCCAAAATCGTTTAAACATCTTGTGCCACACCGTTTCTCTTGTTTTTCCGTTCAAGGTTTTCTTTGCTGGAGGGCGCTAAACGTTTACCCGTCAAGTTCAAAAAAACACCTTCCAGGTTGGGGGTTCTTATGGATATATCAGTCAAATCAATCCCTTCGGCCAGAAATTGTTTTAAGCATCGGTTGGCGTCATCGGTTTCAATTTCGACATACCCGTTGGTCTCACGATGGACCGGATACTGTTTTTTTATGTTTGCCGTCAGGCTTCCTCTGGGCAGTGTGATCGTGATCCCTTTGCAATAAGTTGAAATCAGGGTTTTCGGTGTTCCCTGGGCGATGATTTTGCCCTGATCCATGATGGCGATTTCATCGCAGAGCTTTTCGGCCTCTTCCATATAATGAGTCGTCAAAATAATTGTCCGACCCTTTTGTTTTATCTTGTCAATCACCCGCCATAAATCCAGGCGGGCATGAGGGTCCAGCCCGGTCGATGGTTCATCCAGAAACAACAATTCCGGCTGATTGATTAATGCCAGGGCCAGCCAGAGACGCTGTTTCTGGCCGCCGGAAATTTTATCGTTTAGCTGATGGGAAACATTGGTCAGGCCGCACAGCGCCATGACTTCATCCACATCCATGGCGGTCCGGTAAAGGTGCTGAAAGGTTTGAAGGGTTTCATGAACCTTTAAAAAAGCGAGCAGTTCGGTTTTCTGAAATTGGATGCCCACCTCTTCGAGGAAGCCGGCCGAACGGGGGAGACCTTTGTATAGGATCGCACCGTCATCGGGTTTAATCACCTTCTCAATCATTTCGATGGTGGTGGTTTTCCCGGCGCCATTGGGACCCAGCAGACCGAAACAGGTGCCCTTTGCAATGGCAAAGCTCACGCCATCGACGGCGTTGATTTTACCGTAGCGTTTAAACAGGTGTTTGACTTCAAGGATAGCTGTCATATGATTCTAAAAATACCGATTCCCGTCATGAAACGGTTTGTAACCCATTTGGCGGTGATGGCTCAATATAAATCTGAAGAATTTAAAATTGATCGAGAAAATTGCCATATTTGTGAAATTGTCAGAAACAATTGGTTGAACTACAAAGGAGAAAAAAATGGGAGAAAATATGATCGAAGTAACCGACAGCAGCTTTGAGAAAGAAGTTCTGAAGTCCGATAAACCGGTCCTGGTTGACTTCTGGGCTCCCTGGTGCGGCCCGTGCAAGGCGATCAGCCCCATCGTGGACAAGCTTTCCGAATCATTCGGCGACCAGGTAAAATTCGCCAAGTGCAACGTGGACGACAACCCCGCCACGCCGGGTCAATACTGTATCCAGGCGATACCCACCCTGATCATTTTTAAAAACGGCCAGGTTGCCGATCAGGTAACGGGAATGACCGGCAAAGGCCAACTGGAAAAAACCATCAACGGCGTTCTTGCCGGTGAGTCTTCAAACCGGCCGTTTGTGGTGGCCTAGCCGGTTTAAATTTTATGGTCTCATTCTTAAACTGAAGATTCGAAAGGGGTCGGCTATGGGAGAATGTGCCTGCCATCCCGAAATCGACACCCCTTATAAATGCCAAAAACACGATATTTATCTCTGCGAGGACTGTCTCAAATGCCGGGATCCAGAGATCTATTGCAAATTCCGGACGTCTTGCCCCATCTGGTTTATGAATAAGAAGGGCGTCGAAGACTGGTAAGCAAGCGAGAATCTTTAAAACTATGGATTCACCAACTTTGGATACATCAGGAGGTTTAGCGTTATTGTCGGACGCGAAATGAGCCATCACGGCCTTCAATGACCCGAACGTGGTCTCCAACCTTGAAAATGATAATAAAATCCGGAACAATGGTTGTCATGATACTCATACAAGTTTTTTATCCTCTATCTGCCACCAGGCAATCGTTGTTCCGATTCGCTCAAACACCAGATCTTCTTTTATCTCTATTTGTCTGATCCAGTCGGCAAGCCCCGAGGCATGATGAATAATCAGCGGCGTGCTGTGATTGGGTAAAATATCCAGCCCCAGCTGATACATGGATATGGTCTTGTTGATTTCATAGGAAATTTGTGGGCTGTCCCAGGGTGTGGGATGGATAAACCCATGATTGGCACCTTCCTCTTTTAGGTATCCAAAGTGATAAGGAAATTTCGGCTTCAGGTCCCTGATGGCTTTAATGGCATCCAGATTTGCCTGCCGGGATAGCCCCTTATTCAAATTTTTTAAAATCGTGTCTTCAAAAGATTCAAAGCCAATCGAAGCCAGTAAAATTCGGATATTTTTCTTTTGTGCAATTTTAAGCGTTGCTTCAAGTTTACTTAATCCCTTCAAAAAATAGTCTGCCCGCATCGTTAAATTAATCTGTGATAATTCAATCGAATTTTCTTCTGCCAGTTCTAAGATCCTTGCCAGTTTGAGTAACGGATTTTCATTAATCAGTTCAAACGCGATTTTGCTGCCATCGGGGTGTTCAGGCAGACACAGGAGTTGCCTTTGAACAGCTTCTTCACTGATTGCCCCCATATATCCCTTGTCCATAGCAACATCACAAAAACTGCACCCTTTTTGACGGATTATGGTAAATGTTTTTTCCTTGTTGTGATTAATGTTTTCAGGGTATTCAATTTTTACCTGCCTTTCTTTTGCTGCGTATTGGCAACCGATCTGCTGGAGCACCTGGGCACAGGTAATTCTCAATGGGTCAAATTTGCTGCCCTTTAATAAATAAATGTTCTGCCAGTCCACTTTTGAAAGCCATCTATTATCCCAGGGGCCCTGTTGGTTTTCAATAATTTGACCGTCATTATTTTTGCACAAGACACCGTCAAGCCGGGAGAGGTCTTCATCAAATCCAGCTGCTATAACCGGAAGCATCTGCTGTGCCGGTCCATGAATGGCAAATGAAAAACACTCGGACAACCCTTTGAAGCGGTGCTCAAATATTTCCCACTCTATTTCCCCACGGAAATCCGGACCAGCCTGAGGCCCGGCAAGGATTGTTATGGCACCCTCATCTTTGAGTCCTTTTGCAAAATCGAATAAATCCGGACGCCCGCCAAGTGATGAAAACCCAATGATCATCTGGCTGCCATCAAAAAAAACCCTTAGTGCTCTTTTTAAGCTTCCTTTATCGTCTTCATTAGTGACAGCCACCACTATGGCTTGATACTCGCTGTGATCGTTTATGATAGTGGCTGCCATCTGGGGCCCCAATAAGCCATAGGATTCCCCCTTAAAATAACCCGTGATGATCACCATTTTATTTTTCTTTAAATTCAATCTATTTTTACCTTTAGTGGTGTGAGGATAGCCGCCGGAGTGATTCGAACGGTTTTTCATATGGGATGATGGAAACGGTCGAAGTCGTCATATTTTTCCTATTCGGGAAGTGGTAGCCGCACTCGGAGCCTTTTATAGATAGGTGGTAAAACTATCATGGCCCTTTATACCCTAATTGAGCGTAAACAAAATGGATAACTAATATAATTGACCAAATTTAATATTTTATTTAAGCGATAGGCAGGTTTTTTACGACGCTTGCATCAGTGAAATATAAATTGCTAAAAAACCACTTTATTTTGTTGGCCCTTCGGACCCCGCGTTAGTGGTCCTGCGGGAAAGCCGATGTCCAGGATCCGCCTATGGCGGGATACCCCATCTTCTGCGTTGCCAAGGGCTCGCAGTAATTTACACCGGCTTCGCCCTTGGGTGCCTTGAGTCTGAGGCACTCTCGACTTTCGCTCTATTAGGGTTATACATTGCCTCGATCAGGTCGGAAAACGCCTCGTAAACAAATTTGCGTTTGACTTTCATGGTGGGGGTCACTTCGCCGTCCTCTTCGTAGAGTTTTTTAGGCAGAATGGTAAATTTACGGATGTTTTCCACTCGCGCCAGGGTTTCGTTAACCTGGTCCACTTCGTTTTTAATCAGCTTGATGATTTGCGGGTCCTGAGTCAAGTCTTTGTAGGTAGAGAACTGGACCTTGTTGTCCTGGGCATATTTGATGACATTATCCTCATCGATCATGATCAGGGCTGATAAAAACTTGCGCCGGTCACCAATGATCACGGCATCGTTGATGTAGATACTCGCCTTTAGCTTGTTCTCGATATATTGCGGCGTAATATTCTTGCCGCCTGCGGTGACAATAATATCTTTTTTTCGGTCGGTGATTCGCAGGTAGCCGTCTTCATCGATTTCACCCACATCTCCGGAATAGAGCCAACCATCCTTAACGGTCTTTTCGGTAGCTTTGGGATTTTTAAAATATCCCTTAAACACGCCAGGTGATTTAACGAGGATTTCACCATCCTGGGCAATTTTTATTTCAGCCCCTTTCAGGGCCGGTCCAACCGTACCGAATTTGACCCGATCGACAGGGGGCAGGCAGGTCACGCCGGTGCCCTCGGTCTGACCGTATGCCTCGATCAGATTGACGCCGATGGATTGGAAAAACCGTAACACATCCGGCGCGATGGGAGCGGCCCCCGAGATAGCCACCCGGATGCGGTCGAAACCCAGCCGTTCTTTGAGCTTGCGGAAGACGGTAAAATAGGCCAAGCTATACAGCAGCTGCAAATAGCCCGGAACGGCCTTAAAATTCATGGTTAATGCCGCCCGTTTTTTACCGATCTTGTAGGCTAGATTGAACGCGATTCGTTTGAGCCAGGTGGCATCGGACATTTGGATGAGAACGGCCGAATAATACTTTTCCCATATACGGGGAACCGCGTACCCGACAGAAGGTGATATTTCTCTCATGTTAGCGGTGACGGTATCCAGACCTTCGACAAAATTAATCGTGTAGCCGAGTGTAATATGCCCGAGGACCGAAAAAATTTGTTCAAAAATATGGCACAGGGGCAGAAAGGACATAATTTCGTCCGTATCATACATGAACGTAATGGCTTTTCCCATCCAGATACAGTTTTGATGGGTCAGCATGGCACCTTTGGGCGGGCCGGTCGTACCGGATGTATAGATCAAGACGGAAATATCATCGGCGGTGATTTCGATCGACCGCGTGTCAAACAGTCCCGGCTGTTTTTCGTCCACCTCCATTCCGATTTGAATCAGTTCCTCAAACGTCATGATCATCGGATCCTTGAAATTGTGTAACCCTTCCGTGTCCCAGACGATCACTTTTCTAAGCGCAGGAACCTTTTTTCGAAACATCAGCCATTTATCGAGCTGCTCCTCATTTTCAACGAAGAAAAAAACTGAATCAGAATTACCGACCACATATTCCACCTGGGGCCAGGCATTGGTAGCATAGACCCCGGCTGCCACGCCACCGATACATTGAACACCCATGCTGGTAAATACCCACTCAGGGCAGTTGTCTCCGATAATGGAAACACACTCACCCTTTTTAAATCCCATGGAGATCAAGGCCGCACTCACGTACCGTACGCGGCGGTAGTACTGCATCCAGGAGATATCATGCCATAGACCATATTGCTTGTGCCGCATCGCCACCCGATTGCCATAGGTGGCCACGGCCTTTTTAAAAGCCTGAGGAACGGTTTGCACCGTTTTGTTTTGAGATAATGCCATTCGATTATGATAGTCTTCCAGTTAGCCAGTCTGCCGGTCTACCAGTGAGGTGGATGCGTCCATGGTTTTCACTGGGAAACTGGCGGGCTGGATGACCGGCCGACCGAATTATCTCCAAGCCTTCTTTCGTTTCCAGCGCTGATAACCCTTGGCTGATGCTTCAGACCGGATGCCCATGTAGAATTCCTTGACGTCCTTGTCTTCCATCAGCGACTTTGATTCGCCTTTCATAACAAACCGACCGTTTTCAATAATCAGGCCCGTATTGGAAACACTCAGGGCCATTCGGGCATTTTGTTCCACCAGCAAAATGGTCACACCTTGTTGATTGATTGTCCGGATGATCTTGAAAATTTCCTTTACCAGAACCGGGGATAATCCCAGAGATGGTTCATCCAGCAGCAAGAGTTGCGGGCGACTCATTAGCGCGCGACCGATGGCCAGCATTTGCTGCTCACCGCCAGAAAGCGTCCCGGCCCATTGCTTTTCCCTGTCCTTTAACACGGGAAAATAGCGATAGACCTGTTCGCGGTCTTCTTCGATTTTGGATTTATCCGTTCGAGTGTAGGCGCCCATGGACAGGTTTTCCCTGACCGTCAATTCTTCAAAAACTTCACGGCCTTCGGGTACATAGGAAATGCCAAGCCGGACAATCATTTCAGTATCCTTGCCGTCGATTCGGTGACCCTTAAATTCAATGGTTCCCTTGTCCGGCTGATCTTCGATGAGCCCCATCACCGTTTTTAAAATGGTGGACTTTCCGGCGCCATTATTACCAAGAATCGCCGTAATGGTCCCTTCCTCCACGCTCAGCGAGGCGCCCCGGATGGCGTAAATCAGGTCATAATAGGTTTCGATGTTTTTTATTTCCAATAGAGGATTCATCTGATCAATTCATACGGGTTCGTGGGGCTCGAGAGTTCAAATGCTTGTTTTCACCTGAGTAATTACACTACTTAAACATTTGTGTTCATTATTCTTCTTCTCCCAGGTAGGCTTTCAATACCTCGGGGTGGCTCTGAACTTCGATCGGAGAGCCTTCGGTAATCGTCTTGCCAAAATTAATGACCAGGATTCGATCCGAGATGTCCATCACCATGGCCATATCGTGTTCGATCAATAGAATGGTTACGCCCAGTACATCCTGGATGTCCTTTACCCAGAAAATCACGTCCTGTTTTTCCTCGGCATTCATTCCGGCACAGGGTTCATCCAGCAGCAGCAGCTCGGGCTCTAGTGCCAGGGCACGTCCCAGTTCGATCCGTTTTTGGATGCCGTAAGGAAGCCCGCCGACCAGTTTATCTCGTACGGCCTGAAGATCCAGGAAATCGATAATTTCTTCTACTTTTTCCCGGTGAATGGTCTCTTCTTTACCAGCGAAAGAGCGTTTACCCCACATGAATCCACCTCTGAACAGTCCGGTCTTCATATAAAGATGGCGACCGAGCAAGATATTTTCCATGGTGTTCATGTGATCGAACAATTCGATGTTCTGAAATGTCCGGGCAATTCCCAACCGAGCGATGCGATCCGGCTTTTTACCCTGGATTATTTTTCCGTTAAATCGAATCTGACCCCTTCCCGGTCGGTAAATCCCATTTATGCAGTTGAACAATGTGGTCTTACCGGCACCATTGGGTCCGATGATGGCAAAAATTTCCCCCTTTTCAGTTTGAAAGCCGATATCATCCAGCGCTTTTAAGCCACCAAATGAAATGGAAAGGTTTTCGACCTTGAAAAATGCCATAAGCGTTCTTTTCACGTAAAACGCCCCGCCCTGAAGGGCGGGGCGTTAGTTTTAACACCCTCGAATATCAGGGTTAGTCAACGGTCATCCAATCCGTCAGCTTTTCATATTTGCCGTCCGCCAGACATTTGATCAGGAAAACCTCGTTGGTGCCGAGCCTGCTGGAGGGATCATTGGGATCGAAAGGTTTAAAATTGAGCGTTCCCATTATGCCCTTGAAATTTTTGATACCTTCCATTTCTTTGACAAACCGTTCCCGGGTCAAATCACGGCCGCTCAGATTCAATGCCTCTACCATTGGCTCGATAAAGCCAAAGCCGGCATAGTAAAATATCCCCCATCTTTCCTCTTTGGCGGCATATTTCTCATACGCTTGTTTATACTTTTTCATCAGCGGGGTTTCGGAATCGGGAAGATCGGCAAATGATCCCGTGATGACACCCTCCCACAACCCTTTGCTGATTTTGTACATCAGTGGAAAGTCGGACAGTGTGCTAACGCTCATCCATTGAGGCTCGAATTGCATGGCCTTGGCTGTTCCCATGATGGTAATCCCGTGGGTCGGGTTTACCCACAAAAGCACCGTGTCCGCCCCGGCTTTTTTCATTTTCATTACATGGGACTTCAAATCCGTGTCTTTTGATTCCACCGGGACTTTGGCAACCAGTTCCAGTCCGTGTTTCTTCAATTCATTTTCCGCGCCTTCAACGCCGTTTTTCCCGTATCCGTCATTCTGATAGGCCATGGCAATTTTCTTGCTGCCCAAGGTTTT
>Ga0316197_10000176_pt1 | contig 47396 bp, 38 predicted proteins | sample OudBiesiAoxic_MG_FD_204939 | JGI IMG/M metagenome (GOLD analysis project Ga0316197, IMG submission 204939) | Coastal sediment microbial communities from Oude Bieten Haven, Netherlands - site A oxic | ecosystem: Environmental > Aquatic > Marine > Coastal > Sediment | place: Netherlands... | reverse complement strand
TGGTGACAACGTTCAAATGACGGTTGAGCTAATCGCTCCAATCGCTATGGACGAAGGTCTACGCTTCGCAATCCGTGAAGGTGGCCGTACAGTTGGTGCTGGTGTTGTTGCTAAAATCTTCGCTTAAGATTTGACTAAGTACTAATAAAAAGGGCATCATTCGATGCCCTTTTTCTGCGTTGTATTGTGTGTTGTTTTATTTTTACTCTATAATTTTAAGAAAATGCAGAGCACAGCGCAGATAAATTAGCAAATCGCTGGTTTATAGGATGAAGAGAGTAGGGTATATTTACTCTTGTTTTTGAATTTCTGTCTAATGATGGAAAATGATTTTAGTTATGTCACAGGTTGGTTTATGAAAACAAATACTGAGACGACAGAAACTTCAGGCGCAGTTGATACAGTTAAGTGGTTACTAGTTCTAGTACTACTTTCTGCTGCGGTTATAGGTAATTATTTACTAGCTGATTTGTCTGTTGTTATTCGAGCTGCCGGTGTAGTTGCATTGATTGCTGCTGCTGGTGGTATTGCTGCCTTCACAGCAAAAGGTCAAACTGCAATTGCATTTGCTCGCGAATCAAGAATGGAAGTACGTAAAGTTGTTTGGCCTACACGCCAAGAAACAACACAAACAACTTTCATTGTTCTTGCTGTATGTATCGTAATGGCTCTGATTTTATGGGGTATTGATGGTATTATGGTTAGACTAATTGGCTTAATCACAGGTGTTTGAGGATAAGTGATCATGAGTGAAGCTCCAAAGAAACGTTGGTATGTAGTTCAAGCCTTTTCAGGTTTTGAAGGCCGTGTATCACAATCGTTACGCGAACATATTAAAATTCATAACATGGAAGAGTTATTTGGCGAAGTGCTTGTACCAACTGAAGAAGTGGTAGAAATGCGTGCTGGCCAGCGTCGTAAAAGCGAACGTAAATTTTTCCCTGGTTACGTGTTAGTGCAAATGATCATGAATGATGAATCATGGCACTTGGTACGTAGTATTCCACGTGTTATGGGGTTCATTGGTGGTACTTCAGATCGCCCAGCACCAATTACAGATAAAGAAGCTGATGCTATTTTAAATCGTCTTGCACAAGCGAGTGAAGCCCCTCGTCCTAAGACATTATTTGAAGCTGGTGAAGTGGTTCGTGTTACTGAAGGTCCATTTGCTGACTTTAATGGTACAGTGGAAGAAGTTGATTACGAAAAAAGTCGTATCAAAGTGTCTGTTTCTATCTTTGGTCGTGCAACTCCAGTTGAACTAGAGTTTAGCCAAGTAGAAAAAAACTGATCGAAAAATCAGCAAAGCTATTGTAAAACGCGCGAATTATTATTATAATTTCGCGCGTTTTTGTTAACGGGGAGCTAATCCAGTTGGATGGCGTTTGAACCCAAAATTAGGAAATATTATGGCTAAGAAAGTTGAAGCTTATATCAAACTGCAAGTTGCAGCAGGTATGGCGAACCCAAGTCCACCAGTTGGTCCTGCTCTAGGTCAACACGGTGTTAATATCATGGAATTCTGTAAAGCGTTTAACGCAAGAACAGAATCTGTTGAGAAAGGTCTACCTACTCCAGTTGTTATCTCTGTATACAACGACCGTTCTTTCACGTTTATTACTAAGACTCCACCTGCTGCTGTTCTTCTTAAGAAAGCTGCTGGCGTTAAGTCTGGTTCTGGTCGTCCAAACACTGAGAAAGTTGGTACTATTACTGACGCTCAAGTACAAGAGATCGCAGAAACTAAAGCTGCGGACATGACTGGTGCTGACATTGAAGCTATGAAGCGTTCAATTGCTGGTACTGCTCGTTCAATGGGTCTAGTGGTAGAGGGTTAATAAAATGGCTAAACTTACTAAGCGTATGCGTAATATCCGCGAAAAAGTGGAAGTTACTAAAGACTACGAAATCAACGAAGCTGTTGCTCTTCTTAAAGAACTAGCTACCGCTAAATTCAATGAAAGTGTTGATGTTGCTATCAACCTTGGCATTGATGCACGTAAATCAGACCAAAACGTACGTGGTGCAACAGTACTACCTCACGGTACTGGTCGTGATATCCGTGTTGCTGTGTTCACTCAAGGTGCAAACGCAGAAGCAGCTAAAGAAGCTGGCGCTGATCTAGTAGGCATGGAAGATCTTGCTGAACTAGTTAAGAAAGGCGAAATGAACTTTGACGTTGTTGTTGCTTCTCCAGATGCAATGCGCGTTGTTGGTCAACTAGGTACAATCCTAGGTCCTCGCGGTCTTATGCCAAACCCTAAAGTTGGTACTGTAACTCCTAATGTTGCTCAAGCAGTTAAAAATGCGAAAGCTGGTCAGGTTCGTTACCGTAACGACAAAAACGGCATCATCCACACTACTATCGGTAAAGTGGATTTTGATGGCGCTCAACTTAAAGAGAACTTAGAATCTCTTCTAGTTGCACTTAAGAAAGCAAAACCAACTTCAGCGAAAGGTGTTTTTCTGAAGAAGGTAAGCATCTCAACTACAATGGGTGCTGGCGTATCTCTAGATCAAGCGACTCTAGATACTGCTACAAACTAATTTGCAAAAGCGTAGGATTTGTGTATAATTCTGCGCTTATCAAATTTATGGTTGGGGCTGTTTGATTTTTATTGAATAGTCTCCGTCCAAGACCGTAGGCGCTTGTAAAAGAGCTTAATAAAACCTGCGTAGACGGTGCCCGAACTAAAGGCTAATTTTTAAAATTAGCTTTCTGGGAATGCATCGTAATTACTCTCCTACATTTTGTAGTGAGTGGTGTAATCACAACCAGAGGTTAATCCAAATGGCTTTAAATCTTCAAGACAAAAAAGCAATTGTTGCTGAAGTCAACGAAGCAGCCAGTGGTGCACTTTCTGCAGTTGTAGCTGATTCTCGTGGCGTTACTGTTGGCGCGATGACTTCTCTACGTAAACAAGCGCGTGAAGCGGGTGTTTACATGAGAGTTGTTCGTAACACTTTAGCACGTCGTGCAGTAGAAGGTACTGAGTATGAGTGTCTACAAGACACCTTTACTGGTCCGTCTCTACTTGCATTCTCTAACGAGCACCCAGGTGCTGCAGCACGTCTTTTTAAAGACTTTGCTAAAGAGAATAAAGACTTCGAGATCAAAGCTGCTGCATTTGAAGGCGCAGTTACTGATGCTGATGTACTAGCGACACTACCAACTTACGACGAAGCTATCGCACGCTTAATGATGTGCATGAAAGAAGCTTCTGCTGGTAAATTGGTACGTACTATCGCTGCTGTTCGTGATCAAAAAGAAGAAGTTGCGGCATAAGCCCTGCTTTATTTGATTACAAAATAAATTATTGTTGACTTAAAAGAGAATTGTTATGTCTATTACTAACGAGCAAATCCTAGACGCAGTTGCAGAAATGTCTGTAATGCAAGTTGTTGAGCTTATCGAAGCTATGGAAGAAAAATTCGGTGTTACTGCTGCTGCTGCAGTAGTTGCTGGTGGCGCTGCTGCTGAAGCTGCTGAAGAGCAAACTGAATTTGACGTAATCCTAACTGCTGTTGGCGGAAACAAAGTTTCTGTAATCAAAGCAGTACGTGGCGCTACAGGTCTTGGCCTGAAAGAAGCTAAGGGTCTTGTAGACTCAGCTCCTGCTGCACTTAAAGAAGGCGTTGATAAAGCTGAAGCTGAAGGCCTTAAAGCACAGCTTGAAGAAGCTGGTGCAACTGTTGAAATCAAGTAATTATTACTTAGTTTCATAGCCTAACGGCTAATGGCTGGTGGTTTATTAACCACCGGCCTTTTTGCGCTGTAGGGTTTAGGGTAATTTCACACTGTTTAAAGTCCCTATATCCGAGCAAAAAACATAATCTCAATCAGAGATTATGTCCTACAGAAAACAGTGTTATTAGTTACTGTCCCAACCTTTCGAAGGCGGATGGTTCGGGTCACTTATCAGCGAGCTGAGGAACCCCATGGTTTACTCTTATACAGAGAAAAAGCGCATCCGTAAGGATTTTGGTAAGCGTCCACAAGTGTTGGACATACCATACTTGCTATCGATCCAGCTTGATTCTTTTACTAAGTTTATCGAGCAAGATCCTGAAGGGCAATACGGTCTTGAGGCTGCTTTCCGTTCTGTTTTTCCAATTCAGAGCTATAACGGCAACTCTAAGCTAGAATACGTTAGCTACAATCTCCGTGAGCCAGAATTTGACGTTAAAGAATGTCAAATCCGCGGTGTTACATATTCTGCACCTCTACGTGTTAAACTGCGTTTAGTTGTGTACGATAAAGATGCACCTGCAGGCACGGTAAAAGACATTAAAGAACAAGAAGTCTACATGGGCGAAATTCCGCTTATGACAGACAATGGTACTTTTGTAATCAATGGTACTGAAAGGGTTATCGTATCCCAGCTGCACCGCAGCCCAGGTGTCTTCTTCGACAGCGATAAGGGTAAAACCCATTCATCTGGTAAAGTTCTTTATAACGCACGTGTAATTCCTTACCGTGGTTCATGGTTAGACTTCGAATTTGATCCTAAGGATAACTTATTCGTACGTATCGACCGTCGTCGTAAATTACCAGCAACGATCATCTTACGTGCACTTCGCAAGACAACAGAAGAAATCTTAGATTTATTCTTCGACAAAGTTGTATTTGAAGTGAAAGATCAAACGCTAATGATGGAATTACTTCCTGAGCGTTTACGTGGTGAGACTGCAACATTCGATATCGAATCGAACGGCAAGGTTTATGTTGAAGCCGGTCGTCGTATTACTGCACGTCATATCCGTCAATTGACGAAAGACGAAGTAAACTATATCGAAGTACCAGTGGATTATATCGTAGGTAAAGTGGCTTCTCACGATTATGTGAATGAAGACACAGGCGAGATCATTATCGCAGCTAACCAAGAGTTTAGCTTAGAAGATCTTGCTAATTTATCTCAAGCTGGCCATAAGAAGATCGAAGTGTTATTTACGAATGACCTTGATCATGGTGCATACATTTCAGACACATTACGTGCTGATTCAACTGTTGACCGTCTATCGGCTCTAGTTGAAATTTACCGAATGATGCGCCCAGGCGAGCCACCAACAAAAGAAGCTGCTGAATCATTATTTGAAAGCCTATTCTTCTCTGAAGATCGCTATGACTTATCGACTGTTGGTCGTATGAAGTTTAATAGCTCAATTGGCCGTGATAATGATGAAGGTAATGGTATTCTTGATGAGAAAGACATCATCGAGGTTATGCGCAAGCTGATCGATATTCGTAACGGTAAAGGCGAGGTTGATGATATCGATCACCTTGGTAACCGTCGTATTCGTTCTGTTGGCGAAATGGCAGAAAACCAATTCCGTGTTGGTCTAGTTCGTGTAGAACGTGCTGTTCGTGAGCGTTTAAGTCTTGGTGATCTTGATGCTATTATGCCTCAAGACCTTATCAATGCTAAGCCGATTTCAGCTGCAGTTAAAGAATTCTTTGGTTCTTCACAGCTATCTCAGTTTATGGATCAGAATAACCCATTGTCAGAAGTTACGCACAAACGTCGTATTTCTGCTTTAGGTCCTGGTGGTCTAACTCGTGAGCGTGCTGGTTTCGAAGTTCGTGATGTACACGCGACTCACTACGGTCGCCTATGTCCAATCGAAACACCTGAAGGTCCAAACATCGGTCTAATTAACTCATTATCAGCTTACGCTCGATGTAATGAATATGGTTTCTTAGAAACTCCATATCGTCGTGTTGTTGATAATGTTGTGACTGAAGATGTAGATTACCTATCTGCGATTGAAGAAGGTACTTTTGTTATTGCACAGGCGAATGCCGTGTTAACAGAAGAAGGTACTTTCGCTGATGAACTAATCATCGCTCGTCAGAAAGGTGAATCTGGCCTACACCCACGTGAACACATTCAATATATGGATGTCGCGACAAACCAAGTTGTATCTGTAGCTGCATCGCTTATCCCGTTCCTAGAACACGATGATGCGAACCGTGCCTTGATGGGCGCGAACATGCAACGTCAAGCTGTACCTACACTAAGAGCTGATAAGCCTTTAGTTGGTACTGGTATTGAACGTAGTGTAGCAGTCGATTCAGGTGTAACTGCAGTTGCGAAACGTGGCGGTATGGTTCAGTCTGTAGATGCTTCTCGTATCGTTATTAAAGTGAACGAAGAAGAATTGGTACCTGGCGAAGCTGGTATCGATATCTACAACTTAACAAAATACACTCGTTCTAACCAAAATACGTGTATCAACCAACGTCCTACAGTACTTCCTGGTGAACCTGTAACTCGTGGTGATGTACTTGCTGATGGTCCTTCAACGGATCTTGGTGAGCTTGCACTTGGTCAGAACATGCGTATCGCGTTCATGCCTTGGAATGGTTATAACTTCGAGGATTCAATCCTTGTATCTGAGCGTGTAGTTCAGGAAGACCGTTTCACGACAATCCATATTCAAGAACTATCTTGTGTGGCTCGTGATACTAAACTTGGTTCAGAAGAGATCACTGCAGATATCCCTAATGTAGGTGAAGCTGCACTGTCTAAACTTGATGAATCAGGTATTGTTTACATTGGTGCTGAAGTTAAGGGTGGTGACATCCTAGTTGGTAAAGTAACACCTAAAGGTGAAACTCAACTGACTCCTGAAGAGAAGCTACTACGAGCTATCTTCGGTGAAAAAGCATCTGATGTTAAAGATTCTTCTCTACGTGTACCAAACTCTGTTTCAGGTACTATCATTGATGTACAAGTATTTACTCGTGATGGTGTTGAAAAAGATAAACGTGCTCTAGAAATCGAACAAATGCAGCTTAAAGAAGCTAAGAAAGACATTACTGAAGAATTCCAGATTCTTGAAGGTGGCTTATTAGCACGTGTTCGCACACTTCTACTTGCTGCAGGTACTTCTGAAGTTAAGCTTGATGCGATGGATCGTAAGCAGTGGTTAGAAATCACGCTTGACGACGAATCTCAACAGAATCAACTTGAACAGCTTGCTGAGCAATATGATGAGCTTAAAGCAGAGTTCGATAAGAAATTCGAAACTAAACGTCGTAAGATCACTCAAGGTGATGATCTTGCACCTGGCGTACTGAAAATCGTTAAAGTTTACCTAGCGGTAAAACGTCGAATTCAGCCTGGTGATAAGATGGCGGGTCGTCATGGTAACAAGGGTGTAATCTCTAAGATCAACCCTGTTGAAGACATGCCTTATGATGAAAAAGGTCAGCCAGTAGATATCGTATTGAATCCTCTGGGTGTACCTTCTCGTATGAACATCGGTCAAATTCTTGAAGTTCATATGGGTCTTGCTGCGAAAGGCGTTGGTGACAAACTTAACCAAATGCTTAAAGAGCAACAAGAACTGCATAAGTTCCGTAACTTCTTACAAAAAGTATACGATCTTGGTGAAACTCGCCAAGAAGTAGACATTGCTGCATTGTCAGATGACGAAGTTCGTACATTAATTAAGAACTTACGTGGTGGTTTACCAATCGCAACACCAATCTTTGATGGTGCTCCAGAAGCCTCAATTAAAGAACTATTAAAACTAGTAGATTTACCAGAATCTGGTCAATTGAAATTGTTTGATGGTCGTACTGGTGATGAGTTTGAGCGTCCTGTAACTGTTGGTTACATGTACATGCTAAAACTAAACCACTTAGTTGATGACAAGATGCACGCACGTTCTACCGGCTCTTACAGCCTTGTAACTCAGCAACCACTTGGTGGTAAAGCTCAGTTCGGTGGTCAGCGTTTCGGTGAGATGGAAGTATGGGCACTTGAAGCATATGGTGCTGCATATACTCTACAAGAAATGCTAACCGTTAAGTCGGATGACGTGAACGGTCGTACTAAGATGTATAAGAACATCGTAGATGGCGATCATCGTATGGAACCAGGTATGCCAGAATCATTCAACGTATTGTTGAAAGAAATCCGCTCACTTGGTATCAACATCGAGTTAGAAGACGAAGAATAATCTCATTGAGATTGTTCGGTAGAATATAAGGCGCTCGCCGAGCGCCTTTTTTCTCCTTACAGGAGCCGAATGTGAAAGACTTATTAAAGTTTCTGAAAGCACAACACAAGACCGAAGAATTTGATGCAATCAAAATCGGTCTTGCTTCACCTGACCAAATTCGTTCATGGTCTTTTGGTGAAGTTAAAAAGCCAGAAACAATCAACTATCGTACCTTTAAGCCAGAACGTGACGGTCTTTTCTGTGCACGTATCTTTGGCCCAGTTAAAGACTACGAGTGCTTATGTGGTAAATATAAGCGCCTGAAGCACCGTGGTGTTATCTGTGAAAAATGTGGCGTAGAAGTAACGCAAACTAAAGTTCGTCGTGACCGTATGGGCCATATTGAACTTGCGTCTCCTGTTGCACATATCTGGTTCCTGAAGTCACTTCCATCTCGTATTGGTTTGTTAATGGACATTCCTCTACGTGATATCGAACGTGTACTTTATTTTGAATCATATGTGGTTACAGAGCCGGGTATGACTGACTTAGAGCGCAGCCAACTTCTTTCAGAAGAAGACTACCTTGATAAGCTAGAAGAGTTCGGTGACGAATTTACAGCTAAGATGGGTGCGGAAGCGATTAAAGACTTGCTTGGCTCTATGGACATGCAAGCTGAAATCGAAGACATGCGTGAAGAGTTAGAAACTACTAACTCAGAAACAAAACGTAAGAAACTGACTAAGCGTTTGAAACTTGTAGAAGCATTCGTTCAATCTGGTAATAATCCAGAATGGATGATCTTAACTGTTCTACCTGTACTTCCGCCAGATCTTCGTCCTCTAGTACCACTAGATGGCGGCCGTTTTGCTACGTCTGATCTAAATGACTTATACCGTCGTGTGATTAACCGTAATAACCGTTTGAAGCGTCTTTTAGACCTAGCTGCACCAGACATCATTGTACGTAACGAAAAACGTATGTTGCAAGAGTCTGTGGATGCGCTGCTTGATAACGGTCGTCGTGGTCGTGCGATTACAGGTTCTAACAAGCGTCCTCTTAAATCTCTTGCTGATATGATCAAGGGTAAACAAGGTCGTTTCCGTCAGAACTTGCTTGGTAAACGTGTAGACTACTCTGGTCGTTCTGTAATTACAGTAGGTCCATACCTTCGTCTACATCAGTGTGGTCTTCCTAAGAAGATGGCACTTGAACTATTTAAACCATTTATCTACAGCAAATTAGAAGGTCGCGGTCTTGCTACGACAATCAAAGCTGCTAAGAAAATGGTAGAGCGCGAAGAAGCGATCGTTTGGGATATCCTAGATGACGTAATTCGTGAACACCCAGTACTGCTTAACCGTGCACCAACACTTCACCGTCTTGGTATTCAAGCGTTTGAACCAGTACTAATCGAAGGTAAAGCGATTCAGCTTCACCCACTTGTGTGTGCGGCATATAACGCCGACTTCGATGGTGACCAGATGGCGGTACACGTACCTCTAACTCTGGAAGCTCAATTAGAAGCACGTACACTAATGATGTCGACGAATAACATTCTGTCGCCAGCATCAGGCGACCCAATCATCGTTCCTTCTCAGGATGTTGTATTAGGTCTGTACTACATGACACGTGACAAAATTAACGCGAAAGGCGAAGGCATGTACCTTGAAGGTTTTGCTGAAGCTGAGAAAGCATACCGTACAGGTTGTGCAGAGCTACATGCTCGCGTTAAAGTTCGAATTACAGAAGTACTTCGTGATGAAAACGGTATTGAAACTCGTGAAACTAAACTGGTTGATACGACTGTTGGTCGTGCAATGCTATGGCAGATCGTTCCTGAAGGTCTACCTTACAGCATCATTAACCAGAAGTTAGGTAAGAAGCAAATCTCTAACCTACTAAACGAAGCATATCGTTCTCTTGGTCTAAAAGACACAGTAGTGTTTGCTGACCAAATCATGTACACAGGTTTCGCATACGCAGCATTGTCTGGTGCGTCTGTTGGTATCGATGACATGGTTATCCCTGATGCTAAGTACACTAAAGTTGCTGATGCAGAAGAAGAAGTTAAGCAAATTCAAGAACAGTACCAATCTGGTCTTGTAACTGCAGGCGAACGTTACAACAAAGTTATCGATATCTGGGCAGCAACGAATGAACAAGTTGCTAAAGAGATGATGGATAACTTGTCTTCAGAAACCGTGCTTAACCGCGATGGTGAAGAAGAGCAGCAAGAATCGTTTAACAGCGTTTACATGATGGCCGATTCAGGTGCTCGTGGTTCTGCAGCTCAGATTCGTCAGCTTGCAGGTATGCGTGGTCTGATGGCGAAACCAGATGGTTCAATCATCGAAACACCGATCACGGCGAACTTCCGTGAAGGTCTAAACGTAAACCAATACTTCATCTCAACGCATGGTGCGCGTAAAGGTCTTGCCGATACAGCACTTAAAACAGCGAACTCAGGTTACCTGACTCGTCGTTTAGTTGATGTTGCTCAAGATGTTGTAGTTCATTTAGATGACTGTGGAACACTGGAAGGTGTAACCATGATCCCTCTAATTGAAGGTGGTGATGTTAAAGAACCTCTACACGAGCGTGTTCTAGGTCGTGTGGTTGCTGAAGATGTATTGAAACCTGGTACAGATGAGATTCTTCTTCCACGTAACACGCTTCTTGATGAGAAGCAGTGTCAAATCGTTGAAGAAAATTCAGTTGACCAGATTAAAGTACGTTCAGTAGTAAGCTGTGAAGCTGACTTCGGTTGTTGTGCTAACTGTTACGGTCGTGACTTGGCTCGTGGTCACATGGTAAACCAAGGTGAGTCAGTAGGTGTTATCGCTGCTCAATCAATCGGTGAACCTGGTACACAGCTAACGATGCGTACGTTCCACATCGGTGGTGCGGCATCTACGGCAGCAGCAGACAATAGCATTCAAGTTAAGACGACTGGTTCGATCAAGCTTCATAATGCTAAGCACGTAACAAACGGTGAAGGTAACTTAGTTATCACATCTCGTGCTTCTGAAATGACAGTTATTGATGAGCATGGCCGTACAAAAGAGAGCTATAAGCTATCTTACGGTACTATTCTTTCTAAGAAAGATGGTGATGCAGTGGTTCAAGGCGATAAGATCGCTGCTTGGGACCCGCATACAATGCCAATCATCACTGAAGTACAAGGTCAAGTTCAATTCATGGACATGATTGATGGTGTGACAATTACAACTCAAACTGATGAGTTAACTGGTCTATCTTCAATTGTTATCCTTGATGCGGCTGAGCGTGCTTCTGCTGGTAAAGACATGCGTCCAACAGTGAAACTTGTTGATGCGAATGGTCGTGACATCATGATCCCTGGTACTGAAATGCCAGCACAATACTTCCTACCTGGTAAGGCGATTGTTAACCTTGCAGATGGTGGTAACGTAGGTATCGGTGAAACACTAGCTCGTATTCCTCAAGCTTCAAGTGGTACTAAAGATATTACCGGTGGTCTTCCACGCGTTGCGGACTTATTTGAAGCTCGTAAACCTAAAGAGCCAGCAATTCTTGCTGAGCACGCAGGTATTGTTGCATTTGGTAAAGAAACTAAAGGTAAAGTACGCTTATTGATCACTCGTGACGATAACAACGAAGTTTATGAAGAAATGATTCATAAGCACCGTCAACTTAACATCTTTGATGGTGATAAAGTTGAACGTGGTGACGTTATCTCTGATGGTCCAGAAACTCCACATGATATCCTACGTTTACGTGGTATTCATGCAGTTACTGAATACATCACTAACGAAGTTCAAGAAGTTTACCGTTTACAAGGCGTTAAGATTAACGATAAGCACATTGAGACTATCGTCCGTCAAATGCTACGTAAGTGTACTATCACACATTCTGGTGATTCTACCTTCCTTGAAGGTGAACAGCTAGAATTCGCTAACGTAACGATTGCAAACCGTCTGCTTGAAGCAGAAGGTAAGCAACCAGCTCGTTTCGAACGTGATCTACTAGGTATTACTAAAGCGTCTCTTGCTACTGAGTCGTTCATCTCTGCTGCATCGTTCCAAGAAACGACGCGCGTACTTACTGAAGCAGCTGTTTCTGGTAAGCGTGATGAACTACGTGGTCTGAAAGAAAACGTAATCGTTGGTCGTCTAATTCCAGCGGGTACAGGTTTCGCATACCACCAAGAACGTCAAAAGCAAAAAGCAATGGAACAAGAAGCTCCTTCTGCTGAACAAGCGACTGATAACTTAGCCGCTCTATTAAATGCAGGATTCTCTTCTGAAGAGTAATTAAGCCTTAATAGTTTTGCTTTAAAATAAAAGCCGCTCATATTCAATATGGGCGGCTTTTTAATATCAATTATTTAATAACTAAAAAATAATACTAATCGTAGTAAATAACTGATCATCTTAGCTGGTTAAAATACTCGATAACTGTGTTGAAATTAATAACTACTTATCGACATTACGCACCTGGTGGGTGACTTAAACTACTCACAATAAGTTCGATTAAGCCATCTTCTAATTCAAACCTCACTTCAATAATTTCTCCTAAAATAGAAAAATCATTATCAAAATCACTTAATAATAAAGCCTCATTTTCTTTTGAATATTTATCTGTGAAATTAAGAATCGGGTCCGTGGTTTTTGTAATATTGGCATATAGTTGACTCATTTCTTCTGTTGGAGAAAAGCCCGTCGCATCCCATTTAGCCATTACCATATTGTAAATTTTAAAGTGGCCTTCAGAAATATAGTCAATCAAATGCTGTGTAAATGATTGAATGGATGAAAAAGAAGGAAGTGAAGAGGAAGAGTTATCAAATGGAGGGAGTCCAGCTAATTTACAAAATTCCACAAGGAGATCTTGTCGAGTAGAAAGCCAGTGGTCAATAACATCGTTATTCCCACCCCATTGTTCTTGGAATTGATTTAGTTTAGTAAGCATAACGATATCCTTGTAGTTGCAAGCAATAAACCAACGTCTTATATCTATACCCAACATATTAAAATACAGTTTCAGAGAGGATCGGTTGGGTATACACTCATTACTATGTTCTTTAAGATTGCCAGTAAATATTGATGGCTGCAAGAGGGTTGTGATAAAGATGTTAAACCAACATACAAACGCGTACTGGTGTGTCGTAAATGATTCAGCAATTTGGCTAGAGGGCAGTAACCTTCCTTGCGGGAGTGCCATTGAGCTTAATTTACCTTTTGAGCAAGCGGTATGCATTGGTGATTATGACGGTTTTCCTGTTATGTGGCTCAATGATGAACACCTAGAACAAACCGTTGAATACACTAGCTTGAGAGAACTACTACAGGTTAAAGAACCGTTATTTCTAATGATAAGTAAAGCGATTCAATATGGGTTCATGGCTCGTGAATTTCGTTTTTGCCCTCAATGTGGTGGCCGAACGCAATTAAATCTCAATCAAATAGCCATGCAATGTAATGAATGTAGAAAATTGCATTACCCCCGTATTTTTCCTTCAATTATTGTTGCGGTACGTCGAGGTGATACCATTTTATTAGCACAGCACCAACGACATAAAGGCGGATTATTCACTGTTCTTGCTGGTTTTGTTGAGGTGGGTGAAACGTTAGAGATGGCGGTTGAGCGAGAAGTTTATGAAGAGACTGGTATTAAAATAAAAAATATTCGTTATATCGCAAGTCAGCCTTGGGCATTTCCATCCAGTTTAATGATGGGATATATGGCGGATTATGATTCAGGAGAAATTAAAGTGGATAAAACAGAGTTGATCAAAGCTGATTGGTTTAATTTAGATAATTTACCTGAATTAGCACCAAAGGGTACGATAGCAAGATCATTAATCGATTCGACCCTTAGTGACATCAAAGAAGCTTGAATATAGAAGAGTTAAGTAAATATGATCTTGATAACAAAGGTAAGCTTTTGTTCCAGAGATTGAGTGCTACAATAGCGGGAGCTAAATATAAGGAAAGATCATGACAGAATTAAAAAATGACCGCTATTTACGTGCGTTATTAAAACAACCAGTAGATTACACACCAGTTTGGATGATGCGCCAAGCAGGTCGATACCTTCCAGAGTACAAGGCGACACGAGCAGAAGCTGGTGATTTCATGTCTCTGTGCAAAAATGCAGAGCTTGCTTCAGAAGTAACTCTTCAGCCTTTGCGTCGTTTTCCTCTAGATGCAGCGATTCTATTTTCAGATATTCTGACCATCCCTGATGCGATGGGTTTAGGTCTGTACTTTGAAACAGGCGAAGGCCCTAAGTTTGAACGCCCAATTACTTGTAAAGCTGACGTAACTAAAATCGGCCTTCCAGATCCTGAAGGTGAACTGCAATACGTAATGAATGCAGTACGTCAGATCCGTAAAGATCTAAAAGGCGAAGTGCCACTGATTGGTTTTTCTGGAAGTCCTTGGACACTAGCGACATACATGGTTGAAGGTGGAAGCTCAAAAGCATTCACTAAGATCAAAAAAATGATGTATGCAGAGCCAGCAACATTGCACCTATTGCTAGATAAATTAGCTGATACCGTTATTGAATACCTAAACGCGCAAATTAAAGCGGGTGCACAATCAGTTATGGTATTTGATACATGGGGTGGTGTATTAACTCCTCGTGATTACAACGAATTCTCTTTGCAGTACATGCATAAGATCGTTGATGGCCTAATTCGTGAAAATGAAGGTCGTCGTGTACCAGTAACTCTATTCACCAAGAATGGTGGTATGTGGTTAGAATCAATTGCAGCAACAGGCTGTGATGCCGTAGGCCTTGATTGGACTATCAACATTGCAGATGCGAAAGCTCGTATTGGTGATAAAGTGGCTCTACAAGGTAATATGGACCCATCAATCCTTTACGCACAACCTGAACGTATTCGCCAAGAAGTGGGTACTATTCTTGAAGGTTTTGGTAACGAAGGTACAGGCCACGTATTTAACTTAGGTCACGGTATTCACTTAGATGTTCCGCCAGAAAATGCAGGTGTATTTGTGGAAGCGGTTCATGACTTATCTAAGCCTTACCATAAATAAAATCTTAGTTTAAGATCCTAGATAGAAAGGAGACTCATTGTAGTCTCCTTTTTTATTGGAACAGAGCTATAATTTTATTGTCATAAATTAGATGAAAGCAATAAAGAGTCAGTTATGTTTAAACAATTACGTACCTTATTAAAAAAAGTCATCAATGAAGCGGCAGAAAGCGGCTCAAATGATACGACCTCGATGCATTTAGCAATGGCCTCATTACTTTGTGAAGTATCAGGTGCCGATCATCAAAGTGATGAACGAGAAGATAGCGCGAAATTACAGTTATTGGTAAAACTGTTCGATATTAGTGAGGAACAAGCACAGCAATTATTGCTTGAAGCGGTAGCTAAAAGTAAAGCGTCGACGTCTTTATATGAGTTTACGACTAAGCTGAGAGCCTTAATGCCAAATGAACGTTATGATTTAATTGAAGCGATGTGGGCTGTCGCGTATGCCGATGGCATTATTGAACCGATGGAAGAGGCCGTTATTCGTCAGGTCTCTGATTTGATCTATCTTGATCATTTAGAGTTTATACGAGCAAAACTTGCCGCCGCACCAAAAAATCAGTAACTGAACATTAATTAATAGAATATTGAAGCCTGCGAATAAACAGGCTTTGTTTTTTATTAAATGACCTTAATAACCCTTATCAAAATCCACCAAGTTCAATAATGAAAACCCATCACGCCAACGTAAGTAGTTCTCAGAAAATTGCTCGAAAACCTGCTCAGGAAAACTGATGGCAGCAATATGTGGAGTCACTGTGATGTTAGGATGGTGCCAATAGGGGCATTCTTGAGATAAGGGCTCGTTAATAAAAACATCGAGAAAAGCATGGGAGAGAGATTGCGACTCTAGGGCATGCAATAAGCCATAATTATCGATGACATCACCACGTCCAACGTTAAATAGTAATGCGCCATTACAGTCGTTTAACGTTTCAATATTAAGTAAACCAACGGTTTGTTCTGTTTTAGGTAAAGTACTGACAATCACGTTTGCTTGTTTAAAAGCGTTGCACATTTCAGTAATGTGAAATACTTTTTCAAAAGGAGAATCTTTGGGTGGGATGCCTGAACGATTAATACCATAAGCAGTAAAGCCTAATGCCTTAGCCGTACTTGCAAGAGCGCAACCAATCGATCCCGTTCCTAGAATTACCATGATTTTATTAGTGAGTGATGAGTAGCTATGAGGTTGCCATTGTTTTTGCTGCTGTTGCTGTTCATACAATGCAAAGTGACGAAAATATTGAATGCAATAACCCAAAACATACTCAGAGATCTGTTGACCAAAGATCCCTTTTACATTGGTCAGGTCGTAGTCTTGTCGTAAGTCTGGGTGTGTTAAAGCGTCAATGCCAGCAAAGGTTGATTGAACCCAGTCGACAGATTCAAATTGGTTAAGTAAATCCAGAATGAGTGGTGGATCGGCAAGAACAATGTCAGCCTTTCTAAGATCATGACAAATTTCGAGATCAGGAAGATCCGATTGCTTGAAAAGTGAGAGGTATTTCTCTTTTTCTTTTGAAATGATAAGTAATTTATTCATAACCTTCCTTTTGTCATTCGTGGTTATCAAGTACACTTAAAGCGTCATTTTTTTATAGTGTAGAATCGTATATGTTACGCAATCCTATCCAAGTTCGTTTAGAAAAGTTTGAACCATGGCAACAAATTACTTTTATGGCTTCTTTATGTGAGCGTATGTATCCAAACTATGCCCATTATTGTGAAGCAACAGGCTTTGCTGAACCTCAAACCTATCGCGTTATACTAGATAGTATTTGGGAATTATTGACGGTTAAAAATGCCAAGATTAATTTCGAACGTCAATTAGAAAAGCTAGAAGAAATGATCCCTGAGTTAGATGATGACTCAATTTACCTCACTTATCCTGCCATTGATGCTTGTGTTGCATTATCGACTTTCTTGCACGGGATCTTAGATCGTGATGTATTAGAAGAAGCTATGTTTAAGATCAGCCAATTATCAGTCATGACCGTTGCTCAATTAGTTGAAGCTGAAACGGGTGAAGAAGTAACAGACGAAAATCAAAAAGAAATTGAAGTGATTTGTGAAGAGTGGGATGTCCAGTGGGCTATTTTCCGTCCTCTTCGTGAAGCAGAAGAGCGTGATATTGATTTAATTAAAGATTTACGCCAAGAATTACGAGATGAAAATGTAAGTAATATTGGGCTTGAACTGAGTTACTAATATTCTTACTTGTATAAAAAAACCGATGATAATTCATCGGTTTTTTTGTTTTTATCTAAAGGGGCTTGCTAACACCTTTATTTTTAAATTTATTTAGTGTTCTTCTTTATCTGTATTATCAATAACACCGTGTTTAGTTTTCCAATTTGTCCAACGTTGTTGAGCAAGTTGCTGCATATCTGTTGTTTTGTCAGCTTCATCAATAATCTCTTCGCCAACCATGTATTCAAAGATATCTTCTAGAGTTAATAAACCCTGAACCGTGCCATATTCATCAATGACTAGAGCAAGCTGTGCTCTGTGCTTCATTAAGTGCTCAAATGCTTTTGGTAAGGTTGATGTGCTGATGACAACTTGAATTGGGCGCATAACAGAGCCTAGAGGGCGCTTCCCTTGTCCTTCATGCATTGCAGAGAACAATTCCAAGCGGTGAGTAAAGCCAATAATATTGTCACTGTCTTCGCTGTACACTAAAGGACGAGAGAATGGCGTATCCATGTGTTCTTTTAGGAAGTCTTCAACTGTCATTTCTGCATTTACGCGAAATAATACGGTTCTTGGTGTCATTATCTGCGTCACGGGAATATCTTTAATATTTAAAATATTAGTTAATATTTTTGATTCGCCTTCTGCAAACTCGCCATTTTCTTTTGCAAGGGTTGCCATTGCTGCAATTTCATCTCTTAACTTTGGTGCTTGATGACCACGAGCTAAACGTTTAGTCAGTTGTTCAGAGGCCCAGACAACAGGTGTAAGCAATAGAACCATCCAATAAAGCATTCTTGCTGCCATTGGAGCCAATTGACGCCAGTAAGTTGCCCCAATCGTTTTAGGTACGATCTCTGAGAATAATAGGATAGCGAATGTTAAAAACGCTGAGAATACGCCTAACCATTCACTACCAAAAACAATAGAGGCCTGAGCACCAGATGCAGCAGCACCAGCAGTATGGGCGATAGTATTTAGCGTTAAAATAGATGCCAAAGGGCGATCTACATTATTTTTAAGTTTCGTTAATCTTTCCGCTGAAGGGTGATTCTCCTGGCGCATTTGGGCTAAGTAGCTTGGACTAATACTAAGTAAAATAGCTTCAAGCACAGAACAAATGAAAGATACACTAATAGAAATGGCAATATAGATGGATAAAATAAACATTATTAATCTCAAAAAAGTAAGCAAGCCCTTATAAAATGGGTGCTGATTGACCAAAATACAATGACTCATAAATGAAAATTAGTAACAATTTGTGAGACGTTACTCAGTTTATGTTTAAAGAACACGCATTCCGTAGCAAGAAGTGCGACAAACCTTTGCCAGATGGGGGCTTTATGCATTAGAGTGAAGGGGATTTCAAAAAAATAGAAGGGAAACCCTAATGAATAAAACCCAGTTAATTGATGCTATTGCTGAAAAAGCAGATCTATCAAAAGCACAAGCAAAAGCAGCTCTTGAAGCGACTCTAGAAGGCGTAACTGGCGCACTGAAAGATGGTGATCAGGTTCAACTTATTGGCTTTGGTACGTTTAAGGTTAATCACCGTGCAGCACGCACTGGTCGCAACCCTAAGACTGGTGATGAGATTCAAATTAAAGCAGCTAATGTTCCTGCATTTGTTGCTGGTAAAGCACTGAAAGAATCAGTGAACTAAGATATACTTTGCCGAGTTACCCTAACTCGGCATTTTTATGAAGCGAATCCTCTCTACATTACTTCTCTCTACTTTCCTTTTTGGTTGCTCTTCTAGCCCACAAGATGAACAGCGCATTAAATCGACCATCTTAACTAGTGGTCAAATTCAAGGGGATGCAACTAGCTACTATTGGTATACCCGTCGATTACAACAATCAATTAGTGCGTCTGACTATGTGACTATCGGTGATTATGGTTGGTATAAAACCACGTATCGCTGGGAAAAAAACATCTTGGTAGAAGCGGTTCGTGAAGGCGAAATGCTAGATAAGACGAATGAACTTACTCCTTATTTTATGCATGTTCGTTACAATGGTAATGGCGAGGCTGTTTATCAACGTTATCGTAAAGATGGCCGTATCTTTCCTTTAATGCCAAACCAATTAGCTCAATTCCAAGACCAATCTCAGTATTTAATTACTAAAGTGGAAAACTCAAATAAAGAGGGCATTTCCTTATATCAAGGTGAGTGGGATGGTGAAACGTTTTATTCATGCAATGGTGAGGAATATAGTGAAGTAGAGTTTAATCAAATATTGCCTGATTTTGTCGTTGCTAGGTTGTCGGGTTTAGACAGTTTTATTTCGTTTTTAGGTGAAGAAAAAAACAGGAATAAAAAGGTGCTGAAGATGTCTGAATTATTGTTATTAACCGATGATAGTTATAAATGTGTAGAGCGTTCAAATCTTATTGAAGAATAAGATACTAGCTGGGGCAGGCATAGCCAAGTAAAGTTAAAAAAGGCACTATCACAGTGCCTTTTACTATCTGTAGAAAAGTAACGACTATTTACTTTCTAATTCGCGAGCAATGGCACGGTAACCAATGTCATTGCGGTGGAACATTCCATTCCAACTAACTTGCTTTGTAAGCTCATATGCACGTTCCTGAGCTTCTAAGACGGTATTACCTAATGCAGTTGCACATAACACACGTCCACCGTTTGTAACTACATCACCAGCGTCGTTGTTTTTTGTGCCAGCATGAAATACTTTCTGGCCTTCAACTTCAGTCGTTGGAAGAGAGATGATATCTCCTTTTGCGTAATCTGAAGGGTAACCACCAGCAGCAAGAACAACACCGATAGATGCACGTGGATCCCACTTTGATTCGGCTTCATCCAGTTTCTCATCGATCGCCATTAGGCATAGTTCAACAAGATCTGACTCCATACGCATCATGATAGGCTGTGTTTCTGGATCACCAAAGCGACAGTTATATTCGATTACTTTTGGAGTGCCATCAGCATCAATCATCAAACCGGCATATAGGAAACCAGTGTAAGGAGCACCTTCTGCATCCATTCCACGTACGGTAGGATAAATCACTTCTTCTAGAATACGATTATGAATTTCAGGAGTTACAACAGGCGCTGGAGAATATGCACCCATGCCACCGGTGTTAGGGCCTGTATCTTTATCACCAACACGCTTATGGTCTTGGCTTGTTGCCATTGGTAAAACGCTAGTGCCATCAACCATTACGATGAAGCTTGCTTCTTCACCTTCTAGAAACTCTTCGATAACGACACGGCTACCTGCATCACCAAAGGCATTTCCAGCAAGCATGTCTTTAATTGCGTCTTCTGCTTCTTCAAGTGTCATAGCAACAATAACGCCTTTACCAGCAGCAAGACCATCAGCTTTAACTACAATTGGAGCGCCTTGCTCACGAACGTAAGCTAATGCAGGCTCAATTTCAGTGAAGTTAGCGTAATAGCCTGTTGGAATATCATGGCGAGCTAAGAAGTCTTTAGTAAACGCTTTAGAACCTTCTAATTGTGCTGCCGCTTTCGTAGGGCCAAAGATAGGTAATCCTGCTTCACGGAATGCATCAACTACACCAATTACTAATGGGCCTTCTGGACCAACGATAGTCAGTTCAACTTCTTTTTCTTTAGCAAACGCAACAAGAGCAGTAATGTCTTCAACATTAATTGCCACGTTTTCTAATTTTGGCTCAAGCGCTGTACCTGCATTACCTGGAGCGATAAATACTGTTTCAACGTTTGGGTTTTGTGCTGCTTTCCAGCCTAGTGCGTGCTCACGACCGCCAGCACCGATGATCAATACGTTCATGTTTTAATCCTTAATACCATATTGTAATGGGAATAAATTATATAAATCGGTGAATACAAAGTTCAGTGTGCGAGAAACTATAAAAGCAATATTAAATTCACAGAGTGTGCTTTTTTGCTCTTATAGGAGCGCAGCGTTCTAGTTTCTAGAAGCGAAGCGCTCTCGTTACTGTATTCCCTAGTGGCGGAAGTGACGCATACCGGTAAAGATCATTGCCATACCATGTTCGTCAGCTGCAGCAATAACTTCGTCATCACGCATAGAGCCACCCGGTTGGATAACACATTTAATGCCAGCTTCAGCAGCAGCATCAATACCATCACGGAATGGGAAGAATGCATCAGATGCCATTGCACAGCCTTCAACCACAAGACCTTCGTCAGCGGCTTTAATGCCAGCGATTTTTGCAGAGTAAACGCGGCTCATTTGGCCAGCGCCGACACCAATAGTCATGTCACCTTTAGAGTAAACAATCGCGTTAGATTTCACGTATTTCGCTACTTTCCAACAGAACAGTGCGTCTTTTAGTTCTTCAGCCGTTGGTTGGCGCTTAGAAACCACTTTAAGCTCATCTTCAGATACCATGCCTTGGTCGCGATCTTGAACTAGTAAACCGCCGTTAACGCGTTTCACGTCAAAGCCAGTTGTTTTAGTTGTCCACTCACCACATTCAAGTAGGCGAAGGTTTTTCTTAGCGGCTACGATTTCAATTGCTTCAGCAGAAACAGAAGGAGCAATGATAACTTCAACGAATTGACGCTCAGTAATTGCAGTTGCTGTTGCTGCATCTAGTTCGCGGTTAAATGCGATGATACCGCCAAATGCAGATGTTGGATCTGTTTTGAAAGCGCGGTCATAAGCTTCAAGAACATCTTTGCCTAGGGCAACACCACATGGATTTGCGTGTTTAACGATAACACATGCAGGTTCGTCGAACTCTTTCACACACTCTAGAGCGGCATCTGTATCTGCAATGTTGTTATAAGAAAGCGCTTTACCTTGAATTTGACGAGCAGTTGATACTGACGCTTCTTCAGGATTAGCTTCAACATAGAATGCAGCAGCTTGATGACTGTTCTCACCGTAGCGCATATCTTGTTTTTTCTCGAACTGTTGGTTGAAGGTACGAGGGAATTTAGATTCGTTATCGCCTTCTTTATTCTCACCATAGCTAGGAACCATTGTGCCGAAGTAATTAGCAATCATGCCATCGTAAGAAGCTGTGTGCTCAAATGCTGCAATTGCAAGGTCAAAACGCGTTGCTTGAGTCAGTGATTTGTCGTTAGCGTCCATTTCAGAAATTACGCGATCGTAATCGTGAGCATTAACGACAATAGTGACGTCTTTATGGTTTTTAGCCGCAGAGCGAACCATTGTTGGACCACCGATATCGATGTTCTCAACAGCATCAGCTAGAGTACAGCCTTCTTTAGCTACGGTTTCAGCGAATGGGTAAAGGTTAACAACAACAATATCGATTGGGTTGATACCATGCTGCTCCATGATGCCATCATCTTGACCGCGACGACCAAGAACACCACCATGCACTTTCGGATGAAGAGTTTTAACGCGGCCATCCATCATTTCAGGGAAGCCTGTGTAATCAGATACTTCTGTTACAGGGATATTTTTTTCTGCCAGCAAGCGAGCTGTGCCGCCAGTAGATAAAATATCAACACCACGTTCAGTCAGTGCTTGAGCAAATTCTACAATACCAGTTTTATCAGATACGCTAATTAGCGCGCGACGGATCGGACGTGGGTTATTCATTGCTACTTTCTTCCTTTAGAATTAAGTTAGGATTTTTGCCAAAAATGAACTTGTACTGCCTGTCATTATCACTTGATAAAGAAAACAAACAGCAATTGGCCAGTTTTGGGAAAGACCCTAATAAAAAGTAAAGCGCGAAACATCACATCAACGTTATGGCGCATATTCTAACTAAAGTTAAACAAAAAAGCTTCCGCAATCGATTGCATTATCAAAAAAAGATGCCATTTTTACTCAGAAAGAATGAAAATAGGCTGAAATAAAAAGGAATCACAGTTTATGAAAATGTATTTAATTGGTGAATTAGCAAAACAATGTAATGTAACCAGTGATACATTACGTTTCTATGAAAAAAATGGCTTACTTGTTCCATCAGGAAGAAGCAGTAGTGGTTATCGTCTTTATAATGAGGAAAACCGTGCTCAAATTCGCTTTATTTTAAAATCTAAGCAATTAGGACTCACATTAGACGAAATCCAAGAGCTACTAGAGATAAGGTTGGAAGCAACAAAACATAGCTGTGCGGAAGTAAAAGCCATTACTCAAGCTAAGCTTAATACCATTGATGAAAAGCTTGAACAATTAACCGAAATTAGAACGGCATTAAAGAGTATTAATGATGCGTGTTGTGGTCATGTTGATGGTGATGCATCACATTGTTCCATTCTTTCTGCATTAGCAGAGTTAGAAGAAAAAAAAGGGTAAAATATTTATGCGCCTTTTATTAAAGAAGTTGATAAAATAGCCGATATGGGATGTATAAGAATATGAGCGAAAGTTAGGTGAGAGCCGAATAATGGAAAAACAATACGTAATGAAATTGCTTTCCGCTCTGAAAGTTATCGATAAAAAAATCAGTGAGCAAGGCAAAGCGGTGATGGAGCTTGATGCTCGTATTAAGCGTATTGAAGCTCAGAACGCCAAGATCGCTCAAATGGTTGATGCTGGTGCTAAAGGTTCGAGTACTGCGGGAGCCGGAGCTGATTTAAGTGAACTTGATGAGCGTTTAAAAGGCATTGAAGAAAAAACAGCAAAAGCAGTTGAGCTTATTCGCTCGGGAGCTGGCGCTGGTGGTGGTAAGAAACGAGCTTGGCCGCCATAATAGAGTAAGAAGTTTAAAGTCGATATTACAGGTAATGTAATATCGGCTTTTTTATGCCAGTTGCTTTGTAGAGCGGCTTATCTTAGACATAAAAAAAGCAGCGTTAATTACTTAACACTGCTTTAAATTTTTCAATAAGGCGTGATTAGTTCATGCCGTATTTTTTTAGTTTTTTACGAAGTGTACCACGGTTGATACCCATCATATTTGCTGCTTTTGTTTGGTTGCCGCGAGTATGCTGCATGATCATGTCTAGTAGAGGTTGCTCTACTTCAGCTAATACTAATTCATATAAGTCGTTAACTTCTTGGCCGTTTAGTTGGCCTAAGTAGTTTTTCAGCGAAGCCTTAACAGAGTCACGTAGTGGTTTCTGAGTAATTTGGTCTTGTGCTGTAACTGTTGTAACTGTTAATGCTTCTGAAGTCATAGATTGATCGAACATATTCTGTTTAGCTCTTCTGTTATTATGATGCAACGTGGTCGAAATAGCTTTCAAGCTGCTGAAGTTGCTGATGGGCATCTTCAATAGCATTAAAGCCGCGGCGGAATTCATTTGCTTGTTCGTGCTCTTTTAAATACCAACCCACATGCTTACGAGCAATGCGAGGGCCTAAAAACTCACCATAAAATAGGTGAAGCGCTTGAACATGGCCCAATAAAGTGGCCTTCACTTCTTCAATTGGAAGAGGTGGCATGAATTCGCCCGTTTCTAAATAATGTTGGATTTCTTGAAAAATCCATGGCCTACCTTGCGCAGGTCGGCCGATCATTAAAGCGTCTGCGCCGGTGTAATCAAGCACAAAACGAGCCTTTTCCGGTGAGTCAATATCACCGTTTGCTATAACCGGAATCGAAATCGCTTCTTTTACCGCTTTAATGTTGTCGTACTCAGCATCACCTTTGTACATACAAGCTCTAGTTCGCCCGTGGAGCGCTAAAGCTTGAATGCCACACTGTTCTGCCATTTTTGCAACCTGAACACAGTTTCTATTGTCTGGATCCCAGCCTGTGCGTGTTTTCAGAGTAACAGGAACGTCAACCGCATTTACAACAGCCAGTAAGATCTCTTCAATCAAATCTGGTCGTTGTAGAAGCGCTGAGCCTGCAAGCTTCTTATTCACTTTTTTAGCAGGGCATCCCATATTGATATCGATGATTTGCGCACCAGTCTCAACACAGTGTTGCGCTGCTTCCGCCATTAACTTTGGATCTGCCCCTGCAATTTGTACCGAGCGAATACCAGATTCACCTTCATGTACCATGCGATTTTGGGACTTAGATGTTTTCCACAGTTTTGGATTAGAAGACATCATTTCGCTCACAGCCATGCCTGCGCCATAGCGCATACATAACTCACGAAAGGGCCTATCAGTTACACCAGCCATAGGAGCAACGATAAGATTGTTCTTTAATGTATATTTACCTATCTGCAAAACATCCACACACGTTTGTGTCAGCAAGGGCGCGCATTTTACGCATTTTTTGTCCGCCTGAAAAGAGCAAATTTTGAGCATTTACAAATACTTTATGCAATTTGTTTATATTTCAGTCAATTAGACGGTTTTATGCCTCAAATTTAGTATTGAGGCATTGAAGTTTTTTCTAGGAGGAGTAGGTCTAAAGCGACATTACTTCTTAATTCCTGAGATTCTACACCATTCTTGTTGCTCTGCAATTGCATCAAGAGTGAAGTTCTCAGAGTAATATGAAGCAACATCGAGAGCTTGAGTATCAAGTACCCCAGACATAGCTAGAGCGCCGCCAGGAGCAACATGAGCAGTGATAATGCTTGAAAGTTCACGTAGTGGTGCAGCAAGAATATTTGCAACTACAACGTCCGCAACAAGGTTCTCTGGTTGATCTTGAGGTAAGAACAGCTCAAGTTGGTCAGCTACACCATTACGAGTTGCGTTCTCTTTTGAAGCTGTAATTGCTTGAGGATCAATATCGATCCCAACCACTTTAGCAGCTCCTAGCTTGATCGCAGCGATCGCTAAGATGCCTGAGCCACAACCAAAATCGATAACTGTTTTTCCTGTTAGATCGATACTTTCTAACCATTCAAGACAAAGTGCTGTTGTTGCGTGCGTACCTGTGCCGAACGCTAGACCCGGATCAAGCATTACGTTAATAGCATCAGGCTCAGGGATTTCAAGCCAACTTGGACAAATCCATAAACGTTCGCCAAACTTCATAGGGTGGAAGTTATCCATCCACTCGCGTTCCCAGTCTTTGTCTTCTAATTGTTCTACTTTATAGGCAAAGTTATCATCAAGAACTGAGCTTGTTTTTAACTGTGCAATCACTAAATCCATGTCGGTTTCTGCATCATAAAGAGCAACGATATCCGTTTCGCCCCATAAGCGAGTCTCTCCAGGAAGAGGTTCGAAAATAGGAACATCTTTCGCATCTAAAAAAGTTACTGAAAGAGCGCCTGTCTCTTCCATTAGCATGTCACTGATTTGTTCAGCATTTTCAGAGGTTGCGTTTAGTTTTACTTGAATCCAAGGCATGGGGATCACTTTCTTTAGTTGAAAATATCGGCGATTTTATCATAGAAAAAGGCCGTGAGTGTAATCGCTCACGGCCTTTATTTATTTCTTTAACTTAAAAGAATAAAACTGGAGTCTTATTGAAGACCTAATTTTTTCTCAAGGTAATGAATGTTAGCACCGCCGTGTTGGAAGTTCTCATCATTCATAATTGCTTCTTGTAGAGGTACGTTCACGTGAATACCTTCAACAATCATCTCACCTAATGCATTTTTCATACGAGCGATAGCAACGTCACGGTTTTCACCATAAGTAATTAGCTTGCCTATCATTGAATCGTAATGAGGCGGTACTGTGTAGCCTGTATAGATGTGAGATTCCCAACGAACACCCATGCCACCAGGAGCATGGAAACGTGTGATCTTACCTGGAGATGGTAAGAATTTTACGGAATCTTCTGCATTAATACGGCATTCAATAGAGTGGCCACGTAGCTTAATGTCATCTTGGGTATAAGATAACGGTTGGCCAGCTGCAATGCGCAGTTGCTCTTTTACTAAGTCGATACCCGTTACCATTTCAGTAATCGTGTGCTCAACTTGGATACGAGTATTCATTTCTATGAAGTAGAATTCGCCATTTTCATATAGGAATTCAAACGTACCAGCGCCACGATAACCAATTTCGATACATGCACGAGTACAACGATCACCGATGTATTTACGCATCTCTTCAGTGATACCTGGAGCCGGAGCTTCTTCAACCACTTTTTGGTGACGACGTTGCATAGAACAGTCACGCTCACCAAGGTGAATAGCATTACCTTGGCCATCAGCAAGAATCTGAACTTCAATGTGACGAGGGTTTTCAAGGAATTTCTCCATGTAAACCATATCGTTGTTGAAGCATGCTTTTGCTTCTGCACGAGTCATTGCAATTGCTTCAACAAGATCTTTTTCTGCACGAACAACACGCATACCACGACCACCACCACCACCAGAGGCTTTGATGATTACAGGGAAACCAATACGCTTAGCATGAGCTTTATTCTTCGAGGCATCATCATCTAATGGGCCATCAGAACCAGGTACACAAGGTACGCCTGCTTTTTTCATAGAAGTGATTGCAGATACTTTGTCACCCATCATGCGAATAGTTTCCGCTTTTGGACCAACAAAGATAAAGCCAGAACGTTCAACTTGTTCTGCAAAATCTGCATTTTCAGACAAGAAACCGTAACCAGGGTGCACAGCAACTGCACCTGTTACTTCAGCTGCACTGATAATACGAGGAATATTTAAGTAACTGTCGATACCACGAGCAGGACCAATACAAATCGTTTCATCAGCAAGAAGAACGTGTTTTAAGTCACGGTCAGCAGTAGAGTGTACAGCTACTGTTTTGATGCCAAGCTCTTTACATGCTCGCAAGATACGTAGTGCAATTTCACCACGGTTTGCGATAACTAATTTATCTAACATAGAAACCTCTATTATTCGATGATAACAAGAGGTTGATCAAACTCAACCGGGTTACCATCTTCCGCTAGAATGGCAGTAACAACGCCTGATTTATCAGCTTCAATTTGGTTCATCATTTTCATTGCTTCAACGATACAAAGTGTATCGCCCACAGTTACTTGTTGGCCAACTTTAACAAATGGTTTTGCATCAGGGCTTGAAGCGCCATAGAAAGTACCTACCATTGGAGAGCAAACTTGGTGACCAGTAACTTGTGCAGGAGCTTCAACTACAGGGGCAATAGGTGCAGCCGTTGGAGCAGCAACCGGTGCAGCAACAGGAGCAGCAACTTGGTGTATAGGAGCCATTTGAGCTTGAGGTGCTACCGCACGACTGATACGTACTGATTCTTCACCTTCAGAAATTTCAAGTTCAGCAATACCAGATTCTTCAACGAGTTCGATCAGTTTTTTTATTTTGCGGATATCCATTTTGTAATCTCTTCTGTTTATATTCAGTGATCAATTTGAGTGCAAGCGTTTAGCTGCTGCACTCAAAGCAAATTCGTAGCCATCGGCACCTAACCCACAAATCACACCTACCGCTTTATCTGAAAGATAAGAGTGGTGGCGGAAGGGCTCACGTGCGTGGATATTTGATAAATGTACTTCTATAAAAGGAATACCAACCCCAAGTAATGCATCACGTAAAGCGACACTAGTATGCGTAAAAGCAGCAGGGTTGATAATAATGAAATCAATACGTTGATAAGCATTATGAATCGCTTCAATTAGCTCATATTCACGATTTGACTGTAAATGCTCCAGTTCGATATCTAAAGCGTTAGCTTGAATCGTTAAAGCATTAACAATTTGTTCTAAGTTTTGGCTACCATAGTGAGCCGGCTCACGTAGACCTAGCAAATTAAGGTTTGGGCCATTGAGAACTAAAATTCGTGATTGAGTAGACATTGTGATGCTAAATTCCTTGTTTTTACAGGTTAAGTAAAAAAAGCACACCTTTTATAGTAGATTTGGCGAGTTATTGCAATTTTTAGTCTTGCGAGCGTCGATAAAATGCAATTATAGACAATTCACAGCAAATCGCAGCAAAATACTGGTCTTATCAGCTCTAAGTTCTATCTTACTCGGAGTTAATTGAGCCTATTTTGCTGTAAATATGGTAATTAGAATGAAAGAGAAAAACTAAGTTCAATTATTTTAATTTGTTGGTTAATAAATACTTTCTAACTTGTTGAACAATTATACAGTTTTTTATTTTGTTTATTAGTCGGTTATGTTGAAAAGAGAGAAAACTTCTGTCAATTTGGGCTAGAAGTCACAAGAAAAAAGCCGCTATTATTGCTAATAGCAGCTGATCTTCTGAATCAGAGTTTTTACTCTATGAGGGGGAGGGTTAATTCTATTTTGTTAAGCAATATTTCTTTGCTCTTCAATTAGCTTATCGACCACACTTGGATCTGCGAGTGTTGATGTATCACCTAGATTCGAGGTATCTCCCGTCGCTATTTTACGAAGAATACGACGCATAATTTTCCCTGAACGAGTTTTTGGTAGAGAGTCTGTCCAGTGTAGAAAATCAGGAGTTGCAATCGGTCCAATTTCTTTTCTTACCCAATCTTTGACTTCTTTATGTAGTTCTGCACTTGGTATTTCACCTGAGTTTAAGGTGATATAGGCATAAATGGCTTGCCCTTTAATATCATGAGGAACGCCAACAATCGCGGCTTCTGCTATTTTGTCAAAAGCGACTAATGCGGATTCCACTTCAGCGGTTCCCATTCGGTGGCCAGATACATTTAATACGTCATCAACACGGCCAGTGATCCAATAATACCCATCCTCGTCACGTCGAGCGCCATCGCTGGTAAAATACATTCCCTTAAAGGTTGAGAAGTAAGTTTGTTCAAAGCGGTCATGATCACCGTAGATGGTACGCATTTGTCCCGGCCAAGAATCAGTAATAACCAAGTTACCATCGGCAGCCCCTTCAATGAGATTACCCATGTTATCAACCAAAGCAGGTTGAACACCAAAAAATGGACGAGTTGCAGAACCTGGCTTTAATGCAGTTGCACCTGGAAGAGGAGAGATTAAAATCCCGCCAGTTTCAGTTTGCCACCATGTATCAACGATAGGGCAACGGGCATCACCAATGGTGTTGTAATACCATTCCCATGCTTCAGGGTTTATAGGTTCGCCTACCGATCCCATAACTCGAAGAGAGCTTCTTGATGTGCCTTCTATTGCTTCTTTACCGTGAGCCATTAATGCTCTGATTGCGGTAGGTGCAGTATAAAGAATATTTACGTTATGTTTATCAACCACTTCACTCATGCGACTCGTGCTTGGGTAATTAGGAACGCCTTCAAACAAAATGGTTTTTGCCCCATTCGCTAATGGACCATAAATAAGATAAGTATGCCCTGTGATCCAACCAACATCGGCAGTACACCAGAATACTTCGCCTTCTTGGTAATCAAAAATATATTTGAAGGTCATTGCCGCATACACAAGGTAGCCGCCTGTGGTGTGCAATACGCCTTTTGGTTTACCTGTTGAGCCAGATGTATAGAGAATGAATAGAGGATCTTCTGCATTCATCGCTTCAGGTTCACAATGTGAAGAAGCAATTGCGGTTGCTTCATGCCACCAAACATCACGACCTTCAGTCCACTCAATGTCATTACCTGTACGTTGGAAGACAACAACCTTTTCAATTGTAGTAACTGCTGGGTTATTTAAAGCATCGTCCACATTATTTTTTAGTGGAACTGTTCGTCCGCCACGAACACCTTCATCTGCAGTGATCACGACTTTTGCATCGGAATCAACAATTCGTCCTGCTAGTGCTTCAGGGGAGAAACCGCCAAAGACTACGGTATGGACCGCACCGATACGAGTACAAGCAAGCATTGCTACTGCGGCTTCTGCCACCATTGGCATATAAATACAGACCACATCGCCTTTGCGTACACCTTGGCTTTTTAGTGCATTTGAAAATTTACATACTTGTTCATGAAGTTCGTTGAAGGTAATTGAGGCATCATCTTGAGGATCATCGCCCTCCCAGATGATCGCAACGTCGTCACCACGAGTAGCAAGGTGGCGATCAATACAGTTTGCTGAGACATTTAACTCGCCATCTTCAAACCATTTAATATCTACATGGCCAGTATCGAAAGAGGTATTTTTTACTTTGGTATAAGGAGTCATCCAATCCACAATTTGTCCATGTTCACGCCAAAATCCTTCAGGATTAATCACGGATTGCTGATACATTTCACGGTATTTATCTTCATCGGCATGGGCATTGATTGCGATGTCTTGATTGACTGGGTATACGTGAATGTCACTCATGTTGTTTCTCCTTGTGAATACAGCAAATATCCAATTTATGACTGGATTTCATTGCAGCACCGTCATTGGCTCTGCTTTTTTATTGGTAGGGTTGATATTACTTTCGGTTAGAAATGGCTTTTCAACAATTAGACTTTAGTCAGAGAAAGAAGGGTTTACTGAATTTTCAGGGCAGTGAGTGTTGATTTTTGAGACGCAGATCAGCAACTGTGTGCATTTCTTATTTTGGGTAAATCAGGGAAGTCACCATGAGTTAAGCGAACATAGATTAATGCGGCGGCAATGGCATCTTCCAATGCGTCATGGCGTTTGGCCTGCGGTAGGTCTAAATGTCTAGAAATAGCTTCAATACTTAAGTCGTAATAGGCGTTTGGTAATAAACGTTCTAATTTATGATGATAGATATGGCACACTTCAACGAGTGCATTGGGTAAAGGATGATCAAATTGGCGTAGGCAAGCGCGATCTAAAATCTTTTTATCATAGTGGATGTGATAGCCGACGATTGGTCGATTGCCAATAAATTGAATTAACTGATTGAGCGCATCTTTTTCCGATAGGCCATGAGTGAGATCTTGATGCCTCAGCTGATGAATTTTAATTGAATCAGAGTTCAAACTTTGTGGTGGTGTTAGCTTTAAATGGATTGTTTGGCTGGTTAATACTCGATTATGTTTAATTTTAATAGCCGCGATCGAAACCAATTCAGCATGATTAGGGTCAAGACTGGTGGTTTCACAATCAATAGAGACTAATTCATCACCAGAGTAGGATGAAAAGAGAGTGTGGTGAGGATGGCTTTGTAATTTATATTGCCACCATAATCGTTGCAGAATATTCATCTCTTAATCCCTTATTTGATAATGGTAACCAAGCCACTCTTTAAACTTCTTTACCACATGTAAGCTATGGCGCAGTAAGTCTCTTTCTGTTCTATCGAGCTGTTCAATATGAATATAATTGGAGACTCTATTTTGGTTTTCTTGCAGTTGTTGACGAAGTCGCCATTTAAAAAATAATTTCAATGCTTCAGTTAAATTATCGGCGGTTGATGGCTCTAAGACTTTGCGTGAACTTAACTTTTCAATACGTTGGAAGGTGTTGGTTTTTTCTATTCCTTGCTCTAAAGAAAGGGCGCGAATACCATGAACAATAGGGAAAATCCCTCCTTGTTTAATATCGATGCCTTCTTTTTTATTTTTGACATTACCAAACAGGGTGAGTGGCACTGTGAATTGCAAGGCGGGTCGAGTAAAAACACTCAACACAAGTTCGTTGTCTTTTAATTTTTTACTGACGCTCTGCTTTAATGGAGAGAGTAAATCTCGGTTACCAGCAATGGCTTGGGCATCAGAAAATATGGCTAAATTCATCATATTATCGCCATTATGCTCAGTGCATATTCGGTTAATATAATGCTGCCACTCTTGTTCTGTTTTTACCCAATGGGGGTTACTGACCATGACATTACCTTTACATAAAGGATAGCCAAGTTGCAGTAATGTCTGAGTAAATTGTGTCATCAGCTCACCAACTTGATGCCATTCCAACCCATTTTTAATAATTAAGGCGTTATCTTGGTCTGTTTTTAAAATTTGTTCCCCACGTCCTTCTGATCCCATAACAAGTAAACAGCAATGGTCATGAAGACTTTTTGGGATAGTTAATGTAAACGCCTTTTCAATGATCTGTTCATTAACGGTAGAGATTAACTCCATAATAAATCGTGTGCGAATACCATTATTTATTAAAGTATCAATGAGTTGGGATTGACTATTAGCTGCGATGGCAAGCTCTTCAATGCTCTGTGAACGAGCGATGCGTAGAGTTAATACGTGAGAATGAGTAGAGAAAAGACTCAATACCTGTGTCATATCGAGCATGCCAATTAATTTTTTATCCTCTAATACCGCAACCCTTTTTACGTAGTGGCGAGTCATGAGGGTCATGGCGTTAAATAGATAGTCATGTTTTTGAATATGTACGATTGGATAGGTTGCTATTGGACCGACAGGATGATTCTGTTCATGATCACCAAGAACTAACGCGTGTAATAAATCGGTACGAGTAATGATCCCGATGGGTAACGGATTTTTACTTTCTTTATGCCTTGGATCGTATTGATTTAGCTCTACAAAAAGAGCATCAATATTATTTTCTTTAAGCAGATGAGTGACTTGTTTTAATGAGGTATTCCAATCTACCGTAATTGATTTTTGAATCGTATCATCATCAACTTTTGTGAGAATAAATTCAGCCAAATTTTTCTGTTGATTTGCTTGGGCTAGAAGGGCTTTCCGTTTTGCTAAACTGCCATTAAAATAAGCGGAAAAATCTGGATTTTCATGATAAATAGAGAGAAATATATCCGTAGGGATAAGGTGACATAAGGTATCTTCAAGGGCGTGATAATTGTGTTTTACGCAATGCTCTAATTGAGAACGAACATCAAAAATATCATCATGAGTATAATGGGCATAAATTTCCCCACTGTCGTTAGAACGCTCTTCAACTACGCCTTTGATTATAATGTATAAGCTTTCAGTCGATTGCCCTTGATACAAAATAATATCATTTGAGCGAAAGTAAGCGATATCGACGTGTCGAGCTAATTGTTCTTGTTGTGCAGTAGTCAGAATATTGAATGGGGCAATTGAGAAATTGATATCAGTTGGCATAACTCCACCCTTTAATCGACGATTTATCCTATTCTCGCTAGAAATGCGATAAGAATGAAGACGACTTTAGTCTAGGGATCTTATTAATGTCTTGAAAATTGAATTCGAAGTCACATTTTAAAAGGTGCAATTTTCTTCTATTCTGTTTTCCCTTTTTATAAAGCTATTCAATGCCATAATGTACACCTCTTTTATTATTCCTTTTTGGACGTTGCTATGTTTCGCGTTTCTCCCTTTACCTGGATCTCTCAATATTTTGGTGGGTTCTTTTTTGCCTACGGTGTTTATTTACCATTCTGGGCATTGTGGTTTGAAGACCAAGGTGTATCTGCTGGAGATATCGGTGTTTTAATTGGTTTAGGTTTTGCGACGCGTTGCGTAGCGAACTTGGTGATAACACCTCGTTTGCATAAGGTTGAATACTTAATTCCGGCATTACGAGTATTGACGCTCGCCTCTTTAATCGCACTCGGTTTGTTTTTAATTAATGGGGGGAACTTCTGGTGGATGGCATTTGTCACCATACTCTTTAATTTATCTTGTGGCCCAGCCGTCCCATTGTCTGATGCCATGACAAATTATTATGCGAAGAATAATTTATTAGATTACGGTCGAACTCGTTTATGGGGCTCGGTGAGTTTTATTGCAGGCTCAACTGTTGTGGGTTATTTAGTGTCAGGGTTTGGCACTGATATGATCGTGTATACCGCGATTGCTGGAATATTAGCGGCACTGTTTTTAGTGATGCGAAACCCTAACCCAATGCCTATATCAGCTTCTGCAGAAGATCATACTCGCCCTAAATTGTTAGCTCTTTTAACGGAACCTGCGGTATTAAAATTCATTATTTTAGTATCGCTTATTCAAGGAAGTCATGCAGCATATTACAGTTTCAGTTCTATCTATTGGAAAGAGTCGGGCTATGAGGAAAGTACCATTGGTTATTTATGGAGCTTAGGTGTTGTTGCTGAGGTAATGGTATTTGCTTTTAGTAAGCAATTGTTTTCAGGATGGAAGATATCAACGTTATTTAAAGTCGCTGCTGTTGGTGTAATGGTTCGCTGGGGATTAACGGCAGCAACGACGGATTTATTTGCCTTAGTGTTAGTTCAAGCATTGCACGGTGTTACATTTGCTATGGCACACCTAGCTGCAATCCAATATATACAAAAATTTCCTCAAAACAAAATGATCCCTCTACAAGCGTTATATAATGCGATTCCTTTAGGTGCTTTTATTGCATTAATGACGACATTAAGTGGTTGGGGTTATGAAGTATGGGGAGCGAATATTTTCTGGATAATGGCAGCAATGGGGATTTTTGCTCTAATGATAAAATTAGATAAAGTAAACGATAAATAACTCATCTAATTAATTACATTGTTACAGTCACATTTGTTGGTTTGTATAAAAACGAAGTAATAATAAAACGCTAGAATGGTGCTACAGAGTATTTGTACCCTTCTAGCGTTTTTTATGGCACTAGAGTGGTATCACCAAGGATGAGTGATGACACAAGGATGGATTGTGGTGCCAGTATCACTGGCATATTTAGGATTATTATTTTTAATTGCCTGGTATGGTGATAGGCAAAAAGGGTGGCTAGCTCGTTATCGCCCGTGGATTTACAGTCTTTCGATTGCAGTTTATTGCACCTCATGGACCTTTTATGGCACCGTAGGCCAAGCCACCAGTAACCCGTGGTCTTTTCTTCCAATCTATCTTGCACCTATTTTTGTTTTTGTTTTTGCATGGCGTTTTTTAGCCAGAATTATTTTAATTGCAAAGCGTGAACACATTACTTCTATTGCTGATTTCATTGCTGCCCGTTACGGTAAATCCCAAGGATTAGCAGGGGTTATCACCATTATCGCGGTGATTGGCATTTTACCCTATATTGCTTTACAGCTACGGGGGATAACTATGGGGTTAGACTTTGTTGCTCCGAATTTGGCTCAAGATTTAGGGTATCAAGAAGGTCATATTTCTTGGTTTGTTGGCGGAGCATTGGCGATTTTTACTATTCTTTTTGGTACTCGCCATATTGATACTACAGAGCATCATCGAGGCTTGATGATGGCGGTCGCCTTTGAGTCGATTGTTAAGCTGATTGCTTTTTTTTCTGTGGGGGGATTTATTGTCTATTTGGCTTATTCAGAACCTAATATAGATCTGATAAAGGTAGCTAAAGAAACTTATCAATCACCAAATCTCATTACGTTATTATTTCATACCTTACTGACTATGGCTGCGATCATCTGCTTACCTCGTCAGTTTCATACCATTGTTGTTGAGAACGAACGAGCGCAAGATCTACGTACTGCTCGTTGGCTATTCCCTCTTTATCTCTTATTAATGGGGTTATTTGTGCTGCCTATTTCATGGGCGGGACAAGCATTACTTTCTGATGCTTCTAGTGATGCCTTTATTATCAGCGTCCCTTTATCTATGGGGTCTGAATTGATGGCTTTATTGGCTTTTGTCGGAGGAACATCAGCCGCTAGTGGTATGGTAATTGTTTCAACGATTGCATTGGCTATCATGGTATCTAACGATTTAGTTTTGCCTCTATTATTACGTCGAGTAAAAACAACAGCACATTCATTTGGTCATTTTTCTAAATTATTAGTAACGATTAGACGATTACTGATAGTTTTATTATTAATGGGTGCGTGGGGGTTTTATCAAGCATTAGACACAATAGAATCGTTATCTGTTATTGGATTATTAGCTTTTGCTGCCATAGCACAGTTTGCTCCTGCATTAATTGGAGGTCTGTATTGGCGGCAAGGAAATAAAAAAGGAGTATATGCAGGCTTAGCGATTGGTTTTGTTGTTTGGTTAATTACTTTAATGAGCCAAACTCAGATGTTAGCAGGCAGTGCAGAGACTAATTTTTTATTATGGGTAATTACTCCGCCAAACTGGTTAGCTTCATTAGAAGTAAAAACGTCTGATTGGGGGATGATGACGAGTCTAGGCTTGAACTCTATGCTTTTTATTCTTGTATCTTTAGTGACTAGAGCATCGTTAAGTGAACGATTACAAGCGGCGTCTTTTATCGGTGCGCCATTACCTGAAAATGAAGATGTCAGTGTTTATCAAACTCGCGTCACTGTTGGGGAGTTAGAAATGTTAGCGTCTCGGTTTGTCGGGCGCCGCCGAGCTCAGAAAGCATTTCAGCAATTTTCACAGCAGCAAGGTGAAGAGTTACTTCCACAACAACAGGCTAATTCTCAATTAATTCGGCATACTGAACGCGTATTAGCGGGAGTATTTGGGGCTTCGTCTTCTCGTCTAGTACTTACTTCCGCACTTCAGGGAAGAAATATGCAGTTGGAAGAAGTTGCGACTATTGTAGATGAAGCCTCTGAATTGTATGACTTTAGCCGAGGGTTATTACAAGGTGCGATTGAGCATATCAGCCAAGGAATTGCAGTAGTAGATAAGCAGATGAAATTGGTCGCATGGAACCAACGGTATTTAGAGTTATTTACTTTTCCTCCTGGATTAATTCAAGTAGGTCGTCCGATTGCAGATGTAATTCGGCACAATGCGGAACAAGGTCTTTGTGGTCCTGGAGATCCAGAAATTCACGTAAAGCGGCGTGTAGAACATTTAGAACGAGGGACTCGGCACGTATCTTCACGAATTCGTCCAGATGGTCAAGTAATTGAAGTACAAGGAAACCCTATGCCTAATGGTGGTTTCGTAATGAGTTTTACTGATATTACGGTTTTTAGGCAAGCAGAAAAAACACTAAAAGAAACCAATGAGACTTTAGAATCTCGGGTACATGAAAGAACAAAGGAACTTGAAAAGTTAAATCAGCGTTTGGTTAGTGCGACTCAAAATGCAGAATTAACATCTCAATCTAAAACTCGTTTATTAGCCGCAGTTAGCCACGATTTAATGCAACCTCTTAATGCTGCTCGTTTATTTGCATCATCGTTAAGTGAAGTAGCCAAAGATCCTGAAACAGAAAAAATATCAGGGCATATTGAAAGTGCCCTTGGAGCTGCGGAAGAGTTGATTGGTGATTTGCTTGATATTTCTCGTTTAGAGGCAGGTAAATTAGAAACTCATGTTCATGGGTTTTCATTGAGTAGTTTATTCTCTAATTTAGAAGCAGAATTTGGTGCATTGGCAAAACAGCAAGGTATTGAATTTTCAGTAATTCATTCTAACGTGGTCGTGGATTCTGATCCTAAATTGTTGCGTAGAGTGGTTCAGAATTTTTTAACAAATGCATTTCGATATAACCCAAAAGGTAAAGTTATTTTAGGGGCGAGACGAGTCAAAGAGCAAATCCGCATTGATGTTTGGGATAATGGCATTGGGATACCAGAAGAAAAACAACAAGCTATTTTTGATGAATTTACTCGGGTGGATCAAAGTCGAGCAGATCAAGGGTTAGGGCTTGGGCTAGCGATAGCAAGAGGTATTTCTCATGCTCTTGGGCATACTATCTCTTTAAGATCTTGGGTGAGTAAAGGTTCGGTATTCTCAGTAGCTTTAGAAAGAGGGGTAATGGTAGAGAGTCATATTTCGGATGTAGTTGAAAAAGAAGAACTGCCATTAAGCCATCTACGTGTTTTATGCGTTGATAATGAACCTGATATTTTAGTTGGAATGGAATCATTACTTGAGCGCTGGGGGTGTGAGGTAAAAATCGCGACTGATCTGATGGGAAGTTTACGCAGTTTAGAAGGTGGTTGGATCCCTGATGTTATTTTTTCTGATTATCGTCTGGATAACGATCGTACTGGCTTAGAAGTATTGCAGCAATGTCGTTTACGTTTAGGAAATACGTTTGAAGGTGTGATGATTAGTGCAGATAAAACAGATGATTTATTAGAGTGTATTAAAAGTAACGGCTTTGGTTTTATTTCAAAACCAGTAAAACCCTTAAAACTTAGATCGGTGTTAAACCGTCATTCTTAAAGCAATAATGATGATATTACAGCCATGCGGCGCATTGTTTTTGAAAATGATATAGTGTCACTATATAAATTATAACAACGGACTGATAATGAACTACGATATTTTTAATGGTGATGCTGACGGCATTATCGCACTGCTTCAGTTACGCCTTGCTTCACCTTTGGACTCTCAGTTAGTGACTGGTGTGAAACGAGACATTAATCTTGTGGCAAAAATAGAAGCTAAATCGGGTGATAAACTTACGGTATTAGACATCTCGATGGAAAAGAACATGGTAGGTCTAGAGCTTGCTTTAAGCTCTGGCGCTGAGGTGTTTTATGCTGATCATCATCGTGCGGGTGAGATCCCTGAGCATGAGAATCTATCTGCTCATATCGATTTAGATGCCAATACGTGTACTGCATTGATTATCGATCATCTATTAGATGGCCAGTTTCATGAGTGGGCGATTACCGCTGCTTATGGTGATAACTTAATTGCTAAAGCGGATGACTTGGCAGACGCTGCCGGTTTATCTGTTGAGCAAAAAGAACAGCTAAAAGAGTTGGGTACCTTAATCAACTATAATGGTTATGGAGCTAAGGTTGAGGATTTACACTTTGATCCTGCTGACTTATATCAAGCGTTATTAAAATACTCTTCTCCTTTTGATGTAATTGCCGATAAAGCCTCTCCTTTTTATCAGCTTCAAACTGCCTATCAATCGGATATGGATAATGCTCTTGCGATTCAAGCACTGCATAAAAGTGAGAAACTGGGATTATTTGAATTACCAAACAAGGCATGGGCACGTCGTATTAGTGGTGTGTATGGTAATCTTCTTGCAAATCAAAACCCCGATTCAGCTCATGCGGTATTAACGCAAAATATGGATGGCACGTATATGGTGTCACTGCGAGCCCCGTTGAATAATAAGCAAGGTGCGGGCGAGATCTGTAGCTCGTTTGAAACCGGTGGTGGACGTGAAGCGGCGGCGGGAATTAATGCGTTGCCGAAAGAGTCTATTTCTGAATTTGTTAAAGTGGTTGAGAGTAAATACTAAACGAAACTAGAAACTATACGCTGCGCTAACTAGAGACTATAAAATCAAAAGCGAGCACGTTACTTTTGCTCTTGATTTTATAGTTTCTAGAGCGGAGCGTTCTAGCTAGCGCAGCGTATAGGCTCTTATTCAATAAATTAAAAAATAGAGAACAACAATGAACATATTAGTCACTGGCGGCATGGGTTACATCGGTAGCCACACATGTGTACAAATGATTGAAGCGGGCTTAACGCCAATCATTCTAGATAACTTATACAACAGTAAAGAAGTGGTGCTTGATCGTATCGAAGCTTTGGTTGGTGTGAAACCTAAATTTTATGAGGGTGATGTTCGTGATCCTCAAATCTTAGCGACCATCTTTGCTGAAAACCAAATTGATAGTGTGATCCACTTTGCAGGCTTGAAAGCGGTAGGTGAGTCGGTTGAAAAGCCTATCATGTATTACGATAACAACGTTTCAGGTACTTTGGTATTAGTTGAAGAAATGCGTAAAGCGGGCGTGAATAGTATTGTATTTAGTTCATCTGCAACCGTTTATGGTGATCCTGCATCAGTGCCGATCAATGAAAATTTCCCTACATCAGCAACGAACCCATATGGTCGCAGTAAGCTGATTGTTGAAGAGTGCTTAACGGATATTCAAAAAGCACATCCAGAAATGAGCGTGACATTATTACGTTACTTTAATCCTGTTGGCTCTCATAAATCAGGCACCATGGGAGAAGATCCTCAAGGCATTCCAAATAACCTAATGCCATTTATTTCACAAGTGGCTGTTGGTCGTCGTGAGTTTTTATCGGTATTTGGTGATGATTACCCAACCGTTGATGGAACTGGCGTTCGCGATTATATCCATGTGGTGGATTTGGCTGATGGCCATTTAGCTGCACTGAAGTACAAAGGTAAAGAAGCCGGCCTTCATATCTATAATTTGGGTACAGGTAAAGGCTACAGTGTTTTACAGATGGCTGAAGCGTTCTCTAAAACAGCAGGTGTTCCGGTTCCGCATAAAATTGCCCCACGTCGTCCAGGCGATATCGCAGAATGTTGGGCAGACCCAGCTAAAGCGCGTGAAGAGTTGAAGTGGGAAGCGAAGTTGTCTCTTGATGATATGACAGAAGATACGTGGCGCTGGCAGTCGAATAACCCGAAAGGGTACTAAAAGCAGGACGCTTCGCTACGAGGATGGACTTCGTCCTCGAGGGGTGAGTAAGAGCGAAAAGCTAGGATTCTGAGGTGATCGTGGTGGTTATAGAGTTCATAATACTGTTCTCTCCCCTGAATCCTCTGCACGAAGCGTCCTGAAACCTAAGATCAAAAAAATGCCCACAGGCTACAAACCTGTGGGCATTTTACTATTTGCTGAGATTTGAAACTATACGCTGCGCTAACTAGAGACTATAAGAACAAAAGCGAATACAGCGCTTGCTTTTGATTTTATAGGAGCGAAGCGGTCTAGTTTCTAGTCAGCAAAGCGTATAGTTCTACTTAAAAAGAACTTCACCAGACATCTCAGCTGGAATTGCTGTATCAGTTAGCGCTAGCATAGTTGGAGCTAGGTCAGACAGTTTACCGCCTTCTTTAAATTCAACTGCTTTGCTACCAACGTAGATAAGAGGTACAGGAAGGTTAGTGTGAGCTGTGTGAACGCCGCCTGTTTCAGGATTAATCATCATTTCAGCATTACCGTGGTCGGCTGTGATAAGCATTTGGCCATCAACTTCTTTGATAGCTTCAACTACTTTACCGATGCACTCATCAAGAGCTTCCATTGCTTTAACTGCAGCTTCGTATACGCCAGTGTGGCCAACCATGTCACAGTTAGGGAAGTTACAAACGATAGCGTCGTACTTACCAGATTTGATTGCAGCAACTAATTTCTCAGTTAGCTCAGGTGCGCTCATTTCAGGTTGTAGGTCGTAAGTTGCTACTTTTGGAGAAGCAACCAGTTGACGTTCTTCGCCTTCAAACTCGTCTTCGATACCGCCGTTGAAGAAGAAAGTAACGTGTGCGTATTTTTCAGTTTCAGAAATACGTAGCTGAGTTTTACCTTCTTTAGATAACCATTCGCCGTAGGTATTTTCTAGAGACGCAGGAGCGAATGCACAAAGAAGAGGGATGTTTGCAGCGTATTGAGTCAGCATAACAAAATCGATTGCTGGGAATACGTTACGAGCAAAACCATCGAAATCAGGAACGAATGCACGTGTGATTTCACGAGCACGGTCAGCACGGTAGTTCATGAAGATTACTGCATCGCCATCAACGATTGCTGCTGATTCTTCGCCTTCTGCTTTGATTTCAGTTGCTTGTACAAACTCATCGTTCTCTTCACGAGCGTAAGCCGCTTCAAGACCTTCAACAGCAGTATCAAAAGTAAATTCACTTTTTGCTTCTGTCATTAGCTCGTAAGATTTTTGTACGCGATCCCAGTTGTTGTCACGGTCCATTGCGTAGTAACGACCAATTAGAGAAGCAACACGGCCTTTGCCTAGCTTAGCGAATAGCTCTTGGAAGTTTTTCAAAGAGTTTTCAGCTGAACGAGGTGGAGTATCACGTCCGTCTAAGAAGCAGTGTAGGTAGATTTTTTCTGCGCCACGTGCCGCTGCCATTTCTACTGCTGCGTAGATATGATCTTCATGAGAGTGAACGCCACCTGGAGACATAAGGCCCATGATGTGAACAGCTTTGTCTGCTTTAACTGCTTTGTCGATAGCATTAACAAGTGTTTCGTTCTCTTGGAATTCACCATCAGAAATTGCTTTAGTGATGCGAGTAAGATCTTGATATACAACACGACCAGCACCGATGTTAGTGTGACCTACTTCTGAGTTACCCATTTGACCATCAGGTAGACCAACGTCCATACCAGATGCAGAAATTAGTGTGTTTGGTTGAGTAGCCATTAGGCCATCAAGAACTGGAGTGTTTGCGTTTGTGATTGCGTTATCTGCTTGAGCTTCACGGTGACCGTAACCATCAAGAATAACTAGAGCCATAGGCTTTTTAGCTGACATAAAGGTGTTCCTCGTCAATAACTTAATAAATTTGAATAAATAACTTTGTGTAATTTTACTACAAAGTGAGTAAAGGAGCCAGAGACTATACGCTGCGCTAACTAGAGACTAGACCGCTTCGCTACTATAAAAGCAAAAGCTAAAGCAGAGTTCAGATCGCTTCGCTTGCAGATTTCAGAGGTGATCGTGGTGGCTACAGCGATCGCAATACCGTTCCTCCCCTTGAGTGATGTATTGTTGAGATTGGCAATGTTGATATAAGGGGAGGCTAGGAGGGGTTGGTAATATAGAGCTAGAAACTATACGCTGCGCTAACTAGAAACTAGACCACTTCGTTTCTATAAAATCAAAAGCAAAAATCAAGGGCAGCGCCGTGCTAGCTTTTGATTTTATAGTTTCTAGAGCGAAGCGTTCTAGTTAGCGAAGCGTATAGTCTCCAACAACTTACTATGCTTCACAAACAGCCACGCGCTAATTCCACCCAACACATTCCCTATCGCTATCCCAACAAACAGTCCTTCCATTCCGTAAAAATGACTATCAACCCAAGCCGTCGGCAAGGTAAATACAAACAATCTCATGAAACTCCAACTGAAAGAATGTAACGGTTTTTGCATCGCATTTAGGCTACTAACAAGCACCATCACAATCCCTTGGAATCCATAACTGAAGGGCACACAAATCAGATACATCCACAGGCCATGTTGAACGGCATCATCTTGGCTAAATAGATGAGAGAGCGGAATACTCAATGGAACAATCAAAATATAAAGAAACAGTTGGAAAAAGACGGAGAACTTCATTGCTAAGAAGATCGCTTCTTTGACTCGCTCTGGCTGTTTCGCTCCGAGATTTTGCGCTACAAATGGGCTTAGTGAAGAGGTCAATGCCATTATCACTAATAGCATTAATGACTCGACCCGTTGCGCTGCACCATAAGAGGCAACCGCGACGGTACCTTGACTAGCAAGCATCATCATTAAAATAGCCCCTGAGATAGGATTTAATGCATTTGATAGTGCAGCTGGCGAGCCGATTTTTAAGATCTGTTGCCAGTCTTGTTTCATTTCTGATGGCTTTGGTGGTGCGAGTAGTTTTACTTTTCGAGTGAGTACATAGAAAGAACCAAGCAATGCACCAAACCAACTCACGCCACTGGCTATTGCAGCGCCTTGAATACCCAGTTCAGGAAAAGGGCCATAACCAAAGATAAGTAGAGGATCGAGTACGCCATTGATTAGCCCTGCCAGCATCATGATTTTGGCGGGTGTGGTGGTATCGCCGGTTGCTCGAATAGCACTGTTGCTCGACATTGGAATAACAAGCAGCGGAATGGTGAGATACCAAATGGACATGTATTGGTCGATCAGTGGCAATAGCTTGTCTTCTGCACCTAATAATCGAAACAGTGGGTCGATGGTAAAGAAGCCAATGACACAAGCAATAAGGATAAGAATGACCGCTAAGATTAAACCGTGCGTGGTTAATTGACTCGCGTGTTTACTGTTGCCTTGTCCGAGTAAACGTCCGATAGAAGCTGATAATCCAACCCCAATACCCATCGTAATGCAGTTCACCGCAAAGGTAACAGGGAAGGTAAAACTCACCGCAGCAAGGGCATCAGTACCAAGCAATGAAATAAAGAAGGTATCCACCAAGTTGAATAGAAGAATCGCAACCATGCCAAACACCATAGGAGTGGTGAGTTTTTGTAATACATCGGCGATAGGTTGGGTTAGTAAACCGTGTTTATCTAGCATGGTTTTCTCGAGTGGTGGCGGGATGGGTAGTGTAGCAGTAAGAGCAGAGGCGCAACAAGTTGCTTAAGGTTAAAGGGCGCTTCGCTTAAGGAGGACTTCGTCCCAGAGGAGAGCATAGAGCAGAATTCAGATCGCTACGCTTGCAGGTTTCAGGGGGCTCGCTTTTGATCTTTCTGAAACCTGAGACCTGAATCCTCGGCTTTTGCTTTTATAGAAGCAAAGCGGTCTAGTTAGCGTAGCGTATAGCCTCTAGTTCTTTAAAAATTTAGCTCTGAAGCCCTTGCAATCCCCCCCTAAAAACCCCATTAATAAACCAAAGCCAAATCATGGCACTTTATTCTTAAATGGAAAATTATCAGGAGACGCCCAATGAATATCCGTCCTTTACATGACCGTGTGATCGTTGAACGCCAAGAAGTTGAATCAAAATCTGCAGGTGGCATCGTGCTAACTGGTTCAGCGGCTGAAAAATCAACGCGCGGTACGGTTCTAGCTGCTGGCAAAGGCCGCATTCTAGAGAATGGTTCTGTACAACCATTAGACGTAAAAGTTGGCGATTCAGTGATCTTTGCAGAAGGCAACATCAAGGTTGAGAAGATCGAAGGCAAAGAAGTATTGATCATGTCTGAATACAACATTCTGGCTATTGTTGAATAATCAGCTCTCGTTGAGTAATTCGTTGTTCGAAATCTGCTATTTTCGATACTAAAAGCGATATTAAGAAAAGAATTTAAAAAGGAAAGTAAAGATGGCTGCTAAAGACGTTAAATTTGGTAATGACGCACGAATCAAAATGCTAGAAGGTGTAAACGTTCTGGCTGACGCGGTTAAAGTAACTTTAGGTCCTAAAGGCCGTAACGTTGTTTTAGATAAATCATTTGGCGCACCAACTATCACTAAAGATGGTGTTTCTGTTGCACGTGAAATCGAACTTGAAGATAAGTTCCAAAACATGGGCGCACAAATGGTTAAAGAAGTGGCTTCGCAAGCGAATGACGCGGCGGGCGACGGAACAACAACTGCGACAGTTCTTGCTCAAGCTATCATTGCTGAAGGCCTAAAAGCGGTTGCTGCTGGTATGAACCCAATGGATCTTAAACGTGGTATCGACAAAGCTGTAATTGCTGCGGTTGAAGCACTAAAAGATCTATCTGTTCCATGTGCTGATACAAAAGCTATCGCGCAAGTAGGTACTATCTCTGCAAACTCTGATTCTACTGTTGGTAATCTTATTGCTGAAGCAATGGAAAAAGTAGGTCGTGACGGTGTTATCACTGTTGAAGAAGGCCAAGCACTTCAAGACGAATTAGACGTTGTTGAAGGTATGCAGTTTGATCGTGGTTACCTATCTCCATATTTCGTAAACAACCAAGAAGCGGGTTCTGTTGATCTAGAAAGCCCATTCATCTTGCTGGTTGATAAAAAAGTATCAAATATTCGTGAATTGCTTCCAACTCTTGAAGCAGTAGCGAAAGCATCTCGTCCTCTTCTTATCATCGCTGAAGATGTTGAAGGCGAAGCGCTTGCTACTTTAGTTGTGAACAACATGCGTGGTATCGTTAAAGTTGCTGCTGTTAAAGCACCTGGTTTTGGTGACCGTCGTAAAGCTATGCTACAAGACATCGCGGTTCTAACTGCGGGTTCTGTGATTTCAGAAGAGATTGGTCTAGAGCTTGAAAAAGTAGTTCTTGAAGATCTTGGCCAAGCGAAGCGTGTAACTATCACAAAAGAAACAACAACTATCATCGATGGTTCTGGTGAAGAGACTATTATTTCTGGCCGTGTTACTCAAATTCGTCAACAAATCGAAGACGCAACGTCTGACTACGATAAAGAAAAACTTCAAGAGCGTGTAGCTAAACTAGCTGGCGGTGTTGCAGTAATCAAAGTTGGTGCTGCTACTGAAGTTGAGATGAAAGAGAAGAAAGATCGTGTTGAAGATGCACTTCACGCAACTCGCGCTGCGGTTGAAGAGGGTGTTGTTGCTGGTGGTGGTGTTGCACTTATCCGCGCTGCATCTAAAGTTGCTGGTCTTGAAGGCGACAACGAAGAGCAAAACGTAGGTATCCGTGTAGCACTTCGTGCAATGGAAGCGCCTATCCGTCAAATCACTAAGAATGCGGGTGAAGAAGATTCAGTAGTTGCTAACAACGTTCGCGCTGGTGAAGGTAACTACGGTTACAACGCTGCAACTGGCGTTTACGGCGACATGATCGAGATGGGTATTCTTGACCCAACTAAAGTTACGCGTTCTGCACTTCAGTTCGCTGCATCTGTTGCGGGTCTTATGATCACAACTGAAGCGATGATCACTGATAAGCCACAAGATTCTGGTCCTGCTATGCCTGATATGGGCGGCATGGGTGGAATGGGCGGTATGATGTAAACATCCCCTGAGCCTATTGTCTAAATAGACAAGCGTTCAAATTGAGAGCCGAGGTTAACTTATTCGTAAGTGCCTCGGTTTTTTTATGCTTTGAGACTAGAGACTAGAGACTAGAATAAAAGCAAAAGCGTTGAGTTTGATAACTTTTATTACCACAATAACTATATCTGCTTTTATAGTCTCTAGAGCGAAGCGTTCTAGTTAGCGCAGCGTATAGTTTCTCAATCAATAGATACAAAAAAGGCCAACCGAAGTTGTAATGCCGTTCACTTAAGGGTGAACGGCATTCTTATTTCTGGCATATCGTTGAGGTCTTGGTTTTACCATTCGAGGGAATGTTCTTTCTCTTCGCCTATCAAGTATTAAGCTTTCAGCCATCT
>Ga0316197_10000175_pt1 | contig 47569 bp, 45 predicted proteins | sample OudBiesiAoxic_MG_FD_204939 | JGI IMG/M metagenome (GOLD analysis project Ga0316197, IMG submission 204939) | Coastal sediment microbial communities from Oude Bieten Haven, Netherlands - site A oxic | ecosystem: Environmental > Aquatic > Marine > Coastal > Sediment | place: Netherlands... | reverse complement strand
CCCGGTCGGCCAGAGTCGGTCCGACGACGAGGCGGTACACCGCCGCCGCCGCACCGACGAGCAGTCCGAGATAGGCGATCGTCACGACGGTCATGTCACAGGCTCCGCAGGAAGGGGAAGGGGCAACGCTCGTTCGGCGAGGTCGAAGAGCTCGAGCACGTGTGCCTCGACCTCGTCACGCCGGTCGGCGTGCAACACGTGCAAATAGATCACGGACGCATCGGCTTCGGCTGCGACGACTGCCGTGCCCGGCGTGATCGTGATCGCAACGTAGGAGAGGAAGAGGTGCACGCGACCGGCCGGCGGGATCGGAATCGCGATGATCGCTTCGTCGGTGAAGTCGGTCGGGGTGAGCACCTCGCGCACCACGACCGCGGTGGACACCACGAGGTCGACCGCGACGAGCCAGATGAGTTTCATGAGCGGCACGAGGCGCACGCCACCCGACCGGGCCGGCATGCCCAGGGTGGTTGCGGCAGCAGACACCACGAGCCCGGAGAGGATGTTCGCCGCGCTCGGTGAGCCCCACAGCGCACACCATGCCGCGGTCAGCGCGACCACCGAGACCGCTCGGCGGAAGGTCAACTGTCGGCGCAGTCGGGCGACGAGGCTCATCGGTCAGCTCCGTCGTCGAGCACCGCCGCGATGTACGGCTCGCCGTCGAGCAACTCGGTGGCGGCCCGTTCGCTCATGTTCCAGATCGGTCCGGCGAAGATGGCGATCGCCAGCGTCACGGCCATCATCACGGTCGTCGCCGACGACATCGTGAACCATCCTCGACGGGTCAACCGGGGATCGGTGGGCAGATCCTCGGGAGCGACGCCCCAGAACACGCCCGACCAGATCTTCACCATCGACAGCAACGTGAGTGCACTGCCGACCAACGCCACCACCACGATGGCGGTCGAGGTCGATGCGATGCCGGCATCGATGAGGGCGAGCTTCGCGACGAACCCCGAGAACGGTGGTAGTCCCGCCAGGCTGAGCGCCGGTAGCGCGAACAGCAGCGCAAGCCAGGGGCGCGAGGTGATCAACCCACCGACTCGACCGAGTGCCGAGGTCCCACGGTCGGATTCGACCATCGCACCGGCGAGGAACAGCACGGTCTTCACCGGGATCTGGTGCACGATGAAGATCACCGCGCCCGCAACACCCACGACGCTGAACAACCCGAGACCCATCAGCATGTAGCCGATCTGACTCACGATGTGGAACGACAGGATCCGCTTCATGTCGTCCTGCGCGAGCGCTCCGGCGACACCGACGATCATCGTGATCCCTGCGATGACGAGGATGATCGGCCCGAGGTCGTCCATGCCCGTCAGCGTGTGGAAGCGGATCATCGAGTAGACGCCGATCTTCGTCAGCAATCCGGCGAACACTGCGGTGATCGTGGTCGGCGCGGTCGGGTAACTGTCGGGCAGCCAGGAGAACAGCGGGAACATCGCCGCCTTCGTGCCGAACACCACGAGGAACCAGAGCCCGATCCCCCACCGCACACCGTCGCCGAGTTCGGGCACCCGCTGGGCGAGGAGTGCAAGGTTCACCGTGCCGGTGGAGGCGTACACGAAGGCCACACCGAAGAGGAACAGCGTCGAGGCGAAGAGGTTGATCACCACGTAGGTCATGCCGGATCGAACCTGACCGGCCCGACCCTGATGGGTGAGCAGGACGTAGCTCGCCACGAGCATCAGCTCGAACGCCACGAACAGCGTGAACAGGTCGCCGGTGAGGACCGACAACGCAACGCCGGCCGTGAGCACGAGCAGCATCGGGCCGACGACGTTCGGCTCAGCGCCCGACGCCGTCCCGCGCTGGCCGATGGCGAACACCTCGACCAGGAGGATCGTGAGCATCGCCACCGCAAGAACCAGAACGGCGAACATGTCGGCGACCAGCACGACCCCGAGCTCGGGGGCCCAACCACCGAGGCGGACCACGACCGAGCCGTTTGCCTCGACGTCGACGAGGAGCACGATCGCCAACACACTCGAGGTACTCAGGGCACCGAGGGTGACCGTGTCACGCAGTACGTCACGGTGACGGAGCCCCAACGCAACCATCGAGGCCAACAGTGGGAGGACCACGGCGAGCACCACGACCGCGCTCATGACGCCACCTCATCGGACGACGTCGAGTCGCCCTCTGCGATCCTGCGGTCCTCGAGATCGTCTTCGACGAGGTCGTCACCGCTGAGATCCTGCTGCCGTCTCGCGAGCGCGAGCAGGAACAACGTGAGGCCGAAGGAGATCACGATGGCGGTCAGCGACAGGGCTTGCGGCAACGGGTTGGACGACTCGGACGGGCTGGTCCGGTCGGCGAGCGGCGGGTCACCCGCCGGCCCCCCAGCGGTGAGCAATGCGAGCACCGCAGCGTGTCCGAGCACGGCGAAACCGAGCACGATGCGACTGAGGACTCGGGATGTCGCGAGATAGATACCCACGGCGGTCAGACACCCGACGACGACGATCAGGGTTGCGCTCACGTCGACGCCTCCGGACCAACGACCAGGTCGGGTCCATCGGATCCGCGCAGTTCGTCGGCACCGAGCCCGTCGAGCACGGCAACGATCAGGCCGAGGACGATCAACGTCACACCGAGGTCGAAGATGAGGGCGGTGCCGGCTTTGACCTTGCCCAGGATCGGCAGCGTCGTCTCCCAGACGTACATGTCGAGGCCGACGTCGCCGACGAACATCGGTGCAACGGCGACGATGCCGATGATCGTGCCACCGATCGCCATCAACCGGATCGGGTGGCTCGGCACCGAGAGGCCGACGACGCTGCGCAGCGCGCAGATCGAACCGAAGACGAGGCCCGCGGCAAAGCCGCCTCCGGGCTGGTTGTGTCCGGCGAAGAACAGCATCGTGCCGACGACGGCAGCGAGCGGGCTCGCGAGGCGAATACCGTCGCGAACGACGAGGGAGCGACCGGCGATCACGGGCCGACCTCCGTCTGTCGTTCGCGGTCGCGGACCCGTGCGAGGGTCAAGATGCCCATCGCGACAGCGACCAGAACCACGACTTCGCCGAACGTGTCGAGTGCGCGCACATCGGTGAGGATCACGTTGACGATGTTGTTGCCGCCGCCGATGTCGGCCGCCCGCTCGGTGAGCTCGGCGAGCGGTGGGACGCCGGTCGGCGCGGAGGCGCTTGCAGCCAGCCCAACCGAGACCGCCACGCCCACCCCGACGGAGACGATGATGCGAACGGTACGCCACAACTGCCCGACCGGCGGGAACTCACGGCTCAGATGGCCGAGGCCGATGACGAAGCCGACCACCACGACCGTCTCGACGAGCAGCTGGGTCAGGGCGAGGTCGGGGGCGCCCTGGATCACGAAGATCCCGGCCATGCCGAACCCCACCGAACCGAGGCCCAGGGCCGCTCCGAGCCGGCCGGGGATCCGGACGGTGCCGATCGCTCCTACGACGATCAGGACACCGAGTGCTGCCTGGAGCGGGTGATCCCAGGGCTCGAGATCGTCCAGGTCGATCGACGTGAAGAACGGAATTGCGGCGAGCACGGTCACGGCGGCGCTCGTGACCATGTAGACCGGCAGCGAGCCGTGCTGAACACGGGCTGCGACACGGCGAGCGAGGGCGAGCACGCCGTCGACGGCGGCGTCGGCAGCGTCGGCGCCGACGGTCCGCGCCACGCTGGTGCCGCGTCGGGCCAGCAACGCTCCGGCAACTGCGCCCGCAGCGACGATCGAGATCGAGATGACGAAGGCCGTCTTCAATCCCGGCCAGCGGATCAGCGAATACACCTCGGCCTTCGGGTCGAGCAGCGCTGCGGCATCACGCACCAGCGTGGTGACGCCGCCGAGTGCAATGAAGCCGACCACGCTTCCGACGCCGAGTACGGTCGTCGCGATCGTGATGCCGAGTCGCCGCGGGGCGACCACGGTCGTGGTCTCGCCCGGGCCGAAGGCGGTGATGATGAACCGAGTCGTGTAAGCCACGGTGAGGATCGACCCACCGATGATCCCGACGAGCAGCACAACACGCTCCCACCCTGCTGCTCCAAGGGCGGCTTCGATCGCAGCCTCCTTCGCCGGGAACCCGAGGAGTGGCGGGACGCCGGCCATCGACAACGCCGAGACCAGAGCGACGCCGAAGGCGACGGGCATCGAGCGCCACAGGCCGCCGAGCTCGCGGACATCGCGAGTCCCGGTTCGAACGTCGATCTCACCGACGACCATGAACAGCGCTGCCTTGAACACGGCGTGCGCAGTGAGGATGGAGAGAGCCGCGAATGTCGCCTTGGGCGAACCGTGGGACAGCAGTGCGATCATCAAACCGAGCTGTGAGATCGTCCCCCACGCCAGGATCAGCTTCGCGTCGACCTGGCGGAGCGCCCCGACGGCTCCCCACGCCATCGACACCAGCCCGAAGGCCATGCCGAGCGGCGTCCACGCGGAGGTGTCCCCGAGCGACGGCGCGAAGAGCGCGACGGCGATGACGCCCGCCTTGACCATGGTTGCAGAGTGCAGATACGCGCTGACCGGGGTCGGCGCCGACATCGCTCCCGGAAGCCAGACGTGAAATGGGACCTGCGCTGATTTGGTTGCGGCTCCGACGAGGACGAGGACACCCGCCACCGTGCCGGCCGTTCCGGTGAGCGGCTGGAGATCGCGAAGACCAACGGCCATGTTGCCGTCGGCGACGAGCACGAGTCCGGCCAGCAGCGCGAGACCGCCCGACGCGGTGATCAGCAACGCACGACGGGCGGCCAACTGGGTGACCGGATCGGTGTGCTTGAAGCCGACGAGGAGGTAGGACGTGATCGACGTGAGCTCCCAGAAGACGAACAGCGTCCAGATCGAGTCGGCCCAGACGAGGCCGAGCATCGACGCGGAGAACGCCGACAGCGTGGCGGCGAATCGAGCCGTGCCCGGCGAGGACGCCGTGAAGTACCCGGCCGAGTAGACGAACACCAGCGTGCCGATCCCCGCGACGATGAGACCGAAGAGTGACGAGAGCGCATCGAGCCGGAAGGCGATGAACAAATCGAGGCCGGCGACCCATTCGACCTGGGTGGTGAGCGGGTCGGATGCGACGAGGCCACGGATCGATACGAGCGTCGCAACGACAGCGGGGATCGCAGCAATGGCGAAGACTGCTCGCCCGGTGCCGCCGACGGCGCGACCAGCCACCAGTATGACGAGGATTCCGACCACGTGGAGGCCGAGTGTCAACCAGAGAAGCACGACCGGGACTGTAGGCTGAGCACGCGACTTCTACAACCTGATAGCTGTATTGAAAAGTAGGTATTAACGCGCCGTTCACGACTGGCCCCACGGTCGCCCAACGGCGACCGTCCTGACGATTCTGGCGGTGATCGACCCCATCTCTCGGGTCAACCAGTGGACCACAATAGCTATTTTTCATCATATCCGTTACCTTGGGTTCATGAGTTCCTCCGCCCCGCTCATCACCCCGGCCCCACACCACCCCACATTGCGTCGCCGACTCGAGATCCTCGAGCAGCGATGCGCCGAACTGTGGGCCGACGAACCCCTCACACCCGACCACCGGGAACGGGCCTTCGCACGGCTCTCCGAGGTCGAACACCGAGTCGTCAGCCTCATCCTCAGGAGCCTCGCTGAACCCGATGACCCGTCGCTGAGCGTCGGCGTCGAGGGATGCGAACGCGACCTGGAACAACTGAGCGTGCTGTGGACCGCACCGCACGCCGCGTGACCGCTTCGGAACAACTGGCTCGAGTTGGATACGATCGCGAAGAGATGTTGTCAGATCCGCAACTCGACGTACCCGCTTGGACGTTTCTGACGAACCACGCCCACGTGCTGATCGCGATCGCACGGGATCCCGAACTCCGCCAGCGCGACATCGCCCACGTGGTCGGCATCACCCCGGGTGCCGTCGTGCGGATCCTCCACGACCTCGAAGAGAACGGCTACGTCACCTCCGAACGGATCGGCCGTCGCAACCGCTATCAGATCAACACCAGCGTCACACTGCGACACCCGCTCGAAGCGAACCATTCGGTCGGTGACCTGATCACGTCGCTCGCGGACTGACGCGTCGTGCCGGACCAGGCCTAGGCGGCCTCGTCGCGTTCGAGTTCGTCGACGCCGTCCTGAGGCACCTTGACACGGAGGTGCACCGCACGAGCAGCCAGATGGGTGCCGACCGGGGAGGTCAACAGCTGCAGGATCGCAACCAGTGTGAGGGTTGCGATCGCGCTGAACGTCCGAATCCGGAGGGCGGCACCGATCGTGACCAACACGAGGCCGAGCGTCGGGCTCTTCGCCGCAGCATGCATTCGCGAGAACGGATCACGGAACTTGTGCACGCCGATCCCGGCCAGCAATGCAAACAACGCACCAACGATCAACGCAATGCCGCCCACGACGTCGAGGACCTCACCCACGTCAGCTCCCCCGCCGTTCGATGAACCGAGCAAGGATGGCCGTCCCGACGAATCCACCGAGCGCAACGACCAGCACAGTGCTCTCCACGACGCCGCTTCCGGGTCGCACCGAGGCGATCGTCACGCCGATCACGATGGTGGACACGAATCCGTCGACCGAGATCACTCGGTCGGCGAGCGCCGGCCCACGCAGCATCCGCGCCACGAACAGCAATGCGGCGAGCGAGGTGATGACGAGCGCGACATCGATCATGGATTCTCCTCCGGGGACTCCGGGTGGACATCGCCACCGGTCGGGTGAAGCCTGGCCTCGTGGGCGATGACATCGGCGTGGGCGAGCGCCCGGTCGACATCGGAGCCGAAGGCCCTGAGCGCCAGCTCCTCGAGCCTGAGCACTTGGTACCGGACCGCCTCGACGTCTTCGCCGTACAGACAGTGCACGTAGAGGATCGCTCCAGCGGTCATCTCGTCGACGATCCCGTCGCCGTCGTAGTCGAACTCCTCACGGACCTGACGGGTGACATCCATCGTCATCGTTCCGGGCGTCAAGGTGATCGAGTTGGCAACCAGGTTGACCACCGCATCGGATCCCCCTCGGATCGGCACGGCGATGATCGCAGTGTGGGTGCCGTCACCGGGCGTGAGGATCTCGACTGCCAGACGCAGGTTCGACAACAACAGTTGCCACCCCAGAACAGCCACATAGGCCACGGCCCAGTGCGGATGGAAATAGGTCGGCCGTAGCGACGCTGACTCGAGACCGGCGACGAGCACAACCAGGCCGGCGATCGCAACGCCACCGAGCACGTTGGCCCAGCTGAGGTCGCCCCACAGCATGATCCACAGCAACGTGAGCCACGACATGATCGCCGGAATCCGCAACCTCGCTCTCATGAATCCCCGCCTCCCAGCACAGCCTCGATGTACGTCGATGGATTCATGAGGTCGTTGCCGGCCCGCTCCGCCAATTCGAAGATCGGCCCGGCGAACACGACGTAGGCAATCGACAGCGCAACGGTGAGTCCGGTGGCGATCACCATCAGGGCCGGCCCGCCGTTGGTTCGGCCCTCCGCCAACGGAGGCGCCGATTCCGGCTCGCCCCAGAAGACGCCGGCCCAGATCTTCGTCATGGAGAACAACGTGAGCAGGCTCACGACCAGCGCAACGGTGATGATCGCCCACTGCGACGAGGCCACGCCCGCATCGACCAGCGCGAACTTGCCAGCGAACCCGGACGATGGCGGCAGCCCGGCGAGCGAGAGTGCCGGGACGGCGAAGAACACGGCGATGATCGGCGCGCTGCGGACCAAACCCCCCACCCGAGAGATCCGGCTCGTACCGGCGTGACGGTCGATCAGGCCTGCGACCAGGAACAGGTTGGTCTTCACGAGGATCGTCTGGACGATGTAGAACACGACTGCACTGACGCCGGCGACAGTGAACAACCCGAGACCGAAGATCATGTAGCCGATCTGGCCGACGATGTGGAACGACAGCAGGCGTTTGAGATCGTCCTGCGCGAGCGCTCCGAGCACCCCGACCGCCATCGTCAACCCGCCGATGATCAGCAGCGCCGTGCCCTGCTGCGATTCGGGTGGGAAGAGCAGTGTCTGGGTCCGGATGATCGCGTAGACGCCGACCTTCGTGAGCAGCGCCGCGAAGATCGCCGTAACAGGCCCCGGAGCGGTCGGATAGCTGTCGGGGAGCCAGAAGAAGAGCGGGAACAGGCCGGCCTTGACCCCGAAGACGAGGATCAGCAGGAGCGAGAAACCAGTCCGGACGCCTGGCGACAGCTCAGGAATCCGCTGCGCGAGATCGGCCATGTTCACCGTGCCGGTCGATGCGTAGAGGAGGGCCAGCGCCGTGATGAACATCGCAGAGGCCACCAAGCTGATCACCACGTAGGTCATGCCACTTCGAACCTGATCGGCGCGCCCACCCAACGTCAAGAGGACGTAACTGGCCGCGAGCATCATCTCGAACGCAACGAACAGGTTGAACATGTCGCCCGTCACGAAGCTGGCAGACACCCCCGCCGCGAGCACGAGGTAGATCGGGGCGAAACCAACGTGGCGGTCAGCGACCCCGTGCTGGCCGATCGCGTAGATCAACACGATCAGCAGCATCAGCGACGATGTCACGAGCATGATCGCCGACAGCCGGTCGACGACATAGGTGATCCCGAGCGGTGCCGCCCAGCCCCCGGCGTCCATCTTGACGACATCGTGCTCGTCGACCTGGACGAGCAGCGCGATCGAAATGGCGACCGACGCAGTGAGCGCTGACACCGCGAGAACGCGCTGCACGATCTGGAACCGACCGAAGATCACGGTCAGCGCAGCGGCGAGGAGCGGCACGACGATCGGCAGGGGGACGAGTGCGCTGTTCACGACTCCTCCTCCTCATCGCCCGACGAGTCCGTGATGTGGTCCTGCTCGGCCACCTCTACGTCGGCGACATCACTGTCGGTGCGGCGGCTCGCGGCGATCAGCCGATCCTCGAGATCGTCGGCCACCACGTCATCGTGGGTCAACTGCCAACTTCTGTACGCCATCGCCAGGAGGAACGCCGTGACGCCGAAGGTGATCACGATCGCCGTCAGCGCCAGCGCCTGCGGGAGCGGATCCGCGAAGTCCTCCTTGTCGCCCTTGCCGATGACCGGCGGGATCCCGCCCCCGCCACCCGATGTGATCAGCAGGATATTCGTGCCGTGACCGATCAATCCGATGCCGATCACGATGCGGGTCAGGCGGCGCTGGAGCAGCAGCCAGGTGCCGAGCGAGAAGAGGGCGGCAGCGGTGAACGCGAGGAGCACGCTCATGACGGCTCGTCCTGTCCGAGCCAGAAGCTGGCGGCTGCGTGCTGATCGCTCGCCGGTTCGCGCTGCGACAGTGGGCGGTACTCCTCGCGGACCGATGTAGCCGGCTGGGTCGGCGCCTCGATCATCTCCATCTCGTGATCGCGATCGTCACCGAACGCTTCGAAGATCATCAGCACGAGCCCGATCACGACGAGGTAGACGCCGACGTCGAAGGGCAACGCCGAGGTCACCTTGATCTCGCCGAGTACCGGAGGATGCAGCTTCAGGGTGCCGTGTTCGAGAATCGCGCCGCCGAGCAGCATCGGAAAGATCGCGGTGCCGACGGAGATGGCGAGTCCGGTGCCGAGAATCGTCCACGGCTCGGACCGGAACGAGCGACGCACAGCCTCGAGGCCGCCCGTGACGTAGCGCAGCGAGATCGCAGCCGATGCCGCCAAGCCACCGACAAAGCCACCTCCGGGTTGGTTGTGTCCGGAGAACAGGAAGTACAGCGACAGGACGATGATTGATGGGTACAGCAGCCGCACCGAGACATCGAGGATCAGTGACCGCCTCATGCGACCGGCTCCTCGGTTTGCTCCCGGTCGTTTCGTTCGTTGTCGTACTGACGGCTGCCGCGGGCCAGCGCCACGGCACCGACCGCCGCGACGAGCAGCACAGTGATCTCGCCCATCGTGTCCACGCCACGGAAGTCGACGAGAATCACGTTGACCACGTTCTTGCCCTCGCCGTCGGGCTTCGACCGTTCGACCATCTCGACGGAGATCGATTCCTCGGCGACGTCGTCGCGCGCATTGGTCGACGCGATCGCGAAGACGAAGATCGCCGCTCCCACGAGCAGCGACACCGCGAGGCGAAGTGGGCGAACGACCGCCGGTGCGAGATCGACGAACCGGGTCGGGAGGAAGCGGAGCACGAGGACGAACAGGACGGTGCCGAGGGTCTCGATCGCGAACTGTGTGAGCGCGAGGTCGGGTGCACCCTGCGTCTCGTAGAGCGCCGCCATCGCGAACCCAACGGCTCCGAGCATGACGACCGCGGCGATGCGCCGCCGAATCAACGCCGCTCCGATCGACGACCCGATGATGATCGCCACGATCGGAAGATGGATCGGGTTCTCGACCCACTGCGGAAGATCGCCGAACTCGGCGACCATCGGAATCACCGGCACGACGATGACCGTGGTCAGGATGACGAGCAGGTAGGTCGGCAGCGACCCGCTCTGCACCGTCCGGGTGACGCGCCTCGCGATCCAGTCGATCGCGCGAATGGTGTCGCCGTACATGTCATCGGTCGACGGGAGCGCTCGCAGCGGTTGCGCCGCCGCAGTCTGAAAGCGGGCAACGGGGCGACGGAAGACGGCCAGCAGGGTGCCGGTCGCGATGATGCCGAGCGAGATGGCGAACGCCGTGTTGAAGCCGGCCCACAACTTGACCGTCGAGGGTGACGAATCGGGGTCGAGGCTGAGCAGTGCTGCCTTGGTCAGGTCGCTGATCAGTGCCGGGAAGAGGCCGACGACCACGGTCACGACGGTGAGCACGATGGCCGGCGCGACAAAGATGGCGGCCGGCGCCGGCGCAGACAGGCTGCGGACCTCGTTGTCTGCATCCCCGTGCACTCCGAACACGCCGAGCACGAACCGAGCGGAGTACGCAAAGGTCAGGACCGACCCGGCGATGATCACGAGGAGGGTTGCCGTCGCTCCGGTGAAGTCGCCGTACTCGAGATACGTATCGATCGCCTTCTCCTTGGCGACGAAACCGAGCAGCGGTGGGAGGCCGGCCATCGACGCCGCGCCGACGACGGCCATCACCTTCACCGGCATCCACCCGTCGCGCAGGCCGTGCAGCTCACGGATGTTCCGGGTTCCGACCTGGTGGTCAATGATCCCGACGAGCATGAACAGCGTCGCCTTGAAGGCGCCATGTGCGAGCAACAGCACGATGCCAGCCTGCGCGATCTTGTACTCGCCGGTCCCGACGAGCAGCATCATGAACCCGAGTTGACTCACCGTGCCGTACGCAAGCAACAGCTTGAGGTCGCGTTGGCGCATCGCCCGAAGTCCACCGATCAGCATCGTCGCCGAACCCACCAGCAGCACGAGCAACCGCCATTGACCGGTGGTGGCCACGATCGGCGACAGCCGGGCGACGAGGTACACGCCCGCCTTCACCATGGTGGCGGAGTGGAGGTAGGCGCTGATCGGGGTGGGCGCCACCATCGCCCCGGGCAGCCAGCTGCTGAACGGCGCCTGGGCCGACTTGGTGAACGCCCCGAGCAAAACGCACACGAGCGCCGCCGCAACGGCTCCACCCGATGGCGGCGAATCGATCAGCTCGGACAGGCGGTAGGTGCCGGCGCTCTGACCGATGATGATCAGCCCGAGGAGCAGTGCGAGCCCACCAGCGCCCGTGATGAAGATCGCCTGCAGGGCAGCGGCGCGGGCACGCGGGTTGCGGTCGTCGTTGCCGATCAGCAGGTAACTGGTGATCGACGTGAGCTCCCAGGCGATGAACAGTGCAATGAGGTGGTCGGCCCACACGATCCCCAACATCGCGGCGGCGAAGAGCGTCATCAGTCCGGCGAGGCGACTTTGACCCGGTTCGATGTGCGAGAAGTACCCGACTGCGTAGACGCACACGAGCAGGCCGATGCCCGAGACGAGCAACGTCATCACGAGCGCGAAGGCGTCGAAGCGCAGGTACAGGTCGAGATCGAGGTCGCTGATCCAGCCGACCGACTCGTATTGCGCAGTACCTGCTGATGCGTGGCCTGCTTCGTCGAGCGCACTCGGATCGCCGACGACCGTCGCCCACTGCGTGGCGGCCCACACGATCGTCGCCATGGGTGCCAGCCCGGCAACGATGAACGCCCGGCGCCCGAGTCGGTCGCCCGACAGCAGGATCGCGCTGCCGATCAGCAGGTGGATGAGGAGCAGCAGGAACATGGCGGACGAAGTTCCCCACGATACGGCCTGGTGGTTCGACCAACCGTGTTCCGTGTGGCCACACGAACGATTTTGGCGAAAGCTACCGACCGGTAACTAACGTGATGGTATGCACAACGACGACACAGCGACGCAACCCACCGTCCACACGATCGAGACCGTGGGCATCGTCGGATCAGGGATCATGGGGGCTGGCCTCGTCGAGGTGGCGGCTCGCTCCGGACGCACCGTGATCCTCCGCTCACGCACGCAGGCGACCGCCGATGCGGCCATCGCCAAGGTGGCATCCGGCCTCGCCCGTCAGGTCGACAAGGGTCGCCTCGAGTCCGACGAACGCGACGACATCCTCGGACGGATCTCCGGCACCGCCGAGCTCGCCGACTTCGCTCACTGCGACCTCGTGATCGAGTCGGTCATCGAGGACCTCGACATCAAGAAGGCGGTGTTCGCCGTCCTCGACACCGTGGTCGGGCCGGACGCGATCCTCGCGACCAACACCTCCACGCTCCCCGTCGTCGAACTCGCCATGGCCACGGGTCGCCCGGATCGTGTCTGCGGCGTCCACTTCTTCAACCCGGCGCCGATGATGCAGCTGGTCGAGGTGATCCGTCCACTGACCGCCTCCGACGAAACCGTCGCGACCGCCCTCGACTTCGCCACCTCATGCGGCAAGGACGCGGTCGAGGTGGTCGACCGCGCTGGCTTCATCGTCAACGCACTGCTCTTCCCGTACCTGAACAACGCCATCAAGATGTGGGAGCAGGGCACCGCGTCGATCGCGGACATCGACACGGCGATGCAGGGCGGGTGCAACTTCCCGATGGGCCCGTTTGCGCTGCTCGACCTCGTCGGCCTCGACACATCGCTCGCGATCCTCGACGCATTGCACGAGGAGTTCGGCGATGCGAACTTCATGGCGGCGACGTCGTTGAAGCGCAAGGTCGCTGCGGGACAGCTGGGACGCAAGTCCGGACGTGGGTTCCTCGAGTACTGACCGTGGGCGGCTTGGCCGTCCGGTTCGACAACCCGGGGACGACTCTGGTCAGGTGACCACCATGGCTCTGCCGCGTCCCACAGTCCGGCCGGCGCCATCTCGATTCGTGATGCCCGATCCGGCAGAAGCCGAGCCGGGCAACGACGTCATCGCAATCGGTGCCGATCTCGAGCCGGGCACCCTGCTCGCCGCGTACCGTTCCGGCCTGTTCCCGATGCCGGTGCATCCCGAACGGCGACGCAGCAAGATCGCCTGGTACTCGCCCGACCCGCGGGGGATCCTCCCGCTCGAGGGGTTGCATGTGAGCCGTTCACTCCGCCGCAGCTGCCGACGCTTCGAGACGCGTCACGACACCGCCTTCGAAGCGGTGATGCGGGCCTGTGCCGACCCGAATCGGGACGGTCGTTGGATCACCGAGGACTTCATCCAGGCCTACGTCCGGCTGTTCGACCTCGGCTGGGCGCACTCGGTCGAGGTGTACGACGACGACGACACGCTCGTGGGGGGTTTGTATGGCGTGCTGATCGGAGGGTTCTTCGCTGGCGAGGCGATGTTCCATCACGCCACCGATGCGTCGAAGGTCGCATTGGTCGAACTCGTCGACTCGCTCCGCCAGATCGAGGTGGGATTGCTCGACGTCCAGTGGGCCACACCGCATCTGTCGTCGCTCGGTGTCATCGAGATTCCGCGAACCGAATACCTCCGAGCGCTGGCGGAGGCGACGTCCGGCGTGAGCATCGACGGGCGGATCAGGATCGAAAACGAGTGAAGGAGTGATGGGTCTGTGACCCATCACTCCTTCTCGTCCTGCGCCGGCCGGATCCGCCATCCGACCGGCGTGGTTCCCGCCAAGGGAAACCCGATCCCGGAAGCGGCCGAGCAAGGGGGAGAACCCAGCCGCTCTCGGGAAATCTTGTGCCCCGTGTGTTCCGGGGACAGTCAATGCTTCGGCGTCATCGTCGAAGAACTTGAGCACTTCCTCACGCGTCACGCGACGGGTCTGACCCATCGCGTCACGCGGATGGGGGTACGACGCTCCGTTTGGTGAACGGACCGGCGCCGACGAGACTTTCGACATGAGCAATCAGGCGACCGAGACGCCCTCCGACACAGCCCCAGCGCGTGAACGCGACCGCCCATGGATGATGCGGACGTACTCGGGCCACTCGACGGCCGCGGCGTCGAACGAGCTGTACAGGACCAACCTGGCGAAGGGCCAGACGGGTCTCTCGATCGCATTCGACCTGCCGACCCAGACCGGCTACGACCCCGATGACCCGATGTCGAAGGGCGAAGTCGGCAAGGTCGGTGTCCCGGTCGCGCACATCGGTGACATGCGGACACTGCTCGACCAGATCCCGCCCGGGCAGATGAACACCTCGATGACCATCAACGCCACGGCGGCATGGCTGCTGGCGCTGTACGTCGCCAATGCCGAGGAGCAGGGCACGTCCTCGGCAGAGCTGCGCGGCACGACACAGAACGACATCGTGAAGGAATACCTGTCGCGCGGCACCTACATCTTCCCGCCTGCAGAGTCGCGGCGGCTGATCGTCGACATGGTGGCGTGGTGCGCGGAGCACGCCACCAAGTGGAATCCGATGAATGTCTGCTCGTACCACCTCCAAGAGGTGGGGGCGACGCCGGTGCAGGAGATCGCCTACTCATTCGCGACGGCGATCGGCGTGCTCGACGCCGTCAAGGAGTCCGGGCAGGTCAGCGACGAGAAGTTCTCGCAGGTGTTCGGGTCGATCTCGTTCTTCGTGAATGCCGGGATCCGCTTCGTCGAAGAGATCTGCAAGCTGCGAGCGATGACCGAGATGTGGGCTGACATCGGCAGTGAGCGCTACGGCGTGACCGATCCGAAGGCGCTTCGTTTCCGCTACGGGGTCCAGGTCAACTCGCTCGGGCTGACCGAAGCCCAGCCAGAAAACAACGTGCAGCGGATCGTGCTCGAGATGCTCGCCGTCACGTTGTCGAAGGACGCCCGTGCCCGGTCAGTGCAGCTCCCCGCCTGGAACGAGGCGCTTGGACTGCCTCGGCCGTGGGACCAGCAATGGTCCCTGCGAATGCAACAGGTGCTTGCGTTCGAGACCGACCTCCTCGAGTACGGCGACCTGTTCGAAGGATCGGTCGTGATCGAGGGGCGCACGACCGAGCTCCGGGATGCAGCACAGGCCGAACTCGACGACGTGTTGTCCCTCGGCGGAGCGTTCGAAGCAGTCGAGACCTTGAAGTCTCGGCTCGTGTCGTCGATGGCGGCACGAACACGACGGATCGAATCAGGCGAGCAGAAGGTGATCGGGGTCAACGACTTCGTCGAGACCGCCGACTCGCCACTCGGCGGCGAGAACAACATCATGAAGGTCGACCGTGCGGTGGAGCAACAGGCGATCGACGAGCTCGCCGCATGGCGGTCGAGCCGGGACCAGGCTGCGGTGGACGCCGCGCTCGACGATCTACGCCGTGCAGCAACCGATGGCGACAACGTGATGCCACCGTCAATCGCACTCGCCAAGGCCGGAGGGACAACTGGCGAATGGGGCACCGTGATGCGCGAGGCGTTCGGCGAGTATCGGGCACCGACCGGTGTGGGTGGGGCGACTGCGTCGGCGGCAGGGCTGGCCGAGGTGGCCGAGCACGTGAAGTCGATCCCCGGCGGCCCGCCGAAATTCCTCGTCGCCAAGCCGGGCCTCGACGGCCATTCGTCCGGGGCCGAGCAGATCGCCGTCGCCGCACGCGACTCGGGGATGGAGGTCGTCTATTCCGGGATCAGGCTCACGCCGGAGCAGATCGCAGCGTCGGCACGCGATGAGGACCCGGACGTCATCGGACTCTCGATCCTTTCGGGATCACACCTTGAGCTGGTGCCCGATGTGCTCCACCATCTGGCGGAGATGGGCGTCGACATCCCGGTGGTCGTCGGCGGCATCATCCCCGAAGACGATCGTCCGCGTTTGGCAGACATCGGGATCGCCCGCGTGTATACGCCGAAGGACTTCGAGATTGCAAAGATCATGCGCGACATCGCCGACATCGCCGCCTCCCACCGCGTCACGTAACGGGTCTGACCCATCACGTGACGCGTGACGCGATGGGTCAGACCCGTTACGTGACGGTCAGGCGTCGGCGGGAACGGGGGTGTTCGCCGCGATGAAGTCGTCGAGGGCGGGGCCCGACTCGAAGCTGGTGATCAGCGCGTAGCGCGGCTCGGTGCCGTTGTGGACGACCACGTGCCACAGCCGTTGGGTGTCGACCACGAATCGGGCCCCCTTGGGAAGCGGCACACGCCGTTCGGTCGCCCGGTCGGGCAGACCGTCCGCGTCATTGTCGAACAGCAGCATGTAGCTGTCGGGGTTGTCGGTCAGTTCGACCCACGAACGCACGACCCAACCCTCGTTGTCAGGGTTGAAGCGGTTGTTGTCGTCCCGGTGCAGGCTGCGCAATGCCGCCTCGCGATCCTGCGGCTCGAGCTTGATCGTGCGGACGCGACCGAAGTTCGCCCCCACGCCGTCGACGTAGTCACGGATCGTCGGAGCGATCTCAGCGTTCGAGGTCCACACGGCGTCCTTGTCGGTCTTGCCCTTGTCCCAGAAGCCGCGACAGTCGAGCTCGCCATCGGCAGTCGCGATCGGCGCGAAGTTGGTGTCGCCGCCGGACTTCCAATCCAGGTACTCCAGCGCCTCGTACTCCGAGACTGGCACCTCGAACGGTGCATCGGTCAGGATCGCGACGCCGTCATCGGCGAGCACATCGAGACGGGGGTGAGGGGTGTCGAGCGGAATCTCGACGCTCCAGTGATCTGCGGTCGGCCAGAAGCTCATGAAGTGGAGTCTAGGAACGCCGACCACCCCCGACAGGGCCATTGGTCACCAGCCGGTTGAGCGGGTGAACGGCGTCAGTCGCGCACGTTCTCCGGGATCTCGAGCACCTGCCCGGCCTGGATCGCATCGGCGCTCGCCAGATCGTTCAACTCGACGATCGCATCGACGGTCACGCCCCGTTCGGCGGCGATCACGGCCAGGATGTCACCGCGCTGGACGGTGTAGAACCGCTCCACTGGGATGGTGGTGGTGGTCGTGGTGGTCGTCGTGGTGGTCTCGAGCGGCGGGAGGGTTTGGCGCGATGCCTCGTTGGTGGTGCCGCACGATGCGACGACACCGGCCACCGCGATCGACAGAACCGCCACGCGTCGCGCACGCCCGCGCTGATCCGACCCGTCCTTCATGCTCTCGATGATATGCCGCCGTTCGCGGAGAGCGCGGTCACCCCGGTCCGGCCTGGGGGCCGCGAGGTGACCTCAACTACCGTCGACACGATGGCGAGCACAGACGACGACTCCGGTCTCGACGAACACGGGGAATCACCGTTTCCGGAGGCTCGACGACCCGATCGCGCCTACGACCTCCCGGCCCACGGCGTGCGGATCGCGGTGCACGAGTGGGGCGACGCCGACGCACCCCCACTGATGATGATGCACGGCGGATTCGACTTCGCTCGGACGTTCGACGTCTTCGCCCCCAAGCTGGCCAGCGGCGGATGGCGCGTCGTCTCATGGGACCAACGGGGTCACGGCAACAGCGAGCACGCGCCGCTCTACTCGTGGGACGGCGACATGCGCGACACGCTCGCCGTGTTCGACCACGTCGCCGGCGGTCGCCCGATCCCGGTGGTCGGTCACTCGAAGGGCGGTGCGCTGATGACACAACTTGCCGACGCCCAACCCCATCGCTTCCGATGCCTGGTCAACATGGACGGAATCCCGTACAAGCGGAACATCCCCGACCTCGCAGAACACGAACGCACCACCATGCTGGCGAAGGACCTGGCTGGCTGGCTCGATCATCGCGGCCGCACCGCGACCGCGAGTCGTAAACCCGGCACCCTCGACGACTTGGCTCGCCGTCGGGGGCGGATGAACCCGCGCCTCCCGCACGAGTGGCTGCGACGACTCGTGACAACCGGTGGGTTCGAGTCCGACGACGGCTGGCGCTGGAAGATCGACCCCGCACTGCGATTCGGGGGATTCGGTCCGTGGCGACCCGAGTGGATGCTGATGCGGCTCCCGGGTCTCCCGATGCCCTTCCTCGGGATTCTCGGCGCCGAGATGGAGGAGATGGGGTGGGGCACTCCCCCGCACAAGGTCCTGCCGTACATGCCGATGGACGGCCACTGTGAGGTCCTCGACGACGTCGGCCACTTCGTCCACATCGAGCAGCCCGACCTGGTGAGCGGCCTCGTCCTCGACTTCATCGGAGCGCCGGCATGAGCGCTTCAACCGTGATGCTGCGCCATAACAAGATCGACCTCGCACTCCACCTGCTGCGGACCGAACCGCTCGACCCGGTCGTCCCCTCTCGACCGCTCCTGCTGCTCCACGGACTCGGCGACCGGTCACCGACGGGCGTCCCCCACTGGTGTGCGTCGTGGCCGGGGCCGATCGCGGCGCTCGACTTCACCGGTCACGGCGATTCCACCGTGCCCGCCGGCGGCGGCTACTCACCCGAGCTGCTGATGGCCGACGTCGATCAGGCGCTCGCCGAGCTCACCGACGGAGATCCTGATCGGTCGATCACGATTCTCGGTCGAGGCCTCGGCGCGTATGTTGCACTCCAGATCGCCGGTGCCCGGGCCAGCCAGATCCACGGCGTGATCCTCGTCGATGGACCCGGCCTGGCCGGGGGGCCAACCGGGCCGACATCGCAATCGGTCTTCGCGCTCGACACCGACGGCAGCAGTCCGGATCCGTACGCGCTCGTCGAGTTGGGACGCGACCTCCGACCGGGCGACTACGCCGTGTCGTTCGTCAACCTGGCGAACGCGAACGCACCGGTCGCCAACCCGATCACGGTGGCGAGCAGTTTCCGCCCGAAGTGGCTTGCTGCGGTCGCCGACTCTCCTGGCGTCGTCGAATCGTCGCTGAGCGACGCGCTCGCCGCCTACGCCTGACGACGCTCCAGATACTCGCGAGCCGCAGCCCTGGCTTCCGGGTCGCCGAGCGCGGCGCGCAACTGATCGGCGTCGGCCCACGCACCAGCAGTCGACGCCAGGTTCTCCAACGCTGCGTTCACCTGCCGTTTGGTCGCCCGCACGACCGACGGTGCCTTCCGGGCAAGCTGCTCGGCGAGTTCGCCGACCGCCTGATCGAGGTCGGCCCGGGCCACCACCCGGTTGACGAACCCGAGCGACGTGGCCTCGTCGGCGTCGAACGGTCGGCACGTGAGGACGAGTTCGCGAACGATCGCCGGCGGGATCTCGCGTAACAGCCGCGGGATGCCGCCCCAGGCGAGCGGGATACCGAGGTCCACCTCAGGGATCGAGAAGACGGTGTCGTCAGCGGCGATCCGCAGATCACAGACGCCGGCGAGCACGACACCACCGCCGACGCACGGCCCCTTGATTGCTGCGATCGTCAGCGCCCGCATCCGCTCCATCGCATCGGCCATCAGCCGGCCGAGATCAGCCTGTGCCCGGCTGTCAGCCGCGGTCGCAGCCGCACCCCCGGCGAACTCCCGTAGGTCGAATCCGGACGAGAATGCGCGGCCGGCGCCCGTCACGATCACCACACTGGCCTCGGTCGTGTCGAACCATGCCGCTGCTTCGGCGATTTCGGCCAGCGGTACCGTGCCCAGTGGGTTCAGCTTGTCGGGCTGGTTCAGCGTCAGCTTGCCGATGCGGCCGGCGACGCTGGCGTCGAGTGTCCTGAATGCTGCGGTCGATTCCTCCATGACGGCATCGTGTCACTTCGGTGGAGAATCGGCCGGGTCGGTTGACTTGCGGTCTATCGTTCGACTCATGAACTTGTCGTGGATCGTGATCGCCGTCTTGGCGTTCGTGGTGATGGAGCCGGTCACCGCGGCGACGCACCGCTGGATCATGCACGGCATCGGTGAGTTCCTCCACCGAAGCCACCATCAACAGCGCAGCACCCGCTGGGAGGCCAACGACTGGTACCCGGTGATCTTCGCCGCTGTTGTCAACGTCGCGTTGTTCGCCGGCTTCAACCTTGATGGCCTCGGTGCGCTGATCCCGGCCGCAGTAGGGGTCACGCTCTACGGGGCGATGTACGCACTCGTGCACGACGTGTACATCCACGGTCGACTCGGCTGGTTCGAAGGCCACCGAATCGCTGCGTTCGACCGGCTGGCCGGGGCCCACCGGATCCACCACCTGTACAACGCTGCACCGTACGGCATGCTGCTGCCGGTCGTGCCTGCCGAGCTTCGTGACCGTGCCGGCCGCACGACTCGCGACCCGCTCGTGAAGGCCTGAGCGACTCGGCGCTCCGACGAGCCGGGTCAGAACACGAAGAGACCCGAGGTGCCGGGACCGGTATGGGCACCGACGCTCGGACCGATGCGGTACTGGACCAACTGAGCCACCGACGGATGGTGCTGGAGTGCGTCGGTGAGCGCATGCGACATCGGCCGACTTGACGAATCGGACCTGCCGATCGCGATCCGAAGACCGCGCTCGTCGCTCGGCGGCCAGGCGAGAGCGTCGTCCACCATCGCTGCGACAGCGCTCTCCAGATCGGTCGCCGTGGTCAATACCGAAAGGTTGTCCCCGGCCATCGCGAGGACCGGGATGCCGTCGACGGACGCGTCCTCGGCGTCGACGCCTTCCGCCCGCCCGGACCGGTCCAGGAGTTGTGGCACGCCCACCACGAACGAGGTTCGCAACGACGCGGCCCGGACCGCGGCGATGTCGGCCGCCCGCGCGATCGTGCCCCCAGCGGCGACAACCTCGGCGGCAGCCCATGCGCAGCAAGCGATTCCGAAGCTCGCCGTGCCCGTGTCGACGAGACGCACCGGCACGTCGACCAGGTCCGACGCGATCCGCGCGGCATTGAGCGTGCCGCTCATCGCCTCAGCAATGTGGATCGAGAGGATCTCGGTCGCTCCCCGATCGGCGAGTCGCGTGTACGCCTCGACGAATGCACCCGGAGCAGGCTGGCTGGTCGAGATCTCCGGCGTGTGACCCCCGGCCCATGCCTCGTAGAAGCCGTCGGCATCCAGATCGACGCCTTCGCGGTGCTCGACCCCGTCGATGGTCACGATCAGCGGCACGACCTCGATCGAGAACTGCTCGGCGAGTTCGGCAGGGAGCTGACTGTTCGAGTCGACGATGATCCCGATCATGAGCCGCCCCGCACGAGCGCAAGCTCCGGAGACGTTAGCGTCACAGGGGCAGGCGGTCCGGCGGAGAGGAACCGCTCCGCGATGATCGCACTCGACAGCAGCGCACTGATCGGCAGCATGATCGTCGGCTTCGGGCCCCAGAGGTTGCGCCAGCCCTTCGCCCACCACACGACGCCGCCGACGACCCAGAACCCGCTCGACACCAGCGTCGCCGTGAAAGCCCGCTGCTTCCACGCGGGTACGGCCGCGGTGGATGCGGCGACGGCGAGGTCGATCGGGAAGTAGGCAGGGAACGTCGCGAGGCACTGCCCGACGCTCGACGCCACCCCTTTGCCACCCCGGAAGCCGTTTGTCGCTGGGTAGCAATGGCCGGCGACAGCGGCGGTGCCGGCGAGATGGGCCCCGGTCGGCCCTGCCAGTGCACCGCCCACCGCACACGCTGCAACTCCCTTTGAGATGTCACCGGCCATCACGGCGAGTCCCGGCTTGGTTCCGAGCACCTTCATCGCGTTCGCAGCGCCTGGATTTCCGGTGCCCTGAGTCCGGAGATCGGGGCCCGCCATCTTCGATACCACGATGTCGGCGGTCGAGATCGTTCCGAGCAGGTAGGCGATGCCCACGCCGAGCCCGAGTCGGTTGAGCTGCCCACGTTGTCGTCGCCACTGCATCGTTGCGACGTTAGGCCCACGATCGAAACGCCTGGACAACGACAGGTACCGGAGAAGCCCGCGCGGTGGAACGACGAGGCGGCGCTGTTAGATTCATGTCGCTCTCAACGAGAAGAGGTCCACGCCTCGAATAGGCCCCCATCGTCTAGTGGCCTAGGACACCACCCTTTCAAGGTGGCGGCACGGGTTCGAATCCCGTTGGGGGTGCGATGCGGCAACGCATCACACAACACGGCGGGTTGACATCCGCCCGGAATACATACTGGTCCCGTGGTGAAGTCAGGAGTTCACGCCGGCCTGTCAAGCCGGAGGTCGCGGGTTCAAATCCCGTCGGGACCGCCAACAGGGGCCGCTCACCAAGGAATTGGCGGGTGGCTTTTGTGCATACAGGGGAAACCCTGGCAGACGGTCTCGTAGCTCAGTTGGCAGAGCGCTCGCCTGAAAAGTGAGAGGTCACCGGATCGACGCCGGTCGAGACCACCGCACCACGAACCCCCGCCGTCGGCAGGGGTTCGTTGCGTTCGTGGCATCGCGACCTTCGATGCCGCCCCGGTGCGTGTCGCTCCGATCGAACTCTTCGCACCCGACTCCGCGATTCTGCAGTGATGAGCGAATTGCACTGGATGTCGGCCGGCGAACTCGCTGCGGAGATCCGCAGCGGTCGCGTCACATCATCGGACGCCCTGGAACACTTCGTCGAACGGATCCACCGGCTCGACGGATCGATCAACGCCGTCGTCCAGTGGGACCTCGACCGAGCCCGCCGCGACGCAGCCGCGGCCGATGCTGCGGTTGAGCGAGGCGACGAGGTGGCGCCCTTGCACGGAGTTCCCATGACGGTGAAGGACTCGTTCCAGACCGAGGGGTGCGTCACGACGTCGGGTGCACCGGAGCTCGCGGACTTCGTGCCGACGGAGGACGCATGGCCAGTCGCCCGTCTGCGCGAGGCCGGCGCGGTGATCTTCGCCAAGACCAACCTGCCGATCTTCGCCGGTGACATCCAGAGCTACAACGAGGTGTACGGCACGACCAACAACCCACACGACATCGAGCGCACCCCAGGCGGGTCGTCGGGGGGATCGGCGGCCGCGCTGGCAATGGGGTTCACGCCGATCGAAATCGGGAGCGACATCGGCGGATCGATCCGCGTACCCGCCCACTACTCCGGGGTGATGGGCCACAAGCCAAGCTTCGGGATCGTTCCGGGGCACGGCCAGATTCCCGGGATGCCGGGCACCCTCAGCCAGGCCGACCTCGCGGTCACGGGCCCCATGGCACGTACGGTCGACGACCTCGAACTCGGCCTTGACGTGCTGGCCGGCCCGGACCGGTGGATGAAACCGGCGTGGCATCTCCACCTCCCCGCACCACGCACCCGCGAGGTCGGAGAGCTGCGGATCGCGGCTTGGATGGACGATCCGTTCTGTCCCGTCGACGACGACACCCGCGAAGCACTCGCGCGAGTCGCGACCTCGCTCGCCGACGCCGGCGCCACCGTCGACGCCGAGGCGCGACCAGGCTTCTCGCTCGAGCGGGCAGCGACTGTCTTCGAGGCGCTGCTGTTCGCGGCGCTCGCGGGTGGCCACAGCCGCGGGAAGATCGAGCACATGGCAAACGCGTCGGATGACACGGTGACCGGCAAGATCCAGCGCGCAACGGCGGCGCGCCATCGCGACTGGCTGGCGAACCACGAGCGACGACTTCAGCTGCGGGAGCGATGGGCGGAGTTCTTCGCCGGCAACGACAACCCCGGCTTCGATGTCATCCTGCTGCCGGTCCACCCTCGCACGGCGATCGCGCACGATCACACGCCGCAGTGGGAACGCGTCGTCGAGATCGGTGGGGTCAAGAAGCCCTACCTCGACCTCTTCTCGTGGATTGCGCCTGCGGGAGCTGGTCTCCTCCCCGCCACCGTCGTCCCCGTCGGCACCGACAGCGACGGCCTACCGATCGGCGTACAGATCGTCGGCCCGTTCCTCCATGACCGCACGACCCTCCAGGTCGCCCGTGCCGTCGAATCCCTCACCGGGGGCTGCCCACGCCCCGGACACGCGCTCGACGACGTCTGACTACCTCGGCCGCACTCCCCGCCCCGTCAGCCCGCGTAGGTCTGGAGCTGACCGCCGGACTCGGCGAGTGACTTCAGCAGCGGGCTCAGTTCCCAATGCCGGCCACCCAGCGAGGCGCCGTATCCCTCGATCTTCTCGACGATCTCGGCGAGACCGATCGAGTCGGCCCAGTGCATCGGGCCGCCGCGGTAGACCGGCCAGCCGTAGCCGTTCACCCACACCACGTCGATGTCGCTCCCGCGAATCGCGATCTTCTCCTCGAGGATCTTCGCTCCCTCGTTGACCATCGGGTAGAGCAGCCGCTCGAGAATCTCCTGGTCGGACACCTCGCGCTGCTCGACGCCCTGGCCAACAGCGAACGCCTTGATCAACTCCACCACGTCTGGGTCGGGGGTGGCCGCACGCGTGTCGGGGTCGTAGGTGTAGTAACCCCGGCCGTTCTTCTGGCCCCGCCGACCGTTCTCGCAGAGCACCTCGCGCACCGTGGAACTCGACGACTCGGCTTCCTTCCATCCGATGTCGAGCCCGGCGAGATCCATCATCGAGAAGGGCCCCATCGGGAACCCGAACTCGTAGAGCACGTTGTCGACCTGCGCTGGTGTTGCGCCTTCGAGGATCATCCGCTCCGCCTCGGCACCGCGCATGAACAGCATCCGGTTGCCGACGAAGCCAGGGCACACCCCGACCATGACGCTGACCTTGCCGATCTTCTTGCCGATCGCCATGGTGGTGGCGACGACCGAATCGCTCGACTTCTCGCCACGCACGTTCTCGAGCAGCTTCATCACGTTCGCGGGCGAGAAGAAGTGCATCCCGATCACGCTCTCGGGGCGCGACGTGACGGCCGCGATCTGGTTCACGTCGAGAGCGGACGTATTCGATGCGAGCAGCGCGCCCGGCTTGCAGATCTCGTCGAGCTCACGGAAGATCGACTGCTTCAGGTCCATGTCCTCGAACACGGCCTCGATGACCATGTCGCAGTCAGCGAAGTCGCCCTTGTCGGTCGAACCGGTGATCAACGCCATGCGTTCCTCGACCTGCTCCGCGGTCGTTGAGCGCGACCGCTCGTAGTTCTTGCGCACGACACCGAGCCCGCGATCGAGCGACTCCTGGTCGCGTTCGACGATCGTGACCGGGATCCCGACATTCGCGAAGTTCATGGCGATGCCGCCACCCATCGTGCCCGCGCCGAGGACGCCGACCTGCTGAACATCGATGAGCGGGGTGTCCTTGGCGATGTCGGGGATCTTGTTCGCTGCACGCTCGGCGAAGAAGTAGTAGCGCTGCGCCGCCGACTGGGGGCCGGTCATCAACTCCATGAAGAGCTTGCCCTCGACCTTCAGGCCCTCGTCGAAGGGCAGGTTGGCAGCGGCTTCGATGCATTGGATGTTGTATTCGGGGGCGAGGAACCCGCGGGTCTTGCGGGCAATGCCCCGACGGAAGTCCGCGAAGAGTTGCTCGTTGCCGCGAGCCTCGGCCACCTTGTCGTCTCGGTCACGCACGCGAAGCAGCGGCAAGCCCTCGGCTACAGCCCGGTTGGCGAACGCAACGGCTGCGGCGCGAAGTGCTGCCAGATCACCGTCGACCACGTCATCGACCAGACCGCCGTCGAGCGCTTCTCGGCTACTGATGTGTCGGCCGGTCGTCATCATCTCCAACGCCTTCGGCACCCCGACGAGGCGCGGCAGACGTTGCGTCCCACCGGCGCCGGGGAGCAGGCCCAAGTTCACCTCGGGCAACCCGAACTTCGCGGACGACACGGCGACGCGGTAATGCGCGCACAGCGCGACTTCCAGTCCGCCGCCGAGCGCGGTGCCATGAATCGCGGCGATCACCGGGACGGGGGCGTCCTCCATCGCTGCTTGGACCTCGTGGAGACCGACGGCCTGAGGCGCACCGCCACCGAACTCGCTGATGTCGGCACCAGCGATGAAGGTCCGACCGTCACAGATCACCACGATCGCCTTCGCGCCATCCTCGGTCGCTTGCGTGATCCCGTCGAAGAGCCCCTGGCGCACGTGCCAGCTCAGCGCGTTGACCGGTGGGTTGTCGACAATCACCAGGGAGACATCTCCCTCGCGCTCGAGACGGACGGATTCGGAAACGATGATCGGTTCGGCCATCGACCCAGTCAAGCAAACGCAACCCCCGAACGTTCAAGCGTCCGACGCGTCACGTTACGGGTCAGACCCGTTACGTGACGCGTCGTCCGTCGACCCCGACTGGGGATTCGGGATTGAATCCACGCGTCGCGATCACGAGAGTGGAGCAGGAACCGGTCAGACCGATCGGCACAGGTCAGGAGTGGGATGGACACGATCGGTTTCGTCGGACTGGGCAACATGGGGGCGCCGATGTGTCGGCGGTTGGTCGAATCGGGGTACGCGGTCCATGCATTCGACCTCGACGCGACACGGGTGGAGGCGAGCGGCGCAATCAGTGCCGATTCGGCTGCCGCCTGCGCGGCGGCGTCCGACGTCTTGCTCACTTCGCTGCCGCGACCCGACCACGTCGAGGCGGTGATGCGCGGCGCGGGTGCCCTTGCGGCCCTTCGGCCAGGGTCGCTGTGGGTCGATCTGACAACGAACCGCAAGGAGCTCGTTGCGGAACTCGCTGACGACGCGCCCGGTGGTGTCGACGTCGTCGACTCACCCGTCACCGGGGCGGTCGACGGAGCACGAACAGGACGCCTCACGCTGTTCATCGGTGGTGACCCGGGTCCCGTCGAGCGAGCGACCGCCGTGCTCGACCATCTGGGCACCGTCATCGCATGCGGCCCGCTCGGAACCGGCAACGTGGTGAAGCTCGTCACCAACCAGCTGTGGTTCGTCGCCGCCGCCGCACTGGGCGAGGGGTTTGCCGTCGGCCTGTCACACGGTGTCGAACTCCCGGTGCTGTATCGGGCGATCTGCGACTCGGTCGGCGACTCCTTCGTCGCCCGCCACGACGCGCCGTCGATCTTCGCAGGTCACTACGACCCGTCGTTCACCCTCGATCTCTGCCTGAAGGACCTCGGGCTGATCGGCGAACTCCAGGTCGATGTCGGGGCCGAGTTGTTGATGACCGATGCCGCACGCTCGGTGTTCGCCGATGCCGGAGAACGGTATGGGCGCGGCGTCGGCGAGCTCCACGTGGCGAAGCGGCTCGAAGACGACACCGGGCTCGATTTCCGGGTCCCCGGCGACTGGACCCCACCATGGGAGGTGACCGACCGGTGAACGCGCTGCGGACCACCCAACTCTCCGACCTGCTCGACCTGGAGCGATATCCACTCGATCGGCCGGACGACCCCGCCATCACCGCTGCGATCGGTGCAGCCCGTTCGGCGCTGCGGTCGACGGGATGCGCCATCATCCGCGGCCTCGTCTCCCGCGAGGGGGTCGCCGCGCTCGATGCCGAGATCACCTCGCAGAAACACACCACCCACTACTCGACCCAGGTGATGAACCCGTACTTCCATACGGCCATGAACCCGGAGTTCCCAATGCACCATCCAGTGAACACGTTCATCGAACGCTCCAGTGGATTCATCCCGGGCGATTCCTGGCAGCCGGACGGTCCGATGAACTCGCTGTTTCGCTCTGAGGCGCTCACCCGATTCGTCGCCACCTGCCTCGACCTCGACGAACTCCACTGCTACGCCGACCCGCTCGCCGGGCTCACTGCAAACATCCTCGATCCTGGCCAGCAGTTCACATGGCACTTCGACACGAACGACTTCGCCGTCACGGTGCTCGTCGCCGAAGCCGACGGGGGCGGACTCTTCGAGTACGTCCCCGCGATCCGCTCGGATGGTGACGAAGGATTCGATCGGATCCAGGCGGTACTCGACGACGACCCCGCTGCGCGTAAAGGAGTCACCACGCTGGACCTGTGTCCGGGCGACATGCAGATCTTTCGCGGTCGTCACTCACTGCACCGCGTGACCCGAGTCGCCGCCGACTCCGTGTCACGCCACGCGGCGATCTTCGCCTACACCGCCGAAGCCGGCGTCATCGGCCGCGTGGAGCGCACGACGCAGCTGTTTGGGCGCGTCCTCGACGAGCACGTCGCCGCCGAAGCTGCCCGCATACGCAGTGACGCGCTCATCGACTGAGCGCTCGCGGTCAGCCGCCGCTGAACTCGAGCGCAGCGCCGTCGACCAGTTCGGGAGCGATGCCGCACTTCGCCACCGAGAGCTTGACGTTCGCCACGGCGGTCGGGTCACCGGCAGCGAGCAGCGTGAGCGTCGTGTCGCCGTGATCTTCGATCGTCGTTTCGATCGCACAGTTGGCAGCCCGCGGCTCGACATCCTGGCCCACGTAGTTGCTGTCACCGCCACCGACGAGCAAGTCGAAGACCGTGCCCTGGACGAGATCCGTGGGGCGTTCCTCGGAGAAGCCACTCAGATCGATCTCGGGTTCCGTCGGTGGTGCCGCATCTTCGGCAACAGGCTCCTCGACCGGTGGCAGCGGTTCGTTGCGGAGGCTGGCGACCGCACGGGCGATCTGGTTGTCAGTGATCCCGCAATCAACGGCAGCCTGAGCGACCACCTCCACTGCTGCAGGCTCGCCGGTCGCCGCGCCGAGGGCGAGCAGCTCCTCATCGGAGACGCGTGTGGCGAGCGTTTCGATCGCACAGTTCGCGACATTCGGAGCGACACCGACCTCAGGCGACGTCAACAGATCGAACAGCACGCCGCCGACCACTGACGTCGGCCGCTCGTCACCGAACGTCGACGGGTCGATCAGCGGTCCGTCCGGCACCTGCTCGCCGGCCTCCGTCGTCGGTGGTGCAACGGTCGTGGTCGTCGTGGTGGTCGTGGTCGGCAGCGGAACGGCTGCGAATGCCAGTTCTTCCGTCTCGCCGCTCGACGTGTCGGCCGTTGCGTACACGCCGATGGCGACAGCGACGAGAGCCACGACACCCACTGCAGCGGGAATGGTCTGCTTCCCGGGGAGGAGCGCAGCGAGCCGCACCGAGTGGGCGGTATCGATGCCCTGTTCCTGCGTACCCAGCAGCCCCTTCTGATCGATCCAGACCAGGAGTGGGGGCATTGCGACAAGCGCCGCCAGAAGGGCGATCGCGACGTTCAGCGTGACGATGATCCCGAAGTCGCGCAGCAACGGGAGCGGCGACAGAATCAGCACGGCAAAGCCGCCGATCGTGGTCATCGCCGAGGTGAAGAACGCCCGCCCCGTCCGACTCGCGGCCTTGTCGGTGGCGGCGCGCGGCTCCTGTCCGGACTGGCGTTCCTCGAGGTATCGGCCCATGATCAGAACCGAGAACTCTGCACAGGTTGCGATGACCAGCGGTCCCGACACCGTCGTCAACGGGCTGAGTTCGAAACCGAGGAGCCCGACGAACAACGACGATGCCCCGACTGCCATCAGCACGGGAACGAGTGCGAGCACAGCACGGCTGAGGCTGCGGAACCGCAGAACCAGGAACACCGCTGCAGCGGCGAGCGCGAGATAGGTGAGGTTGGCACGATTGGCCTTCAGGTTCTCCAGCAGGCCGATCCCCACTGTGGCGAGACCGGCGGGAGTCGCCTTGACAGCCTCCTGCCCCTCGGGCAACCCCATCACGAGGATGCTGTCGTCCGGCAGGTCGAGTTCCGCGATCCGCTGGTCGAGATCAGCCGCCAGCTCGTCGACGAGAACAGCACGATCCTCGAGACTCCCCTGCTCCAGACGCAGGTTGATCTGCGCAGCCGTGTTGTCCTCGTTCACCAACGCGCGAGCCACCGCCGGAGTGTCTTCTCGGGCGGCGGACGCGGCGTTCACGATGTCGGCCGATGTCGGAGCGATCCGAGTCGCGCCGTCGATGTCGATGATCTTCTCCAGCGTGCCGACGAGGCTCGACGACGCGACGACCTCGGGGCGCGCCTCGGCGTCGACGGTGAACTCGTAGATCAGATCGACGATCTCCTGGTCGAACACGTTGTTCGCCGCCACGAGCACACCGAGCGTCGAGGCGAAGTCGGTCTCTGCCGCGAGGCGATCGATGTCGCTCACGGTCTGGCTGCCCTGATCGATCCATTTGACGGGATCGGACTGGATCTTCGTGCGCCCTTCCACGAGCACACCGCCGACGAACAGGATCGTGGCAAGGATCACGATCCCGAGTCCAAACTTGGTCGGAAGGCCGCCGAGCTTGACGACCAGTTTCTCGACCGACGACTCCTTGCGCTCTTCGGTTCGCTTCGTCCACTCCCGGATCCCGAGGGCGGAGGCCGGGACCACGACCCCGACGATCAGCAGCACAACCACGCCGATCGCGAGGAGCACGCCGAAGTCGCGGATCATCGGCACCTTCGAGATCCGCAGCGCCAGGAAAGCGAGGACACCGGTGATCGTGGCGACGATCAGCGGTGGCACGACGTTCGCAAGCGACTCCGCGATCGGGTGCACCTCCTTGTCGAGCACGACCTCCTCCTCGACTCGGTTGTGGATCTGAATCGCGAAGTCGATACCGAGCCCGATCAGGATCGGCAGTCCGGAGATCGTGACCAGCGACAGATCGATGCCGATCAACCCGAGCAGCGAGAACGCCCACAGCACACCGACGAAGACAGCGAGCAGCGGGAGCAGCCGCCAGCGCACCCTGAAGATCAGTGCGAGGATCACGGCCATCACGACCAGCGCGGCGGCACCAAGGGTGAGCATGCCGCCCTGCAGGTAGTCGTTGATGTCACCCAGGTAGATCGGCGAACCGGTGATGGTCAGCTCGAAGCCGTCGAACTCGGCGGTCTCCAGGATGTCGAGGACCTTGTCGGTGCCGATCGTCAGCTCATCGAGGCTGGCGTTGCCGTCGAGCACAATGCCGCCGACCGCGGTCGCGTTGACCGGCCCACCCTCGACGTTCGGGAACGTGCCGCGAAGCGACTTGCGGATCACGAGGTCTTCGGTGGGCGGGGCAACGGGCTCGTTGGCGTCATCGAGGGCGAATCCCGTGTTGTCGAAGATCAACACTTCGTTCCAGGCGGGATTCCCGACGACCCATTCCGACTGCGGTCCCACTGCACCGCGCCGGGCAAGCGAGATCGAGATGTCGTCGCTGCGGACCGCAGCGCCGGCCTCGTCGCGACCGACCGCGGTGGCGAGTGCCTGCGTACCGGTCGGACCACCGACCAGTGACGAGCTGTAGACCATCGATGTGTACGGCGTGATCGCCGAATAGACCTCCGGTACCGCTTCGATCTCCGAGGTGATCCGCTGGAGTTCGGCGAGGTTGTCCCCCTCGAAGAGATCGGGGATCGTCGCACCCTCTTCGGCGGAGAACAGCAGGATGATCGTCTCGCCGCCGAAATCCTCCTGGAACGTCACGTTGTCGATGGCGATCTGTGAGTCAGGATTGAGGTAGCTGTCCTGTCCGGTCGCGAACTCGATGCGCGTCGCACCGAGCATCAGGACACCCGTGATCACGACCATCACCGCGACGACGGCCTTCCAGTGCTTGCCGAGCTGCACTCCTGTATTGCGCCAGAACTGTTCCATTGCACTCTTCCCCTCAGCGGCTGACTGATCGACGAACCCACATGCCCGACGTCACATCGAACGACCAGAACCGTAGACGTTCGGCCGCCCAGATGCCGAACGTCCTCCGTGGGATGTGCTCGATCCACCGTTCACAACGGTCAGGGGAAGCCAAGACGAACCGCTCGGACGGATGCCACCGGCGAACGCCGGCCCCGCTGTCGGACGCCGCGTCCGTTCCGCGCTCAGGTGCCGTAGTCGTAGCCGAGATCTGGCGCGACCAGCAGTGGCCGATAGTCGATCCCGCGCTCGGCGGCCATGTTCCCGCACGTGCCGCCCCGGTCGACGATGACGCTCATGAAGACGGGTTCGGCGCCGAACGCCTCGATCTGGTCGACGGCTTCGATCAGCGACGTTCCACGCGTCGTGGTGTCCTCGGTGACGAGTACACGGTCGCCGGGTTGCAGTGCACCGGCGATGCGACCGGTCACGCCGCCCTGTTTGGCCTCCTTGCGCACACTGAAGCTGCGCAGATCCACTCCCCGGGTGCCGAGCACCGCAGCGACGCCGTACGCCATCGGGTCGGCACCGAGTGTGAGTCCACCGATCGCATCGATGGTCTCGAGGTCGTCGCCGAACACCTCGACGATCGCGTCGGTCACCGCAATGATGCCGTCGGATCGGCAGGCGGTCTGCTTCGTGTCGAGGAACCAGCTGCTGCGCGCACCCGATTTGAGGACGAAGTCGCCGGTCTTGACCGAATGCTCCAGCACATGGGCGCGCAGCCGATCGAGGGTTGGCGACAATCCGGGGAGCTCGCTCACGGACGAAAAACTACCCGGGCTAACACTCTACGACGCTGACGGGGATGCGGATCGCGAGGCCCCCTTCGGCGGTCTCCTTGTACTTCACGTTCATGTCCTGAGCGGTCGACCACATCGTGTCGATCACGTCGTCCAGCGTCACCCGCGCGAGCTCCGGTGAGCTCGCGAGCGCCAGGTGCGCCGCCGAAATCGCCTTCATCGCGCCCATCGCGTTGCGTTCGATGCAGGGCACCTGGACGAGCCCACCGATCGGGTCGCACGTCATCCCGAGGTGGTGCTCCATCGCGATTTCCGCCGCCATCAGCGCGTGCGCCACGGAGCCTCCCTGGCATTCGGCAAGCGCCGCGGCCGCCATGGCCGACGACACGCCGATCTCCGCCTGGCACCCGCCCATCGCCGCCGAGATGGTGGCTCCCTTCTTGAAGATCGCACCGATCTCCGCAGCGACGAGCAGGAACCGGATCGACTCGGCGTCGATGTCGGCTCGCTCGGCGTCGAGCCCCGCCAAGTGGTGGAACAGCACCGCCGGAAGCACGCCTGCGGCGCCGTTCGTCGGCGCCGTCACCACCCGCCCGAACGCGGCGTTCTCCTCGTTGACGGCGAGCGCCAGGCAGCTCACGAGTCGGACGGTGTCACCGAACTCGAGATCGGCGCGGCGCACCCCTTCGAACCATTCGGCCGAGTCGGTCCCCTTGACCGGTCCGAGCAGCGAACCGTGCAGCGCGGGGGCGCGTCGGGCCACGCCGAGGCCCCCGGGCAGCGTGCCGGTCGTCGACACACCACGAAATGCGCAGTCCCGCATCGCGTCGCGGAGGCGGAGCAGGCCGGCATCGATCTCGGAGTCGGTGCGCCACGCCTGCTCGTTGGCCCGCACCACATCGGCGATCGAACGACCGTCGGCACACCATCGGGTGAGATCGTCGGCCGACGCGATCGGGCACGGGAGCTCGACTGCGAGGTCCGGAGCGGACATTGGTTCGTCGATGTCGTGAGACACGAATCCGCCACCGAGCGAATACGAGACCTGTTCGACGACGTCGCCGTCGTCGAGTGTCGCCAGGAGACGCATCCCGTTCGGGTGCGTCGCAAGGCTGACCGCTCCGTCGAACACGATGTCTCGCTCTCGGACGAACGGCACGAGGCGGGTGCCCCCGATCGCCAGTTGCCCCGATGCGAGCGTGGCAGGACCGAGGCGCTGCACCTCGTCGACGTCACACGTCTCGGGGTCGTTCCCGCGCAATCCCATCATCACGGCGATCCCGGTGCCATGCCCGCGACCGGTCTTCGCGAGGGAGCCGTAGAGCTCGACCCGTACCGAACACACGCGCTCGAGACATCCCGACGAACGGAGGCCCCTGACGAAATGTTCGGCCGCCCGCCAGGGCCCCAGCGTGTGCGAGCTCGATGGGCCGACGCCGATCTTCAGCATGTCGAACACGCTGATCGGATCGGGTGAGGTTTCAGACACGGTCGCGAGTGTCGCGCATCAGAACCTCCTGCGCGACCGTTGCGACGTGGATCCCCTCCGGGGAGAAGATGTGGCCGAGCGCCAGACCGCGGCCGCCGACGAAGTGGAGGCACGAGAAGTCGTGCAGGTGCCACTGATCGGCTGCGAGATCGCGATGGAACCAGACCGTGTGATCGAGGCTCGCCGCAAACATGTGGTCGCCGGCGTCATCGTGATCGGTGTCGTTCGCCCGCTGCGACATCGGATGGGTTCGATGCACAGCGTCGGTGGGCAGATCGTCAGAGACGAATGCGAGCCAGCAGCGGTGCAGCAACTGCGCGGCGGGGTCGGCCGGATCACCGATCGACTCCGACACCTTCATCCACGCCACGGCGCGACCTGCACCGTCGCGGCGGCTGTCGATCACTCGTTCGGGCGGCACCATCGCGCGCTCGAACGCCGATGACCAGGATTCCTGCTCGAGTTCATCGGGCGACGGCACGTCGGGCATCTCGACGGTCTGCAACTCGACGGAGGCTTCAGGGCGCTGGAACGAACTCTCGGCATTCAGGATCGCACCAACCGCCTGGCGCGCGACCACCCGACGGGTGGCGAAGGACCGGCCGTTGCGGATGCGATCCACCTCGTAACGAACGGGCTCCGAGGCATCGCCGCGGCGGATGAAATAGGCGCGAATCGAATGCGGTTCGAGACCGTCATCGACCGACAACGTCGCCGCACGCAACGCCTGTGCGACGATCTGCCCACCATACAAACCACCCCACGGATACTGCGGTCCGATACCGACGTGCACATCGGGTCCATGGTCTGATAATTCGAACATAAACAACCAACGCTATTGCATTCAATGCCATTTGCGTACAATGCCGAGATGGTCACGAAACGAGCGATGTCAGACGAGCACAAAGCAGCTCTTGCCAAAGGGCGAACCGAGGGTCGAATCGTACGCGATTATCTCGAGGGGCTGCGCGCCACCAAGCCGAAGCGCGGACGCAAACGAACCGCCGAAACCATCCAGAAGCGACTCGATGCGATCGAGTCGGAATTGGCCGCCGCGAACCCGATGGACGAACTGTTGCTGATCCAGGAGCGGCGGGACTTGGAAGCCGAGATCGAGGCGATGTCGAACACGATCGACATGGAAGCGCTCGAGGCCGCGTTCGTCGAGGTGGCCAAGAGCTACAGCGCGAGCAAGAAGATCTCGTATGCCAGTTGGCGAGATGTCGGAGTCGAGGCCAGCGTCCTCAAACGAGCGGGGATCTCCCGAGCAACCTGACAGCCGACATCACGCCGGGTCACGGTTCGCCATCGCCCGCCTGGAGGAGTCCGACCGCACCGCGTCCGGGGAAATTGAAGGCGTGTGTGACGATCGGGTAGAGCCCGTCCTCTGCGGTACGTAGTTCGATCACTGCACCTTGCGCGGGTGCGAGGTCGACCGCCTGAGAACCCCAATTCCCTTCGTTGCCTTCCACGAGTTGGATGCCTTCCTTGATCACGTTGTGGAAGATGGTGCCGACGATGTGGAACGACGAGTCGATGGATGGTCCCACATCGAGGACGTACAAGCGGACGTCCTCACCGGTCGGGACTTCGATCGGATTGTCGAGGTACTGCTTGGCAACACCATTGAACATCACGAAGTCCGGCGCCGGCGCCGCCTGATTGGCCTTTGCAAACGACGACACCTCACCCTGCGGCCCGAGATACCACTCGTTCTGCACCAGGAAGAACTCGTTGTCGATGGGCGCGAGCCCTCTCTCGGGCTCGACGATCACCATCCCGAACATTCCGTTCGCGATGTGGTGGAGCACCGGATCGGTTCCACAGTGGTACATCCACACACCGGCGTAGTCGGTCGTGAACTCGTAGATCAGGTCTTCGCCGGGTGCAATCGAACGCATCTCGTCATTCCAGGCCACCTGGGACGCATGGAAGTCGACCGAGTGCGGCACCTCGGACTGGATCGGGTTCACGAGGTGCACTCGAACCGTGTCACCGACCTCCGTTCTGAGCACCGGTCCGGGGACCGTTCCGTTGAACGTCCAGACGAGCTGCTCATAGCCCTCCGCGACGGTCATCAACTTCTCCTCGACCACCATCTCGACCTCGAGCAGATCACCTCCATCGGGCGCACCGCCCTCGACGAGGGTCACCCCATCGCCTTCCCCACGAGCCGGAGCGCGGGGATCGCGAACGATGTACGCCGGGGCGTTGGGGTCGAGTTCCACGACCGGGAACTCGTCGGTCGGCGCCACATGACCTGCTGCTTCAGCGGCGGGACCCGCGGCGAGCGACGTCGGGGTGTTGGCAACGCCGACCATGCCCGCGTCGGCGTGTCCGGAGATCGTGCACGAGAAGGCGACGCCCTCCTCGGGGACCGTGAACTCGAATTCGACCGACTGGCCAGAGCCTGCGACGACCTTGTCGCCGTTGTCGAACTGGATGTCGTGGTCCACTTCGCCCTGGTTGACCAGCACGCCGGTGTAGGTACCGGGCTCAGCGGTGATCTCGTGCGGTGCGAACGCGAACTCCGACGCGAAGAACTCGACAGTGTCGCCCGGCTGCATCACCCCGGCCGCAGACACTGCCGCAACGCTCGCCGCGCGCGCCTGCTCTGCACTCCCGGCGCCGTCCGGAGGGTCGGGGGCGCACGCGATGGCGACGAAGGCCAGCGCTGCGGCGAACAGCCCCTGTGTGAGATGTCGACGGTTCATGGCTGAATCTCCTCTTCCTGGATGATCTGAGCGAGTGGCATCGACTGGAGTTCGGTGATCAGCGCGGTGCGAGCGCTGGTCCACGCATCGTGCAGCGCGCAGAGATCCGGCGTCCCACAGGGACGATCGACCAGGACGCAGCGGCCGTCGTCGGTCGGACCCTCCACGAGTTCGATGAGATCGTGCAACGAGACCGTGTCGAGCTCGACGATGAGTTCGTATCCACCGGTGGGGCCGGGTACCGACGTGACCCAACCCGCCCGCGTCAACGGGGCGACGATGTGCGCCGTGTATGCCGCGCTCGATCCGACCCGTTCACCGAGCGCCGCGCCGCGCCACCGGCGTCGATCCGACAACGCCTGCAGCGTCTTGAGCGTGAGTTCGGTTCGTGCCTGGAGTTCGAGTCGCATAGTTCTTGATTCATTGACTCAAGAACTAAAGGATTCGGCCAGGGCCCAACGGCCCTTCCTCAGGGCGGGGACTGCGTGATGGTCAGGAGACGTCGAGCGTGTCGAGCTGGGCAAACACCCGGTCGAGGTTCGACAGGCTGCGCCGCAGATCGAACGCGTCATCGAGGACGGAGTTGTCGACCTCGTCGTCGGCCTCGAGGAGGGCGCGGAAGTCGACTCCCTCGTCCCAGGCCTGCATCGCATTGCGCTGGACGATCCGGTACGCCTCGTCACGCGTCTTGCCGCCCTGGACCAGCGACAGCAGGACCGGTTGGCTGAAGACCAGGCCATAGCTCGCGTCGAGGTTGGCCCGCATCCGGTCGGGCATCACGACGAGACCATCGAGGAGACGCCGCAGTCGACGCATGACGTAATACGCCAATTGACTCGAGTCGGGCAGAATCACACGTTCGACAGAGCTGTGCGAGATGTCGCGTTCATGCCACAGTGCGACGTCTTGCATTCCCGCCGAGAGGTTCCCGCGGAGCACGCGGGACAAACCGGTGATCGTCTCGGCCGAGATCGGGTTGCGCTTGTGGGGCATCGCCGACGAGCCTTTCTGGCCCGGCTTGAATCCCTCCTGCACCTCACGGACCTCGGTGCGCTGGAGATGGCGGAGTTCGACCGCCATCATCTCGCAGGTCGCGCCGACTGATGCGCAGGCGTAGAGGAACTGCGCGTGCCGATCTCGCGCGACCACCTGGGTTGCAGGAATGGGTGTGAGCCCGAGCTCGTCGCCGACATAGGTCTCGACCTCGGGCGGAATGTTCGAGTACGTGCCGACCGCACCGCTGAGCTTCATCACCGCGACGGCCTCACGTGCTGCGCGCAGCCGATCGCGATCGCGATCGACCTGCAGCGCCCACAGCGCGACCTTGGCACCGAAGGTCGTCGGCTCGGCGTGAATGCCGTGGGTCCGGCCGATCATCACCGTGTCGGCGTGATCTCGGGCGATCCTGACGAGCGTCGTGATCAGATCGGTCGCCGCATCGATCATCAGATCGGTCGCGTCGCGCATCGCCCAGCACAGCGCGGTGTCGCCGACGTCGGACGACGTGAGCCCGTAGTGGATCCACGAGCCTGCCGGGTCGTCGATGTCGGCCTGCACCGTGTCGACGAACGCCGCGACATCATGATCGGTGACCCGCTCGCGTTCGAGGATCCGCTCGACGAACGCCTCGTCGGAGACCGGCGCCTTCGCGCGACAGATCTCTGCGGCTTCGGTCGGAACGACGCCCATCTCGGCATGGCCCTCGGTCGCGAGCAACTCGACCTCGAGCCAGCGGCCGAACCGCACCGGGTCGGACCACACGGCGTCCATCTCGGGTGTGGAGTAGCGGGGGATCATTCGGATGCCCAGACGAGATAGTCGTCGCGTTCGGCGCCGACGCCGACGACGCGGACGGGGATCCCGACATGCTCTTCGACCACGCGGATGAAGTCCTGTGCCGCCGGAGGCAGCTGGCCGGGCTCGCGCTTCTCGCTCAGCGTCGTGCCCCAGCCGGGGAGCTCGAGGTAGACCGGCTCGATCTCTTCGAGCACGTCGTACCGGTCGGGGTACTCGGTGATCTCCTCACCGCGGTACGAATAGCCGATACAGATCTTGACCGTCTCGAACCCGTCAAGGATGTCGAGCTTGGTCAGCGACAGTTCGGTCAGGGAGTTGAGGCGCACGGCGTGGCGCAGCATCACGAGATCGAGCCACCCGCAGCGACGCGCCCGGCCGGTCACGGTGCCGAACTCCTTGCCGACGCGACCCAGCGTCTCGCCGTCCTCGTCGAACAACTCGGTCACGAACGGACCGGCGCCGACCCGGGTCGTGTACGCCTTCGTGATCCCGACGACACGATCGATGTCACGTGGGCCCAGCCCGGTCCCGGAGCACGCACCGCCCGCCGTCGGGTTCGACGACGTGACGTAGGGGTAGGTGCCGTGATCGAGATCGAGGAAGGTCGCCTGCGCGCCTTCGAGGAGCACGTGGGCCCCGTTCGCCAAACCGTTGTGGAGCAGGCTGATCGTGTCGCACACGTAGGGCTTGAGGCGCGCCCCCATCACGCCGTAGCGCTCCACCATGTCCTCCACGTCGAGCGGCTCACCGCCGGCTTCCTCGATCAGCTTGTTCTCCGCCGTCGCACGCTCACGGATCAGCGAGGCGAACCGCTCGGGATCGTGGACGTCGCCGGCGCGGATGCCGACGCGGCGGGCCTTGTCGGCGTACGCCGGGCCAATGCCCTTGAGCGTCGTCCCGATCTTGTCGTCGCCGCGCATCGCCTCGGCGATCGCATCGTGGGCCTGATGCCACGGGAAGATGAGGTGTGCCCGACTCGACACCTTCAGCTCGGCACACGAGTTGCCGCGCGATTCGAGCATGTCGACCTCGGCGAACAGCGTCGGCAGATCGACGACGACCCCGTTGGCGATCACCGGGATCACGTGCTCGTACAGCACTCCCGACGGGACCAACTGGAGGGCGTACTTCTCGCCGTCGACGACCACCGTGTGCCCGGCGTTGTGCCCACCCTGGTAGCGGACGACGAACGTGTGCTCCTTGGAGAGCAGGTCGATGACTTTGGCTTTGCCCTCATCGCCCCACTGGGCTCCGACGACGACGGTGACGGGCATGCACGCTCCTGTGCGACTCGCTGGCTGGAACGTGACGAGATCCTACTTGCCAGGCGAGCCACCGGGCAGATCGGTTCGCTTCGGGTAGACAACGACGATGGCGACCGACCGACCCAACGTGGTGTTCATCATGAGCGACGACCACGCTGCGCATGCGATCTCGGCCTATGGCAGCCGGATCAACCGGACCCCGAACCTCGACCGGATCGCCGACGGCGGTATCCGGATGGACGCCGCGTTCTGCACGAACTCGATCTGTGCGCCGAGCCGCGCAGCAATCCTCACGGGCACCTACAACCACGTCAACGGGGTCACGACGCTCGACACTCATCTCCACAACTCGCTGTGGACGTTTCCGCAGTCGTTGCAGGCGGCCGGCTGGCAGACGTCGCTGTTCGGCAAGTGGCACCTCGGTCACGGTGACGGCCACGATCCCGCCGGATTCGATCGCTGGCGCGTGCTCCCCGGCCAGGGCCACTATCACAACCCGGTGTTCCTCGACTCGGTCGATGGCGTCGTCGAACGGGGTGGCTACGTCACCGACCTGATCACGGACGATTGCCTCGACTGGCTCGAACGCCGCGACCCCGATCGCCCCTTCGCGCTCTTCTGCCAGCACAAGGCACCGCATCGCACCTGGGAGCCTGACGCGAAACACTTCACGATGTACGGCGACGTCGAGATCCCGTATCCCGACACGTTCCGCGACGACCTGGCAGGGCGGGCCGAGGTGGTGCAGGCGGTCAAGATGCGGATGCTCGACCTCGATCCGATCATCGACCTCAAGGCCACCGTGCCCGACGGCCTCACGCTCGACGAGGAGATCGACTGGCGCTACCAGGGCTACATCAAGGACTACCTGCGCGTGGTCGCATCGATGGACGACAACATCGGCCGGCTGCTCGATTACCTCGACGAGCACGACCTCGCCGACGACACGATCGTCGTGTACACGTCCGACCAGGGGTTCTTCCTCGGTGACCACGGCTGGTTCGACAAGCGGCTGATGTACGAGGAGTCGCTGTCGATGCCGCTGCTGATCCGCTACCCCGGTGCGATCGATCCGGGATCGACCAGCGACGACATCGTGGTCAACGTCGACTTCGGACCGACCCTGCTCGACCTCTGCGGCCTCGGGGTCCCCGATCACGTGCAGGGTCGGTCGTTCGCACCGGTGCTGCACGGTGAGAGTCCCGAGGACTGGCCCGAATCGATGTACTACCGCTACTGGATGCACAACGACGGCGCCCACGCATGCCCGGCCCATTACGGCGTGCGCACTCGGACGCACAAGCTGATCTGCTACTACAACGACCCGCTCGGCCAGCCGGGCGCGCTCGGTCCTGCGAACCCGGTCGAGTGGGAGCTGTTCGATCTCGTCGCCGATCCGCTCGAGCTCGACAACCTCGCCGGCCGACCCGGGACCGAGGCCATCACCGAAGAACTCCGGGCCGAACTCGCCCGCCTCCAGGCCGCAGTGGGCGACGAACCGTACGGGGACCGAGGCGCCTGAATCGTCGGCGGCCACGCCGCGCTCGAGCTCTCATCGTGGCGACGCCTTCCGAAGCAGCCGGGTCGATCGACACCTTCACTGCCACCGTGGAGCACGCACCAATTCAATCGACGGCCCCTGAGAACCACGCTGTGCGGCGCTTGAGGGAACGATGTGCGGATCGCCACTGACGTTCGTTGGTGCGACCATCGATGGCCAGTTGTTGGCTCAGTTGGCCGGCAGCGAACGCTGCGGGACCATCGAGCCGATCGGCAGTCGCCGCCAGCCAGGCGCCAATGACGGTCGCGTCGTTGAGCTCACCGAGTGCGTCCTGGATGCTCGCGGCATCCTTCGCGAACTTCCACGCCTGCTTGCCGGCAGCCGGCGCGACGGCTTCGGTGGCGTATCGAAGTCGCTTCGCCAGGATGCGAACTTTGTGCAACTCCGCAGCGGTTGGAGGATGCCCGAACCCGCCGATGGCGCGGTCGAGCCGTTTCCAGCGCTTGCGGACGAGCTTTGGCATCACGCCGCTCGCCGGGCGGCCGGCCCGCTCGACCGTCGCCGGCGCGGCCGATGCTGCAACGAGATGATCGAGCAGCTCGGTGGCCCGGTCGTCGTCGAGATGCCTGAGCAGTCGGCGGCGCTCGCGCCGGTGCTCGAGTCGAACCTGATGAAACACGCCGCGCGCCGCCTCGTCGTCGATCTCGGGTTGCCGAGCGATGAGGTCGCTCAGCTTCGAGCGAAGCACGTCATTGTCACGAACTGCGCCCAGTTCGTCGATCAGCCACCGAAGCCGTTCTTGTAGGTCCACGGACCACTCGGAGTCGAGGAGCGGCTCGAAGGTCTTCAGGTCGGAGCGCAAACGGCGGGCCGCGACTCGTGCTTGGTGCACTCCCTCGGGGTCGGTCCCGAGGCGTGCCGCCGGAAGCTGGAGCAGAAGCCGCGCGACCGAAGACGCGATCGCCGACTGGATGACCTGATGTGCCGTCGGCTCGGACGGCAGCGCCGCAACATCGACGTCGGGTGGCTCCAGGGCACTGGCGCCGAGGGCTCGGACCAGCTTGGGGATCGGTCGTTCGGCAGACTTGTTGGCGGCGGTGAGCCGGGTGACGACCTCATCCACGACATGGCCCTCCACGTCAGGGGCAAGCTCGAATTCGATCTCACGGAACCTCACCTCGTGACCGTCGATGTCCGAGGCCCGAACATCGTCGTCGGTCAGTTCCGTGATCACCGTCCCTCCATCGGTGCGCCAGGAGCGGACGAGCCGACGCGTCCGCAATCGTGCGACCACGTCGACGTCGACACCGCGAGTCAGGGACGACACCAGTTTCAGCGCGGCGACCGGCGGATCACCCGGATCCCCACGGAAGACCACTTCCTCGCGATCCAGGACGATGCCCTTGGTCGGCCGAGGGATCTTGACGGTCCAGCCCTCCCCTGCGCGCTGACGCAGGGTGCACCCCCACCGCGCCAGGCGCAGATCGATCGTGTCGTAGTAGACGTCGCTGATCTCGCGTTCCTCGACATCGCCGACGACGGCACCCACAACGGCGTCGTGCAGATCGGGCAACTCGAACGAGTCGGCCACGATCATCTTCACTTCGCGCTCGTGCGACATCAGCCGTCGGCGACATCGATGTTGCCGTTCTCGATCGCCGCGATGAACGCGGCGTAGTCCCGGTCGTTCTGGTCGGCGTACGTGAAGGCGAACTCGGTCATCGCTTCGTCGAAGGTCTCGCCGGACCCGAGGTAGCCGGCGATTGCGATCGTGTCGGCCGACCGTGCGTGGGCATGGGCCAGGACCGTGCCGCACAGCCGGGCGTAGTTCCGGAGCCGCTTCGGGCCCATGGAGGCGACGTCGGCGGAGCCCTTCATGTCGTGGAACTGGCGCCAGTAGTAGTGGTGGTGCGTGTCGGGAACGGTGTCCCAGCCGAGGAAAATGTCGCTGGAAGCCTGCATCAGCCGCTGACCGCGAACGACGCGCTCGCCGTGCTCCTCGTACTGGCTCCTCGGCAGATGGTCCTCGAGCACGGACGACTCGGCCTCCTTGATCTGCAAGAACAGCGGGTCGTCCTCATCGCGCCCCTGGAAGAGCACGATCATGCAGCGGGTACCGACGCTGCCGACACCGACCACCTTGAGCGCGATGTCGACCAGCTCGAAGCGATCGAAGAGCACCCGGCGGTTGTCGGCCAACGTGTTGCGATAGCCCTCCACGCTCGCCGTCACCTGTTCCCGCAACGCGTCAGGGTCCATCGACCGCGCGAGATCCCGCAACGGCACCAGCAACGGTGCCTGGTTCTTGATCCGATACTTGCCGTCGACGTGTTCGGCGAGCTTGGAGAGCGCCTTGAGGCTGTCCTTCGACCGGGCCTTCGCCGCCACCTTCGACATCTGTTGGCGGTGCTTCTTCTTCGGGGTGGCGGCGATGATCTGGTCGACGGTCGCCTGGGCGTACCACACGTCGAGCGTTCGCTGTGAAGCGAACGTGGCCATCGCCTGCCGGTAGCCGGCCACCGACTGTGTCGTGGCCGCCGCGATCGCCGACCTGTCGAAGCCGTTGTCGCGTCCGGCGAGCACGAAGCTCGTCGCCAACCGTTTGAGGTCCCATTCCCACGGCCCGGGAAGGGTCTCGTCGAAGTCGTTGACGTCGAACACCTGGCGACGGTCGGGGGACGCGTACGAGCCGAAGTTCGCGAGGTGGGCATCGCCGCAGAGCTGCGCCGTCAGGCCCGTCGATGGCGTCGACGCGAGGTCACCCGCCATGATCTTGGCCGCGCCCCGGTAGAAGGTGAACGGCGACACCGCCATCCTCCCGTGACGGATCGGCACCAGGGGTTGGATCCTGACGGTGTCCTCGCTGCTGATCACCTCGACCGGGTCGGGTCGACCTGCTGCCGGCGACCAATCGCCGTGGCTCGACCGCGGCACCACCTCGCGCAACCCCTTGCCGTCGGCCTTACGTTCCTCAGGACTCCGATGAGCTGTCATGTTCGCTTCTCCCGTTCGTCGACCGGCCGACATCGAATCGAGCCCTCCACCGCCTCGCCTTCCAGCTCGCCACCCCGACCGCGACGCGCTGATCCCAGTGAGACCGGACGGGCCATTTCGGTCGGCTCGTCGGTCGATTGGGGCTCTTCTGCGCTCATGGTCTGCACCGGGGAGCGGTACTCACCTCCGACGTTAGACCCGACGACGACAACCGGCTATCCAAAACTGGCTCACGTGATGATGCGTCGCTCCCGGGACCGCCGGGCATCCATCGACATTGTCCATTACGCCAAATCTGGATAGCGGAAGCTCTGCTGCCGGGCTAGAAGTAGATCGACCGTTGCGAATGGAGCACGACGTGCGACAGCGCGGCGGGCTCGATGGCCCGGACGACGTTTCAACGGTCTGAAAGGAAGTGCAAGTGACCGACGACGACACGTTCATCATGTTTGATGCTGTCGACATCCGTCAAGAACTCGACAGGACGACCAGGACGCAACGTCCAACTCGGACGGCTGAGGATCGGCAGTCGAGGTTCAACGCATGACGATCCGCCTGCTCGTGCTCGCTCGCCGCCCGATCAGTCTGGACGGTCTTCCGCTGGAGCAGTTCGGCGCCGACTTGGACGACAGCCTGCTCATTCGACGCCCGAACGCCATCGAGGCTGCGCTCGAGGATTTCCGTCCGACCGTCGCATTGGTCGACACCGGCTACGACGACGGCAAGGGGTTCGACGCAATGGGCGAGATCCTCGCCCGCGATGAGGACGTACGCGTGGTCGCGCTCACCCCGGACCCACCTTCGCTTGCGGACGTCGCGCTGGCGACGCGGGCCGGCGCGGTCGGTTTCATCGACGTCAATGCGGAGCCGGACGAGGCGGCCGACGCGTTGCGCGCGGTCGCCCGCGGCGGAACCTGGCTCCCCGGGGTTCTGGCGCGGACTGCCCTGAGTCAGGCGGCCGACGACCTGGACGTGACCGCTGACGAGCGTCGGTCGCGTCTGAACAGCATCCTGATCGCGCTGATCCCGCTCATCGGCATCGTGACTGCTGCCCTTTCGTTCCTCTGGCGGAGATATCTCTCCAGCGTCGGGGTGCGGCCGGTCGACATTGCGATCGATCCCGGTTCGCGGGTGTTCGATGCCTTGATCACGCTGAGCGTCCTCCTCGGTGTCTTCGGGCCGCTGGCGCTCGTCCGCAACTGGCTCGACATGTTGCGGCGGTCATCCGCGAACAGGGGGGGCACTCGGTTGGCTCCTAGCGCGGCACACCCTGGCGTGGATGGTCGCTGCGACGCTGTTGATGACCGCGATTGCTCTCCTCCTGGCCGGAACGAAGGTGCTCATCGTGGTGGTGATCGGCCCGGCTGTTGCCGTGGCGCTCATTGCGCGTGCGCTCGATCTCGATGAGGTGCTGCCGGCAGCGCTGCGAATCAAGGCCAGCCCAGCTCGCACCCTGCTCGGGGGAGCGACCGTGCTCATTCTCTGCCTCGCTGCGCTGACCGTCGAGGTGATCGCGATCGGCCCGCAGTTCGGGCCCAAGGGTGCCGAGGGAGTCGTCGCACCGACGGTCCTCGGGTTCCGCGCCCAGCCGATGAGATGGATCGATGTCGATGCCGACGGCAAGGAGCAGGACATGCTCTACCTCGGCGGCAACGCGGACCTGTACGTCCTCGTCGACCCGTGCAACGACGACGAGACGCTGTTCGTGTCCGTCGGATCGGCTCGGCTGATCGTCATCGACGAGGTCGACTGCCCGTAGCGGCCGACGGCCGAGCCCAGGAGGACACAGGATGCGCAGCAACAGCGACGAGTTCGTAGCGGTCGGGATCGCCCTGGTGTGCATCCTGGCGATCGCCATCATCCTGTACCGGCCGGTGATCCAGTCGTCGAAGGTGTACCAGGCGACGGTGGTGCCGCTGTCGAACATCATGGACGTCGGTTTCATCCTGTTCGCTCCGGCGATCGTTCTGCTCGCCGGGTTCCGTGCCCCGCTCTTCATGCTGGGTATCTGCCTGCTGGCGATGGCGGTCGGGTTCGCGATGGCGTACAACATCCGCCACTACGAGTCGATCGCCGGCGAGGGCGGCCGCCCCGACCGGTTCGAGAACACCTCGGAGTGGGCGCTGCTCGGTGCCTCGATGATCAACATCGCGTATTACACGATGCTGCTCGTGGCGCTGATGCTGCTGCCGTTCGATCGAGACACCTCAGGCCGCCAGCCGCTGATCGGAGCGGCCATTCTCGGCGTACTGATCGTGATCGGCCTCTTCGGCGGGATGGATTGGCTGAACAAGCAGGGCAACCGGACGACGGCGTTCAACCTGAGCGCCGTGATCGGCATCGTGATCGCGTTCGTCGTGTACAACGTCCAGGAGTTGCTCGGCGGCCGATGGGAACTCGGCGATTCGCAGCCGCTCGAGACCGACGACGTCCGGAAGGTGATCGGGCTGTTCGCGATCGTGCAGGGCTTCGAGGCATCCCGCTACATCGGCGTGCGGTTCGCGGCGGAGCGGCGGGTCACGACGATGCGGCTGGCCCAGATCATCTCGACCGTCGTGTTCGTTGGATTCATCCTCACGCTGCTCGTGATCTTCCTCCCGCCGGCCGGCGAGACCGACGGCACCGCCATCTTCCGTGCGTCCGATCTCGTCGGCGACTCAATGCCATGGCTGCTGCTGCTGGCCGCCCTCGGGAGCCAGACGTCGGCAATCATCGGCGCGACGTCGTCGCGCAGCGACATGCTCGTCTCGCGCCAGGTCCCGCGCAAGTACACGTTCCCGATCATCCTGGCCCCCGCGATCCTCCTCGTGCTACTCGTCGACGTGAATGTCGCTGTCAATCTGGCCTCACGAGTCTTCGCCGCGTACTTCATCGTTCAGGCGTCGCTCGCCGCGTTGCTCGCCAGACGCAAGCAGAACTGGCCGGCGCTCGCTGGGTTTGTCGCCATCGGGCTGGGAATGGCAGTGGTCCTGGTCTTCGGGCTGCCGCTCTGACCCGGGTTCATCGTGCGCGAGCATGACGCCCCGCAGGACGCCTACGTCGCCGAATGAGCTTCGACCGGAACGGACACCTTCGTCCGGCTGGCCCACACGTCGTAGGTGGCCTCGGCGGCGGGAACCCCAACAAGCTCGGGCGACCTGAGCAGGGTCTGCGAAGGGCGCTCGCCATGAAGCTCGCGATATTGCGTGGCGAAACGTCCCAGGTGGGTGACGCCGAGATCGGTCGCGACACCCGTCACGGATGTGTCGTGGGGCGGGGACGCGAGCAGATCGTCATGGGCGCGGCACAGGACCCAGCTTCGGAAGAAGCGTTTCGGAGAGAGCTGGAAGGTGTCCTGGAAGGCCTGCCTGAGTCGCCGACCGCTGACGTGCGCGACGATGCACATCTCGGCGATCGAGGGCTCGCGCCCGATCGATTCCGCAAAGTCGATGCAGTCGCCCACCACCTTGCGGCTGTCCACGGCCGGCGAAATCCGGAGCCGCCGATCCGTTTGGGAGACGGACATGCAGAGG
>Ga0316197_10000174_pt1 | contig 47570 bp, 44 predicted proteins | sample OudBiesiAoxic_MG_FD_204939 | JGI IMG/M metagenome (GOLD analysis project Ga0316197, IMG submission 204939) | Coastal sediment microbial communities from Oude Bieten Haven, Netherlands - site A oxic | ecosystem: Environmental > Aquatic > Marine > Coastal > Sediment | place: Netherlands... | reverse complement strand
TTATTGCACAAAAGTTTAAGGTTAAAACTGCTGATTTAGTACGTTGGAATCAGCTACAAAATAAAAAATATATTCAGCCCGGTCAAAAATTATTGGTCCATGTTGATCCAAGAAAATCTAACAGTTAATCTGGAAGTAGTTAACTAAGTGATGATCTTATTGAGTAAAATTATGGCAATATATTAGCGTTATTTTTTCGGCTTAATCTTTAGTCATTTTAAATAAAGTTCCCTCCGCTGTCATAAAATGGTCATATAATTTTCTTATTGTTATTTTATTCTCAATAACAATAAGAAATCATTCTCATGACGATAGTCTCTTGCTGCCTTAATTCTATTATTAAAGAAAAAAACTTAAGCGTTTATTTTCAGCCTATTGTAGCTAACAAGCATGCGACTATTTTTGCTTATGAAGCATTAATTAGGGGACCTATTAATAGCCCGTTGCATTCCCCTATTGCCCTTTTTGATGAAGCAGCCAAGCAAGGCCGTTTAGTTGAGCTGGAGCTGTTATGTCGAGAATTATCCATTGAACAGTTTCAAAGGCTAAAACTTGCTGGAAAGCTGTTTTTAAATGCCAGCCCTGATACGCTTTTTCAACCTGATTTTCGAGCCGGCGAAACCCTTAAAATGCTTGATAGGGCTAATCTATCGGCTAATCGTGTTGTTATTGAAGTCACTGAACATAGCCCTCTTGAAAATTATAAAATGGTACGTGAAGCGATCAAGCACTATAAAAGTATGGGCTTCGAGATAGCGATGGATGATTTAGGGTCTGGGTATTCGGGGCTGCGCATGTGGGATGAATTACGCCCTGATTACGTGAAAATTGATCGCTATTTTATGTCTGATATTGGTACCGATAAAGTGAAGCAGCAGTTTGTTCGATCTATAAAGCATATTGCCGATCAATTAAACTGTAAGGTCATTGCTGAAGGGGTTGAAACTGAGGATGAATTTCGTTTTCTAAATGAAATAGAGGTGCAATATTGCCAAGGTTTTTATTTTGCGAAACCGAGCCCGTTGCCATTAAGACAAATTTCTACAAAATTATTTTTTGCTAATAACCATCATGATTTAGATGAGTATGATATGAATACGCCGAGTATTGCGCAATTATCACACTATATTGCACCAGTTAGCCAGCATGTTACGGTCGCCTTTTGTGCTAATTTATTTAAGAAAAATCCAGACTGGGAGAGTATACCTGTCGTTGAACAGAGGGTGGGCGCTGAGCTGCAACCGGTTGGACTGATCAGGCGTAGTTGTTTAACCAATTTACTTTTTTTAAAATATGGACGGGAGTTATCTGGGCAAAATAGTATTTCCTCTTTGGTTGATAAGAATGTAATGGTCTTAGAGAGCGAGCTTGCGATTGAGCAAGTAAATAATGCAATTAGCCAACAATTACAAACCCAGAAAGCAATGGAGTTTATCATTACGAGGCAGGGGGAATATAAAGGTGTTGGTTCAATTATATCGCTTATAAAAATGATTTCTAATCAACAAATTAACAATGCACGATATGCTAACCCTCTCACTTTATTACCGGGTAATGTGCCTATTAATAAAAAACTGGAACAATTTATTAGTGCGGAATATCCATTTGTAATCGCCTATATCGACCTTGATAATTTCAAGCCCTATAATGATTATTATGGTTATGAAAAAGGGGATCAAATAATTACTGGCTTAGCAAATATTCTTCGCAACGTGGTGACCGAGCCATTAGATTTTATTGGTCATATCGGAGGAGATGACTTTATTGTGATCACCACCAGTGAGCAGTGGGTAATGATTTGTGAGAATATATTATCAGAATTTAGTGAGTGGGTTAGGCATCGTTATTTTCCGGAAGATCAGGTGATGGGGGGGATATCTGCGAATGATCGTTTTGGTCAAAAACAGTTTTATCCAATGCTTAGTTTATCAATTGGTTGTGTATCACTGACTAAGCCTTTTGGTTTAAGTCATCATGATGTTGCGGTGTTGGCAAGTGATGCAAAGTCGCTGGCCAAAAAGAAAAGAGGTAACTCGCTGTATATAGCAAGTGAGCAGGTAAATGTAGATAATTTAGTTCATAACCAGCAGCTTAATACTACTGGTTATTCGTTAAGTGCTTAATTGATAGTGTTGCAATCAATATAATATTTAAAAAAAGTTAATTACTACGTAACTGTTTTGCAGCTTCTACCATATTAATAAGCGCTGGTTCTACCTCATGCCACTGTCTTGTTTTAAGGCCACAATCAGGATTAACCCATAGTTGTTCAGCGGGTATACGTTGTGCTGCTTTCTTCATTAATGAGACCATTCGTTCAACATTTGGAATGTTGGGGGAGTGAATATCATAAACGCCAGGGCCAATCGCATTAGGGTAATTAAAGGCTTCAAATACATCTAATAATTGCATATCAGAGCGAGATGTTTCGATAGTGATAACATCGGCATCCATTTCTGAAATCGGTTGAATAATGTCATTAAATTCCGAATAACACATGTGTGTGTGAATTTGTGTTTTATCTGAAACACCATTAGCTGTAATGCGAAATGCTTCGATTGCCCAGTTTAAATAATTTGACCATTGAGATTGTTGTAAAGGTAGTTTTTCGCGTAATGCCGCTTCATCAATTTGAATAATTTCGATTCCTGCTTTCTCAAGATCTAATACCTCCTCACGAATTGCTAACGCAATCTGTTGGCAAGTTGTTTTTAAAGGTTGATCGTCACGAACAAATGACCAATTTAGAATTGTGACTGGTCCGGTTAGCATCCCTTTTACTTTTTTTGAGGTTAAAGATTGAGCATATTTAGTCCATTTAACTGTCATGGGGTGAGGGCGTGAAACATCACCAAACAGAATGGGAGGTTTGACGCATCGAGAACCGTAGGATTGCACCCATGCAAATTGAGTAAAAATAAACCCCTCTAATAATTCACCAAAGTATTCGACCATATCATTACGTTCAGCTTCACCATGAACCAACACATCTAAACCAATTTTATGCTGTTGCTCAATGCAGAACTGTATCGATTTTTGGATCTGTTGTTGGTATTGGTGTGCATCGATTTCACCTAGCCTTTTTGCTTTTCGTGTCGCACGAATATCTGCTGTTTGAGGAAAAGAACCAATAGTTGTTGTCGGGAAGCGCGGTAACTTGAGACTCTCTTTTTGAATGGCATTGCGCAGTGTAAATCCTTGCTGACGCTTACCCAGCTGCACACTTATATTAGCAACTGATTTTTGTACCGCTGGGTTGTGGATACGGTAGCTGTTTTTACGTGATGTAACTGCTAATTTATTTTCAGCAAATTGTTCAAAGACAGTTTCAATACCTTCATTTAAGGCTCGCCCTAATAAATTCAGCTCATCTAATTTTTGCGTTGCAAAAGCAAGCCAGTTTTTTATTTCACTATCGAGTTTTATTTCACTCTCTAAGTCAACGGGGAGATGTAAAAGAGAGCTACTGGGTGCAATCCATAAACGATCTTGTAATTGTTGATGCAACGGCGCTAACCAACTTAATGTTTTATTAAGGTCTGTTTTCCAAATGTTGCACCCATTAACTACACCAAGTGACAATATTTGTTTGGGGGTTAATAATTCAGCGATTTGTGATACTTCATGTTGGCCATTGATTGCATCAAGATGCAATCCGGCAACGGGTAATTTGGAGGCTAATAAAAGGTTGTCTTTTAGCTCTCCAAAATAAGTTGTTAGTAATAACTTAATAGAGGCGTTTTTAAAGCTATGGTAAGCACTTTGTAATGCGGTCTTCCACTCGTTTGGCAACTCTAACCCTAAAATAGGCTCATCTATTTGTAACCACTCAATATTATGTTCGTTTAGTAGTTCGAATAATTGCTGGTATATCTTTAATAGTGCAGGTAAAAGCAGTAGCTTATTGCTTTTATCTTTCTCTTTACCCAACCAAAGGTAAGTAACTGGGCCAATGATGACCGGTTTAACCTTTTTATTAATAGTTTGAAGCTCTTTAATTTGTATCAACAAGTTCGTTGGATTGAGGTTGAAGCAAGTTTGTTGATCAAACTCAGGTACGATGTAGTGGTAATTAGTGTTAAACCATTTAGTCATCTCTCCTGCGTCAGATTCACCGCACTGGGTTGCTGAGCAACAGGCTGCGCGTTGTGAGCGTCCACGTGCAACACGGAAGTAATTATCTAGTTGATTATCACTCTGTACTGCTCGTTTTGGTAAATTACCAAGTAATACACTCATATCAAGCACTTGGTCATAAAGTGAAAAGTCACCAACGGTGTGGAAGTCAAATGTTAATGCTTGTTGGTTATGCCAGTTTTCTGCGCGTAATTGACTCGCAGATTGTTGTAGTTGTGCTTCCGAAATTTCTCCATTCCAAAACTTCTCTAATGAAAATTTTAATTGTCGCTGCTTGCCAATACGTGGAAACCCTAGGTGATGTAATTTTGCCATCTGTTTATCTCATCTGTTAGTTGAAGTGAATAATGATTGTATTAACAAACTAACATGAGTAATAATGATTAATTATTGGATAATCATGAGGTATTCTCATAATGATAGAGCCGCTACATCTAAAAATAATGATTGCTCTGGATGAAAAAGGAACCCTGACCGAGGCTGCAGAGACACTTTTTCTGAGCCAATCTGCGTTATCGCATCAAATTAAGCACCTTGAAAAAAAATTAAATGTAAAATTATGGCAACGCTGTGGCAGGCGTTTAAGGTTAACGCCTGCTGGAGAGTTATTATTAAAAACAGCATATCAAGTGATGCCCACGTTATTACAAACCGAAACCTCATTAGTAGCGATAGGGGAAGGCCAGCTAGGTGTTTTACGAATTGGCGTAGAGTGCTTTCCTTGCCACGAGTGGTTAATGAAAGTGGTCGCTAGCTTCTTAACTGATAACCCTAATATTGATGTAGATATTATACGGAAATTTCAATTTTCAGGGGTAGAGGGGTTATTACATCACCATGTGGATCTTCTCATTACCCCTGATATTAGTGATCATGAAACGCTTTTAAATGTTCCTCTATTTCAATATGAACAAGTATTATTGGTCGCCAATACGCATCCCTTAGCGACACAAAAAAAGGTGTCAGCAAACCAGTTACAAGATCAAACTCTGTTTACTTTTCCAATTGAAAAGCGGCGTTTGGATATATTTAATCAGTTCTTATGGCCTAATCATATCGAGCCTAAGTTACATAAGCAGGTAGAGTCTGTTGTTATTATGTTGCAGATGGTTGCACATAAACGTGGGGTCTGTGTATTACCTGAGTGGCTTGCTGATAGTTATGCGCAACAATATGAAGTGAGTAAATTACGTTTAGGCGAACGAGGACTATTTAAAACACTTTATGCGAGTGTAAAAAAGCAAGATAAGTCGCTTAATTACTTAAATCGGTTTATAGAGTTAGGTCAGCAAGTTGAATAATCACACCCTGACCATATTAACTCTGCTTACCTATAAAGTTTTCTAATGCATCGAGGGACAATGGTTTGGAAAAATAGTAACCCTGGTAAATGTCGCATCCAGTGTGTTGCAGAATATGGGCTTGCTGTTCGGTCTCGACCCCTTCTGCAAGTACTGTCATACCTAAATTTTTACCCATAGTAATAATGCTTTCAACCATCGCGCGATCTTTATTATTATAAACAATGTAATCAACAAAACTTTTATCAATCTTAAGTTCATCAATTGGTACATTTCTGAGCATGCTGAGAGAGGAGTAACCTGTACCAAAATCATCTAATGAGAGAGAGATTCTCTCTTTTTTCATCTTCTTAAAAATGGGCCGCAGGCGGTTTATATTTTCGATGAAAAGGCTTTCAGTGATCTCAAGAGTGATCTTCATATAAGGTGATTTATAGCAGTTCAAACAATCTATTAATATTTCAAAAAAGTTAAGTTGTACGAATTGACGAGCTGATACATTGATAGATAGTTTAAATGATTTTTTCTTTTTGTATTGGAGAGTTGATATATCTGCCATCGCTTTGTGCATTATGTAGGCGCCTAGTTCGGGCATTAGCCCCGATTTTTCTGCTATGGGGATAAATATGTCGGGTGAAATAAAGCCTAAGTTTGCATTATTCCAGCGTACTAATGCTTCAACGCCATATAGCTTATTCTGATTATCCAGTTGGGGTTGATAAACTATGGTTATCTCATTGTTAGCTACCGCACTGTGCAGTGCTTGCTCTATTTCAAGATTTTTTATTAGCTGTAAGTGTATTTTTTCAGAAAAGAAGACGTAATCATTTTTAGTTTTTTTTGCAATTAACATGCTGTTATTCGCATAGCTAATAAGTGTTTCAATCTTGCTTGAATTTAGTGGGCTTTGAGCAATACCTATCGAGGCACTAATTTTGAAATCAGTATTCTTAATCACGTAAGGAAGGTTAATTGCAGCTAATAATTTTTGGCAATAGTCCCGTAATTTCTCCTTATCAATGCAGTCAATTAATACAATGAATTCATCGGCACTGAGCCTGATTGCACTGCCATCAACGGCATTTAATCCTTTCTTTATACGTTTACTTACCTCGATTAAAATAATATCGCCATAGCTATATCCATAACTATCATTAATCGCTTTAAAATGGTCTAAGTCCACATAGAGTAAAGAGAAGGGCTTATTTTTTTTATGATATTTTATATTTCTGTTGGTTAATATGCTGCGGTTATAAAGACCTGTAAGTCGATCGTGCTCCGCGCGGTAAGTCAGTTCTATGATTTTATCTTTTTCAATACGTATTACCCACTTGAAAAGGAAAAATATAATGATTAAAACAAACAGGTAAAGCGCACCATAAATGAGTAAATTATTCAGCATCGTTTGCTTTAATGAGTAATTTGACTCAATGGAAGTGAACCAAACGTGCAGTTTTTTATTAAATAGCAGCGAAACATAAGTTCCTCGCTCCTGTTGCATATGTACCTGTACAATGTTGCCTGATGCTCTCAGCGAATCGAGGGTTAGGTGTTGCAATGCTAACTCTGATTCGAGTTGTTTAATAAAGGAACTGCGAACCGCCGTATTGTATATTTGATCATATTTATTAAGTGCAAGATTACTGCGTATCATTGGAGAAAAACCATTATCAAGTGTCGCTTGCATGGAGCGCTTACCATTACTGTTATGATCCCATTGTAATGAAAGGGCTTTTAAGTCTAAACCTGATGCGATAACCCCAATAACTTCACCTTGCGCATTGACCACTCGTTGGCGAATAGGAATAACCCATTTTTTTAATTTTTTAAGGTAATAAGGTCGAGCAATCGTCATTTTATTGTGTCCGAGTACCTCTTGAAACCACAATTTTGTCTGCTCATTGGTTAATAGGTTCGGAAAATGGATTGTTTGTAGATTATGGCTGAGTGATTGTACGGAACCATCAACATTAAATAGAGCAAAGCCAACGAGGAAGGGGTTTTTAGATAGAACGGTATCAATGATATCAATATTTAAATTTTCGCGCAGTGTTGACTCATAGCTTATTAGATCAAGTAATGAAGCGAATTGAAAGAAAGCCGATGAAATATAAGATTCAAACAGTTTAGTTGCATAGCGCTGCTCTGTTTTTATCTCATACTCCAACTCTTCATATTGGTAGAAGAGAGACATAGATAAAAGCATTAGGCCACTAAAGGCAATGATGTAAAATAGTAGCCATGTTTTTTTAAATAATTGCTTCATAAAGTAGAGTCAATTCACTAATTGGAAATAGAGAAATCTAGTAAAGGATATAGCCTGATTATAAACTGTTTTTTACTAGGGTCTGTTGATCTTTGCCGTTTAAATTTTGTTTCTCACAGGCCGTTTTGATCGAGGAGGACAACGCGTGGCCTAGCCACCTAAGCGAATTTTATCCAACCAAGAGCATAGCCTTTTGTGGCTAACCCGAAGGGCAACGTTTGCTGACTATTTCTACTGCGTTTTCGCTTATTTATGTAGAGTAACCACACAATATAAGCTCTGCCTTGCATAAAAATACGTCAACTCGTTGCAAAAATAAAATTGAAAGATCAACATACCCCAATCAATTATCACACATATTTAAATTTTTTATTGATAACTATTATCGGTTACCTCCTGTTATTGGGGTAATATCAGGTGCTTTTTCAAATTTATCAATCAATAAAAAAATATTTATTATTATATTAACTTATTAAAGGTCAATAAAAAGGGGGGGTAGCCGAATGATTTCGAAAAGATGCTAGAGATAATGATGTAAATCAAATCGCTCCCCCCTATTAAAAAGGTAAATTAATGCCCATTGTGATCGATGTAACAAAAAGTTTCGTTTATAATGGCCGTTGAAAAAAGTGCAATCAGGAAAAATTGCAATTTAGAACGTACATTAAGCCCAGCAAAAAATCGTGGGCAAATATCAGAATTCTATAGTTTTAAATTTAAATAAGGACACATCATGTCAGTAAAGAAAATGGTTGATCTAGATTTAGCAGGCAAACGCGTATTTATCCGTCAAGATTTAAACGTGCCAATTAAAGATGGTAAAGTAACGTCTGATGCGCGTATCCGTGCTTCTATCCCAACAATTAAATTAGCCCTAGAAAAAGGCGCTAAATTAATGATCACTTCTCACTTAGGTCGTCCAACTGAAGGCGCTTCTGCTGAAGAAAATGCTGCATTCTCTCTACAACCTGTTGTTGACTACTTAAACGAAGCATTAGACGTACCAGTACGTTTAGCAACTGATTACCTAAACGGTCTTGAAGTTAACGAAGGTGAAGTTGTTGTACTTGAAAACGTTCGTTTTAATAAAGGCGAAAAGAAGAACGAAGAAACATTATCTAAGCAACTAGCTGCGTTATGTGATGTTTACGTAATGGATGCATTTGGTACGGCTCATCGTGCACAATCGTCTACTAACGGTGCTGGTGTATATGCGCCTGTAGCATGTGCTGGTCCTCTTCTAGCTGCTGAATTAGAAGCTCTTGGTAAAGCAATGGATAATCCTGCTCGCCCATTAGTTGCTATCGTTGGTGGTTCTAAAGTATCAACTAAACTAACTGTTTTAGAGTCTCTTTCTAAAATCGCTGATCAACTAGTTGTTGGTGGTGGTATTGCAAACACTTTCATTGCTGCACAAGGTCACAACGTTGGTAAATCACTATACGAAGCTGATTTAGTTGAAACGGCTAAGAAATTAATGGTTGAGTGTGCAATTCCTGTTGCCACTGATGTTGCATGTGCAAAAGCATTTGATGAAAATGCTGAAGCTGAAATAAAAAATGTTGCAGATGTACAAGACGACGACATGATCTTCGATTTAGGTCCTGATTCAACTAAAGTACTTGCTGACATCATTAAAGATGCAAAAACAATTCTTTGGAATGGTCCTGTTGGCGTATTCGAATTCAAGAACTTCCAAGCAGGTACTGAAGGTATCTCTAAAGCAATTGCTGAATCTGCAGGTTTCTCTGTAGCGGGTGGTGGTGATACGTTAGCAGCTATCGATAAATTTGATATTGCAGCAGACGTTTCTTACATCTCAACAGGTGGCGGAGCTTTCCTTGAGTTTGTTGAAGGCAAAAAATTGCCTGCAGTAGCGATGCTTGAAGCTCGTGCAAACGACTAATTAATAAAGAATAAAGCGAGATAACATCTCGCTTTTTTTTAAAGCGTGTTTTTTATCACAGTTTTGTGTAAAATGGCGCCCGAAATTAAACCAAATTTAATTTAACTAAAATAGATAGGAAATATCTCATGACTAAGATTTTAGACGTTGTAAAGCCTGGTGTTATTACTGGTGATGATCTTCAAAAAGTATTTGCAGTTGCAAAAGAGCACAAATTTGCACTTCCAGCTGTGAACGTTGTTGGTTCTGATTCAATCAACGCAGTACTAGAAGCTGCTGCTAAAGCGAAAGCGCCAGTAGTAATTCAGTTCTCAAACGGTGGCGCTGTATTTAATGCAGGTAAAGGTCTTAAACTTGAAGGTCAAGAAGCTGCTATTCTTGGTGCTGTTTCTGGTGCTAAGCACGTTCACGCTATGGCTGCTGCTTACGGTGTTCCAGTAATTCTTCATACTGACCACGCTGCTAAGAAATTGCTTCCTTGGATTGACGGACTTCTAGACGCGTCTGAAGCACACTTTAAAGAAACTGGTGCTCCATTATTCTCTTCTCACATGATCGATCTTTCTGAAGAGCCTTTAGAAGAAAACATCGCAATTTGTGCTAAATACCTAGAGCGCATGTCTAAAATGGGCATGACGCTAGAAATCGAACTAGGTTGTACTGGTGGTGAAGAAGATGGCGTAGATAACTCTGATATGGATGAGTCTTTACTTTACACTCAACCATCTGAAGTTGATTACGCATACGTTGAATTATCAAAAATCAGCCCACGTTTCACTATCGCTGCTTCTTTTGGTAACGTACACGGTGTATACAAGCCAGGTAACGTTAAACTAACTCCAACAATTTTACGTGATTCTCAAAAATTCGTTTCTGAAAAACACGGTATTGCATCTGACGCACTAAACTTCGTATTCCACGGTGGTTCTGGTTCTTCTGAAGCAGAAATCCAAGAGTCTATCGGTTACGGTGTTATCAAAATGAACATCGATACAGATACACAGTGGGCATGTTGGGATGGCGTTCGTGTATACGAAGCTGCTAACCGTGATTTCTTACAAGGCCAAATCGGTAACCCAACGGGTGAAGATGCTCCTAACAAGAAATACTACGATCCACGTGTATGGTTACGCGCTGGTCAAGCATCAATGGTTGCACGTTTAGAGAAAGCATTCGCTGACCTTAACGCAGTTGACGTACTATAATTTAGCCATTAGCTAAAATTATAAGACCTATAGAGCCAGCTTAATTGCTGGTTTTTTTTGGTCTAAAGAAAATTGAATTTTTTTCAGTGGTTGTGGTCGTAGTTGAGTTATACCAAAGGAATCAATAAAGTGATCACTCTTGCTGGTTAAAATTATACCTCACTGCGTGGCGAGCTAAAGCTGTTCAAAATCGTTCCATACGATTTTATAAAGTGAGAACAACGATCAAAGAATTAAAGTCTTTAATTTAATTCTTCGAGAGAGGATTAACGCAGTTAATCTCTCGAAAGGCTGCAACTCACGCCTTGTTGGTCATAGTTTTTCCTACGCAAACCCTGATCGCCTATTAAATTACATTGGCATTATTTATACTTTTAGGAGTTTTTATGCGTTATTTGTTATTGTTTGTTCTGTCACTATTTTCGTTTTCTACACTGGCGCGTGCTTTGCCTGATAAACCTTATATCGCCGTTATCGGCGACGCATCATTAGAGGTTAAAGCGGATCAAGTTATTATTGAATTTCAACCGAGTGCAGTTAATCAAAGCGGTGAGCTAGCTAAGCAGCAAGTTGATCAAAAAATTGCTGCTGTATTAGCTAATCTTAAGCAATCAGGTTTTGATAGCACATTGTTACAAAGTATCAGTCAATCAACACGTCCAGAATATGAGTATCAAAAAAATAAACGCGTATTGCTTGGTGTGCGTGTAACACATCAGTTACGCTATCGATTAACTGAGATAGAAAAGGTCAATAAATTTTTAGATGGGTTGTTAAATGCACAAGTCGAAGCTATCTCTCCATTGCAATACGGCTTACAAGAAGCCCAACAGTGGCAAGCACAAGTGCGAAAGGCTGCAGTAATAGACAGTCAGAAAAAAGCGGCTGATTTAGCTACGTTGTATGATGCTAAATTAGGTAACGTATATTCAATTGATTATCAGAACAATGAAGCAAGGCCAGTCTTAATGCGTGCTATGGCGATGGAGAATGACGCCATTACAGTACAGCCAAAAAATATTATATTAAAAGATCGTGTTTCTACCGTTTTCATTCTTAAACCTTAACACCTTTATTAAAAGGTTGCGCTTTATCTCCCTGGAAATAAAGCGTAAATTTACTTTTTTTGTTTGTGAGCAATGCTGGTCGTTTCAATTGATAGGTGTTTTTTATGTTGAGTAAATTGCATTAAATCGCTGCGTAGTGGTTTGAATAGTGTCACAAGGTGATGTTTAAAACTATCAGTGTTTTCTGCGAGTAAGTTTGATTCAAAGCTGATGTAGCTGCTTAACGTTTCCGGTGTAATATGTACGGTAAAATAGTACTCTCCATTAATCGCATTAAGCGAATAACCTTTTGGATCAAAACTAAATTGATCAATTATAAAACCATTAAAGTGCTTAATTAACTGCAAGTGTGAAGCAACGTGTTGTGCGGGTACTTTTCCTTTCTGTAGTTGTTCAAAAAAATCCCCACTCAATCCATGTAACATTAATATGTTGGTTGTCGCATTAGGTTGTTGATTATTACCAAAAAGGAAAATATCACCACAATAATCTTTATTCCAATGGTGACTATCCCCTTTTAACTGTTTTTGTAGTAACAGCCTATCTTGCTGAAAACTGCTTTTCTGACGATCTGGGTAGTGGCTCTGATGGCGTTGAAATAATAGTGACGTTATCTCTTTACGTGCTACATTTTTTTGAAAGTAAAGGGAAGCTTTTACTAATTGCGTTTCTCCACAGGTGATTAATAACAAACGGTTTTTCCAAACAAATAAGCTAGATTCTGAAAGTAAAAAAGCCTTCACATGGACGTTTTCAATTTTAGATATAATATATGCGCCTGCTTCTTTAACCATTGCTTGCCAAAAGTTGTTATTAACCTCCAATAAATTGCTGGTGGTTGTTATCTCTAATCGTTTTTCACTACCTTCATAGAACATGGTTAATTAATTCTTAGTTGATTGAATATTAGAAATACCTGCGCTGACTAGGCTAGAAACCACTATTGCCATATAAAAGACACCGACTATCGCTTCAATATAAACAAGAAAGCGTGCAAGGGGGCTAATTGGCAGTAAGTCTCCAAAACCAAGGGTGGTTAATGTCACAAAGCTAAAGTAAATGAAATCAGGGAAATTATGCTGCCATGAGCCATCTTCTAGGCCTGTAAATGAATTAGGTATAAACTCTGCTACAAGTAAGTAGAGCATTACCCAAATTAGCCCTAAAAGTAGAAAGATACAAATAGAACCGATAATACTATTACGTGTTACGCTACCAGAAAATAAAGCTTGCTGGGTGGCCAGTTTGAGGGTCAATATGAAAAAATAGAGCATCAACAATAGATGGATGAAACCCATCTCTGCTTGATCTAAGATAGCCACAGTGACACTCAGTAATACTGTGCAAATAACGAGTCCAAGTGCAGTGTTAAATGCTAATTTGCTAGAGCGTAAACTCCACACGCCAATCAACATGCTAATGACGGTTAAGGCTATGACTAAAGATTGCCCTAGCAATGTACGCGCAAAAAACTGGTCGACAACAGCACTTGATAATAAGAGAAAAAAAAGGCTGAGAAGGAGGTAGGAAAAGTTATCTTTTTCGGTAATATTTTTCCTCGAAAATAGCCTGCGCATTTTTTAGTCCAATTAAGTAAGAGAAGGAATAGTTTACTGTTTTTTAGTCTTTTACGATAACTCTTTTTATTTTCAACTGCGCTGAAACGAATGTTGCTATGGGTATTATGAAAAGAAGTCATTAACGATAGGTTTACATTAATAAATGTAAAATTTTGTATATATTGCAATATAAGGCATAATCGAAACACTTTACTCTTTCAAATAGGTTTTAAAAATGCAATTTTCTTCTCTAAAAAAACGCGTTATTGGCGCCTTAGCGCTGGTTGCTTTTAGTTCATTCTCTCTGGCGGTAACGGCCGATAAAGTAGTGGTTGAAAGTATTACTAAAAAACTTACTACATTAGAACTTTCTGTAACCTCGATTAATCCTTCGGCTGTTGATGGGTTATACGAAGTGTTAACAGACCGTGGTGTTTATTATGTGAGTAAAAATGCACAGTTTTTAGTGCATGGTAATATTTATAATCTTGATCAGCAGATGGAAAATGTCACTGAAAAAAGTTTAACGGCATTGCGCCAAGATAGACTTAAAGCATTTGAAAAAGATATGATTATCTATAAAGCACAAGATGAGAAACACGTAATCACTGTGTTTACCGATACGAGTTGTGGTTATTGCCAAAAATTGCATGCTGAGATGGCGGATTATAATAATTTAGGTATTACTGTTCGTTATTTGGCTTTTCCTCGTGGAGGAGTGAATTCTAACGCCTACAATACCATGGTTTCTATTTGGTGTGCTGACGATCCAAAGTCGGCAATGGATAATGCTAAATCACGCAAACAGATCGAGCCTAAAAGTTGTGAAAACAGTGTTAATGCACAGCATGAATTAGGGCAATTATTTGGCGTTACCGGCACACCTGCATTAGTATTAGAAAATGGTGCGTTACAGCCTGGTTATTTACCGGCTGCACGTCTGCTACAGCTGCTCGACCAAAATAAAGGTTAAAGAAATTTAATCTTCTTTCATATAAACTGCACTCATATTCCAATTATTAGTGCGGTTTTTTTATGTCTTCCATTCAAGTTAAAAATAGATCTCATGTTGATGCGAGCTTTTTAAACCTTTCTTGCTCTCCCCTGTTAAAACAACTCTATGCGAATCGTGGTGTGAGTAGTGAACACGATCTGGATAACAGCACTAAAACATTGCTCCATGCACAACAATTAATGGGGATTGGTGGTGCCTGTGATTTATTGTACCAAGCTCTTTTGTCGAGTAAAAAAATTGTGGTTGTAGGTGATTTTGATGCCGATGGCGCAACAAGTACTGCGCTTAGTATGCTCGCATTTCGTAGTTTAGGTTTTACACAGATAGATTATCTTGTCCCCAATCGTTTTGATTATGGCTATGGGTTAACACCTGAAACAGTCGATCTAGCGATTGCTAGAGGGGCAGAAATTATTATGACTGTTGATAACGGCATCTCTAGCTTGAGTGGTGTCGCACATGCAAAAAAACGAGGTTTACAGGTATTAGTGACAGATCACCACCTTCCGGCAGATGAGTTGCCTGATGCCGATGCGATTGTTAACCCAAATCAAGTTGGTTGCACTTTTCCAAGTAAAAACTTAGCGGGGGTTGGTGTTGCTTTCTATTTAATGTTGGCGCTACGAACTTATTTAACAAAAAAGGGCTATTTCAATGATCGTCCGATACCGAACCTTGCTAGTTTATTAGATATAGTCGCACTTGGTACCGTTGCTGATGTTGTGCAGCTCGATGCAAATAATCGCACTTTGGTACAACAAGGTCTTGCGCGTATTCGAGCGGGTATTTGCCGACCTGGCATTAGTGCGCTAATCAGTGTTGCTAAACGAAATCAGGCGCAGTTAGTTGCTAGTGATTTAGGTTTTTCATTAGGGCCTAGATTAAACGCCGCTGGACGTCTTGATGAGATGAGTTATGGGGTTGAGCTGCTCCTTTGTGATGATCCTATGCAAGCTAATATTATGGCAAATGAGCTTGATGCACTTAATCAATCGCGCCGTGAAATAGAGCAAGGTATGCAGGAGGAAGCATTAAAAACACTGGCGACCTTAAAAATCGATGAGAGTAATATTCCCCATGCTATCTGTTTATTTGACCCGCAGTGGCATCAAGGTGTCATTGGCCTAGTTGCATCTCGCATTAAAGATCGTTATTACCGTCCTACCTTTGTGTTTGCTAAGGGTGCGGCGGGAGAAATTAAAGCTTCAGCAAGGTCTATTGCGGGGATCCATATTCGTGATATTTTGGATCTGGTTGATAAAAAAATTCCCGGCATTATTTTAAAGTTTGGTGGGCATGCGATGGCTGCTGGATTATCTATTAAAGAGAATGACTTCAAATATTTTACTGCAACACTTAATCAAATACTTGCAGAGCAAGTTGATGAGGCTATTTTAACTAATGTGTTACTTTCAGATGGGCAGCTAACTGGACAGCAAATTAATATCGAACAAGCTCAAGAATTACGAGAGGCTGGACCATGGGGGCAAGCATTCCCTGCACCTGTCTTTGATGGTACATTTAAGATTTTACAGCAACGTTTAGTTGGCGAAAAGCACCTTAAAATGATCCTTGAAGCAGATGGAAAAGCGGTTGATGCTATCGCCTTTAATGTTGACTTGAAAATGTGGCCTAATCCTATGATTAAAGAGGTATTCTGTGCGTACCGTTTAGATGTTAATGAATTTCGAGGCAATCGAACAGTACAACTATTAGTTGAATTATTACAGGTGCAAAAAAAGGATTTTTAATGCATTATCTTTTTGCCATTTGGATGGCGTTTTTTTTACTATTGCCTATTCCTGTCTGCGCTAAGCCTACAGATGCTTTTATCGAAGAAAATAGTCAAGCTAACCAATTAGCCTTGACTGCACAAGAGCATGATTGGATTGAGAATAACCGCACTGTAACAATGATTGGGGACACAACTTGGCTTCCCTTTGAAGGGTTTACAGAAGAGGGCAGCTATATTGGTATTGTTGCTGAAGTTGTTAACCTCATTGCAGAGAAATCTGGTTTGAATTTCGAGGTCAATAAAACCGCATCATGGCGTCACTCTATTCAGTTTTCAGAAGGGCAGCAGGTAGATATTATCTCGGCCAGTGCATCTAACCCGCTGCTGGAAAAAAATTACCGTGCTACTCATAGTACAATTAAGAGCCCAATTGTCATTATTGCACGCGATTCAGTGGCATATATTCCCGAACTTTCCACGATAACTGATTTACGAGTCGCAATTGTTGGGGGGGCTGGATATGGCAATATAATTAAAAAATCCTATCCTGAGATTGATTTTATTGAGGTTGAAGAGATTAGCGATGGTTTGATTGGTGTTGCTGAAAATCAGTATGACTTGGTTTTGATGAGCATGATGGTGGCCAGTTATCAAATGGCCGAATTAGGATTGTATGAGCTACGTATTGCAGGCATCACCGATTTAGAGATGGAATTAACGCTCTTTGTAAACCGTAATAAACCAATTTTGTGGCACATTATTGACAAAATTAAACGCCTTGAAACAAAGCAAGAACGGCATCAAATCCTTTCTAAATGGGCAAAAAATCAACATGTTGAACGTTACTCACCTGAAACAGTACGTATTTTTTTGTTGTTATCTCTCTTTTTGATTGTTTTTATTTTACATCGTCATTACCTGTTGAAAAATAATGACCAGCTGTTAAATAAATTGTCACAGAGAGATGCATTAACCAATATGTATAACCGAGGTTACCTTAATCAAATTATTTCTGAGCAAATTACTCTGAGTCAACGAGAAGGGAAGCGTTTCAGTTTGATCATTATTGATATTGATAATTTTACACAGGTTAATAAAAAATTTGGACACTCTATCGGCGATAGGTTATTACAGCAGTTCGCTCTCTTATTTGATGAAAATATTTCCAATAAAGCCACGGTAGGTCGTTGGGGAGCCGGGGAGTTTATGGTTATCTGTCCAAATGAAAAACTAAAAGAGACTTTAGTTTCAGCTGAAAAATTAAGGTCTGAGATTGACCAAGCTATATTTATAAATGTGGGGAAAAAATCAGCATGTTTGGGTGTTGTTGAATATAATCGGCCTGAATCACAAGATCGTTGTTTAGGGCGCCTTGAGAAAGCTCTGCTTAGCGCTAAACAGCAATGTGCCATTGCAAAATAAAAAGTGAGGCATTATTGCTTCACTCTTAAATGTTGTATCTTTAAGCTTAGATTGCACCGTTGTAGTCAAGTTGTCGCCAGGCTTCGTAAACAAAAACAGAAACCGCGTTAGATAGATTCATAGAGCGGCTTTCAGGCTGCATTGGAATACGTAGTTTTTGCTCTAAAGGTAGTGCTTCTAAGATTTCACTCGGCAAACCACGTGTTTCAGGTCCGAAGAGTAAAACATCATTACTTTCAAAGTTAGCATTACTATGGAAAGTCGTTGTTTTCGTCGTACAGGCAAAAATACGCTTGCCTTTTACTACCTCTAAAAAAGCTGCATAATTTTTATGGTGTTGGATATTGGCTATCTCATGATAGTCTAAACCTGCGCGGCGAACTCTTTTCTCATTGAAATCAAAACCTAATGGTTCAATTAAATGTAGCGCACATCCAGTGTTTGCACATAGGCGGATAATAGCCCCGGTATTTTGCGGAATTTCAGGTTCGTACAGTGCTATTTCAATCATAGTTTCTCAGCTTATCAATTAATTAAATCGAGGGAATTGTAAATGCATCGATACTTGATTGCCAAGGTTATCTGCCCAAATTTTTCCTCCATGCTTAAATATTGCATTTTCAGCGATACTTAAACCTAACCCCGCCCCTCCTGTTTCGCGTTCACGAGACTCTGTGAGTCGGTAGAAAGGGCGGAAAATATTATCTAACTCTCTTTCTGGAATAAGTGGGCCATCATTGCTAATTGTTAAGGTGATGGTGTGTGTGGCAATAATAATGTTTACAGAGATAGCTTGATCTGCATACTTGATCGCATTGCGAATAATATTTTCAATCGCGCGATAAGCTAGCTCGGGGTAAATGTTGATAGATACTTTGCTAAGAGATGGATAAGTAAATGATTTGTTGTATTCATTGGCCTCAAATTCTGCATCGAGGAAAAGGTCTTCTAAAAATTCATCGAGTGCAATATCTTCTTTTTTAGCTTGGTGTAACTGAATTTGTGAAAGGTTAAGCATCTCAGCAATCATAAGTTCCATTCTTTCTGCTTCTAGTTCAATTCGTTGCAACTCTTTTGTTTCCCCACTGTGCTTTTTGGTGATGGCAACAGCGAGGGTAAGCCGAGTTAATGGGGAGCGTAACTCATGTGAAATATCACTTAATAAACGTTGCTGGTTATTGAGCATGTTTTTTAATGAGCGGACCATCAACTGCATCGATTTTGCGAGCATAGTGTATTCATCACTATTTTTAATCTCAGGAAAGGAGATGTCGAGTTCACCTTGCGCCACTTTGGTTGAAATAATACGCAGTTGACGAAGGGGAAGGGTTAGGTGCCATGCAAAGAAGGCGCAAATGGGGGCAGTGACAATAATGCCGGTTAATATTAGTAATATGGGGTTATCGAGCAACCATTCAACTAGCTCTAAAGATTTTTTTTGATTAGGGATAGAGACATATATTAGAAAGGTTTGCTGGTTACGCTCTAATAGTGTCGGACCAAAGTAGGTTCGATAGGTATTGATTTTTTTCATCGGTGTTAGTGGGGAGGCGCTATCAAGTATAAACTGACGCATTTTACGTGGAGCAGAGGCATTAATTAAGTGCCCTGTAGTATCTGTTAAAAAAATTTCTGTTGGTGGAGTTTCAGATAATAAATGCAATATAGATCGACTTCCCAGCAGTGGGTTTTTTGTAAACAGTTCATTCAGTCGAACAGATTGTTGTGTGAGTAATTGTTGGTCACTACTATTGGCTGGCTGTAATTGTCTGCTATCAAGTTGTGGCAAAAGAATGAGAGCACTAATCAACAGGGCGATTAAAGACCAGAATGCAGTAAATGTTTTAGCAAAAAGAGAGTTAGTGGATTTCCATTGCACAAGACTATCCTTATAAAATATACAACTATGGCCATGTTACCTCACTGACAGTGAAGCTTGAAGTAGCATAGGCCAAAATAGTGTATTTTATTAGCTCGCAGCGGATAAATTTAAATCGCCATCAACCCACATGTAACCACGTCCTCTGAAGTTTTTAACACGTGTTTGACCATCTTGGCGTGTTGGTAACTTACGGCGAATATTGCTTAGGTGCATATCAATGCTTCGGTCAAATGGTTGTAGCTTTTTACCCAGTACTTCTTCGCTAAGTTCTGCTTTAGAGAATAATTCGCCGGGGTGAGCAAGGAATTTTTCTAATAAGAGTAATTCTGTGCCGGTTAATTCAATGGTAAAATCTTGACAAATTGCTTGCTGTTGAGCTGGAAATAACTCGATATCTAAATGTGTTAGCTTGCTTGGTGACTCTGAGTTTTTATGTTGAGTACGGCGTAAAATAGCGCGAATACGAGCAAGCAGTTCACGTTCACTAAAAGGTTTGGCTAGATAATCATCGGCACCCATTTCAAGACCAAGTACTTTATCTATCTCGTCACCTTTTGCGGTTAACATAAGTACTGGTATATCACTTTTTTGACGTAGTAATTTTAAAACCTCAAAACCATTTAAACGAGGCATCATTACATCAAGTAATATTAAATCATAGTCGCTAGCTAATGCTTTTTGTAAACCTATTTCGCCATCTGCTGCAGTATCTATATTAAAGTTTTCAAGAGATAGAAATTCTGCAAGTAGTGCTACGAGTTCTTTATCATCGTCAATTAAGAGAAGATTTTTCATGGTTAAGCCTTATTATGATTCCCTATATAAGCATCAACAATTGCTCATTAGAGAGGCTAAAATTAAATTCGTCTCCAAACCAAATCCGTTGTAGTCAAAGAGGTGTGATGTATCTTTAGTTGATGGGGTTATTAAACACTTTTTTTATGGTTATTGTAATCGTATTTACACTTATTTACATAACTACACTAGACCAAAAAGGTTCTCATTTTTTTTATGGCTTATATCAATAGATGCACGAGTAGCACTAAAAAATAGTTATTAAAAAGATAAAGCTAATTTATTCCCCTCTCTTTTTGTGATTATCTTTTATAAAAGTTATATTTTTCATGCACATCAATTAGTTTGCTAGCCTAAGTGTCATTAAGAAAAAAATCATAGGCATTATTGTTGCGATAAAACGCCTATTTAGCGCTTATTAGGTAGTTTAAATTAGCATTTTTCTTGAAGATTATAGTCAAAAAAATGTAAGGGCAATAACGATAAGCACTATAAATAAGACCATAAAGGGTATAACAAATACAGGATAATGATTATGCGTTGTGTATAATAGCGGCATATAACATAATCATTTGAAGGTGTTTTTTTGCAAAAAAATATTAGTAAAGAGGAATATTCTCGCTTAGTTACCCTCGCAGGACGAGCTGCAATAGCCGCAGCTTCTTTGTTGATCCTTGTTAAACTATTTGCTTGGTTTGCCACTGGTTCATCGAGTATTTTAGCCGCATTAACTGATTCATTAATGGATGTTACTACCTCCATCATCAATCTTTTTGCTATTAAAATAGCACTACAACCTGCTGATGATGACCATCGTTTTGGTCACGGTAAGGCTGAAAGTTTAGCTGGCCTTGCACAGGCTGCTTTTATCTCTGGCTCCTCCGTATTATTAATGCTAAATGGTATCTCTTCACTATTAAATGGTAATCAGATTAACGCCTCGAGTATTGGTATTGGGGTTATGATCTTTTCTGTCGTTGTAACCGTTGCATTAGTGAGCTTCCAAACTTATATTGTTAAACGAACAGGTAGCATGGCAATAAAAGCAGATTCATTACATTATCGTACCGATGTTTTTATGAATGGCGCCGTTTTGCTTGCTCTTGTGCTTGCTGGCATCGGTTGGCACTGGGCTGATGGACTTTTTGCGATTATTGTTAGTCTCTACATTTTATACGGTGCGTGGGAAATTGGTGCGCTTTCTATTAATGCATTGATGGATAAACAACTGCCTAAATCAGATCAAGAGCTCATTATCAAGTCAGCCTATAAGGTCGATGGGGTACGTGGAGTGCATGACTTACGCACTCGTCAATCAGGTAATACTAAATTCATTCAATTACACTTAGAGTTAGATGACGATCAAAGTTTATTTGAAGCACATGAAAAAGCGGATCTCTTAGAAGAAGCCTTGGATAAGCATTTCCCACATGCAGATATCTTAATTCATTTAGATCCCCTATCGGTTGTACCAAAAGAAAACCCACAGTTTAATGATCCAAATAAGCCAGAGAATAACGTAAAGGATGACGATTAATGCATATTGAGCAACAGCAGCTATGGAATAAAATTCGTAAAGAAGCTTGGGCGAGCTCTGCTAATGAACCGATCTTAGCCAGCTTTTTCCACTCTACTATTTTAAACCACAGTAATTTTAAATCTGCATTAAGTTACCAATTAGCTAATCGACTAGATAGTCATACTATGCCTGCTATTTTAGTTCGTGAAGTGATTGAGGAGGCGTTCACTAAATCGCCCGATATACTTGATGCTGCAATGGCGGATATTATTGCAGTTCAAGAACGAGACCCTGCTGTTGAAGATTTTTCTATTCCACTTTTATATTTAAAGGGGTTTCATGCGATACAGATCTATCGTGTTGCACATTGGTTATGGCTTGAGAAGCGAGTTCCGTTAGCGTTATATTTACAAAATCGTAGTTCAGAGTTATTTGGTGTCGATGTGCATCCTGCCGCACGAATCGGAAAAGGCATTATGTTTGATCATGCCACCGGTGTTGTTGTCGGAGAAACAGCCGTGATTGAAGATAATGTTTCTTTATTGCAAGGCGTTACTCTTGGTGGTACTGGCAAGGATTGTGGTGATCGACATCCTAAAATACGCGAAGGTGTGATGATAGGTGCTGGTGCTAAAGTATTGGGTAATATTGAGATAGGGATGGGAGCTAAAATAGGTGCAGGTAGCGTAGTGCTAGAGCCTGTTCCTGCACATACGACCGTTGCAGGCGTTCCCGCGAAAATTGTCGGAAGGCCGTCCTGCGAAATGCCGTCGTTATCAATGGAGCAGAATATCTAGTTTAGATAGTTAAGATTCAATAAAAGTAAAACGGGGCTGTGAAATGCCGTTTATGGTTACCGTCTCGTTAAACATCTCTAGTGGTCTTACCCATAACTCTTGCTCACCATATAAAGGTCGGTATACCACCATATGCTCTTCTGTTTCACTATGGGTTGCTACACCTTCTACTTGATAAAAGTTACCTTTGTAGTGCTGATATTTTCCTAATTTAATCAAATTACTCTCCTATTTCGTTGTAAATTAATCAAAATCCTAACATATTGCCCTTTATTTTCCTAAATCAAAAACAAAGGTTGAATAAGATCGCTGTAATGCTTATTCTCATTGGATTGACAGCAAATTTTCAAGGGGTTAATTCATGACATTAGAGTTATTAGAAAAATTAGAAAGCAAAATACAAAACGCAGTAGACACTATCTCTTTGTTACAGATGGAAGTTGAAGAATTAAAAGCGGATAAACAGTCACTTTCTGAGCAAAGTGAGGTGCTACAAACTGCAAATAATAAGTTAACAGAAGAACATCAGCAGTGGCAATCTCGTTTAAGTGCATTGGTTGGGAAAATTGAGGAAGCTGAAGAAACGATGTAGTTTTATTATATTTCGTTTTTTTTCAAAAAAGCCCAAGGAATATATATTTCATTGGGCTTTTTTATAGCGAACGTTTAATACCAAAATATTATAGTCGGTGGTATAACTGGTTAGATTATTCTTCTAATGCTTCTTCTAGGTCATCTAATACTAGCGGCTCAGGTGATATGATAATACCAGTGCTGTCGGCATATAGAATATCTTCAGGTAGAAAGCTTACGCCCGCAAAATTAACGGGTACATTAATTTCACCAATTTCATTATCCTCTGCTCCGACAGGAATGGCTGTAATAGCTTGAATACCGATATCAAGTTCTTCAAGTGCATCAACTTCACGTACGCAACCATTTACGACGATCCCTTCCCAGCCATTTTCAACGGCAAATTCAGCGATATTTGCGTTAACTAAGGCACGTCTTAGTGAGCCGCCACCATCAATTAATAAAACTTTTCCTGCTCCGTTATCTTCGAGTGTCTTATATATTAATCCAACGGATTCAAAGCATTTAATCGTAACAACTTCACCGGCAAATGAACTGCGGCCACCAAAATTTGTTAATAGGGGCTCAACTACATCGATAGTTTCAGCATAAATGTCGCAAAGTAAAGAGGTATTATAATTCATGAATAGCCCACCTGTAGTTTTAAGTAATGCTTTGAGTATAAACGTAACAGACTCATTTACAATTGTAATTCAATGAAAAGCTAATCTAACTCATTAAAAAAAGAGCGATTGAATGATTTCTCGCAATAATGACATTTTAGTTTTAATTCGGTGCGATTATTGACATAAAATTGTGTTTTCACTGGTTCGTTATGGCTGATGCAATTACTGTTAGGACAAGCGAGTACACCAACAAATGCATCGGGTAACTGTACTTTGAATTTATTAACGACTTTAAAATTCTTGATTTGGTTAATGGTTGCACCAGGAGCAAACAGAGCCAATTGGTTTGCTTGTTCGTCACTAATAAAGGTGTTTTCTACCTTGATTAAATCTTTCTGTTGACCGTTATTTTTATTGAGGTTCAATCCAACGGTTATCTTTTCATTGGCCTGTGCAAGTTTAAAAAATTTTAATATTTTTAACCCGCGATGAGCTGGAATATGGTCAATAACAGAGCCATTTTGAATTGCTTCAACCTGTAATTTGTAGTCGCTCATAATTTAAACCTTTGCTTGAAAATGGTTGGTTAATAACAGTGCTAATAATGCTTGGCGTGCATAAACACCATTTTGTGCTTGTTGAAAATAATAAGCGTAAGGTGTGTCATCTACATCTTTCGCAATTTCATCTATGCGGGGGAGGGGGTGTAGTACTTTTAAATTATCGCGTACATTATTTAGCATCGCAGCATCTAACAAAAAAGCTGATTTAATATGCTGATATTCTGTTTCATCAAAACGCTCTTTTTGAACGCGGGTCATGTATAAAATATCTAAGCAATCGATCACTTCTTCAATACTGGCATGCACGGAGTAGCCGATATTTTTATCGTTTAGCTCTTCAAGAATATAATCGGGCATCGCTAATGCTTCTGGTGCGATAAAGAACAGTTTACAGTTAAAGCGTGATAATGCTTGTGCTAATGAGTGTACTGTACGGCCATATTTTAAGTCACCAACAAAAGCAATATTAAGGTTATCTAAGGTGCCTTGTGTTTCGTATATGGTAAACAGATCGAGCAGTGTTTGTGTGGGATGCTGGTTTGCACCGTCACCACCATTGATAACGGGAATATCTGTAAACTCAGAGGCTAAGCGTGCGGCCCCTTCTTGGGGGTGACGCATAAAAAATGCATCGGCATAAGAGCTAATTACTTTTACAGAGTCCGCTAGCGTTTCTCCTTTTTGAGCAAGTGAAGTATTTCCGCCACTGTCAAAACCGATGATGCTGCCACCTAAACGTTGCACTGCTGTCTCAAAGGAGAGGCGCGTACGTGTTGACGCTTCAAAAAAACAGCTTGCAACCACTTTGTTTTTAAGTAGTTCTGGTTGCGGTGTTTGTTTTAGTGATTGGGCTGTTTCTAGGATAAGTTCAAGGTCGCTACGTGTTAAGTCAGCGATAGAGATAATGTTCTGTTGGTATAGCGGGTTATTCATTGTTTTAGACTCATGGTTAACCTTTGAAAGTAGCTAATTATAACTTAATTCTTTAATTGTATGCGCTATTCTTTAAGTGTTTTAGCGATAAATTGAGGTTATGATGCAGAATACTTTATTTTTGGAATGTGATTAATGTTGACTCGTATTATTCTTCTTTTTTCTTTGCTTTATTCAACAACTAGCAATGCAGATGAGTGGTTAGTGCTGCATAGTTTATTACCTAAAGGAACACAGTTTTCTTATATGGTGGTAGATGCGAATAGCGAGACCGTCATTGCTGAGCATCATAAGGAAACACTACGCACACCGGCTAGCATGCAAAAATTATTAACTGCGACTGCAGCAAAGCTTCATTTGGGCGGGGATTTTTACTACCAAACTAAGCTAATAGGCGATCTAAGTAAAATTAAAAATAGACGTTACAAGGGGGATCTACGTTTAAACTTTGTTGGTGATCCTACCCTCAAACGTGCAGATATTCGTCTCATGCTATTGTCTTTAAAAAAATTAGGTATCGGTGAAATATTAGGAGACTTTATTCTTAATGATGCCCATTTTAGTGGTTATCAATGGAGTAATGGGCAAGCTTGGAATGATCTGGGGGTCTGTTATACGGCGCCTTCTAATGCGATTATTGTCAATAAAAACTGTGTGCAGGGTAATTTAAGCATTAGTAGCCCTACTGCTAAAAAAGCAACACTGTTCATTCCCCGTTATGAACCTGTCTCGATTAACGCTGATGTAGATATAGTGACTAAAGAGCAACGAAAAAATCAGTTTTGTGATTTAGAAGTTACTCGAAATAGCCAAAATAGTTATCAATTATGGGGATGTATGGTTCCTCGCAAACGTGCCTTTGGGTTAGCGTTTGCTGTTAATGATCCCTTTCACTATACAGCAAGGATTATAGAGGATGAGCTTAATCAATTAGGGATTAAGTTTAATGGTGCGGTACGCTTGGAGAGTAAGGTGTATGCCGGCCAAGATAATCAGGTATTAGCTAGCTATCAATCTCCGAGTTTAGATAAACTGCTAAAAATAATGATGAAAGAATCTGATAATTTAATCGCAGATAGTCTTTTTAAAACCTTAGGTGGTAGTTATTTTCAACGCTCGGGTAACTTTAGAAATGGCGGGCAAGCGGTTAAAGCTATCCTTGCTGAGCAGGGGCTAGATTTAGAAAATGCCTATTTAGCTGATGGTTCAGGCCTCTCTCGACATAACTTAATGAGTGCTGAGTTATTTATGTCGGTATTAAAATTTGTTTATAAAAATGATATTCAATTTGATCTGCTATCTAGCTTTTCTGTGGCCGGTATCGATGGCACCCTGAAATATCACCGTGGTGTAAAGGGGAAGCAATTTAAAGGTAAGGTTATCGCTAAGACTGGATCTATGAAGGGGGTTGCGAATCTATTAGGTGTTGTTAAAACGGTTCAAGGTGATCGTCTTTTTGTGCTCATACTTAATGGTTATAATAAGCCTGAAAATGAATTGCAAGCGGTCTTAAAACGCGCGCCAAATGCCTCTAAATACCTTTTCGATAAAGCCTTTTTTGAAACTATTTTAAACTCCCCATTAAAGCAGTAATAATTTGGCAATAAAACAGGGCTAATGCCTTTGTTTTATTGCCAGCGTAGCGCTACTAAATTTTAATAGGGAACCATTGTGTTGGTTTTCCGTCACTGAAAAGTACCACATCAGTGGAGTAATCTTGCTTATTAACCATATTCACATCACGAGTATGGATAGGGTAGCTTAAACCATCAAATTTAAGTAACTGCCAACCCTCGTCTTTTTTGACCAGAAGACTTTGCCATAGGTAATGTTGTGTTCTCGAAATAATTATCGGTGCATGTATACGTGAGACGCGGCTTGAGAAGCGGTAACCATCGGCAACCCCTTCAAAAATTAACATCTCACAGCCACTTTTATTTGAGCACCAATCAAGCAGGACAATTGCTTCATCGAAACCATCACCGTTGAGATCATATTTCACCGCACTAAATTTAGTGTTTTTAGGATCTGTTCGGTGAATTTTAAAGTAATCATTAACGGCTCTGTGGATTTCAAGGTCAACTTCACTATCAGGAGTAATGTTTTGTGCGCTGAATTCACGGTTTACACGATTCACTGTTATTGTTTCAGGTCCCTCTTTAGCATTCATTTTATTGAAGGTAAGGGGACCGCTTTTTAGTGGCTCAACAATGTTGTTATTATTGATCGTGGTTGCGCTTAAAGATAACCCCTCTCTTTCTAATATTATTTCTTGGCGAATGTTTTTATCTGCTTCTTTTGACAGTATTATAGATATGTTTTTCGGGGAGTTACTTTTCCAGAACCCTGTTTTTACTGTACTCGCATTATTCATTTCTTCGACATATTCAACGCTAAAGTCACTGTTAAGTGTGAGATTGGTGACTACATTATTGCCTTTACTCAAGTAATATCCTTGCATCGAGTGATCTTCTACTGGCCAGCCTGGCTCCCCACATCCGTCAAAAGTGCCCCATACACTATTTACCTCTGTGATGTACCCCCAGTATTCGTTATTTTTAGTATCGTAACAGTGCCCTGGTTGGATCGTTAATTTAAGTTGTTGACCTTTTTTATTTGCAGCGTAAACATAGTTTATCTGTGTGCTTCTAAAGTTAGAATTTTCTACATCATAGGACTGATTGCTTGCCTTGGTAGAAAGAAAAAGTTTTTCTTGGTCAATATTTATGCGCCAATGAGGATCATCGCCACTGGCTCTAAATAAAAAAGTATTGATCGGCTTGGCACATTGTAATGAGGCTTTTGCGAGTGCCATATGATGAACACGATCTATTCTCATCGCGACGTTCTCATCGATTTGATCAGCTTTGTTAAATGCTATTTCACCACTGAATTCAACATACACAGGTGTGAAAGGGATTGAAGCTATCTTTTGGTATATATTGTCAATGATGGAATTACTAATCACTGAATACTCAGCGTCGGTATCACAAGCTTTAAAGTAACCTACGCCATCAGACAAGGTTAATTGACCGCGAAAGTTGCTATCTAATACTTTAGAAAAATTTTGTTTATTAATTGGTATTGGTTTTTCTTTAACAGGGGGGGGCGCAGGAGTACTACATGCAATAAGAAGAAGTGGCGCTGTTAGCAATAAGAGAGATAGACGCATAAATAAACCTTTGTTCCATAAAAGTAATTGGTAGCCTTATTGAGTATAACAGCGCTTACATATATTTCATCCTGCAACAATTAAATATATCTAATAATTACAATAATTATTAGATCATCAGCGCGCTACTGATGTCTATTATAGCGTTATGCGCAGCAAATTTTTTTTGTTAAAAACAATAATGCCTATTTCAGCAATAACTGCTCAAGTTTTACTGCTACACCGTTGTCTTTGGCTGATAATGTTACCTCTGCTTCAGGTAGTGATTTACGTAATGCCGATTGTGCATTTCCCATTAACATCGGTTTACCTACAATACTTAGCATTTCAACATCATTCATACCATCACCAAAGGCGATCGCTTCTGCGTGCGTTAGCCCTTTTTCTTTTAACACCGCTTCTACTGCTGACCCTTTATTGGTGTTTGCATCCATCACTTCTAAGCAGATTGATAATGAAAACGTGAGGTTTACGCGATTACCAAAACGTTCATTTAATTGCTTATGGACTGCTTTAAGTGTTTCTGCATCTGCGCAGAAGAAAATTTTAATTGTGTTACTTTTATCAAGTGTTTTAAGGTCTGTCTCTTGGCAGTTAAATCCAGCATCAAGGCCCATTCCATCTAGATCTGCACGGCGAAAATTGGCGTACCAATGATCATCGGTGAAGAGGTTGATTTGTACATCTTCATCGAAACTCATATTACAAATCGTTGTTGCAATAGATGTCGCTAAATTTTGTTTTAGAATGATCTCTCCGGCTTTATTGTGAATACGTGCGCCATTAGAAGTGATTAGATAGATTGGCTCTCCGAGTTCATCTTGTAAGCTTTTAGCTTCGATATGATGGCGCCCTGTTGCGATAACAAATTTACGCCCGCTCTCAATCCATTTATTAATGCTATTTTTAGTTTCTGTGGATACTTTATGATCAGGTCCGAGTAATGTTCCATCAAGATCTGAAAAGGCTACTTTGTACATGTCAGTTTACCTTGTGCTGTGTCTGTTAAAAATTGGAAGGTGCGTGTTAATGCTGTGAGTCTAAATTCATCACGCTCTAATAATATCTCATGCCTTGCATTTTCAATGCTTAAATAAGAATTAAACTTACAAAATGTTACATTTTCAAAAAATGCGATTTGTCCTTTAGTGGTTACGATTTCATCGTCACCTGCTTGTATCAATAAAATGGGAATGTTTATTTTGCTGGCATTGTTAATTGCCTGTTCGGTTGCGCTGATACTTGTTGCCACCCAGCGCATGGTTGCATCTCCCAGTTGGGTTTCAGGAAACATTTGTGTTTCATGTTGATTAGCATAAAAACGAGCTTCACTGCTGGTTAAATGATTTCTTTCAAAATCTTTTTTTTCATAGCCTTTTCCGCCAGGTGTATAGCAAGCTTTATCACTAAACCAAGTGCATATCTCTGCGCTTGTATAAGTAATTATTTTGGCTATAAAATTAGGTAAGGGACCTAGGTTTATAGAAAACATAGGACTAAAAAATACAGTTGCCTGAAATGGGTTTTGATACTGTTGTAGATAAAGAGCACTGATCGCAGCACCCATTGAGTGAGATAACAGATAGCGCTGTCGATAATGCTTTTCAAGATCAAGTGAACTTATGTATTGATTGAGATCATCAACATAATCTTGGAAGTGTTCGACATAACCGCGATATTGGTCACCACCAAAGCGTTCTGAAAAGCCCTGCCCACGGTGATCAATCAGGAAAATATCAAACCCCTGTAAATGCAGGTCATAAGCTAGTTCTTTATATTTTAAAACACTTTCGTTACGGCCTTGGCTAATAACTACCGCTTTATCATTACCCGTCGTTATCGAAATTGTATGTATTCTCTTATTATCAACACCTTGAAAATCACTCGCTTTAGCGTGATCTTGCCAAAATGAAATAATTTCTGGGTTAAAGTGGTTGTTTAGCATTGGCTCGGTAGTTAAATTAAATGGATTATTTGGCATAGTTGAGACCACAGCGGTAAAAATACTAAAGGAGAGGAATATAGAGGTTAATAATAGTGCATGCTTTTTTACTTTCATTTAATATCTCTGCCGTTAGGTTTTAGTTAATATTTTACCGATTATTGTCATTTACGTAATAACAATAGTTGTAAATGGTAAGTTAATATTTTTTAGAAGAGTCTTTTGTGAAAAAAAAATTTACGCTGCACCTTGATGCTATTTTAGTTTTATTATTGTTGTTTGTAATACTGATCAGTTTTTGTGTTTTTCAACAATCACAGGTTAATACATTAACGCAAGAAAATGAACGTCTGCAATGGCAATCTGTCGAGGACAGTTTTAACCTAAGCTCTCAAGAGGTTTACATTCAAAAATTACAGAAACAGTTGGAAGAAGATAAACCATTAAAAAAATAATGGCTTATCTTTTAGTTTTTCATCAATAACTGGCGATATTAAGCAAGTTTTGTTTTGATAAAGTCCAATACTTCATCGATTTTAACTTCTTGTTTCTCACCCGATTGGCGGTTTTTATACTCTATAACACCGTTATCGATACTGCGATCGCCAATCACTAATGTGTGTGGCATACCGATAAGTTCTGCATCGGCAAACATTATGCCAGGGCGCTCTTTACGATCATCAAGAAGTACTTCGATACCGGCAGCTTGTAGTTCAGCGTAATATTTCTCTGCAAGTTCAGCGACACGATGTGATTTTTTCATGTTCATTGGCACAATCACAACAGTGAATGGTGCTAATGTATCATTCCAGATGATGCCATTTTTGTCGTGATTTTGCTCAATCGCAGCCGCCACGATACGTGAAATACCGATGCCATAACAACCCATGGTTAAGGTTTGGTTTTTACCCTGTTGGTTTAATACCGCCGCTTTCATTGCTGATGAGTAAGTATCACCTAGTTGGAAGATATGGCCGACTTCGATACCACGTGCAATTGCCAGTGTACCTTTACCACAAGGGCTTGGATCGCCTTCAACCACCTCACGAATATCCGCAATTTCATAATCAGTGATATCACGATCCCAGTTAACACCGGTTAAGTGTTTACCCGTTTCATTTGCACCACATACAAAGTCTGCGAGTTTTTCTGCGCTACGATCAACAATAGTGCGAATTGTTAATCCTTTAGGGCCGATAGATCCCGCATCACAGTTGGCTGCAGCTTTAATTTGTGCTTCGGTAGCAAACAGCAGAGGGCTAGCAACACCTTCGATATGTTCAGCTTTAATTTCATTGAGGTTATGGTCACCACGTAATACAAGTGCGATAACAGGTGCTATTTCCCCCTCTTCGCAAGAGCCTTCAACTAATAGTGTTTTAACTACTTGTGTTGCGCTTACATTAAGTGCGGCACATACTTCTTCAATAGTATGTACATTAGGCGTATCAATCGTATTTACTTCTGCAGTTGCAGCGGGGCGATCAAATGTCGGTGCTAATGCTTCTGCTTTTTCAACGTTTGCTGCGTAATCGCTCTCATTTGAGAATACAATGGCATCTTCACCACTTTGGGCTATTACATGAAACTCATGAGATGCATCGCCACCAATACTACCTGTATCAGCAATTACTGGGCGGTATTCAAGCCCTAAACGCTCGAAGATACGACAGTATGCTTGGTACATGTTTTGGTACGTTTTTTCTAGACACTCTTGCTCAAGGTGAAATGAGTAAGCATCTTTCATGGTAAATTCACGTGCACGCATAACACCAAAACGTGGGCGAGTTTCATCGCGGAATTTAGTTTGAATTTGAAAAAGATTAAGTGGTAATTGCTTGTAGCTGTTTACCTCTTTACGCACTAGTTCAGTGACCACTTCTTCATGTGTTGGTCCTAAAACAAAGTCACGTGTATGACGGTCTTTTACACGTAAAAGCTCACCACCATATTTATCCCAACGGCCTGTTTCTACCCATAGGTCAGCAGGCTGAACGACGGGCATTAGAATCTCGACAACGCCTGCTCGCTCCATCTCTTGACGAACAATATTTTCAACTTTACGTAAAACACGCAAACCAGTGGGCAACCAAGTATATAAACCCGATGCTAATTTACGGATCATACCTGCGCGTAACATTAGCTGGTGGCTCACAATTACTGCATCGCTTGGTGCTTCTTTTTGTGTTGAAAGTAAATAATTGGTAGTACGCATGGTAATCCTTAAGGTTTCGGGGCAATATAAAAGTATTTTAATAGCGCGGATTATATACCTGTTGTTATTGAAGATGCAAAGTTCAACATCGTGATTAATAGCCACTAAAAATAGGAAAGAGGGTGAAATGAAGCCGTATCTAGAAAGTAGTAAAATTAGTCTCGCGATAATGCTTGTTTGCTCCGTTATTTTTATTTTAAATACGCTATTGCCTATTAATTTAAACCAATTTGGTATTGTGCCGCGTTCCTTGTTACACCTTTCTGGAATTGTAGTGGCTCCTTTTTTGCACGGTAGTTGGTCGCATCTATTTAGTAATTTTCTACCTTTTGTTATTTTAGGCGGGCTGATTGGTGTAAAAAGTAAAAAACGATTCTGGTTACTCTTTATTATTTATGTAATTAGTACTGGTAGCCTAGTATGGTTATTTGCCCGTGGTAATAGTGTACATATCGGTATGAGTGGTGTTATATACGCATTTTGGGGATATTTAATTGTTTATGGGGTAGTACGTAGGCAGTTTTTACACATTATTATTTCGTTAGCTACGCTTATCTTTTATGGTGGGTTAGTCTTTGGGGTATTACCTATAAGATCAGGTGTTTCGTTTGAAAGTCATCTTATGGGGGCATTAGTTGGCGCGTTAAGTGGTTATATTTTTGCTAAAGCAGGAAAATAGAAACAATGATGAGCAATGCGCTGGACACTGCTCGTTATTGCTGAAATTATTTTAGATTGCTCTTAAATGTAGTTAACATTTTAAATAACAATTCAATCTTAACCACAATATTTGGTAGCAATTTTTTGTAATGATCTTCGTCATCTGTCTGAATCTCTTGTAGGTCAGCCGCTAATTCTTCTACATAGGGCAAAAAAGTATCAGAATGATTTTTGAATCCGGTATCTGATGAAAAAATCTGTGCAAATCCTGCTTTTTTCTGTTCACGCAGTATCTCAATCTGTTTATCGGCATCGACAGCTTTATGGTAAATAATTTTCACATTCTCTTGTAAATGTTTTAATACAGTTTCTTTGCTCATATTGATTCCTATTTATAACTACTCTTTAAAATTATAGCGAACTTATCAGGGTTTTACTTTTTTCTCCCGCAATTTCTCGACTTAACTTAGGTACTAAGTAGCCGGGTAACTCTGCGCTTATCTCTTTTATCAATTGTAATGCTTTTTCTGTTGCTAAATCAAAATGCTGTGCGCCTTGCACTTTGTCTAGTAAAAATAGGTAATAAGGTAAAATATGGCTTTGCGATAAAGCTTCACTGAGGTTTACTAGTGCCTCACTATTGTCGTTAATCCCCTTTAATAGCACACTTTGATTGAGTAATTGAATACCCGCTTGATGTAGTTTTAACATCGCGGCTGTAAATAATGTATCAATTTCATTCGCGTGATTAATATGTAAAACCATCACCACTTTTAAACGACTATTTTTTAACAGTTCACATAACTGCGCAGTAATGCGCTGTGGGATAACAACGGGCAAGCGCGTATGGAGTCGCAACCTTTTCAGTTGTGGTAATTTATCAAGTTCAGAGACGATATACTGTAAAAAATCATCTTTACTCATTAGTGGGTCTCCACCGCTTAAAATAACTTCATTTACCTCAGGGTGCTGTTTTAGATAACTCAATACCTCAACAAACTGTTGCTTGTTAATGTTGTTCTCTTGGTAGGGGAAATGGCGTCGAAAGCAGTAACGACAATTAACTGCACAGCCTGATTTCAAAATCAGTAATACACGACTTTTATATTTATGTAATACCCCCTGTATGCCATTTTGGTGTTCACCAAGAGGATCTAAACTATAGCCTTCTGCAATAATTTCTTCTGCGTCAATGGGTAACACTTGCTGTAATAATGGGTCTGTTGGGTCTCCTTTTTTCATTTTATTGAGGAAAGGCATCGGTACCAACATGGCAAAGCTTTTACGTGCAGCTTCGCTTAACCGTACACTTTTTGGGTCTATTTCTAATAATTGCAAAAGTTGTAATGGATTTTTGACCGCATTCGCCAGTTCTTTTTGCCAAGAGGGCGCCACATCGGTATTATTCACGCTAATTATTTTTGTCATTTTAAATTATTTTATTAAAGAGGTTGTTATGGCTACATATAGTACCAGTGAATTCAAGGGCGGGCTAAAATTCATGCTCGATAAAGAGCCTTGCGCCATTATTGATAATGAATTAGTAAAACCAGGTAAAGGACAGGCATTTAACCGCGTTAAATTCCGTAAACTTTTATCAGGTAAAGTTGTAGAAAAAACATTTAAATCTGGTGAGTCTGTTGAAGCCGCCGATGTAATGGATATTGAACTTGCTTACCTTTACAGTGATGGTGAATTTTTCCATTTTATGAATAATGATACATTTGAGCAAGTTGCCGCTGAAGCAAAAGCAGTTGGTGATATGGATAAATGGTTAGTTGAGCAAGACTCTTGTACTATCACATTGTGGAACGATAACCCAATCGTAGTAACGCCACCAAACTTTGTTGAGCTTGAAGTAACGGATACCGACCCTGGTCTTAAAGGTGATACAGCCGGTACTGGTGGTAAACCTGCTACATTAGCAACGGGAGCGATTATTCGTGTACCACTCTTCATTCAAATTGGTGAAGTAGTAAAAGTTGATACGCGTAGTGCTGAATATGTAGGTCGTGTAAAAAAATAATGGCTAGTAAATTAACGATGTAGATTAAAGATATCGCTAATGTTGTTGTGAGTTTTAAAGGGGCAAATATCCGCTTTAAAACTTATAGCAATTACATTAGGGATTGTTGACTTCTACCGTTTGAACCCGAAGGGCTGCATTTGTTGGTTCTTTCTACTGCATTTTCGCCTATTTATACTAATTTCATTAAGTATGTGATCTAAGTTTTGCGCAGAAAAAACAGCTTAATTCGAGACGTAACTCGACATAAATGGTTGTTATATTTGTTATTTTTAAAACATAGAAGTAAGTCGTTTTTAACTAGTAAAATAGATCAGCTATTTACTGTAATTGGTATTACATCCTATCAGATAACTTTCGCTGTAATTTCAACGTAATAAAAACGGTAATAGTATTGTGCGATGCCAGGCAGGGTTAACCGATTAAATTTATCATTGCTCTTAACTATGGGGTGAACCATAATTCAGGCCGTTCCCACGGCGCTCTATCTACAACATAATCATTATCTAACCTTAATATTAGGCGTTCGCTTAAATTTGCTTTTGAAATGTTTTCATTAAAATATTGATGGAAAAGTTTATCAAAGCTACCATTTTGAACCATTAATTCAAAACCTTCACTAAGTCGTTTAGCCAGGCGAGGATATTTTGGGGAGACAAAAATGTAGGTGGGGGTGGGAATATATAATGCAAGATTTGGCTCAATCACTACATTTTTCAAAATATCTTTACGTTGCTCTAGTTCATCAAATATTTCATTAACCCCTCTTGGAAAAAAGTCAAAACGCCGAGCGTCTAACATCTTAAAGAGTCCGTCATAGTGGTTTCCTTTTTGTATTTTGAATCCCTGATTGCGCATCACTGTTGTTGTTGACCAACCATACATAAGACCTGCTGAGAGTGTTTTTAAATCATCTATGGTTTTTACTTTTGCAAAGAGTGGCAGGTCATCTTTATGGATCAACAGTAATCGATAATTTAGTAAACCTTTTCGAACTGGAAGTCTAATTGTAATTGTATCTTTTTCATTATGCGCGTTAGTTGGCGCAATAAATACATTGAGCTTTTCTCCTGTTTTTAGTTGCCTGATTGCTTGTAAGGAGTTCATTACAGGGGCTTCTGTTGTTATTTTATAGGCACCATAGGTATCGATGGTGTGGTCTAATGCGAGTTTGAGCACCGCTTTTTTATAAGCCCCTCGAGTATCGAGTTTAGATTGCCCTCTCTCATAGCGAATATGATCGATTGCAAATGAATAGCTTGAACAGAGCATTGTAATTAATAGTATTAAATTATAAAAAGTTTTCATCTGCCTCCTTTTAATATTTTGAAAATGATGCTGTCCATTGAATGCTAACTTTAATAAGCGATACCTTGACGTAAGCATTAAGCTTTTTTAGCGTTAGCGCTACTGACTTTGCTTGCTAAAATTCGACCGTACCTAAGCATAGTCTATCTTTTAGGGCAACAACTGCTGAATAAGATTGGAAATGCAGGTTTTTCTTTTTTTGTCTAGCTGATCTACTTTCACTATTTGATTGGTTAGATCATACTTTATAGTAAACGAATTAAAGTAGTGATCAGCGATTGCGTAGCAAAAACTTATTCCCAATAAGGCGTGAGTTGCAGAAGATAGCTATTCTCACTTCCTTAAATCGTTTGCTATAACCATGCTTTTTAATACTTTGATGATTTATAACTTTTAAAACATTTGTAATAAAATAGTGAAAGTAAATACGCTAACAGCAAATGCAAAACCGTAACAAAGCACCTGTTGCCAATCTCTTCCGCGTTTTATGCCTAGATCATGTAAGGCATGAAAAATACGATGTAGCGTGTGCCATAGCGGCAGTGCGACCAATATCAGTATAATGGCTGCACCATACCAACTGGTCGCAAAGTTATGCAGGGTTTGATAGTTAAAGTTGCCTTTATCGATAATGCCCAGTGGAATTAATAGTCCAGTAATCAATATCATTACCGGTGTTAAAAATGCGGTAAGCATACCACCTGCGCCAAATAGCCCCCAAAAAATGGGTTCATGTGAGCGAATATATTTCTTCTCTTTTATTTCAGTCATGATCCGCTCCTAAAGGGTAATAATTAATAAACATAAAACGGTGACAACAATAAATGCTGCGTAATGCCCTGATACAATTACCTTGTCATCTAGGCGTTTTCCTTTTACCCATAAATCGACCGCTTTAGGGGCTAATGAGAACCAAGTAACCGTGTGGTAAAGCGCGAAAACTAAGGCAACTAAGTGTAGCAGTATTGCGAATGGGTTGTGTAACGCTTCTAGCCATGCATTAAATGCAACCTCACCTTGGCTTAGTCTTAGTAAACCCCATGCCAATATTAGGCTGTAAAAAGTGATTAATATGCTACTGCCTTCGCGCAGCATATATTTTGTGTAAAAAATCTGTTTCATCCACCAGTCTTTGGGGAGCTCTCGTGTATAAGGTTTGCGTTTACTCATTCGATTTGATCCTTATTGCTAATTCGTTATTAATAACAGTTCTATTTAGGCATAAAGTTGAAGTGCATTATTTATTCTGGTTTAAACATACCAATCAAATAATCTTTGCTGCTTTCTACTTTTAATAACTGAATTGCAGCTGCAGGGTCAACACCTTTTGGGCAAACTACAGAGCAGTAACCTACAAATGTACAACCCCAAACTCCCTCTTCTTGATTCACTATTTTCATCCGTTGAGCACTGCCCGCATCACGGTTATCACGATTATAACGAGCAAGCAGTGTGAGAGCCGCAGGGCCAATAAACTTTTTATCTAACGCATATTGGGGACAAGCGGAATAACAGAGGCCACAGTTAATACACATTGAGAACTGTCGATATTTTTCCATCTGTTCAGGCGTTTGTTTGTAAGTTCCCTCAGACAAACATTTTTTATCACCTGATTCTGTTTTTTCTGGAATAATATAGGGTTTGATCTCTTCCAATTTTTTGATGAAATCATCCATTACAACGACTAAATCACGTTCAATAGGAAAGTTAGCAAGGGGCTCTAAGATAATCCGTTTTGGAAAGTAATCACGTAAAAATGCTTTACAGCCTAATTTGGGGACACCATTAATCATCAACCCACAGCTACCACAAATTGCCATGCGGCAAGACCAACGAAAGCTAATAGTGCTATCAAGGTGATCTTTAATGTATTGCAGCGCTTCTAAAATAGACATATCCGCACGGTAGGGCACATCAAAGGTTTGTGTGAATGGCTGATCATCTTCCTCTGGGCGGTAACGCAGGATATCTATTTCAATAATTTTCTGACTCATTATTTATTCTCCTGCGTAGATTTATCACCTGCCGCACCATAAGCGCGGACTGCGGGTTGACTCTTAGTGATTGTAACATCGCTATAGGCGATTTTGGGCGAGGTGTCTTGTTGATAATAGGCAAGTGAGTGCTTTAGGAATTTTTTATCATCACGTGCCTCAAAACCATCTATTCGTTGATGTGAACCGCGTGATTCTTCACGTAATAGTGCACTATGTGCCATCGCCTCTGCTGTATCAAGTAGGTAGCCAAGTTCTATTGCGTATAAAAATTCAGTATTAAAAACACTTGATTTGTCTTCAATGTTAATATTTTTATAGCGCTCTTTAAGCTCTGCTAATTTATCAACGGTTGCTTGCATTGATGCTTTCGTGCGGTAAATGCCGACACCCTGTTCCATACTGTCTCCCATCTCTTGACGAATATCAGCCATTTTTTCAGTGCCGTCGCTATGCAGTAGAGCTTCGGTACGCTTAAGGATCGCTTCCGCTTGTTTTTTGATGGGGGTGATTTTTCCATGTTTAGCTGTTTTTGCATATTCTGCTGCTTGCTCGCCAGCGAGCTGACCAAATACAGCTAACTCTGTCAGTGAGTTTGAGCCTAAACGGTTAGCACCATGTAATCCAACCGAAGCGCATTCTCCAATCGCGTATAACCCTGCAAGTGACGTGGCTGTTTTAGCATCTGTTTCAATACCACCCATGGTATAATGTACGGTTGGCCTAACAGGTATCGGCTCATGTACAGGATCCACACCAACATAGGCTTTTGCTAGCTCACGAATAAAGGGTAAACGCTCATTGATCTTCTCTTCGCCTAAGTGGCGAAGATCTAAATGAATATAATCACCACGCTCGCCCTTTATAACATTACCTTTTTGTTGCTCTTGCCAAAAACACTGACTAAGTTTGTCGCGCGGCCCTAGCTCCATATATTTGTTTTTAGTCTGGCCGACCGGTACTTCTGGGCCTAAACCATAATCTTGCAAATAACGATAGCCATCTTTATTAACAAGAATCCCCCCCTCACCACGACATCCCTCGGTCATTAAAATACCGCTACCAGGCAACCCCGTTGGGTGATATTGTACAAACTCCATGTCTCGCAGTGCGACACCATGTCGGTAAGCGAGTGACATGCCGTCACCAGTTACAATTCCACCATTAGTATTGTAACTATAAACACGACCAGCACCGCCGGTTGCCATGATCACTGATTTAGCTTGAATAAGTTTTGCTTCGCCTTCTGCAATATCTAAAATGACTACCCCTTGAATTTTGCCTTCCTCTACAATTAAATCTAAACAAAAATGCTCATCGAAACGAGTTATTTTAGGGTGTTGGGTAGAGGTTTGAAAAAGGGTGTGTAAGATATGAAAACCACTTTTGTCTGCTGCAAACCAAGTGCGCTCTATTTTCATGCCACCAAAGGCGCGCACATTGATAGAACCATCTGGCTTGCGGCTCCAAGGACAACCCCAGTGCTCTAATTGGGTTAGTTGTTTAGCTGCATTCTCTACAAAATACTCAACAACGTCTTGTTCACACAGCCAGTCACCGCCTGAAACGGTATCATTAAAGTGGTTATCTAATGAGTCATGGTCTTGCGCTACACCTGCAGCTCCTCCTTCTGCGGCTACAGTATGGCTGCGCATAGGGTAGACTTTAGAGATAAGTGCGATATCAAGTTCGGGGTGATTTTCTGCTATTTCAATTGCTGCTCGTAAGCCAGAGCCCCCAGCGCCAATAATGGCTACATCGGTTTTAATTATTTGCACAAATATCTCCTATCAAAAAAGGTAATAATTTAGTCTAACAAGGAAAAATTAAAAATCCGTGAGAGTTGTAAGGTTTTTGATATTGCCTTTGAATAGTTTACTTTTTATTACCCTTAATCAATTATTTGTTAAACTCCACGAAATAAAAGTGAGGAACAGTATGAATTGGTTACCAAATGCAGATATACAGCTATTAAAAAAACGCGCTGAGATTATTCAGCAGATCAGAGTTTTTTTTATTGAACGAAATTTATTGGAGGTTGAAACGCCCGCTTTAAGTCAAGCGGGTGTAACGGATCAACATCTTTTTTGTTTTAAAACTCACTTTGTCGGCCCAGAAATATCAGCTATAAAACCGGGAGCGCTTGGTGTGCCACTGTACTTGCAAACCTCACCAGAGTTTCATATGAAACGCTTGTTATCAGCCGGCAGTGGATCTATTTTTCAAATAGCTAAAGCATTTAGAAATGAGGAGTCTGGGCGTTATCATAATCCTGAATTTACCCTATTGGAATGGTATCGAGTTGATTTTGACCACTTCCAGTTGATGGATGAGATGGAACAGCTTTTGCTGCTTATATTAGGTTGCTTGCCAGCTAAACGATTGACTTATCAGCAGGCTTTCATGCAGGTACTTAATGTGGATCCTTTATCTGCTTCGATTGAGATACTTAAAATGTCTGGGGCTTCACTTAATCTTGGTGATGTATTAGAAAATGAAACTGATTTTGACACAGTACTACAGTTACTGTTTTGTTTTGCTATTGAGCCCGTTATTGCCAATGAAGCCCCTTGTTTTGTTTATGATTTTCCAGCATCACAAGCAGCACTTGCACGCATAAGTTTAAAAGATTCACGTGTAGCTGAGCGTTTTGAGGTTTATTATAAAGGCATTGAATTAGCCAATGGTTTTCATGAATTAAGTGATAGCGATGAGCAGTTAAAGCGATTTAAAAATGATAACCTATTACGTAAGCAAAATAACTTGCCTGAAATGCCTATTGATAGACGCTTTGTTGAGTCATTAAAAGCGTTACCGGATTGTGCGGGAGTTGCATTGGGGGTTGATCGTTTGATTATGCTTGCAACCGAGCAAACACATATCGATGATGTTGTTAGTTTTACCATTAAAGGAGCATAATAATATGGCCAAGTTATGGCTAACGGATAAATCATACTCATTGTGGGCTTATTTGGCTCGCATTATCTACTGGCTAGTGGCTATCTATTTATCGATGTTGTACTCACAACACTATGATCAACAGAGCTGGTTTAAAATAGGTTTAATGGTCATTAGTTTACTGTTTGTAGTGGGATTCTTAGGGTTAGGTCGATATTTAGATCACCTTTTTAAAGTTAAGAAAAAATAACTCCGCATTTGCAAGCTACAATTGCAATATTACCCCATCACTATTGTTAGAGGTGTCTATGCCAATTACTAAAGTAAAGTCTGAAGTTAACAAGCTTGCCGATATTTTGAATAACGATATTATTGCCGATGAATGTACCGCAGGCGAGCTGCAAGCTGTACATGATCAATTACAAGAGGCTATTTTGTCGAGAGATCCTGCTCAGTTAATTCGCGATAAAAAACTGACTCAACAACTACTGGTATTCGAAGAGAGTAATCCGGTTGTTGGTAAAGTGATTAAAGATTTAATGACTGCATTATCTGGGATGGGTATTTAGCGTTTAATTAGATCGAGAGAAACAAAAAAACCGACATTAAGTCGGTTTTTTTAGCTTTTAAAACGCTAATATAATTGGCTGTAAAAGCCGCTTATATTAAAGAGTTTTAATTTTAGCTTATAAAATAAGAGGCTACAAAAGCCGCTTATATTAAAGTGCTTTAATTTTAGCAGAAAGACGGCTTTTCTTACGAGCTACCATGTTTTTGCTAATTAAGCCTTTAGTTGCAAATTTGTCTAGAGTAGCTTGTAATGTAACAAACTCAGTAGCAGCAACTTCTTTATTACCAGCTTCGATAGCAACAACAACTTTCTTGATGAAAGTACGCATCATTGTACGACGGCTAGCGTTATGTTTACGGCGTTTTTCAGATTGAATAGCGCGTTTTTTAGCAGACTTGATATTAGCCAAGACCTTAACTCCTAAATTCTGTATACAAGGGATAATCAAAGGTCGAGGAATATGCCTTGTAACATGTGTATTGTCAAATGGTTTCTTATTTTAACTACTCATTCCGTCATCATTAAGCTTATTCATAAAGAAAGTGCTTATTTGTGACGATTAAACTGACCTTTTCCTTCGCTAAGCGTAAATAACCTAGGGTAAGTTGTCACAGTCTAAAAATAGTTTTTAACCGCTGAAAAAACTGCGATGAATCCTGACAGGTGGTTAAACTGCGCGCATTTTATACTCAACGCTGCGTAGATGCAAATTTACAGCGAATTAATTCGTCTTTTTAAGGATTAATTTGCACACTATTTTATGTGGCGGCCATTCCATGATGTCAAATGTTAATGATAACAAAGAAAAAAGCGGTTTTTCTAAAAGGAAATAATAATTTTAATCTCACCATGCTGTTGGGACTCCGCTCCTTGTAAAAATGCTCTACATAAATACATGCTTTATGGTGGAAAATATAAATCAGTTATTTGCAGAGTTGGTATTACGTGCCTTTAACTATAAAATGACCTTCCAAATTTCGTTAGGAAGTTCAGTTGTGAGTAAAAAATTATTAAAATCAGGGATGATAGTGAGTGCAATGACCTTAATATCTCGTGTACTTGGTTTAGTACGTGATGTGGTTGTCGCCAACTTGCTTGGTGCAGGAGCCTCTGCCGATCTTTTTTTCTTTGCTAATAAAATACCCAATTTTTTACGCCGTTTATTTGCAGAAGGGGCCTTTGCCCAAGCTTTCGTGCCGGTATTAACGGAATATGAAAAAACCAAATCTTCGGGTGAAGTCAAGCAGCTCATTGCCGCTGTTTCGGGGACACTTGGCACCATTGTGACCGTGATTACTATTATCGGCGTGTTAGGCTCTGGTGTGCTTACCGCCCTGTTTGGCTTTGGTTGGTTTTTAGAGTGGTATCATGGCGGCGCAGAGGCGTATAAGTTTGAATTAGCGTCCAATATGTTAAAAATTACCTTTCCCTATCTTTGGTTTATTACGTTTACCGCACTTTCTGGTGCGATTTTAAACACCCTTGGAAAGTTTGCGATCGCTGCTTTCACACCAGTATTTTTAAATATTGCCATCATCGGTTGTGCACTGTTTGTTTCCCCCCAATTAGCGCAACCTGAATTTGGTTTAGCAATTGGTGTTTTCTTAGGTGGTGCTATTCAGTTCTTTTTCCAACTTCCATTTATGGCGAAAGAGGGCATGTTAGTGAAGCCGAAATGGGACTGGTACCACCCTGGCGTGGTTAAAATCCGTACCTTGATGATTCCTGCACTATTTGGTGTGTCGGTTAGTCAGATTAATCTATTGCTCGATACCTTTATTGCCAGTTTTTTGCAAACAGGCTCTATCAGTTGGCTGTATTATTCAGATCGATTATTAGAGTTTCCTCTTGGGCTTTTTGGTATCGCGATTGCGACTGTTATTTTACCGAGCCTCTCCTCTTCACACGTCAGTAAATCAGAAGATCATTTTGCCAAAACTATCGACTGGGGGATACGTATGGTATGCATGCTCGGTTTCCCGGCAATGTTAGGGCTAATTGTGTTGGCAGAACCTATGTTACGTGTGCTGTTTATGCGTGGTGAATTTGGCGTTGATGATGTCAGTATGGCGTCGATGAGTTTGTTTGCTTACGGCTCTGGTTTATTGAGCTTTATGATGGTGAAGATACTTGCGCCGGGTTATTACTCGCGCCAAGATACCAAAACGCCGGTTAAATTTGGCATTATTGCTATGGTCAGCAATATGGTATTGAATATTATTTTTGCCATTCCCTTTGGGTATGTAGGGCTTGCTATTGCAACCTCATTATCAGCCACGCTTAATGCAGGCCTATTATGGAGAGGCTTGTATAAATGTGGTGTTTATCAGAAGCAAGCTGAGACAGTTTCGGTGTTATTACGCATCGGCGTATCTGGTTTAGTGATGGCGGTCGTGATGCTGTATCTCAATCCTACATTACAGCAATGGGCTGAATTTAATTTATTTGACTCCGCAACGCGATTGTTTGCATTGATCGCTGTAGGTATCTCAACCTATTTTGTTTGCGCTGGCTTAATTGGTCTACGTATCAGACACTTTAAAATTAGTGCAGAAAAGAGAAAAAATGAGAGCTGATAAGTTGACCACTATGCTATATAATCTCCTTTTTTGCGTCCATTAATAAAAGTAGAGCAATGGAATTAGTTCGTGGTATTCATAATCTTAAAGCACAACATCAAGGTTGTGTTTTAAGTATTGGTAATTTTGACGGTATTCACCTTGGGCATAATGCGGTTTTGTCGCGTTTGTTAAACGAAGCTAAACGTCTTGATGTGCCCGCAACGGTGATGACTTTTGAACCACAACCGGAAGAGCTGTTTTTAGGTAATCATGCCCCTGCTCGTTTAAGTCGTCTGCGTGATAAGTTTGTACAGCTTGAAAAGTTAAAATTAGACCGTTTATTGTGCGTTTCATTTACTCGTCAGTTTGCCAATATTAGTGCTGAAATTTTTATTGAAGAGTTATTGATCAATAAGCTTAATGTAAAATTCTTGGTGATAGGTGATGATTTTCATTTTGGTTATCAACGCAAAGGTGATTTTCAGCTACTTAAAGAAGCGGGTGAAAAGCATGGTTTTGACGTTGTCGATACACAAAGTTTATTGCAACAATCACAACGCATTAGTAGCACGCGCATTCGAAATGCATTGGCTAAAGGTGAGCTAGATTGTGCGGCTGAAATGCTCGGGCGTAAATACAGTATTACCGGTCGGGTTGGCCATGGTCGTAAACTAGGACGTACTATTGGCGTTCCCACTGCAAACCTGTTTTTAAAGCGCCGAGTTTCACCGGTATCAGGTGTATTTGTAGTGACGATTTCAGGCATTAATAATAACATTTACCAGGGTGTTGCTAATATTGGTACCCGCCCGACAGTGGAAGGGGAAAGGCAACAATTAGAGGTACATGTTTTTGACTTTGAGGGGAATCTTTACGGAGAGCAACTTGAAGTAATATTAGAAAAAAAATTACGAGGTGAAGTGAAGTTTGATTCCTTTACTGAGTTAAAAAATCAGATAGATAAAGATATACAAGACGCTAAGCTATGGCATGAAAATGCTAGCATCAAAACAATTAACAATTAAATCGTAAGATGGAATAAAAAACCGATGAGTGATTATAAAAGTACATTAAACCTACCCAAAACAGGTTTTCCGATGCGTGCAAATTTGGCAAATCGTGAACCAAATATGTTGAAAAATTGGTACAGCAACGATCTGTACGGAAAAATTCGTACAGCTAAAAAAGGTAAGAAAACATTTATTCTGCATGATGGTCCTCCCTATGCAAATGGTGATATTCATATCGGTCACTCGGTAAATAAAATTCTTAAAGATATTATTATTAAATCTAAAACGCTTTCTGATTTTGATGCGCCATATATTCCTGGTTGGGACTGTCATGGTCTGCCCATCGAACTTAAAGTTGAGCAAAAACATGGCAAGCCGGGTAAAAAATTAACGCCTGCTGAGTTCCGCGTTAAATGTCGTGAATACGCTGCTCGCCAAGTTGATGGTCAACGTAAAGACTTTAAACGTCTTGGTGTATTAGGGAATTGGGAAAACCCATACCTAACAATGAATTTTGAAACGGAAGCAAACATTGTAAGAGCTTTGGCTAAAATCATTAAAAATGATCACCTGCATAAAGGTTCTAAACCAGTACATTGGTGTACTGACTGTGGGTCTGCACTTGCTGAAGCTGAAGTTGAATACGAAGATAAAAACTCACCTGCGATTGATGTTGCATTCACTGCTGTTGATAACCAAGCGGTAATTGCTTGTTTTAACCCCGAAGGTGATGATTTAGGTCACGGTGATGTTTGTACTGTTATCTGGACAACAACACCCTGGACACTGCCAGCTAACCGTGCGGTTGCATTAGCTGCTAAAGTTGAATATTCATTAGTACAAGCGGGCGAACGTCGCCTTATTTTAGCAACTGACTTAGTTGACAGTGCAATGCAGCGTTATGGCATTGAAGATGCTAAAACATTAGCGATTTGTACTGGTGCTGATTTAGAGAAACAGCTATTCAATCATCCATTCTTAGACTTACAAGTACCTGCCATTGTTGCCGATCATGTAACCATTGATGCTGGTACGGGGTGTGTACATACTGCTCCTGGTCATGGTCAAGACGATTACTCTGTTGGTCTGAAATATGATCTAGAAGTAGCAAACCCAGTTGCCGATAACGGTGTCTTCCGCGAAGACACTGAATTCTTTGCTGGACTACATGTTTTTAAAGCAAATGATAAAGTACTTGAAGTATTAACTGAAAAAAATGCATTGGTTCATCATCAAGTATTAAAGCATAGCTACCCGCATTGTTGGAGACACAAAACACCAATTATCTTCCGTGCTACGCCACAATGGTTTATTTCAATGGATCAAAAAGGCCTACGAGATAATGCATTAGGTGAAATCAAAGACGTTAAGTGGATCCCTAGCTGGGGTGAGCAACGTATTCAAAAGATGATTGAAGGCCGCCCAGATTGGTGTGTTTCTCGTCAACGTACATGGGGCGTGCCAATTACGCTGTTTGTAAATAAAGAAACAGATGAACTACACCCAAATAGCGTTGAGATGATGGAGCTGATTGCGCTCAAAATTGAAAAAGAGGGAATTCAAGCTTGGTGGGATCTTGATGCAGAAAAACTATTAGGATTTGAAGCACAAGAGTACCGCAAAGTAACAGATACCTTAGATGTTTGGTTTGACTCTGGTACAACTCACTCGGCTGTTGTTGGCGTGCGTGATGAATATAAAGATGGTGAAAAAGTTGCGGATATTGATCTCTACCTTGAAGGTTCAGATCAACATCGCGGTTGGTTCCAATCTTCACTAATGACCAGTGTTGCAATTAAAGATAAAGCCCCTTACAAAGAAGTATTAACGCACGGTTTTGTGGTTGATGCACACGGTAAGAAAATGTCTAAATCTGTGGGTAATGTAATGTCTCCTCAGAAAGTGATGAACG
>Ga0316197_10000172_pt1 | contig 48209 bp, 41 predicted proteins | sample OudBiesiAoxic_MG_FD_204939 | JGI IMG/M metagenome (GOLD analysis project Ga0316197, IMG submission 204939) | Coastal sediment microbial communities from Oude Bieten Haven, Netherlands - site A oxic | ecosystem: Environmental > Aquatic > Marine > Coastal > Sediment | place: Netherlands... | reverse complement strand
ATGAAACATGCGGGTCAGGGTCTGCCCCCTTACCATCGGTGTCAATGGTTTCGTTCGGTTGGACGGCGGTCGATGTTTCAGGGGTGTCATTCGGCGTTTCAGAGACGTCAATTGGTTCTGGGTGCTCAGGGACGATGTTTCCCTCACCGAGACGTTCGACGTGAAATTCCTCCGCTTCATCGTCGTCTTCAATGACGACATCGGAACGATCCACCAGAGCCTGCCCCATTTCATCGATCTCTTTCGGTGTCGGCAAGTCTTTGAGGTCTTTCAGGTCGAAAACTTCCAAGAATCGCTTGGTTGTGGCATATATCAGCGGGCGTCCCGGGATTTCCTTACGCCCCAGAACGCGTATCAGATTACGTTCCAGCAAGGCCCTTACGACGCCACCGCAGTCCACTCCGCGAATATGTTCAATATCACTGCGGATAAGCGGTTGTTTGTATGCGATGATGGCCAGGGTTTCAAGGGCAGCCTTACTGAGGCGTGGCGGCCTCGGCTGAATCAGCTTTGTTATCCATTCGGTATGCTCCGGTCGGGTGCGGAACTGGTACCCGCCGGCAACCTCCTTTAGTGCGAAACCGCCGCGACGGGTTTCATACTCTTCGATGAGGTCGTTCAAGGTACTGCGAATGTCACCAGCAGTCATTGGCGCAAGGATATTTTTCAACCGGTCGAGCGTCAACGGTTCTTCGCTGATGAACAGCAGGCTTTCCAGAATACCTTTGATGTTTTCCATTATTCGTAAAACAATCGAATGAGTCCGGTTTGGGAATGTTGCGCCAAGCGGACCAGGCAAAGCTTCACCATTTCTAACACGGCTAGAAAAGTGACGATAACGTCACTCTTTGTGGGACGGATCGTAAAAAGTTCTTCGAAAGTCAAACTTTTGTTTGCCTCAAACAAATCAACAAGATCTGCAATGCGGTCTTTGACGGAAATGGTGTCGGTCGTCAAGTCGATGCGGTCTTCCGGTGATATGTTTTTCAATACTTGCTGAAAGGCATCGATGAGTTCAAACAGGCCGATTTTAATGAATTCTTCGTCTGGTCTTACAAGATCGCGGGTATCTGAACTTTGGCGGACAAATGTGCTTTCCCCGAGAAGCTCTCTATGGGCCAGTTCTTCAGCCGCATTTTTCAATTGCAGGTACTCGGCCAGTGGTCGCGCGATTTCCATTCGCGGGTCCTCGTCGTCATCGTCATCCGCGGTTGGCGGCAGCAGCATCCGCGATTTAATATGGGCCAGGGTTGCGGCCATAACAAGGAAATCGCCGGCAAAATCGATATTCATCGCCTTTAACCATTCGAGATATTCCAGATACTGCTCAGTGATAAGGGCAATCGGTATATCGTGAATGTCGACCTCGTTCTTCTTGATCAGGTGAACCAGCAGGTCCATCGGGCCTTCGAAGATATCGGTCAATTTGACCTGGTAATTATAAGAATCCACTTCCATGGGGCGACGGTATATAGTCCTATGGTTGAACCGGTATGCTGGGGGTGCGCTGCCTTTTTTAACGGTTCAAATTTTCATAGCAGAGCGAACCTCCGCCATGGTCGTTTTAGCAATTCGCCGGGCGCGATCATTGCCTTCTTTTATAATATCGTCAACCAGATCCCTCCGGTTTTCATAGTATAACCGCTTTTCCCGTATGGGTTCTAAAGCCCGGATCAAGTTTTTGGCCATGATCTTCTTGCACTCCACACAACCGATCTGTGCCGAGCGGCATTGAGAATCAATTTCCATTATCGTCGGTGCGTCGGTATACAGTTTGTGGAAGGTAAAAACATTGCACACATCAGGGTCCCCTGGGTCGCTGCGTCGCGCCCGTTGAGGGTCCGTGATCATTTGAGACACTTTGGACGCGATGTCTTCCGGATCGTCTGACAGGTAAATCGCGTTATTGTAACTCTTGCTCATTTTCCGTCGGTCCGTGCCTAATATTTTAGGGGTTTCGGTCAGAATAGCCTCGGGTTCGGGAAAGACTTCCTGGTAAAGGAAGTTAAATCGTCTGGCGATTTCACGGGTAATTTCGACATGGGGAACCTGGTCGACGCCGACCGGTACGCCGGTCGGTTTATACATGATAATATCCGCGGCCTGTAGAACCGGATATCCAAGGAATCCGAAAGTCGATAGATCTTTGTTGCTCAGCTGAAGGATCTGGTCTTTATAGGTCGGATTGCGTTCAAGCCAGGGGACTGGCGTGATCATGGAAAGCAGCAGATAGAGTTCGGCGTGTTCTTTTACCTGGGACTGAACGAACAGTGTGCTTTTCTCCGGGGTCAGTCCGGCACTGAGCCAGTCGATCATCATCTCCCGGCTGTAATCGGTGATACGGTCCGTTTTTTCGTAGTCGCTGGTAAGTGCGTGCCAGTCGGCAATGAAGAAGAAACAGTCGTAGCTATCCTGCATCGTAATCCAGTTGGCCAGAGCACCCAACAAGTTGCCGAGATGCAAGGGGCCTGTCGGTCGCATGCCGCTGAGGATCCGCTTTCTTTCTACCATGTAAATCTCTCCTGCTGTCTGTTCCGCCGAGTGTCCATTTCCATCAATGGCCATTTATGCGCCGGGCGGTGCTCTCCTCCGGCTCCGGACTGTGGCCTTGCTCAGCTCTATGAACGCTCACTTGTAAATCGGGCGCACGATAGTGTCATCAATCATTCGCGGGATGGGTACTACCAAATTATGTCAGCGAAATTTAAGCCGGTCCGCGCGCGTAAGGAGGGAAAAAGCTGTTAACCTGCGCCCGGCCGTGTCAGCATTCTCCATTGGGAGAGGTTTGCTGACGACTGGCATTCAATTTCAGGAATCGCCGCGCAAACTGAATTTCTTCGTTTCTTGATATCAGTTTTTCGTCCAACTTGGCTTCCAACACAGCCTTCAGGATGTCACGGTAAATTGGGCCAGGTTTGAATCCCAAGTTTTTAAGATCGGCTCCCCCCAGATCGACACGAACGTATCGTAGATTGGTTATGAACTGTGAAATAGAGCGTTTGACATTTTCACGGCCGGTCGATGCCATCATGTACAGGACCAGTTCCGGTTTTAACCCGGACAGTTTACTGTAAAGTTCGCTGTTTTTGACCGGCTGATTCCGTTCTATCCAAGCCAGATATTTTTCGGCGGCAAAGCGTTCCTTGAGGAACATTTTACGCAGCCGGGGAGCCATTTCAAACCGCCGGCAGATTTCACCGGTCACCTCTGCGTCACAGGGGCGAATAAACGATAGAAAATAAACGGCCCACTTCATATAAGATTCTTCGAGAAAAAGCAAATCATACCAGGCAAGGACCTTCTTTACCGAATTAAAGAGATTGATCATTTCTTTGGTCAGGATTATCGACGGGTGGATTACTTTCAGTACGTCGTATTCATGAAGACGGATCAACGTCGGGGTTGGGTTCTCCTCTTCAAGAATCTGGCGCAGTTCAGCGAAAACCCTTCTGCCACTCAGGCGTTTGAAAAAATCCATTTTAACAGCATTGTCGATTAAACCGGACGTCAGTTTTCCGATCGTGAAACCGAAGCGCTGTTCAAAACGGATGGCCCGGAACACGCGGGTGGGATCCTCTACAAAACTTAAGTTGTGAAGTACCCGGATTGTCTTTTCCTTGATATCTTTCTGGGCGGCAAAGAAATCGATCAGGGTTCCAAAATTTTTTTCATTGAGTTGGATGGCCAAGGTATTGATCGTGAAATCCCGGCGGAACAAATCGAGCTTAATGGAACTCATTTCGACAATCGGCAGCGCTGCCGGAAACTTATAGTATTCCATGCGGGCAGAGGCCACATCAATTTTGAAACCATCCGGAAAAGTGATGACTGCGGTACCGAACTTGGCATATTCGTGAATGCGGGCGCCGTTCGCCTTGGCATACTGGCGCCCGAAAGCGATCCCGTCTCCTTCTACAACGATGTCGATGTCCTCGTTCGTGCGGTACAAAAACAGATCGCGCACAAATCCGCCGACGACATAGGCTGGCGCACCAATTTCATCGGCCACACGGCCGATCTCACGGAGCATCTTTAAAATTCTTTTCGAGAGACGTTCCTGCACGAATTTTAGTATGTTACGGGTTCGAGCATTTACTCTGTGCGCGATGACGTCTGGCGGATCCCCATTTCCAGGCATGTGTTTGTGAACCAGGATGTTGAGTAGATCGGTACGTGTAATGACTCCCAGAATATTACCGTTTTCAATCACCGGTAGAATACGCTGCTTGTTTTCAATGATTTTTTCTTGGATTTCCTTAAGTTCCGCTTCCGGACCCACCGTTGCATGGTCAGAGGTCATATATTCTCGCACGGCCACGTGGTTCAACTTATGAAAGAGCGCTTTTTCCACCACTTGTCGGGTAATAAAGCCGGCCGGCAGTCCGGCGTTTTCGACACCGGTAGCGGTCTCGATGACCAGCAGCGCATTGACATTGTAGCGCGTCATGAACTCAGCGGCTTCACGGCAGGGGACATCCGCGGCGATTGTAATGGCGGGGGCGGACATCAGGTCACGGGCCAGACGACGGGACTGTATGTTGGTGTAAAGCAGGTCCACAAGCGTGTGTTCCACCTGGGGCAACGTCCTACCCTTGACGGTGGCTGCGGCGGCAAAGGCGTGGCCCCCACCGCCGAGGTGTTCGAGTATACCACTAGCGTCTACTTCCGTTACCCTGCTGCGCGCAACAATGTAAATTTTGTCCTCCATAAGAGCGATGGCAAAGATGGCTTCCAGGTTTTCCATCTTGACCATTTTGTGAACCAGAAAGGCGAAATCCGGAACAAACTTTTCAGTTGTTACCACCGTGACAATGACATCGATACCAGAAATCGTATACCGGGTAGAGGATTGAATCATTTCGTTGAGCAGGCTGACCTGATCGGGGCTGATTTCCCTGGACATCATGTTCGACACAATATTCAGATTCGCACCTCGAGAGAGCAGGAACGCCGCTGCCCTGAAATCTTCCTCGGTAGTGGAGGAAAAGGTGAATGATCCGGTATCTTCATAGAGGCCCAGGCACATGATGGTCGCTTCATCCGGATTGATATCGATTCCCTTATTTTGAATAATACTGGATAGTATCGTTACCGTGGCGCCGGTCAAGCGGACAACTTCCTTGTCGCCTTTGATATCGTTGTTTTTGTCTGGATGATGGTCATAAGTGTGGATTTCAACATCACTGCGTTGCAACAGATCGGATAGCTTTCCGATGCGGTGTGGCTGGCGCGTATCGACCAGGACCAGCCGCTTGACTCTGGCAAAATCGATGTCCTTGATATTCACCATATTGAAAAGATAAACCATAGATTTTACAAAGAAATCTCGTAGGTTCTTTTCCTGAGAGCCTGGAAAGACGACCAGGGCGTCAGGATAAAGTTTTTGTGCGGCCAGCATGGATGCCACGGCATCGAAATCGGCGTTGATATGGGTCGTAATGACAGTAAGCCCCGAATCCTCGGATGAGCCACGCGTTGGCATCGCTGTTTTCTCGTCAATGGTCTTCACTGGGTATGGCTCCGGCAATCCGTGGAATTTTTACCGACGACGGCCTCGTTCCGCATTCGACAACGGCTTTAACTTATCTAGAGTTGCACATAACCAATTGTGAATCAAGCGGCAAGGAGCAATCAATCTTCCGACAACGGAACAATAAAATGGTTCGGGGGTTGTCTGGATATAACACGCTTTTTTAACCGAATCGTAATCTTCGCATTTTCCATACGATATGACATCCCTGCCGGCCGAATGCGAAGGCAGGGACTATATCCAAATCTTATTGTGGTCTGATAGACATTATGATACAATGTAGTTCAAAATTTATACGTTTGTAGTCGCCACTTCATGCCGATCCATTGTTCATCCAGAAGGCACCGATAGGTGGGATGCCCGATGCCGGTCCGATTACTGGGAGATTACGGCCACACGGTCTGAGTGCGGTTATCCGGAATTCTCATGCAGGTAGCGATCTTGGGGTTGAGTAAAATGGCCTGAGTGGCCATTCAGGCCTACACCCACAATAGTTCTTGAAAGGGGATTCAGCACATGCCGGTTTATCTATGGCAAGGAAAGAACGCACGAGGTGAGAAGAAAAAGGGAGAAATGGAAGCGTCCTCCGAAGATGTCGTGAGGGCAAACCTCAGGCGGACAAAAATCGAACCGACGAAAGTCAAGCCGAAGCCCAAGGACCTTTTTGCAAGTGTCGCTTTTCTTCAACCGAAGGTCAAGGAAACTGACATCATTCTGTTCGCCAGACAGTTTTCAACCATGATTGATGCTGGATTGCCCATTATCCAATGTCTGGATATCCTCTACACACAGCAGGAAAACGCCACCTTCAAGAAGATCTTGAAAAGCATCAAAGAAACGGTTGAAGGGGGCGCTACTCTAGCGGAATCATTGAAAAAATTTCCCAAGCAGTTTGATGATCTATTTGTGAACATGGTTGCCGCCGGTGAGGCCGGCGGTATCCTGGATACGATTTTACGGCGTCTGTCAACTTACATGGAAAAGGCCGCGAAATTAAAGGCGCAGGTTAAAGGCGCCATGACGTACCCGGTTGTCACCCTTATCATCGCTGCCGTCGTGCTGGCGGTCATTCTGGTTTTCGTCATACCGGTTTTCCAGGATATGTTTGCCGATTTCGGCAGCGAGCTTCCGGCGTTTACCCAAATGGTCATCGACGTGAGCGATTTTACCAAAAGAAACATCATCTGGATCGTGATCGGACTTATCCTTTTCGTGTTCGCCTTCCGAAAAACGTACAAAACCGAAAAGGGACGCGAGATGATAGACGATCTGCTACTGAAAATGCCGGTGTTCGGTGTGATCATCCGCAAGGTTGCCGTGGCGAAATTCACCCGCACCATGGGGACCATGCTTTCCAGCGGTGTGGCTATATTGGAAGCACTCGATATTGTCGCGAAAACCGCCGGTAATAAAACCATTGAAAAAGCGGTTTACGCTGTTCGGGCCGATATCTCCGAAGGCCGGACCATGGCCGATCCCCTTCAGGAAAGCGGTGTATTCCCCGCCATGGTTTGCCAGATGATTGCCGTCGGCGAATCCACCGGGGCGCTCGATTCCATGCTGGAGAAAATAGCCATATTTTACGACGATGAAGTCGATCAGGCCGTTGAAAACCTGACCGCCTTGATCGAACCCTTCATGTTGGTTTTTCTGGGCGTGACAATCGGCGGCCTGGTCATTGCGATGTATCTGCCGATATTCAAGATGGCGGGGACCATCGGAGGTTGAGAATCAATACGAGGGCCAACCCGGCCTAATGACATCACAGAAATATACCACGGTAAAATAAACAGCTACCGTCGACGGAGCGACACCCCATCGTGTCGGCACCACCAATCGTCAACGAGAACATCCTCAATACAGATTAAAGCATTGTATATTCCCTGCCATGCGAAAAGCTGGTTCTAATGCCTCTGCCAGAAGTGACGGTGATATCCGGCTCCGGTTAAAGTGGTTGATGTTCGCCCGGGTCCTTTTCACAACCCTGCTGCTCGGCTCGACGGTCGTGTTGCAACTAGGCGTTTCTTCGTCACCGCTCGCGCCGGGATTGCTCGTTCTCTACGGGTTGATCGCCGTCATATTTTTCTTATCGTTTCTTTATACCCTGGCGCTCAATCGCGTCAGGAAAGTCCTCCGGTTCGCTTACGTCCAGATTGGCCTGGATACCATTATCGTCTCTCTGTTCATCTATGTCACCGGCAATTTTACAAGTATCTTTTCGTTCCTGTATCTTGTCGTCATTATTTACTCCAGCCTGCTCCTTTATCGTAAAGGCAGCATGATTATTTCCTTTTTGTGCAGTACCCAGTACGCTCTTATGGTTTTGGCGGAGTACAATGGTATTCTAAAGCCTTTCGTGTTCGAAGAGAGTATCGGTGCCAATGGCGTCGACCTGATCCAGGTGATTTACAAAATCCTGATCACCATTCTGGGGTGCTTTGCGGTGGCCTTTTTGAGCAGTCTGCTGGCGGAACAAGCCAGGAGATCCAGAAAAGAGCTTTGGGCCATGGAGGACCAGGTCAGAAGGGTCGAGAAGATGGCGGCTGTCGGTGAAATGGCTGCCGGGTTGGCCCATGAAATCAAAAATCCTCTGGCGTCCATGACGGGCTCGATCCAAATCCTGCGTGATGGGGTTGACCTTGACCCTGACCACACCCGTTTGATGCACATTGTTTTACGTGAAGCCGATCGCCTCAGTTCACTGGTCAACAACTTCCTGCTGTTTGCGCGCCCACCGGCTGGAAAACTTGAATTGATCTCGCTGGATAAGACAATCAACGAGACGGTAGAGTTGTTCGAAAAGGACGGCAGTTGCCGAGGGAGAATTCTCGTCCGCAAAGAACTCGCTCAGGGTCTTTTCGTCGAAATGGACCTGGTCCAGCTACGGCAAGTGATGTGGAACCTGTTACTCAATGCTGCCGAAGCGATTAACGGCAACGGCACCATTGGCATAAAGCTATACCCTTCCAAAGGCCGCCAAGCCTGCTTCGAGATTACCGATGACGGCTGCGGTATGTCCCAAGATATCATTCAATCCATATTCGATCCGTTTTACACAACCAAGCAGAATGGAACGGGTTTGGGGCTTTCAATCGTGCACAGCATCGTTGAAGCCTATGACAGCCGCCTCGATGTTCGCAGCAAACAAGGGGTCGGAACGACTTTTTCCTTCTGGTTCAAGCGGATTGATCCGCCAACTTAACCTTGACACTACTTTAATAATACGATAGCAGTTCCCATTTGCCCTCTAATCAATCCCATTGATCCAAAGGCCCTAAATTGGCCTCTATCGTGGGGTGCCGGAACAGTCAAAGTGCCTGGGCTGTGGGCAGCAATTTAGAAATATGGCATATGGATAGTTTACCGAGACGGATCGATGCAATCGAAACCAGACGATCATTAAGTTACGGTTAGCGAATGAGTACGGAAAAGACGAGCGATATACTCGAAAAACGACGCGATAAAATCCAGGAACTGCTCGCGCAAAAGATTGTTTTGTATCCGAATGATTTTAAAGTGCTCCACCCGGTGGTGCATATTTTGGAAAACGTTCAGGCCCTGGATGAGGCATTGACTGAAGCCAATGATACCGGTGATGCCGCCCCGATATATGTTACTGCCGGTCGAATTATGGCTATTAACCGGTTCGGGAAAACCGCCTTCATCCGTTTCAAAGACCGGACCGGGCAGATGCAGGCCTATTTGCGAAAAGATAAAATCGGCGACCCCGCCTTCGAACTGTTCAAACAACTCGATATTGGTGATTTCATCGGGCTTAAAGGATCGATGTTCAAAACCAGAACAGAGGAGTGGACGTTGTCGGTTAATACTTTCCAGCTTATCAGCAAGTCGATTCGTCCTTTACCTGAGAAGTTTCACGGCCTTAAAGATCCGGAAAAGCGCTATCGTCAGCGATACATCGATCTGATCATGAATGCCGACGTACGGGATATTTTCGTTCGGCGGTCTCAAATTATCCAGGCTGTGCGTGAATTCTTTCTCAAGCAAGACTTTCTTGAAGTCGAAACACCGATGATGCAACCGATACCCGGCGGCGCTGAAGCGGCACCTTTTAAAACGTTCCACAATGCCCTTGGTATGAACCTTTTCCTGCGGATTGCACCGGAGCTTTATCTTAAGCGTCTCGTGGTCGGGGGGTTTGAAAGAGTTTTCGAGATTAACCGCAATTTTAGGAATGAAGGCGTTTCGACCCAGCATAATCCCGAATTCACGATGCTTGAGTTTTATCTGGCTTATGCCACATATGAAGACTTGATGGATTTGACCGAACGATTGGTTGCCGATGTAGCGGAGACTCTTTGCGGTTCAACATCCGTACCCTATCAAGGATACACGATTGAACTTGGCGGACGGTGGCACCGCGTGGCATTACGGGATGCCCTGACGACGATCGGAGGCGTCGATGCTGGTCTGCTGGACGACCTGCCGGGGTTGCTTGCTTTTGCGGAGCATCATAATATCCAGATAACCAAAGCCAATCGCATCGGCAAGGTGCTAACCAAATTATTCGATGTTCTGGTCGAACCCAAACTCATCCAGCCAACATTTGTGGTCGGATATCCGGTTGAGGTCTCACCGTTGTCCAGAAGGAACGAGCAGGACCCCACATTGACGGATCGGTTCGAGCTATTTATCGCCGGGCGGGAAATCGCCAATGGCTTTTCTGAATTGAACGATCCGGCGGACCAGAGGGAGCGGTTTTTACAGCAGGTTTCACGGCGGGAGGCTGGCGATGAAGAGGCCCACTTCATGGATGAGGACTATATCGAGGCCTTGGAATACGGAATGCCGCCAACCGCAGGAGAGGGTATCGGCATAGATCGTCTTGTCATGCTCCTGACCGATTCACCATCCATTCGAGAGGTGATTCTTTTTCCGCACATGAAGCCTGTAGACAAAGCACTTGGATAGAAGATGGGTGGCGATTTCGACCGATCGATAATTTGCCCTTTGACGGACGTCTGTAATTATGTCCTTTGAATATTTCATTGGTGGCCGTTACCTGAGAGCCAAAAAGAAACAGGCCTTTATTTCCCTGATTACGATCCTTTCCACCGCAGGGGTAATGGTGGGTGTCATGGCGCTCATTGTCGTGATTGCGGTCATGTCCGGGTTCGAGTCGGATCTAAAGTCTCGCATTCTGGGCGGTCAGGCCCACGTCGTTATCATGCGTCAAGGCGGTGATTTTAACGAGTACCAAAAGGTGGTGAAATTTGCCGAGTCCGTCAGCGGCGTTGTCGCGGCTGCACCCGTCGTATATGAACAGGTCATGTTGCGTTCGCCGCACGGAGTGTCCGGGGCCGTGTTGAGAGGAATCGATCCCCAAAGTGCGGGTCGGGTTATCAAGACTCTCGAAAACATATCCTTTCCACCTGCAGTGCCGCTGAATGAGATCGACGGTGGGCGTCCTGAGACACCTGGAATCGTATTAGGAAGAGAATTGGCCCGCAATCTGGGTGTTGTCAAAGGTGACGCTGTCTATCTTATTTCGCCCCGGGGGATGCTGTCACCCATCGGCCACGTACCGGCAATGAAGCAGTTTCAGGTTACGGGATACTTTGAATCCGGTATGTACGATTTTGACGGCTCATTTGCCTACATCCGCATGCAGGATGCGCAGAGATTGCTACGTCTGGGAAATGCCGTTTCTGCCGTTGAAGTCCGTGTTACTGATATTTATGCGGCCAAGGATATTGCCGATGAGATCGTGGCCGGTTTGGGTTTTCCGTATTGGGCATGGGATTGGGTTCGTAAAAACCAGAACCTTTTCACGGCCCTGAAGCTTGAAAAAACCGCCATGTTCATCATCTTGACGTTGATCATTCTCGTTGCCGCGTTCAACATTGCCAGCACACTTATAATGATGGTCATGGGTAAAACCCGCGATATCGCCATTCTGAAGGCTATGGGTGCCCCGAACAAAAGTATTCGCAAAATATTTGTGTTCAAGGGTATGATCATTGGCTTCATCGGCACGATCATGGGCGTCCTCGCCGGGTCGTTGCTCTGCCTGCTTCTCAAGCGATACAGTATCGTCGAACTCACCGGCGATATCTACTATTTTACGACAAAGTTGCCGGTACGGCTCGAACTGCTTGATGTGCTCATCATTGTTTGTGCGGCGCTGGTCATCTGTTTTCTTGCAACCCTCTATCCGGCGCGGCAGGCGTCCAGACTCGATCCCGTCGAGGCAATTCGCTATGGATAATTGTTTGCCCAATAACCGTCCGTCGACCGGGGCCGGCGATGCCTTCCTTGCCGTCAGAGATCTGCATAAAAGCTACAACCATAACGGTACCTGTATCGAGATCCTGAAAGGGATCAATCTTGACATTGGCCTGGGCGAAACCGTGGCGGTGGTCGGTGCTTCGGGCATTGGAAAATCGACTCTGCTTCATATTCTGGGGACCCTTGACCGGCCGGACCATGGAAACCTATACTTCAGTGGCGAAGACATTTTAAAATATAATGACGAGAAACTGGCCCAGTTTAGAAACACCGCCATCGGTTTCGTTTTCCAGTTTCACCACCTGCTGCCGGAATTCAGTACGCTCGAAAATGCGATGATGCCAGCGCTGATAAATGGTTGGGGCAAAATTGCCGCCCGCGAAGGCGCCGAGAGTATCCTGGTGCGCGTTGGTCTCAAGGAACGACTAAACCACCAGGTCACCAAACTCTCGGGTGGCGAGCAGCAACGGGTTGCACTGGCCAGGGCTCTGGTAATGAAGCCTGACATACTCTTGGCCGATGAGCCGACCGGAAATCTCGATCAAGGCAACAGTGTTCAGGTTCACGAATTGCTGATGCAATTGAACCAAGAACTTCGTACGATACTCGTCGTCGTCACTCATAACAGGGAACTTTCCGGGCTCATGTCGCGGCAGGTGACAATCATTGATGGGGTACTGGTTGAATCCGACTGACAAGGCCTCATCGGGTTGTGTGAGGTCGGTCCTGTGCGGCTGCAACCGATTTCCGATAGGCTTTCACCGAGGTTGTGAATGGTTATGATCAAAAGAATCTACCTGGTTCTCACCTTCATCGCATGCACACTGCCGGTTGTCGTACTCGGGGCGGGAAAAGATGTTTCCGTTATGATACTGCCTTTTGAGATCAATGCGGCCGAGAATCTGGCCTATTTACAGACCGAAATACCCAAAGTCATCGGGCAAAATTTGACCGCCGAGGGCGCCAACGTCATCCAGCCGTCGGAGAGTTCGGTGATTTCGGGATTGCCGGCTTTAGACCCCGGGTATGCAAGACGTACGGGTGTTGAAAATAGTGTGGGATACGTACTCATCGGCAGTCTCACTTTGATCGGTCAACAGTTCAGTCTGGATACCCGGCTGGTGGAATCCTTCAATCCAAGCCCTCCCAGGGTATTTTCGGTTTCGGGGCAGGGTCTGGAAAACCTGCCTTTAAAAGTCAGGGAACTGACTCGCGAGATTATCCTAGTGATATTCGAGCAGAAAAAAATTACGGAAATTCGCGTTGAAGGGAGTCAGCGGATCGAGGCTGATGCAATAACACGAATAATTAAAACAGACCCCGGTGACATATATTCCGTAAAAAGCCTGTCCGACGATTTAAAGGCTATCTATGGGATGGGCTATTTCGACGATGTGCGGATCGAGGCCGAAGATGAGCCTACCGGTAAAAAAGTGATCATTTACGTCAAGGAAAAACCCACTATTCGCTACGTGCGTTTTGATGGTAATTATAAGTTCGACGACAAGGAAATGAAAGAGAACATGACTCTGAAAACAGGGTCTATTTTGAATGTATTCCACATACAAAACAATGTCCAACGTATCGAGGAACTTTACAAAGAAAAAAACTACCACAATGTTAAAGTAAATTACAAAATAAAGGAGGAATCAAACAACCAGGCCGACGTAACCTTCGAGATCGACGAGGGCAAAAAGCTGCGGATCGAAAAAATTTATTTTGAGGGTAACCAGGCCTTTTCAGACAAGAAATTGAAAAAACAGATAAGCACCTCGGAAAAGAGCTGGCTTTCCATATTCACTAATTCCGGTGATTTGAATACAGAGGATCTCAACCAGGACGCTGGTCGACTGGAGGCCTTCTACCAGAACCAAGGCTATATTCGAGCCAAGGTCGGTGAGCCGCAGGTCGAATTTAAAGAGGAGGGAATCGATGTCACCATCAAAATCGAAGAGGGACCCCGATATAGTGTCGGAACAGTCGGTGTTGACGGTGAATTGATTTTTCCCAGCGAGGTTCTTTTAGAAAAAATAAATTTAAAAAAAGAAGAATATTACAACCGGACGGTGCTCAGCAATGACCTGATTACCCTGAGCGATCTGTATGCGGATGCCGGGTACGCCTATGCCGACATTGCTCCGCGCATTGATCAAAATGCCGAAGAACTAGTGGTAAACATTGTCTACCAAATCAAAAAAGGACCGTTGGTGTACTTTGAAGAAATCACCATCAACGGTAATTCTAGCACCAGGGACAAGGTGATCCGGCGCCAGTTAGAGGTTTACGAACAGGGACTTTACAGCGGTTCCCGATTGAAGCGCAGCATTCGTAACCTTAACCGCCTCGATTATTTCAAAGACGTCAAGGTCGACACGGTAAAAGGCAGCGCTGAGGATAAGATGGCGCTGACGATCGAGGTCGAAGAAAAATCGACTGGCCAGTTCAGCATCGGCGGCGGGTATAGCAATGTTGAAAAAATATTCGTCAACGGTTCGATCTCCCAGCGCAATCTTTTCGGCCGCGGGCAGATTCTCAATCTGTCGGGTACCATCGGTGCCGTTAACTCCCGCTATCAGCTATCATTCACCGAACCATGGCTGTTCGATATTCCACTATCAGGTTCGATAAGGGTGTACAACTGGCGCAGCGAATTCGACTCCTACGATAGGGACAGTCTTGGTGGATCCGTATTCCTCGGCTACCCGGTGTTCAGGGATACCCGCCTCAACGTTGGTTTCAATTATGATTCAGCCGACATCAATATAATTGATGTATTAACCGCCCCAGTATCAATTTTGGAACTCGTCGAACAAGTCGGAAGTAAAGATATCACCACCCTCAGCACCGAGGCCACCCTGACCTACGATACCCGTGACCGGATCTTTTCGCCCTCCGAAGGAGCACTTCACCGGCTTACCGCCGAATATGCGGGCTTCGGCGGCGATATCGGTTTCAACAAGTATGTCGGGCAGGTGGGGTGGTATTATCCTCTTATTGAGAAATTCATCGGCCATGTTAGGGCCAAAGCCGGCTATGTGGGTGAAAATAATTCCGGAGTGCTGCCGGACTATGAACTTTTCTATATGCAGGGGTATGATTCCCTCATCGGCTATGACAGGGATGAGATTCAACCCCGGGATGCACGGGGGGAAGTGATCGGTGGTGATCGGTTTGGCTATGCTACGGCCCAGTTGATTCACCCGTTGCTCACCGAATTCGGCCTTGACGGGTTCATCTTCTACAGTATCGGGGCTATCGCTTCGAGCGAACCCGGCGCCGAGCCCCAAAATATCAACGGTGATTCCCTGCGCCAAAGTACCGGATTTGGTGTTAATTGGAATTCCCCGATGGGACCGATTGCTTTGGCCTATGGGTTCAAGGTCAACCGCAAAGAAGGTGAAACTGCCGGTGCTTGGGAGTTTAATTTCGGTGGGGCATTCTAACCCGATAGTAATCATCGGTAACCCCCCAGCTTATCCGGTGAGACACCCAACGTTTGACAGTTCCAGGAGGAGACCAATGCCTGAGACGATGAGTATTATATAATTCCTACGGCTTTGCCGGAGGTCATTGATTTCATGAAATCTTTTCAGCAACGGTCATTATACCGACAGTTGTTGAATCCTAACAAAAAAACCATGAGGGAGGGAAGATGCGACGATACAACCTGATAATTATTTCATTAACGGTTATACTATCCATTGCGAGCGGCGGCATGAGCGCTGACGTTGCCAAGATCGGCATCATTGATGGCCAACGGGTGCTTGAAACATCCGATGCCGGAAAAGCCGCAAGAGCCCTGATAAAAGAAAAATATAGCCGGATGGAAGAAGAGTTGAAAAAAAGGGGGGCTGAATTCGAAGAGCTGAAAAAACAGTTTGAACGCAATGCGATGGTCATGAGCCAGGAAAAACGCGAACAAAGCCAACGAGATCTGCAGATCAAACAGATGGATCTGCAGCAACTCGGGAAAAAGTACAGTGGTGAACTGAAGGAGTTCGAGAAAAAATACACCACAAGAATTCAAAAGGATGTTCTGACCTTGACCGCAGAGATCGGAAAGTCCGGGGGCTATTTGTTAATCATCGACAAACCAGGAATCTTGTATCATCCGAATTCTATCGAGCTTACGGATCAGGTGATACAAAAATACAATGCCAAGCACGCCAAGGGTGACACTGAAGCGTCCAAAAAGGATTGATCTTTACGGCCATACCGGAGAGACGGACGGCCTGGTACCGATGAAGAGGAAATATTATGGAATTGCCGCTGAACCGCATCGCCGAGCATGTCGGTGGGCGTATCCGGGGTGATGAGAACAAGAGTATTCACGGAGTGGCGCCTTTTGAGACTGCCGCCGCCGACCAAATTACTTTTGCTGACGGAGCCAAATTCATCAAACGCCTCGGCGAAACTGATGCCGGTGCTGTCATTGTGCCGAATCACGTTGAGATCGATGGTCCCCCCCTGATTCAAGTAAACAACCCCAAAGTGGCTTTCATCAGGGTCATCGAACTTTTTCACCCCGTTTCGATACCCTACGAGGGGATCAGCAATCGGGCAGTGATCGGTGAGGGATTCATATCCGGCGAGAACACCGTTATTGCGCCGATGGTATGCATCGGCAGCAACGTTTGCATCGGGGATCGCACCGTCATCCATCCCGGTGTGGTTCTTGGGGATAAGGTAACCATCGGCAGCGATGTGGTTATTCATCCCAACGTTTCGATTCTTGCCCGTTGCCGGATCGCAGATCGCGTCACCATTCATGCCGGCACTGTGGTTGGCAGTGATGGTTACGGCTTCGCGCCAGAGGGTGAGACCCATGTCAAGATTCCGCACCTGGGCATTGTTCAGATTGATGATGACGTGGAAATCGGTGCAGTAAACACCATCGACCGGGGCTCTTTTGGAAAGACATGGATTCAGAAAGGGGTCAAGACCGATAATCTTGTTCATATTGCTCACAATGTAACGGTCGGTGAGAACACGCTGATTGTGGCGCAGGTGGGGATCGCAGGAAGCACCACGATTGGCCGACACGTTATTTTGGCGGCTAAGGCAGGGATCGCCGGTCATTTGACCATCGGGGACAACAGCATTGTTGGACCCATGACCGGTATCGGTCAATCGGTGGAACCTGGACAGATTTTATCCGGTGGTCTACCAGGAATCCCTCATCGACAGTGGCTCCGGATGCAACGGGTTATACCGGATTTGCCCGAGATTAAGAAGCGGCTTGTCGCTCTTGAAAAGAAGATAAAACGACTGACCGGGGAGGAAGAATGAGCGTTGGTCGATAATCCGAATATTTCATGGATGATTATCCAAAGAACTTGATAAAAAGTATGCCGTGAAATATCCGGGTTGGCCCAGCAGCAACGGGCATCGTTCGAACAGCAATGTCTGCAGGCGCGCTGCTTCAGCCTGCGAACCGATCGGAGGGACGCCATGGAAACCGTTCACGATATCCAAAACATTTTGGAACTGATGCCGCACCGTTACCCGTTTCTGCTCATCGATCGCATCATAGAATTCGATCCCGGAAAGAGAATTGTGGGCCTTAAAAACGTGACATTCAATGAACCGTTCTTCCAGGGGCACTTTCCGATGATGCCGGTGATGCCGGGAGTGCTGATCGTTGAAGCCATGGCCCAAACCGGCGGGATACTTTACATAACTTCCCAGCCACCAGGAGATGATGAGTATATCTTTTATTTTATGGCCATGGACAAGGTTCGCTTCCGAAAACCCGTTGTTCCCGGTGATCAACTGATACTTGAAGCAACTCTTCTAAAAATGCGCAAAAATGCCATCAAAATGGCGGGGACAGCTACGGTTGACGGAAAACGTGTGGCCGAGGCGGAGTTGATGGCGACCGTGGGAGAAAAGAAATGATTCATCCGACCGCAATCGTCAGCCCGAAAGCCGAGCTAGAACCCGATGTCGAAATCGGACCATATTCGATCATCGGAGACAATGTTTTTATCGGCAAAGGGACCACCATCGGTTCGCATGCGGTGATTGAACCATACGTAACCATCGGGCAGAGGTGCCGGGTCTTTCAATATGCCGCCATAGGCGCCATTCCTCAAGATCTGAAATTCGGCGGAGAAGTTAGTTATGTCAAAATCGGCCGGGGGTGCATCATCCGAGAGTTTGTCACCATTCACAGAGGGACCAACATGGGCGGCGGCGTGACTGAAATCGGTGAGGAATGCCTGCTGATGAATTATACCCATGTCGCCCACGACTGTAGGATCGGGCGGCGCGTTGTCATGGCGAACAACGCCACCTTGGCCGGTCATATCACTATCGGAAATCATTGCACCATCGGCGGGCTTTCGGCGATACACCAATATACGAAGGTCGGAGAACATGCCTTCATTGGCGGTAAAACCGGTGTTCCCAAGGATATTCCGCCTTACGTGATCGCGTCCGGAGAAAGAGCGCGGTTGCATGGTCTCAACCAGGTGGGACTCAAACGGTACGGATTTTCTCGAAAAACGATCAGTGAGTTGAAGAAAGCCTATCGCATTGTTTTCCGTATTGGCCTGACGCTGAATCAGGCCGTTGAAAGGGTGAAGGCCGAAGTCGATCAAATACCCGAGGTGGTGCAGTTCATCGAATTTATTAAGTCCTCTGAACGGGGCATTACCCGATGATGTCCGCCGGGAACCGTCGTGCTCACTAAAACCAGATTCCTTTGCTTTGCTGCCGACAAAAGGTCAGCCTCCTATCTGCCCCTTCCATTTTGCTTCGTGGAAAGATACACATGAATGCTGATGAAATAAAACTTCGCGTCGGCGTCGTCGGTGTCGGCTACCTTGGAAAATTTCATGCGGAAAAATACGCCCGCATGAAAGACGTTGACCTCGTTGGCATAGCGGACATCGATCCTGTCGCCGCCAAGGAGGTGGCCGACAGATGGGGTACGACGGCTTTTACCACACATACGGATTTGCTGAATCGGGTCGATGCGGTCAGTGTCGTGGTGCCGACGTCGGCCCATTTTACGGTGGCCAGGGACTTTTTGAAAAACGGTGTGGACGTTTTGCTTGAGAAGCCGATGACCAATACAATTGAGGAGGCCGATGCGCTGGTTGCGTTAGCGGAATCCCAAAACCTTATCATTCAGGTCGGTCACCTCGAACGGTTCAATCAAGCCATTGTGGCTTTGAGGGGAATTCTCAAGCGACCTTTGTTCATCGAGTCGCATCGACTGACCCAGTTCAAGGGTCGCGCGACAGATGTGAGCGTCGTCCTGGACCTGATGATTCATGACATCGATCTCATCTCCAACTTTGCTCAGTCTGACCTGATCAGTGTTCACGCGGCCGGTGTTCCCGTGGTATCCAGTGAGGTCGACATTGCTAACGCCCGCCTCGAATTTGACAGCGGTTGCGTCGCCAATGTCACAGCCAGTCGGATATCGATTAAAAACGAACGCAAAATCCGCTTGTTTCAGAAAGACTGTTACATTTCAGTTGATTTTATCGAGCATAGCATCACCGTAATTCGAAGGAAGGATGATGATCGTCCCGGACTGATTCCCGGCATGGACATTCAACAACTCTCCTTTGCTCAGGGAGATGCTCTCGAGGATGAGCTTAAAGAATTCGTACAGACGGTACGAAACCGCAGCGAACCTCAGGTCGATGGTCGGGTAGGCCGCGATGCCCTGCGGATTGCCCTGGACGTCATGGGCCAGATCAACAGTAAAATCGATCGATACCTCGGTCAACAATAAACCATGGACGCAATTGTCGGACGTAAATGTGTCATGATAGTGGCCGGGGAGGCTTCCGGAGACCAGCACGGGGCCAAACTTGTGCGGGAGATGCGGCGGACCGATCCGGACATTTTTTTTTGCGGCATCGGCGGCAAAGACCTTGCTGCAGCCGGGGTGCGTATTCTTGTTGATGCGGCAACGCTTACCGTCGTCGGCATTACCGAAGTCATATCAAAACTGCCGGTGATTTACCACTCAATGGCAGTGGCCAAAAAGCTGCTCCAAAGCCTTAAACCTGATCTGCTGATCCTTATAGATTTCCCGGACTTCAATTTGCGGGTGGCTGAAGCCGCCAAAAATCAGGGAATTCGAGTGCTCTATTATATTAGCCCCCAAATCTGGGCCTGGCGGCGGGGACGGGTCAAAAAAATTGGTAAACTGGTCGATCATATGGCCGTCATACTGCCATTTGAGGCGGATTTTTACGAGGCCCACGATATTCCCGTCACATTTGTCGGCCATCCGTTGCTCGACGACAATACTGATCAAGAAGAAAATAATTTGGTGGCGGGCTCTGAAGCGCAATCGGTGATCGGGCTTTTGCCAGGTTCCCGGGAGGTGGAGATAAGACGCCTTTTACCGGTCATGCTCGATGCAGCTGACAGCATCCGCAAGCGGGATCCACGCCTGAGGTTTATCGTCTCCATTGCCCCGACAGTTGACAGTGATATGTTGGACGCGATCGCATCCGGACGAAAGCCGGACAGTTCGGTTTCTTTCACGACAGAACCAGTGTCCCGGGTTTTTTCGCGCTGCCGTATCGTCGTGGCAGCCTCCGGAACCGTTACACTGCAGGCGGCCATTTCCGGAACCCCGATGGTGATCATCTACAAAGTATCTCCCATAAGCTTCTGGTTGGCCAGGGTGTTGGTACGGGTTGACCACATCGGACTGATCAATCTAATCGCCGGGCGACGGCTCGTCCCGGAACTCGTTCAGCATCAGGTTTCGGCCGAAGCGATTACCGAGCAGGTATTCAACCTGCTGGGCGACCAGACAAATTTGGCCCAGTTAAGAGAAGATCTGATGGCGGCCAAGAAAGTGCTGGGAGGCTCCGGCGCGTCAAAGCGGGTGGCGGAGATTGCGCTGTCCATGTTATAAGTATAGATGGCAGGCGCATGTCGAAATCCGGAAGTGATCCTTGTTTTCAATCTAGCCGCATTCAGTTCCACAGCAAACAGTCGACGTGATACGTGTGAAAAAAGGTTTTTTAAAATACCGACATTATCAATTGATCGACCTGGTCAAGGAAAATAGTTCTCGGCTCGGACTGGCCATGGTTTGCATGCTGGTCGAGGCGGCGGGCACATCAACGGCCGCCTATCTCGTAAAGCCGGTTCTGGACGACATTTTTATCAATAAAAACGACCAGATGCTTAGGTACCTGCCACCAGCTATCGTCGGTCTTTATCTACTGCGCGGTCTGGCAATGTATTACGGGGATTACTTCATGAGCTTCGTCGGTCAGGATATCATCCGCCGCCTGAGAAACCGGCTCTATGACCGCATTCACGACCTCCCGTTATCCTTTTTCAGTAAAGAAACCACCGGCGTTCTGATGTCGCGCATTATCAACGACGTCAATTTTGTCAAAGACATGCTCTCGACCACCATCACCGGGTCCTTGCGCGACTGTTTCACTATCGTGGGGCTGATTTTCGTCATTTTCTATCAGATATGGCAACTGGCGGCCTTTGCTGTCCTTGTGCTGCCGGTAGCCTTTTTACCAATCATATACTTTGGACGTCGGGTGCGGCGCACGAGCACAGGCTGCCAGGAAGCGATGGCCGACATCAGTGCCTTTATGCACGAAACTTTTGCCGGCCACAAGATCGTCAAGGCCTTTGGAATGGAACCCCACGAGAAGAAGCGGTTTTTTGATAAAACACGGCATTTGTTTCGCTTGGAGATGAAAGAAACCAAGGCCCGGGTGATCTCCAGCCCCATCAATCTATTCCTTGGGGGCCTGGGAGCAGCGGTGATTGTATGGTTTGGGGGGTCCCGTGTAATTTCCGGTACCTATACCGCCGGAACATTTTTCTCTTTTTTAACGGCGGTGTTGTTGCTTTACAAACCGGTCAAGGATTTGAGTAAATTCAACAACGCTCTTCAGCGCGGGCTTTCTGCCACTGACCGGGTGTTTGATGTCATTGAGCGCGAATCTGAGATTGCGGAAGATCTCGATCCGATTGAAATCAGTATCCACCCCCATCGGGTGGCCTTCGACAAGGTGTCATTCAAATACGAAGACGAAATGGTTCTGCAGGACGTCGACCTGGTGGTAGAGCCCGGGCAAGTGCTGGCCGTTGTGGGCATGAGCGGCGGTGGTAAAACGTCCCTCGTCAACCTTATTCCGCGCTTCTACGATGTTTCCAAGGGGGCAATCACCATTGACGGGGTCGATATTCGCAAGGCCTCCGTAGCGTCCCTGAGGCGCCAGATTGCCATCGTTACTCAGGAACCGATCCTTTTCAATGACACCGTCCGCAACAATATCGCCTACGGCCGACCGGAGGCATCGGAAGACGAGATCGCCGCCGCCGCCAAGGCGGCCTTCGCGTACGATTTTATCCTGAATTTTCCCAAACAATTCGACACCTATATCGGTGAGTTGGGTGCGCGACTGTCGGGAGGCGAGAAACAACGGCTCTGCATCGCGCGAGCGATTTTAAAAGATGCGCCGATACTGATTCTCGACGAAGCCACAGCGTCGCTGGACACGGCAGCAGAGAAGGTCGTTCAGCAAGCACTTGAAAATCTCATGCGCGGACGGTCGACCTTTGTCATCGCCCATCGCTTGTCTACCATCCTCAATGCCGATCAAATTATTGTTGTGGTGAATGGACGGATCAAGGAAGCCGGCAGTCATAAGGACCTTCTGGCTCTTCGGGGCGAATACCATCGGCTCTACCAGATGCAATTTGGCGGTGATACGGCCTATGGCTGGCCGCAAGACAATCACGCACCCTGAACCCGGTGCACGCCAACTGGAGCGTTAAATCCGGCGGATATGGCTTTCCGATGCGCAAGTTTATGGTGCAAAAAGCGACTGCCGGCAGAAGCCTATGATGTCCGGGCAACAATGATGATCATCAACTCTATACTCAACCGTTATATCTTCAGAGAACTTTTTGCGCCTTTCGTTGTCACGCTATTATTTTTTACATTTGTATTTTTGATGGCGCAGATGCTCAAGATAACCAACCTGATCGTCAACTACAATGTCGATCTTTTCTCCATTCTGAAAATCCTGGTTTTATCTACCCCGTTCTTTTTCATGTTCGTTGTTCCGATGTCGGTGATGATGGCGATTCTTTTAACCTTTTTAAAGATGTCCAGCGACAACGAAATCATAGCCATGAAGACCAGCGGCCTCAGTCTCTATCGATTACTGCCACCGGTCTTCTTATTCTGCCTCGGCGGTTACTTGTTGACATTTTTCATGTCCGCTTACGGGGCGCCGAATGCCGAACAAGCCATCAGGGATCTTACCCTCAAAGTTTTTTCGCAGAACCTCGACATTGGCCTAAAAGCGCGCACATTCAACGACAGCTTTAAAGATGTCATGTTGTATATCAACGATATCGATATGAAAAATAAACTTCTGATCGATGTCTTCATTGAGGACAAACGCAAAAAGGATCTTGTCACGACTGTTGTGGCGCCGAAGGGAAAACTGTTCACCGCAGAGGAAGACTTGGTTTATCATCTCAGACTTTTCGACGGGCGGATCAACCAGGTACAGCTCGAAAATCGCTCGGCCAATTCGACGACCTTCGAGACGTACGACATACGTCTCGATCTTAAAAGTGCCCTGGCGACTTCCGAGACTCCGACTAAAAGATGGAAGGAAATGACCTTGCCGGAATTGCACGAATTCATGGAAAATTCCGGTGATCATTGGCAAATGAACAACATGTTGGTCAGGTTCCACAAAATACTTGCCATGCCGTTTGCCTGTTTTGCGTTGGGTATCCTGGCCGTCCCCCTCGGTATCCAGTCAAAATCCGAACGCCCTTCACTCGGCCTCTTGGTCGGTTTGGTCTTCTTTTTGATATATTATCTGTTACTCTCCGCAGGGCATGTCCTGGGTGAAAGCGGGCGTGTATCAGCGCCCTGGGCCATGTGGGCACCGAATGTCGTCATGGGATTACTCGGCGTGTGTTTGCTGGTCGGTTCGGCCCGGGAGCGACATTTCCGGATTGCAGCGCCAATCTATCGCCTATGGCATATGATGAGCCGGATGGGCGGCAAACCGTCTTAAGCGATTCAGACCGCCTTCTTCGGATGGTGAATAAAAGACCGACAACCTGCCGTCCAAGGCAGGAAAACAAGCTGGTTAGCTATCTCCATGCTTATTCTCGATCGCTATTTCATACAAGAAGTGTTCAAGCTGCTCGGTATCATTCTCGTTACCGTGATCAGCATATTTGTGGCTGTCGATTTCTTCGAAAAGATTGACGATTTCATCGAGTCTGGGGTGCCGTTGCTGCGGGCAGGCTTTTTTTTCCTGTTGCGTATCCCTTTTGTCCTGGCGCAACTGTTTCCCCTGGCCATCTTTTTGTCTGCACTGATCGCTCTGGGTTTGATGAACAAGCGCAACGAACTGCTTGCCCTGCGAAGTGGCGGTGTCAGCATGGCCTTTTTCCTGCGGTCACTTCTTTCCCTGGGATTCCTCTTCTCGCTGATGCTCTTCGCGATTTCCGACATCCTTGTTCCGATCAGCTTCAGCAAGGCCAATCAGATCTTTGCCCGCGAGGTTAAAAAGGAAGAAGCCTTGGCATCCAGAGAGAAAAACATCTGGATTAAGGGCAACCGCAGTATTTCACATATCAAGTACTACAACCCGTCATCGCGGACAATTTCCGGTATTACGCTCTATTATTTCGACAGGGAATTCAGTCTCATACGCCAGGTTGATGCGGCTTCGGCAACCTTCAAGGATGGCAAGTGGTTTTTTGACAATATTCTCGAACAAGCCTTGTCTTCGCAGACGGGTGACTATACCATTACCTTCCATGAGCATCGGGCTGAAACCATGGAGATTTCACCTGAGGATTTCGAAAGAGTCGCCAAAAAGTCGGAGGAGATGAATGTGCTGGAGCTCCGGGATTACATCCACGCCGTTGAAAATGAAGGCTACGATGCGACCCGGTACCGAGTCGATCTACACGCTAAAATAGCACTTCCCTTCGTCTGCATCATACTGTGTCTCCTGGCGTTGGGGGTTGGCGTAAAACAGAAATTCAAGGATAATCTGTTCATCATTATCGCCATGGGGATCGGCGTGGCTTTCCTCTACTGGGCAATGAACAGTTTCTGCCTTTCCCTCGGTTACGGAGGCGTCCTTCCGCCCTTTGTTGCTGCCTGGACGGCCAATAGTGTTTTTGTGTCTGCCAGTGTGGTGACCCTGTTGAACCCGGAATAATGCCGAACGTTCTTGTGAAAGCCAATAAGAAGAGGGGCGTTTTGCGACGTAAGATTGAAAAAGTGATGCACTCGGATCAGGCCGGAGACACAAGTCCGTTGGCCGCTGGCCTCAGCATCTTTTCGCGGATTTATGGTGCAGCGGTGCGCTTGAGATCTCTTGGATACCGAACCGGATATTTGAAAATCAGACGACTTCCCTGCAGAGTCATATCTGTCGGAAACATCGCCGTCGGTGGCACCGGAAAAACACCCATGACTATCCTTCTGGCGGAAATGCTTCGCCGCCGTGGATTCAAGCCCGCGGTCATCAGCAGGGGATATAAAGGGGGCGCAGAAAAACGGGGCGGAATTGTCAGCGATGGCCGCAAATTTTACATGGACGCCGATAAAACGGGAGACGAACCATGGATGATGGCTGGGCGGTTGCAGAAGATTGGCGTTCCGGTGGTTGTCGGCCGCAACCGTTTCGAATCCGGGAGTCTTGCACTTAAGGCGTTTCAACCTGATGTCATCCTGCTTGATGACGCCTTTCAACATCTAAAGTTGTGGCGTGACCTCAACCTGGTCCTGTTGGACAGCGCTTGCCCCTTCGGCAACAACTATCTGTTGCCGCGGGGCATCCTCAGAGAACCGGTATCCGCCCTCTCGCGTGGCGACATATTCATACTAACCAGAAACCAAGGTGACGACCAGGTTGCCGTTGATCGTCTACGAAATGTTATCGGGAACAGACCGGTGTACGCCGCTTCACATAGGCCCTTTCTTTCGAAATGGGTACCTTCCGACTCAATAATCCAGCAAGCGCTGTCAGAATCGACAACCACATTCGATCTCCGCATGCTTCAGGGCAGAAGGGTGTTCGGCTTTTCAGGCATTGCGGGAAACGACGGCTTCAGGCAGACGCTCGAATCACTCGGATGTGATCTTGTGGGGTTCACTGGGTTTGCAGACCACTACCAGTATTCGATCGATGATGGGATAGCGCTGCAGCGGGTTGCACATCAACTCGGCGCCGACGTTGTCTGCACAACCGAAAAGGATTACGTTCGGTTGGCCCGTCAGATGCCATGGGCGGTCGATTTGGCGGTGATCGGTGCTGATATGTCTCTGGGAAACCACCAGGCGGCATTTGAGAATGATGTCGTTCAGCACCTTGCCGGTCCCATCAATTCATATTCTGATCGAAGAGCCCCCTGAAAATTGAGACCGGATACTTTATAGCATTCCGATTATAGTGGTTGTCAAAAAAACGTTCCGTTTTTCGAAGGCTTTATTCAGCAACCACTTATATTACCCTTCCGTGTTTCGGAATTTATTTTGAAAAGCCGTTTGAACCGGCGCTGCATTGTCACGCGAATATTTTGTCAAGTGTGGCGGCACTTAAAATTTGTAGTCGAATAAATCGATATCCCGTTTAAAGTGCTCAGCGATCAGCTCGGCTGTTTCGTCGTTGTAATAGTTGCGGTAATCAACCCTTTTTGCCGCCTTGCGCCGGTGGACCAGGTGTGGTGATTTAATGCCGATTCGCTTGCAGGCTTCACGGAAGTCCCTCTCTAAATTTTCAAAACGTCCGATGTAGTCGATGATCACATTGCCCCTGAGGTCAACCAGGTATTCACTCTGCAACGCAATAGAGGTGTCGATGTGATATTGATAGGCGCGCGCCGGATCGAGTTTATAACGGAGAAAACTTTCGAAGTCGTCATAGCCTGCCAGGAGATGCGGTCTTTCCCGGCGAATATGGTGATATGAGCTGACTTGGAGATCCCAAGGGTTGCGCACGAAGGCAAACTTGAACAGTTGTTGGAAGATTTCCCGTGGAAGCATTTCGGAGGCAGCAATAACCTTTGCATGCCGCGGTAATTTACACCCGATGCGGTGGCCGGTGAATGAACTGATGCGGCTGCAGATGGCCGCCGGTATATAGTATGGATCTCGCCAGCGATAACGGTTTAGTGTCGCTCGTATACTGGTCCCACCGGTTTTGGCGATGTGAACGAATAAAAAATTGTATCGCAATGATAGCTGCAACGGACGGCTCCTTTCAACAAGTCCTCGTAACCGCGAATTCAGCGAAAAAGCAATATCAGTCTCTGCCGGCGATGCTTGGTCGCGATGTTCTCTTGAACCCGTATATTTGTACCGCATTTCATAAATAAATTCCGAAATTCGGAAGGGTGGCCTAAGTGGTTGTAGAAAAAAACGTTCGAATAACGGAATTTTTTTTGACAATCACTAGATGATATTTGTCAGCAGATCTGAAAAAGAGCGCTCTAACCTAGTTCCCGATTGAGCAGGATGTCGAGATACCGTCTGCTGCTCGATTCAACGGAGTAGTCTCGGACGGCGTTTTTTAACCGAGCATTATCGGGTGGGTTCGCTAAGGTTTCCTGCATGGCATCAGCCAGATTTTGCGGATCTCCGACAGGGACCAGTTTACCGATCGTACCGTTATGCATTATTTCCCTGGGGCCACTGGGACAATCGGTTGCCACTGACGGAACACCCAAGGCAAGTGCTTCGGTCAGGACGTTGGGCGAGCCTTCCCAAGCTGATGAAAGCACGAACATACTGGCGCGGGATAGATAAGCATAGGGATTGTTCACAAATCCGGGCATGTCGACGAAAGGCTTCACTGAAAGGTGTTTGGCCAAATCCTCGAGACGCCTGCGATCCTTACCTTCGCCCAGAATGATCAATCGGCAGGCCAGATTCTGCCTGACCCGGGCGAACGCCCGAATCAGTGTTGGAAAATCTTTTTGCCGGGTGAGACGACCGATGCCCAAAATTACCGGTTCGCCGTGTCCGGGCAACCAGGCATGGGAAACCGGTTCCCGGGCGCGTTCATAAATCTGATCCGAGATGACCGGATTCTGAACGACCTTTATGGTGGCCCGTCCAATTCCGGTAATGCGTGACATATCCTGGGCCACCCCTCGGGAAACTGCGATGACCGCATCGGCTTTGGGGTAGAGTAATCGCATCGGAAGGTACCAGGCCATTTTCCTCAACTTATTCTTGCCGGACAGAGCTGCTGTAACGGTCGTTCCCATCCGAACCACGATCCGGGTGGGAACTCCGGCGATTGCTCTGGCAATTATAGCGATCTGGTTGGCGCGGTCCTTGGCTGCCAGAAGTGCATCCGGACGCTCGGCCTTAAGGTAATGGACCAACGCTGGCAGACTGGTCAGAGTATGATTGGCCGAGAGGCTGCGCACGGAAAGAGAGGCCGGGAAGCGATCGCCAAGGTCTGCGCTGCGAGACTTAACCGGAAGCAAATCCACCTGGCAGCCGTGGTGGATCAGACCTTCGCACAGGTTAAGGACCATTCGCTCGACCCCACCCATGCCCGAGAATGAGATGAAGACAGCGATTTTCGGCCGCCGACCCTTTTTGGTTTTCTCTCTTTTTCCCAATGATCGTTTTATATTGAAGTCACTTGTCATGCCCGTTCGATTCGTAGCGTCCTGTGTTGATAATTCTGATTTACAGTTGTTGTAGAAGAAATCGTTCCCTTATTCGAACGTTTTCTTCTACAAACGCCTATACCACCCTTCCGTATTTCGGAATGAATTTTTGAAAAACAGTATAACGTCCGTGGTAATCAGGATATGCGATCGTGTTTACTCCCGCATCCGTTTGCGCCTGCATGAGTTCAGATCCCAGAATTGCGCATCACGCCGTAAGGTATTCCAGCGGATCCATCCTAACAGCCGGTCGTTCACCCGTACCATCGATAAACATTTGATACCAAATTGCAAATTGAAGTAAGGTCCAAACCATTCGGATGGCGGGACCTGAGCGACGGCATGTCCTGAGTAGATGCCTCACACCCTCGGGGCGAAACCAGGCTTGAATGGCCGGGTGCTTCGGTAGGATCTCGGCTAATGCATTTAAAAAGGAGACGCCGATCCATTCTCTAATCGGCACGTAAAACCCAAGTTTTGGCCCGAAGATGTGATCATCGGGCAGGTATTTACGTGCCCAACGCTTAAGGAAGATTTTGCCCTGGTTTCGGTCAGTTTTCATACGATCCGGTAGTGCCAGCCCAAATTCCACCACCCGGTGATCGAGAAACGGCACCCGCCCTTCAAGACTCCACCCCATCAGCATGCGGTCCTGTTTGACCAGGAGGTTGTCTGGTAGAGCCGTCACGAGATCGACGTACTGCATACGCTGTAAACGGCTCCAACTGGAGGGAGCGGCGCGCCAAGCATTGACAAAGGGTGCGCGTGCTTTTTTCACTTTGCCCAGCAGTTCCGAATTCAATAATCGACGGGGCCATCGGTTTCGCAGCGTCCCCCGGGTTCTGAATCCGGCCGTCCCGGGCCTTACCATTCCTTTAATCCAGGTTTCAAGTTTTGATTGTCGGTAACGGCCATAACCGGCAAACACTTCATCTCCGCCTTCGCCGGAGAAAACGACTTTCAAGTCTCTTCCGGCGGCCTCTGCCAGCAGGGCGGTCGGGAGGCTGGCATAATCCCGCATCAGGTCATCGGCCGCCCAAATCGTATACGGTAGACTATGGAAAATCTCGATTGGATTCGGTCGGATAGACGTGTGGCGGCTGCCCATATGCCGGGCCAGATTCTCTGCCTGCGGTAGTTCGTCTTTAAGACGCGAGTTGGAAAAACCGATCGAAAATGTCCGGATGGGTTCGTTTTTATAACGACTGAGCAGGGCCAGGAGGATCGACGAGTCGACACCGCCCGAAAGGAAAAGGCCGAAGGGAACATCCGAACGCATGTGCTCTCGCATGACCGTTTCCATCAGTCGATCGAATTCTTCTCTGGCGGTTTTGAAATCAGTTTCTACCGGTTGAACCATCTGTGCCGACCAGTATTGCCAGCGCTTAATTACCTGACCGTGTTCGATGCAGACCGCCTCGCCCGGTAAAACACGCTCATAATTTTTGAGTACAGTTTTGCGTTCCGAGCTGAACTGGTTCTGGATGTATTCAATCAATCCGGCGGCATTGATCACTGGGGTATCCGGATCGAGGCGTAGAAGCGCTTTTAATTCGGATGCGAACGCAACACCGTTGGTCAGGTGCGCGAGGAACAGCGGCTTGATTCCGAGCCGGTCACGCGCCAGGATGAGCCGCTGTTTTGTTTTATCGTAAAGTGCAAAGGCGAACATCCCGTTTAATACGTTTAAGAACTCCGTGCCGAGCGCCATATAGGCATGCAGAATAACTTCTGAGTCCGAGAGGGTGGTAAAATGATGACCGCGCTTTTCGAAGTCCCGGCGCAGTTCTATAAAATTGTATATTTCACCATTGGCGATCAAGGCCAACTCCCCGTTGCGGGCGAACAGTGGTTGGTCTCCGCCGGTAAGATCAATAATCGACAGCCGCGTATGGGCCATACCGAACGGGCCGTCGACAAACCTGTCGCTATTGTCAGGACCGCGATGCGCCAACGTTTGTGCTGCCGTCAGAATATTGTCAGGATCGACAATTCCCTTCTTTTTATACAAACCGATAATGCCGCACATACGCTGTTTGATTCCCTTTGCTTTGCGATTGACAGAAATACCCTGTCAAACACGGCTCATTGCATACGTTTAGTTATAATTCAAGACCCATGGCGGCCAGATAGGCCGTCGTGCTGTTTTCGATTTCATAGGGGCGGGCGGCTTTTCGAAGAATATCGGCCGGAAGCGGGTCCATCAAAGTCGCATGCAGGGCATGCGCCAGAGCATCAACATCTCCGATGGGCACAAGATGACCGTAACGGCCGTCTTCCAATATTTCACTGGGCCCACTGGGGCACGCTGTCGACACCACCGGGGTACCGACGGCCAGCGCCTCGATAAGCACAAAGCCGAGGCCTTCCCAACGTGAGGTCAGCGCCAGCAAACCGGCATGCGCCATGTATGGATATGGATTCGGCACAAAGCCAGGCAGCTCGACATCTTTCTCGACACCCAGCTGCTGCGCAGTCGCTATCAATCGGTCACGGTCTTTGCCTTTCCCGATAATGACCAACCGGCAGGCCCGTTTTTTTCGCAACTTTGCAAAAGCACGAACAAGGGTGGCAAAATCTTTGCGCGGGCCGAGTTCGCCGACACCAAGGATCACAGGCGGCTCATCTGTTTGAAACCAGGGATGGGCAGGCGGCGGTATTTGCTTGTTAAAAAGATTGCTTGGTACAACCGGGCACGGAATGACGTTGATCCGCTTTCGCGCCAGTCCGGTATATGCAGCCATGTCATCGGCGACCCCTGTGGAGGTTACAATAATGTTGTCGGCCCAGGGATACAGGTAGCGCATGGAATATTTCTGCAACCAGCGCTCGAAAAGACCACGGTTGGCAAGGTCGATGGATATGGTGGTGCCGGAGCTGACGACCATTTGCAGTGGTGCCCGCGACCACCGGCGCGCCAGAAGTGCCGTGCGGTTAACCCGGTCTTTGTCAGTCAGCATTACCGTGGGTTGATGCTGGTTCATGTAGTTGACGAGGGCCGAAAAACTCGAATAGACGTGCTTGGTGTTTAGATCGATCAGCCTGACGCCGGACGGCATCTCTTCGAAATGAGGACCGTGTCCATGGATTTTAAGTATGTCGACCGGGAATCCGCGGCGGGCGATGGCCGGCACAAGGTGGCCGATTAGCCGATCCACGCCGCTATGGCCGGAGGTGGCCACGAATACGGCGATCAATGGTTTAGTCTCGGGCATAATCATCGATAGTCATCCAAATTGTTAACATTAGCAATTTGAACTCCAAGAGGGATAATAGCCACCGCCGGAACTAATTGACCGGCCTGATGGCCATCTTAACTTTATCCTTTAGCCAGCCAATGGTGCCTCGCGGCAGGCTGAGCAGCCACATGGCTTTGGTGCGCACTTCCCTGTACTGCTCCCTGAATCCGACACCGCAGTGAAGGGAATAGCGCACAAACTTACTGTGATACTTGAATCGCAGATACGATCCGGTCAGCGCAGAAAAATCATTTATTTCTTCCAAAAAGTAGTATCGGAAACCGCGCGGATTCCGCATGCGCATCGCAAATATGTTGGCGGTCAGGCCGTCGGTCTGGTGCTCCATTATCTGAATGACTTCGTTGACATACCTGAATTTGAAATGACGAGCCATGCGTTTCCATATCAAATCGTCCCGCATGTGCCGTTCACCGTCGAATTGCGGATAGAGAAACTGGCGCAGGACATCGGTTCGTATGGCGTTTCTTTTTTCACTGCGTATATTATACTTCTTCGTCTTCTCAAGATAATCTGCGTCCATCACATCTTCAGGGAATCGATCCACCTGTACACTGCTGTCGCTGTAGACACATAACCCTTCGACACCGGCAAAGTGATTCTTTTTACTATCCGGAATACTTTCCCAGTGATATTTTAGACGTTCCAATGCACGCGGATGCAGCATATCGTCCGAGTCGAGGAGAACAAAAAAAAACCCGAGTGCACGCTTGACGGCGTTATTGTGGGCAACATGTTTGCCCTGGTTTTTTTGCCAATAGTATCGGATGGTAAAAATTTCGCGTCCCTGCCAGTTCTCTACCAACTGGCGTGTGTTGTCTCTGGAGCCATCATCAATGATCAGAACTTCGAAATCTCTGAATGTTTGGTCGCTGACGCTCTGAAGGGCACGATCAAGGGTGTAGGCGCGGTTGTACGTCGGTATGAATATGGTAAATGTCACCATAGAGGAGTCAACGGCCGCTTGGCTTCCGACAGCACGCGCATTTAAATCGACTCCCGTTTCTTTTTGGCTCATGATGGTTCGATTTCTTTTATGAGTTGGTCCAAGGTTTTGAAAGGTTGAGCCTGCTTAATTTGAGAACGCAGGGCGATGACTGACCGCAAGTTGACCAGGCTCTTGAGGAGCGCGACAGGATAGGTGACATCCAGTCGAATAAGGCGTAAAAACAACCGTAGTAACGACCATGGAATGAGGGATAGGATCAGGCGCTGCCACGAACAGTAGAGCCACATGTAATAGTTTCGGTTGCGTATGCGTGTGATGCGAATCTTTTTAGCGTGGAAAAAGCGTTTGATCGTACCAACATGATCGTGGACAACTTTGCTCCGGGGTTCAAAGAGGGTCTGCCAACCGCGCATCCAGGCCCGGGTACACAAATCCATGTCTTCACTGTAGAAAGGCTTATAGATTGACAGAAAACCGTCCAGATCAATAAAGCGATCTTTTTTCACTGCCATTGAACCGCCGGAAGCGAACAGACTCTTCAGCGGGCCTTCCCGGTCCCGGCGCAGTAAGGCGTCGTCCAGCTGCCATGCGGTACTTTTTATCGTACCGCGAACGAAAGCATACCGATTCCAGGAAACATTTTGCGGTTCGCCCTGTGGGTCGTAAACGAGCGGTGACACGGCAAAAACGTCACTACCGCTCAGAAGGGTCTTTACCAAAGGTAAGATGAAATCGGGATGCGGCCAGACATCGGAATTCAAAAGAATGATGATTTCATGCGAAGCCGCATGAATGCCGGTGTGCACCGTATCGGCGAATCCGCGGTTGACATCGTGACGGACAAGCTTGACCTGCGATATAGAGTGCTGCAGCAGCGCGACACTGTTGTCGGAGGAGGCGTCGTCGACAACGATGATTTCGCAGATTCCACCATAGGCATGACCGGCCTTGATGACCTTGGGAAGATTGGCTTCCAGGATTTTGGCGCCGTTATAGTTCGGGATGACAATGCTGACAGGATTTTGATCCATGGGGCCCAATACGGGTGTTAGGCCGATCTAACGGCTCTCAGGTTTATATCCGGGCAACGGCCTCATATTCATGCTGTCAGCGCCTTGCGGCTCGGGTTCCCGTCTCGTTTTAAAAAACCCATAGTCCAAGGTGTTTTCAGCAAGAACGAACGCGATGCCGATGATAAAGCCCAAAGGGTACAAGGTGTATTTAGAATAAAAACCGACCGTCAGACCGGTAAATATCAAGCAATTCAGAAATACGGCCATCATGCAATTGATGAAGAGGCGTTCGGAGGCGTCATCGGCTGTGTTTGACAGCCTGATAAACAGATACAGTAAAAAGGCTTGTCCACCGAAAACCAGAACCGATCCGATAATACCGTTTTCGAAAAGGATTTGAATGAGAAAATTGTGCGGGAAAGAAAAGGTTTCGTATATCGAATCTGGAATGGCATACTTCTGCAATATATCATACGTACTGCCGATTCCGTTGCCGATGAACCAGGCCAACGGAGAGTTGTCCTGCAACATTTCCAATGAATACCCCCAAATTTGTACCCTTTCTTCGGTCGATAAAGTTGCGATCAACTCTTTGAGACTATCAAAAAAACCGGCATAATTCGTAATGCCCAATAGACCGATACTCGCACCGGTCGCCAGCAGGCTGATCCACCTGTATCGGCCGCGGGTGAAGAAAATGATGACAAAAAGTGTGCTGACGACAAGCGCCAAGAACGCCGGACGGGAAGCATTTTCGAACACGGGATCGATGTCCATAAATATCAACACTAAAAAGAAATATTTATAGGGGTTGGGGATGGTTCTGAAATAGTAAAAAATGAGCGGCAGGCTTAAAATAGCGAAGTTGGCCAAGTAGTGTGGATTCGGCCAGGTGCCGTAAAGCGTCCCGAAAAAGACGCGTGCAGTAAACTGCCACGTCACAGACAATACCAACATTGCGCCTAAAATTTTTAAAGCCGTTTTGGCAGCGACGAATCGACTGGTCAGGTGGAGAGCAAAGATAATAACGAGCATTTTAACGAGTCGGAATATCCGGTCTTTATGCGTTCCATCGTAAGCAAAGACAAGGCTGATGACGATAAGAGCGGCGCAAACCACGAGAGCGGACCAATAGCAAGCGGGAATGGATTTGAGTGAAAATTCACCCAACACTAAATGGGTCAGCAGAAAAAAGGCGCTGGCCCAGATAAAGACGTTTGTGCCGCCACGATTGAGAGCGAAAAAAAAGAAAAATATACCGGATAGTGAAAGCACCAGCCAGTAGGGATTGAGCAACATAGCTTTGATTAAAGATTTATCGTGATTCACAGACGAACACTCTATTGTGGGGTTGTGAAGACGAAGATAAAGAGAAGGCGTGACATAAATTCGGAGGGACGGTTACTCCGATTCTGGCGCGCATCAATATAGACATCGCAGGTCAATCGTTTTATTGTGAATATTGACTGTCAAGAGCCGATCTGTCTTGCAGAAACCTGTCCGGAGAGCACCTTACGGTAAACCCCAAGGTTACCCTTCACCATGGCGCCGATAGAGAAACGCGACTGCACCATCATGCGGCCGTTTGTCCCGAAATGTTTCGATTTTACGGGGTCCGATAGAAGATCAGTTACGCGGCTCATTATAGCGTGAATATCCCCTCTGTCAATCAGATAACCGTTGGCTCCGTTCTCAACGATTTCGGGAATCCCGCCCGCCCGTGTAGCCACGATCGGAACACCGGCAGCGGCTGCCTGCAACAGCGATACGCCCAATCCCTCCAAGTACGCAGGGTGTACAACGACATCCAGGCAGGGAAGGATACGCTCTAAATCGTTACGAAAACCGGCAAAGATGACCCGATCAGAAATACGGTTGCGTGCGCAGAGTCGGCGAAGGTCTTCTTCGAGAGGCCCTTTACCGAATAAGAGAAAGCGCGCTTCGGGAAAACGCTCCAGAATCCCCGGTGCGGCGCCTATCAAGAGACGATGCCCTTTGCGCGGAATGAACTGGGCAATCATTCCAATCACCCGGTCGGTCGGCTTCAGGCCGAACTCACGCACGAACCATTCTCGTGTACAATTTACGGCAAAACGCTGAGCATCCACGGCACTCGGTACGCACACGATCTTTTTCGCCGGGATTCCCTCTGCGAGCAGCACACGGCGTATACCTTCGGATATGGCCACGACGCGGCTGTAGATACGGTATTTAAGGCGAGCAATATAAGGGTTTTCGGGGTTATCCACCCGGCGGGTTATAATTGCCGGCGTGCGCGTGCACCAGGCGGCAGCGGTGCCCCAAATGTCTGCTCCCCGTCGGCTGTGAACGTGCACAAGGTCTGGTTGTGTCCTGGATATGATACGGCGCAACCGCAGCATGAATAACGCGTCCAGTTCGCCTCTGGCGGGAACCGCAAAAATTTGTGCTCCCGGCGGCGCGGCCTTTGCGATATCGCTTCCGGAAGGACAGACAAGGGTGTTGCGGCAACCATTCTGAGCGAGTCCCCTCATCAGGTAAAAAACCTGAAGAGCCCCGCCGTAAAGGTGGCGGCCAGTTTCAATGTGCAGAATGTGAATGTCTTCTATCATTGGATTCAAGAAGGTTGTGGGCGGCCAGACTGGCCTGTTTGACGGTAATGGCGCCCATGCAATCGAGTCGCCCATTACATGTGGGTTTGCGTTTACAGGGGGAGCAGGTTTGCGGGACGTATAAGACGACGGTGTCGGGACTGGGGGTGTTCTGATACGGACACGTTGCCCCGAAAAGGGCAATGGTTGGACGCTTGAAAGCGGTGCCCATATGGGTCATTCCGGTATCGACACCGATGACCAATGCGGCCTGTTCGACGATGGCCGCGGCCTCTGCAAGGGTTGTCTGACCGATAAGGTCATAGATCGGGGAATCGGTCAGCGTCTGAATGCGGTGGCCGGCATCTGCATCGTGCACTGAACCCAGCATCAGGACCGGCAGGCTAAATTGGGCGGCAAGGTAATTTGCGATCTCGGCCCAGCGTTCCGGAAGCCAGTGCTTGTGCGGCCGGGTGGTAAAAGGGCAGATCAGGACGAAACGATTGCTGATTCCCAGGGCGGAAAGTTTGAATTTAGCAGCATCCCGATCTTTTTGCGATAAAACGATCTCCGGAGCAAATGTTTCCGGATCGAGTCTGAGGGCGCACATGAGCTGACGGTATTCCGAACTCATTGGTCGTTTGTCTTCACCGCGCGAGACGATCTGTGTCATTAGGAACCGGCCGGGTTCCCGCGAATCGAGACCGATGCGCACTGCCGCACCGGAAAGCCAGGCGAGAAGGCGACTTCTGAGCAAGCCCTGGGCGTCGATCGCCAGGTCGAAACGTCGTTTTTTGAGATACGTCGAAAACCCCCTGACTTCGGAAATCAGGTCCGCGACACGCATTGATTTGGCCAGTCGCCGCCAGCGCTCCTTCGACCAGTAAATGATCTCGTTTAGATCTGGATGATGATCCATTATGCCACGCACCGACTCATCCGCCAGCCAGGCAATGTGTGCTTGAGGCATCGCCTTCCGCAACACGCGAATCATCGGAGAGGCCATGACGATATCGCCAATAGCGCTCGGACGAATAATAAGAATACGGTTCATTTCGTACCGCTTTTCAAAAATAAATTCCGAAATTCGGAAGGGTGGTTTAAGAGGTAACCGGTCGCCGCTAACGACATGCAAATGCACTTGTTTGCCCGGACGACAGTACTTTTGCCTCGGATCAGCCGGTTGGTCGACCAACCAGCCCCTATCGTGCTTGCCGGAGAATGAACACTGCAAAGCATGGTGGACCAATTCAACCGTGGGGCCGATGCGCCTTAGACGTCACATGTCAAATGTCTCTCGGCCAGGGGCTGTAAGGTCGTGTCTTCCAACGTCTGTGCACCCAGAACCATTGATCGGGGTGGCGCCGTATAACGGCTTCCAGGGCATCGTTGTAGCGTTGGGTGTTTTCTTCCAGGTCTTTTTGGTGGTCCCCGGTTTTTACGAGGGGAATTTCGGGGCCGATTTCGGCCGTGAAACCGCCGCCGTCTGCATCGCGCACGACGAAGACGGGTACAACCGGTGCGCCGGTCTTCAGAGCGATAAACGCCAGTCCATAGCTGGTGCAGGCGCGTTGTCCAAAAAAATCGACAAATACGCCTTTGTGCCAACCGACGTTTTGATCCAGCAACATGACCACCGACTCCTGCCGTTTGAGCGCTTTGAACACCCTAAGCAGCGCGCGGTCTTTAGATACCAATTTGGCACCGAAGCGCGTGCGGTTTTGGGCGAAGAACCGTTCCAGAGGCACATAGTCCATCGGTCGATAGAGTACATTGGCCGTATGTTTGGCGATGGCCGAAACGATGGGCATCATTTCCCAGTTGCCCACATGGCCGGTCAGGATCAATACTCCTTTACCCGTGTTGCCTGAGAACCGGTTTTGCAATTTAAAATATTTATTGAAATCATCCGGGCGCAAATGTAGGCACCACCCGATTTCGAACATAATAAGGAAGATGTTTTTAAATACCCGGCGGGCAATGCCTTCGATTTCAGCTGGACCTTTTTCGCCGCCGAATGCTCGGGTCAGGTTGTCAAGTGCTACGCGCCGATGCCGGATGTCTGTGCGAAACCACAGGCGTCCGAGCAGTTCACTCAAATGGTGTGCCTGTTTGCGTGGAAGGCTGCCGAGAAGGTAAAAAAATTTTTCAATGATGCGAAATGCAATGTCGTTCAGTGTATCCATATCGATCTGCAATGGAAATGTTAGATGACCGAGGTTAACTGACGGAGATTAGGTCAAAAATAGATAAAAGTCAATTGGCTGTGGACCTCAATTCCCCGGCCGCAGGTCGTTTGGCGTACCGCCCGGTTGCCTGTGTTCCGATACCAACTGGCCGGTGATGATCGCCATGGTTCTTGCTACGGCACCCTTGTTGGCATCGAACACGCGGTGGGCGCTTTGTCCTATCTTCCGTGCGCGGTCACGGTCATTGAGAAGATCATTGACGGTTTTATGAAGTGCCTTGCCATCGCCCACCTGGATGGCACCTCCAGCTGCGGTCAACATGGCGGCGATCTCCCTGAAGTTGTGCATATGGGGCCCAAATATGATCGGTTTGGCGAATGCTGCCGGTTCGAGAGGGTTGTGCCCCCCGATGCCGCGGATTTGTATCAGGCTTCCACCGACCATGGCCACATCAGCCAGCGCATAAAGTTTTTTCAACATACCGAGGGTATCGATGACGATGACATCGGCGGGTGCTGGCGATACACGACCGCCCAGGGTTGACAATGCAGCCACATCGAATCCAGCCGCACCAAATATCCGGGCCACCGATCCGGACCTCTCGGGGTGGCGCGGTGCAACAACCAACATCAAATGGGGATTCTCTTTTTTGATCAACGTAAAGGCCTGCTGAATGATGGCTTCCTCTCCATTGTGGGTGCTGCCAGCCACCCAGATCAATTGCTGACGGCTTATGCCCAATAATTTTTGCAGAGCGGTGACGTCACTGGCAGACAATGCCATTTGGTTCTGGTCGAACTTGATGTTACCTGTCACCGAAATGATGCCTTCAGGGATTCCAAGTCGCCTGAATCGTTCGGCGTCACTGCGACTCTGGCAGCAAAGAGCCGAGAAACAGGAGAAAAATTTCGTGGTAAAAGTGCCTAGACGACGATACCCGGAGAAAGATCTTTGTGAAAGCTTAGCATTGGCAAGCGTGACGGGTACGCCGCGCCGCTTCATTGCAAAAAGAAAATTCGGCCAGATGTCTGTTTCGACCATGACGACCATTGACGGACGAATGCAGGCAACAACGCGGTTAATGGAAAATATCAGGTCATAAGGGAAGAGAAAGACCCCATCCACCAGAGACCCGAGTTTCTCCAAGGCGATGTTGTGGCCCGCACGGGTGGAAGCAGAGAGAACAATGGGACGGTTGGCATAGTGATGCCCGAGCGCTTTGATAAGCGGTATCGTGGCCAAAACCTCGCCGACCGAAAGGGCATGAACCCAGATGGGATTTTCCGGTTTGGCACTGCCACAAGAGATGGGGTGGGGAAGCACGATGCCGAGTCGCTGAAGCAAAATCGGCCGTCTCTTGGGCGATAAAACCAGATAGGGAAGAACCACGGGCAGGCCAAACAGGAGCAGGGCCGCCACCACGATATTGTACAACCGGATCATCAATCCTCTTGCATCTCCCGATTTTAAATCCTGGTCTGGTCATCTACAGCTGATGTTCGATTTGACGACGTATTCTTGAGATAACCTTCGATCAGCTGACAGGCGCTGGTCATACCGCCCTGGCGTTCCCGGACAAACTGGAGGGCTTTTCGACGCGCCTTTTCCCGTTCAGGTACTGCGTTCAGTTCTAAAATCAACAGGTCTGCCGCTTGCTGCCAGTTGGTCGCAACCCGGACGAGTCTGCCGGTGACAACCTCTTTTCCAACCCAGGCAAAATTATCCCAGTGCGGACCGATGACAGGTATAACACCGCTGGCCATTGCTTCAAGAAAATTCTGTCCTCCCAACGGAGCGAGACTGCCACCGACGAAGGCGGCGCGACAGAGTTCATAAGCATGCACCAGTTCTCCATATGTATCCCAAAGGATGACCGAGCCCGGTGCGACGGCGTTTAAAATATGGGATCTCAGCGTCCAGGGATGGCGTTGCCGGTCTAAAATGGCAGACCAAGCATTCAGCCGCTGCACATGGCGTGGGAACAGGCAAAACACGGTTTCAGGCTGAACACTTCGAATGCGGTTTATGATTCTGCTGATATCGTCCTCTTCCTCCCGTCTGACCGAGCCGAGTACGAGGATCTTGGCTTGCGGTGCAAACAAAGCCTTGAGGGGATTGGACGATTTGGCAGTCGGGGGCTGGAAGGCGAGCCGGTCAAATTTCAGGTTAGGTATGACCTTGACCCGGTCTCGGCCACACAGGATAGCAAAACGTTTCCCATCGGCTGCTGACATGGCCAGAACCCGATCCGGTGCCACCCGGTACCATAGCGAAGGAAAATGCCTGTAACGTTTGAGGCTTTTGGCAGACAAGCGGCCGTTGACCACCACAATCGGCGCTCCCGTGCTTTTCAGCGTCGCCAGGTGGGCTGGCCACAATTCAGCTTCCAGCAATACCATAAGGTTGGGACGGATGCGCTGAACAGCACGGTGCATAACCCTCGGTCGGTCAAAGGGAAAAAAGGCGGATTGCGTCCGGATGATGCGGGGGTTCGAAGAGATTTCTGCCTCGGATTGATCAATAATGCTTTTACCCTGAAGGGTATTGGTCGTCAGAAGAACCGATATTTCACGATCGGGACGCAGTCGTTTCACCAGATCTACCGCCAGGAAGGCTTCACCGACCGAGGCCGCCTGGATCCAGATATCTGCCGGTTCCGGCCGGGAGGTCAAAAAGAGGCGTTGATTGAATCCGTCCGCCAGTCGCCGATTATGTTTGAGAAACGGTAGGGCAACCTTCCAGAGAAGGTCGTACACCTGAAAGATTCGGTTTTCAAACGGGGCGATCATCCTTGTCTTAGAGGCAACGACCATTACCATCCTTTGGCTTAGGCTGACAGGCGGCAAGAGCGACGGCATCGCTTGTTACCGCGTGATATGACTCTAAACGGGTATTAAGGTAACGTCTCCATGTAACAAAATAATCCGATTTGTTAAAGGGTGTTGAAACACAGTGCTGATATCCGGATGTTTTCTGACTGTGGAGCACCCGGCACTCGTACCAAATCCCTTGCGATTCAATTAGATGCATGTTATGGGGAAATGTTTATCAAACACAAGTGGCACCGCGTCTCCCCGGCACCGACCTTTACGATCACTGCTGCACTTGCCGGCGCTTAACCAGATCAGGGAGGTTTTAAATGGAACAGATCAGGGATTCCGTGTTGAAGTGCCTCGATCGGTACAAGAATGAAGGCCGGTTGATCAAAGAATTGAGCCTCCTTGTTGACAGCGGTGGCCAGGAGGTATACCCGATCCTGTTCCATGTGTTGACCAACCTGGTCATAGAACCGGATGAAGCGGAACAGTGCTGGCAAGACATCCTGGAACACTATGCCGAACTCAACCACGTTTTGGGCCGCAAGGTCAGTTTGCGAACAGCCATTTGCGACTACTTCTGCTCCATTCATAAATCTCTCAAGAACCCCAAAGTCGTTGAAATTCATATTTTCGAGAAAACCGTCAAGGCGTCCCGATATGACAGTCTGACCAAGCTCTATAACCGACAATTCTTCGACGAAACCATTGAGCGGGAAATAAACCGTGCCCGGCGTCACAACCTCGATCTGTCTGTTCTTTTTTTCGATTTGGACGATTTCAAACATATCAATGACTCATTCGGCCATTTGGCGGGTGATAAGGTTCTCCAGCGTATCGCTCAGATAATATTGTCTGAGAAGCGGTCAGAAGATATCGCAACCCGCTACGGTGGTGAAGAGATAGTGCTTATTCTACCCGAAACGGACAAGGTCAATGCCATGGTACTGGGGGAACGAATTCGTCAACGTGTGGCGGCCACCGAAATAAGGTACAAAGGAAACAGGATCCGATTGACGATCAGCGGCGGACTGGCATCCTATCCATTTAATGCCTCCAATACACCCGACTTGATGAAATGTGCCGATCAGGCTCTTTATCGGGCCAAGGGATCGGGGAAAAACAACATATCGTTTTTTTCGGAAGACAAACGACGTTATTTGCGGATCGACCTCAATAAAAATGTCATGATACGCGAGCTCGGCTTCGATGATGGCGAGACACAGCCAGCCAAAGGTAAGAATATCTGTATTGGTGGAATACTGTTCGAGAATGAATTCTCGATCCCCATTGGAACCCGCGTACAGGTCAACATTCCGACCCGGAAGGACGCCCCGCTTGTTATCATCGGCACGGTAGTGAGGATTGAAAAATATAGTGTCCGCAAATACGGCATCGGGATATCGTTTTCTTTTCTGGAAATGGACAAAGCCATCAAAGATGAAATTTCCCGCTGGCTTTCATCCAACCGTAAGGAAGTTCTACCAGAAACCGAACAGCAGAACTGATAAATTCTTCAGTAATATCAAGGTGACGAACAACGAATGGAGGACAGCGTTCATGGCCATCAGCAAGGAGCTCCTCGAAATACTGGCATGCCCGAAATGCAAAGGTGATATTGAGTTGAATGAAACACAAAATGGATTGATCTGTCATAGTTGCCGGTTGTTATACGAAATCAAAGACGATATACCGATAATGTTGATTGAGGAGGCTAAGCCTCTGGATCCATGAGCCTGCCCCGACCGCCCCAACCGGCCAAGCTTGTCCTCGGCCTATTCATGAACCAGCAGCAGCTGGTCTTGCCGGTCACCGACAGACTCATTCAACTTTTCGGTGCCCTCGATATGGTCAGTCCCTGGTTCGACTTCTGTTTTACCGATTATTATGAATCCGAAATGGGGGCCCCGCTTTACAGGCGGATGCTGGTCTTCGCCGCCCTGATTCAACAGAATGATCTGGCCGATATCAAGCAAAAGACCAATACCATAGAAGGCCTTTACGCCCCAGGCGGAAAGCGGTCTGTCAACATTGACCCTGGTTATTTGCTCCGGGAGCGTTTTGTCCTGGCCACTGGGAAGAACTTTGCCCATCGTGTCTATATCGGTCGCGATATATATGCCGATCTCACTTTGATCTACAGAAACGGGGCGTTTCAAACTCTGGAATGGACCTATCCTGATTACGCCGATCCCCGCATGCGTGACTTTCTGGCACTGGTGAGGAAAAAATACATTATAGACTTAAAACGGGACAACTCTTGATGATAAAAAGCATGACCGCATACGCCAGGGCCGAGAGCACGGGCGAAATTGTGTCCGCATCCGTTGAAATTCGATCATACAACAGCCGGTTTCTGGATATTGTGTTGCGCCTTCCGCCCAATTGCAATGTTATGGAAGAAAAGATAAAAAACCGCTTGAAAGAGACGGTCAATCGGGGACGCATCGATATAAATATGCAAGTCAAAGAACTATCTGGAAATACTGTCGCCTATGAGGTGGATGCGAACAGAGCAGCGGCTTACTACCAGGCATTGTCGGATCTCAAGCAATTGTTAAAAATTGAAACCCCGGTATCGATTGAACAACTTATCGGCCTCAAAGACGTGATCAAACCGGTAGAGCCAGAGGATGACACCGCCTCGAACTGGCCGTATATCGATGAGTGCCTGTGCCGGGCAATTGCTGACCTTGATGGCATGCGCCTAAAGGAAGGCGAATACATTGCCCGTGACATAATCCAGAGAATCGACGCCATTTCCCGGCACCTGATGGAGATCAAGGAGGAATCCAGCGGCCTGTTGGATCTTTACCGCGACAGATTACGGGAACGCATCGCTTCACTGACTCACGGGATTGTCGAAATCGATACGGGACGAGTGGCTCAGGAGGCTGCCATCTTGGCCGAACGAAGTGACATTACGGAAGAGATCGTGCGTGCCGCCAGTCATATCGATCAGTTTCGTACGATTGTGAAAAGTGAAGAATCCGCCGGTCGGAAATTGAATTTTCTGCTTCAGGAACTCAATCGTGAATTCAACACAATCGGCTCAAAGACCGACAAATCGGCTGTGGCCCACCTGGTGGTTGATGTAAAATCGGAACTGGAGAAAATCAGAGAGCAGGTGCAGAACGTGGAGTAGCAGTTAAGTCGGTTAGGCCCGTTGAGCCGGTTTAACTTGGTATCCGGTTATGGTATAGGCTCTCAGCACTCCAACAGTTGATTTACTAAATCAGACCGATGTGTTTAACGATAGATCTCACTCAATCCTATGCCCGGTTAGACCGTTAACGGGCCAACGGAGCAAACATGGAACAATTACTTCTCAATATCGGGTTTGGCAGTACGGTGGTTGCCGATCGTGTCGTTTCCATTGTGTCTCCGAACTCGGCACCGATGAAAAGATTAAGGGATGAGGCCCGGGATGACAAACGGTTGATCGACGCGACCCACGGGCGTCGTACGCGGTCCATTATCGTATTAGACAGCAACCACATCGTGCTCTCGGCGATTCAGGCTGAAACAATTTCCCAGCGCTTTACAACTCTTAAGGAAACGAGTTAAGCCGGAATGAAACCGGAAAATACCTTGGGGCCTCGAGTCCGTAACGGCACCAGCCAAAAGAAGTCATCCGGCTACGGCCGACTCTATGTGATCTCGGCACCATCCGGTGCAGGTAAATCGACCATTTGCAAGGCCATGCTGGAGCGGACACCTGATCTCAAGTATTCGGTTTCCTACACCACCCGCAGCCCCAGAGGTGAAGAAGAAAATGGAGTTGACTATCACTTCGTTTCGAAGGCTGATTTTCTGGCAGGAATTCAGAACGGTACCTGGGCCGAATGGGCCAAGGTACATGGAAATTACTACGGCACCTCGGCCGATTTTATCGATGAGTCGCTCAGCCGTGGTAGCGACGTGTTGCTGGACATCGACGTTCAGGGTGCAAAGCAGATTCTGAAACGCTATCCGGACAGCGTTACCATATTTATCATGCCGCCATCTTCTGCAGCGCTTAAGGCGCGGCTGCTTAAACGAGGCTCCGACAGCCATGTGGCCATAGAACAGCGGCTGGCAAACGCCGAAGAGGAAATGACGCAAAGAGAAACTTACCGTCACATCATCATCAACGACCGCTTAAATGAGGCCATCGCAGCGATGGCCGCAATTATCGATTCCGCGCGAGCAGAAGGCGGTGATGCATCTTCCTGATTGCCGGCTCAAACACCGTAAATAACAGATGAAAGACGAGTTTTTATATGGCATTCATCCTGTAGAGGAAGCCCTCAGGGCTGGCCGCAGAAAGTTCAATGGAATTTTCCTGTCGCGCAAGAGTGCTTCTAGAAAATTGCATGCCATTGCATCGAGTGCCGCATCAAAAAACATATCGGTAGAGTGGGTCCCCGACTCCCAATTGAACCGGTTGGCCGAAGAGAGCCAGCACCAGGGTGTGACGGCACGGGTGGGTCGGATCCCGTCAATGAAGCTATCCAGCCTTGTTTCCACCAATCGAAGGGCCTCGGGTGGGCGGCTCTTGGTGTTGCTTGACAGTATTGTGGATCCTCACAACCTGGGCGCCATCATTCGGACGGCGCTGGGTGTCGGCGCTGAAGCCGTCATTATTCCCCAAAACCGCGCCGCCGGACCGACGCCTGCTGTCTCAAAGGCTTCGGCCGGAGCATTGGAGCACATCCATCTGGTTGAGGTGACGAACCTGGTGGCGGGAATCAAGGCCCTGAAATCAGGTGGCTGGTGGGTGTACGGGATGGATCAGGGCACCGGTCATTCGGTTTACGATACGGATTTGACAGGCATGGTGGCGATGGTTATCGGTGGTGAGGAGCGCGGAATGAGGCCCTTGGTGAAACAGAACTGTGATTTTCTCCTGACTATTCCCCAGCAGGGACCGGTAACATCCCTGAACGCGTCTGTTGCGGCGGCGGTAACAATGTACGAGGTCTACCGACAATGCCGCGAGTCCGGTATTCCGTGTTCGACTTCGGGCCGCCGGGACCGCGGTTGAGGCCCGGCATCATCAACTCAGAGAAAGGTTGAGTTCCATGGATCCAAAGAACACTATCACCAAACAGAGCGACGGGACTTTGTATGTTCCGGTTGAACCCGTTATTCCCTTTATCGAAGGGGACGGTATCGGACCGGATATCTGGCGGGCCACCCGGATGGTACTCGATGCTGCCGTGGCACATGCTTTTGATGGCGAGCGCAGTATTGCCTGGAAAGAGGTCCTGGCCGGAGAGAAGGCGCAGCAGCAAACAGGCGACTGGCTGCCTGAGGAGACGCTGCAGGCGATTAAACAATTTGCGGTGGCAATCAAAGGGCCGTTGACGACACCGGTGGGTAAGGGCATTCGCAGTCTGAACGTCGCCATTCGTAAGAAACTCGATCTGTATGCCTGTGTGCGCCCCGTGAAATATATCGATACAGTACCCAGCCCCATGAAGCACCCTGAAAAGATCGATATGGTTATCTACCGTGAGAATACCGAAGATCTGTACGTGGGCATCGAGTGGGAGTCGGGCAGCCGGGAGGCCGAGGCGGTTGTTGGATTTCTCGAGCGGGAGATGGGTGTCCACTTGCCACTGCGGCCCGGCATCGGAATCAAACCGATCAGTGAAAAAAATACCAAACGCCTGGTTGCCAGTGCTATCGCACATGCGGTCAAAAACCGCAGGCCCAGCGTCACCTTGATGCACAAGGGCAATATCATGAAATATACCGAAGGCGCCTTCAGTCGATGGGGATATGAGGTCGCGCGTGAGCGTTTTGCGGACAAAACCATCACTGAAGCCGAGCTTTACGACCGTTACGGCGGTGAGCAACCCGAGGGCAAAGTGGTCATTAAGGACCGGATCGCCGACATGCTGTTTCAACAGGTACTGCTGCGGCCGGACGAGTTTCACGTCATTGCGACGCCGAACCTCAACGGTGATTATATTTCGGACGCCCTCGCCGCACAAGTCGGCGGGCTGGGAATGGCGCCCGGTGCCAATATCGGAGATAACTGTGCCGTGTTTGAGGCCACCCATGGCACAGCACCCAAGTATGCGGGATTGGACAAGGTCAATCCCAGTTCGTTGATTCTTTCAGGAGCCATGATGCTCGATCATATGAGTTGGACGGCGGCCGCCGATATGATTCGAAAGGCTTTACAGGAAACCGTCAGAGACCGTGTGGTCACCTATGATTTAGCAAGGCAGATCAGGGATGCGCGGGAAGTTCTGTGCTCGGAGTTTGCACAGGAAATTATCAAACGGATGAAATAGTGATTGCCGGAGTCTAAGGCGGATGGGTGGATCAGAGGCAGCAGCGGGTACAATCGGCAAAACCAACACTCTCTTGGAGAAGCGCAAAGGATTAGAGTCAGGATTTCGTCGCGTCTTCCATGCCCTGGCAGCGACCTTGCTACCTTCCAGATGCATGGGCTGCGGTATTCTATTCAACCCGCCGGCGGCGGGTAATCCTTCTTTAAATGGACCGGTAACAGGGGGGGCATATGCCGACAAAACAGTCTCTTCTGTGACAGGTAACGGCTTCGATGACGAGAGCCAACGCAACGTTTCGCCAACCGCAGTGTTAAACATGGCACAGTGGGTCTGCCCACGCTGCATTGCCGGGTGGGTGCCGGTGATGTCGCCGTTGTGCAGTGTGTGTGGCACGCCGTTTAATAGTCGTGAGGGCGACGACCATGTGTGCGGAGAGTGCCTGCAAGTCCCTAAGAACTTACGAATGGCGCGGGCTGCCGCTATATATACTCCGCTGACATTGACACTCTTGCACGGCTTCAAGTACAACAGCAAGATCCAACTGGCAGGCCCGTTCGGGGCCATGTTAGCGGATGCATTCGTGAGATTCTGGGACGTCGGGGACGTTGATCTGGTCCTGCCGGTGCCACTGCATCGCAGACGTTTCCGACGCCGGGGCTT